>Ga0114946_10000955_pt1 | contig 19970 bp, 11 predicted proteins | sample WalLakDeSediment_FD_88676 | JGI IMG/M metagenome (GOLD analysis project Ga0114946, IMG submission 88676) | Lake sediment microbial communities from Walker lake, Nevada to study Microbial Dark Matter (Phase II) - Walker Lake 11/02/13 Deep Sediment | ecosystem: Environmental > Aquatic >...
AATTGATCCACTTAACGGGCGTACGCGGATCCGTGATCACGTATTCACGGGCTGCATCGTCAAAATAGCCGTAACTTTTCACTTTCACCTCTTTTCTTGGTTATTCCCAAATCACTAAACCAAGATGCTAAAACCCTGTCAACCGATCGTCACCTTGACGGTGACCTTATCGCCAGAGGGGGATGGGATCAGTGTGCCTTCGATCGGTTGGCCGTCTACGGTCAGCGCGATCTTCTTACCTCTGCCTTTGCGGCGCACATCGATCTGGTAATTCACACCCCGGAACTTGCGTTTAGCAGTAAACCCATCCCACCCGGAGGGCAAGACCGGCTCCACCCGTAGACCTTCGTAATCCGGCCGGATACCGAGGATCCATTGCGTGATGCCGACAAAATTCCAGGCCGCTGTCCCTGTTAGCCAAGAATTCTTGGCCTCACCAAAGGACGGGCCATCTATGCCGGCGATGGTCTGCGCATAAACGTAGGGCTCGCAACGGTGCAGGTCGCTGATCGCTTCACGCTCGGAGGGGTTGATGCGCAGGTAATAATCCAGCGCCTGATCCCCATTTCCAAGGATCGCCTCGGCGATCATCACCCATGGGTTGGTGTGGCAGAAGATGCTGGCATTCTCCTTATACCCCGGCGGGTAGGAGGAGATCTCACCCAGGTGCAGGTAATACTGTGAATACGCCGGCTGCAGCAGTAGGATGCCGTGGTCAGTTGCCAGGTGGCGGTTAACAGCTTTGAGCGCCTTTTTCGCCGCCCCTTCTTTGACCCCAACCCCGGCCATCGTGCATAAGCCTTGCGGCTCAATGAAGATCTGGCCCTCTTTATTACGCTTCGACCCGATCAACCTGCCAAAATGGTCATACGCCCGCAAGAACCATTCCCCATCCCAGCCGTACCGCTTAATGGTCTCAGCCATGTCCTCAGCCCGCCCTTGTAACTGATCAGATTCTTCAACCCTGCCCAGGTGGGACATGATCTGAGCTAGTTCTTTAGCGGCCATGATAAACAACGCAGCAATCACCACCGATTCAGCCACATTACCATCACGGTTGGTGGTCGTCTGGAAGGATTCTCCAGGCTGGTCTGAGAAGGTATTCAAATTCAAACAGTCGTTCCAATCAGCGCGCCCGATCAGGGGTAATCTATGGGGACCGATCCGGTCAAGCGTGTACTGGATGCAGCGTTGTAGGTGTTCCAGCAAGGGTGATTCCGTGCCCGACTGGTTCTCAAAAGGCACGGCTTCTTCCAAGATACCCCAATCACCGGTCTCCTTCAGGTAGGCAGCCGTGCTCAACACAAGCCAGGCCGGGTCGTCATTAAAGTTACCCCCCACAGCATCATTGCCGCGCTTGGTGAGGGGCTGGTACTGGTGGTAGGCGCCCCCATTCTCAAGCTGGGTGGCCGCCAGATCCAGGATGCGCTGGCGGGCGCGATCCGGTACCATCTGCACAAACCCGAGCAGGTCCTGGTTGGAATCCCTGAAGCCCATCCCCCGTCCAATGCCAGACTCAAAATACGATGCCGAGCGCGAGAGGTTAAAGGTCACCATGCATTGATAAGCGTTCCAGATATTAACCATCCGGTCCACATGCTCAACCGGCGTTTGCACCTGGAGCACACCCAACCGCTCATCCCAGGATGAGCGCAGAGCTTCAAAAGCCTGGTCCACTTCCTGGTGATCCAAATACTTTTGGATAATGGGAACCAGGGTGCGTTTGTTGACATTCATCGTATCGTGTGGGCTGAATTTCCAATCAGGTAAGTTCTCATGGTAACCGAGCAAAAAGATCACCCGCTGTTTTGTTTTGGGCGCCAATGTCAACCGCAGGTGATGCACACCTACGGGGTACCAACCCACACTAAGGGAGTGGGTGGTCTGATCACTTTCTACCGCCTGGGGGTTTTCCCAACCACGGTAGGGTCCTAAAAAGGCATCCCGTTGGGTTTCAAACCCCTCCAGCGGCTCAGAGCAGGCAAAATAGGCGAAATGATTTCGGCGTTCCCGGTACTCCGTTTTGTGGTAGATCACTGATCCTTCCACCTCGACCTCGCCAATATTCAGGTTACGTTGGAAGTTTGTGGCATCATCCAGCGCTTCCCACAGGCAAAATTCAACACTTGAAAACAAAGACAGCCTGCGCGGGGTACGCGAGAGGTTCTCTAGCGTTAAGTCCCAAATCTCTAACGGCGCATCCAGCGGGACAAAATAGCGCACGTCCGCACGGATACCGCGGTAAGTGGAGCCAATCAGGCTATAGCCCAAGCCATGTCGGCAGGAATAATCTTCGGCATTATGGCGGGTCGGCATCCAGGTCGGCGACCAAAATTCGCCGCTGGCGCTATCGCGCAAATAAATATAGCGCCCACCCATATCAAGGGGGACATTATTGTAGCGATAGCGGGTAATGCGCCGCAGGCGCGCATCCTGGTAAAACGCGTACCCGCCAGCCGTGTTCGAGATCAGGCTGAAATAATCCTGCATCCCCAGGTAATTGATCCAGGGCAGCGGGGTATCGGGACGGGTGATCACATATTCCCGGTTGGCATCATCAAAGTAGCCGTAACGCATGATTTTTCTTCTTTCTAATTTATCAGATCAACGAGTTAGGAATTGAGTAACGGACACAAAACCATTGCATGACCCGGACGGTTCATCGGGATGATCAAATAAAAAATCCTCGGTGATTTTGTCCCTTTATTGTAACTGCTCAGGCAGCCGTGCTGCTGAAGGACGCCCTCGCACGCTGAGTAGTTACCCTTTATTTTAAATCAAATTCACCACAATATCGACATCATCCGGCCAGTTGAGCACTTCCATTCGTGGAAACCGGATGGAGGAAGACCCGGCTTGAAGATCATTCTCGATGCCATTCACCGTTATTTGGCTAATATGATAATCACCGTATGAAAGATGTTTTGGATTAAGATAGGTCACGGCAAGTTTCTTGCCCGCGAAGACGGTTTGAACGCTCAAGCGGTCACTATGCTCAAACTGCTCGGCGACCAGTTTAGGCGCGAGGCACAGATCGCCCAGCTGACCTTTGACCCCAAAGGCTTCAGTCAACAAGGTAAACAGGTACCAGGTGGCAGATCCCGTCAGATACAGGTACATACCCCGCCCACGCGGGTTGAAGTACTCAGGAATACCCGGGTAGATACGGCTTTTAACAAAATCCTGGCTTTGCCTGTAAAGCCCCTCCAATACCTGCCAGGCTTCTGCGGCCAGCCCCTGCCGGTACAGTGCATAGGCATACATCACCGCCATATGGCTGAAGACCGCCCCATTCTCCTTATGGCCATAAGCAAAACCAAAACAGCGCCCAAGCTGGGGAGGGTGCATGCCAAAATCGGTATTGAGCCGATGACCATTGAGATTTTGATCATACAGGTATTCATCTGCAGCCCGCACAATGGCGCGTGCCTGGTCTGCTGATGCAATCCCGGCCATCAACGGGAAGACCTGGCCGGTCAACGTCATCCGCACGCCTTCAGGGAATCGACCCTCAACTCGGCCCCCCTGGTTATCATAATAGCCATTGAACCAGCCCAGCCCTCGATCATCGGTCAGCCATTCCTGTCCCCGGATCCGTTCAGTCAGCCATGCTGCTTTTTCACGCAAATCTGCTGCAATCGATTGCGTCGGCAACTTCACCCGGTCTCCAGAGAGCGCACCCTTTACTCGATCAAAATATGTCCACAACCGGTCCTGTTTTTCCGTCAGCGATTGATAATCCACCGGGTCAGAGACCCGATCCAATAACAAGAGCAGTTCAACTGCAAGTGAGATTTCTGTCGTGCCGGCGTCAACCAGCGCCAGGCATAGTTCACTTAAAGTACGTAAATTGCCCGCATAAAAGGCTGAAAAAGCAGCACTTTCCCCGCGCTCAGCCGCCATATCAAACGCATCATTCCAATCGCCGCCTTCCATCTTGATCAGGTGATGCTCGCCAACGTTAAAAAAGGCGGTCAGGTGCTGTACGAGGAGGTGTTCAAGAATGGTTCCCTGGATGAGCTCACCAGAAACAGATCTTAACAGCGTGCCGTCTTCCGGCTTCCAATCCAAATCCGTAGCCTGGCAGCGGTGACTCAAGTGATCTTTAAAATATGTTTGCCTGGCCAGCAGCAGATCCAGATCGCCGGTCAAATCCAGGTAGAGCTTGGTGGTGATCAACGGCCAGGCGCCATGATCCATCCACACCCTGGGGATGTTGTTCCGGTCTGCTTTAAATTCACCGGGTTGGCTGCCTACAATCGTGGCATTGCTGCCGTCCATGCGCACCCCAGCAAAGTTGCTCAGCAGGAGCTGATCAATCCCGTTCTCCTGTGTCAGCAGGAGCGTCAGTAAATCCTGCCACAGGTCCCGCCAGCCCCGGCCGCCCCTGCCATAATCATGATAGGGCAGAAACGAGTTGCCCATCAGGCGCCTCAAGATCGGCTGCAGCGAGACCCATTGAAGCCATCCATCCAACCGGTCGTTGTTGTGGGAAAATCTCAGTGACGCAAGCTTCTCGCGCCAATAAGCCTGGTTTGCCGCCAGGTGCAGGGAAAATTTTTCTGAGGAGCCGTAGCGTTCGATCAATCCATCTACCTCTATTGGATCCGTCAGAATGCTCAGCACAAGAACATAACGCCTGGATTCGCCCGGCGCCAATCGGATTGGTGAAAAATGCAGTCCGCCCAGGGCTTCATAACCATCAAAAGCATCGGATGCTTGCGACACCTTGTGCGCATCATTCACAACGGCTTCCGGCCAGGCCAAACAGCCCCCTTCACCAATGAAGTCCTCGACCAGTGGCGTCAAACTTTCCGGCGGGTTCCCATCCCCATCAACACCCAAAACAGCATAGACCACTCGATTGATTTGGTGACCGCGCTCATCGAAAGACATGCTTGGCTTAACCAAGACCCCATAAGGATGACAGGTGGTGCGATGCAGCAAGGATGTCACATGACGATGATCCCTGAGGTTATCTGCTGAGCGGGCAAAGATGGGTATGGCAGCGATCGGGACCAGGTCAAGCGGTTCATTCCCCTGGTTTGACAGGGTGACCTGCATCAGCTCCACTGCGTCCTCACCCACCGGGACGAAGTTGACCACTGAAGCCTTTAAACCTGATTGAGGGTGCCCCCGATGGACCGCATGCCACAGGAATCCAGCCTGTAGTGAAGTGGTTTTATTATGTGATAAAGCATCCTGGCTGATTTGTCGCGCGCTGTTACCGGTGACAGACCAGGGTTCCCCGTTGATCCGCACCCAGAAATTGCGTCCTGAGCGCGTATTGTGCAAATCCTCCACGGAGACCGGTAATAGCAAAAACGTGTCCTGGTTGAGCTTGGCATCACCATTCAGGGTTGGCGTGATGGAAGACATCATCCCGGCTGGGTTGACCAGCGGGAAATATAAATAGCTGTGCCCCCCTGGATTGACCAGTTCAAATGTTCCCTGGTCATCAACAAACGTCCAACCCGGTAATTGGTTATTACCCATTCACACCTCAACTTGATCTGGCTGAACACAATATGCCTTCCAGCCAATGTCATCCTGTAGTTAGATTATCAATCGTGGGTAAACCTCAAGCATCTGAGGTCCTCCCGGCGTTACGAGGCAAGCATTCACTCTCGCCAATAGGGTCGCGCCAGATCAGTAGAACAGATCAATTGAATCAAATTCGCCCTGGCGAACACGTTCAGCATAGGGCGCGCCGATCACAGCGCCCTTAATGCTGATCGCTTCACCATCCATACGCAGTTCGATTTTTTGGATTTCACATCCCTCAGTAAACGTGTCACGGCGTAAGGGGTTATGTACAGTAACATCGCACGAGCCAAGAAACCGAAATGTCAAACAACCATCCGCATTGAAAAGCCAGCCCGGCAAAATCGGTTTAAACGCCAGGACCAGCTGCCCCTGTTCAAGCTGGAAGGGCTGCTGACCAGCCATCATCAAGGCCCACATGCTGAGGAACTCTGCTGTCGAACCGCTCAAGCGAGCCACAAAACCATTGCCGTGCAAGGTGGGATCCGGGTGAGCGCTGCTGACAATGAACGAACTATTTTCCAGTGGGCTGCGTCCGTAAACTTGTGGATCCATAAATGCTGGCAGGTGAGCCTGCAAGGCCTCGAAATATTCATCATACAAACCTGCTTTGAGCAGTTCCAACAGGTACTTAAAAGCCATATGCAGCCAGATCGATTCGTTTTCCAACCAGCCTGGCGTGAAGGCGCGTGCTCTGCCAATGGCATGAGATTGCGCATCTAAGGGGGCGTTGACTTTAACCATGCCCAGTTTGGCATCAAACAAAGCGCTGTGTTTGATCGATTGAGCGAGATCGCGGGCTTTTTCTCGGTCAAAAATTTTCATCAGCCGGACCGGTCCCTCCAAAAATAGTGGCAGAGCCGTCGGCGTGAAGTCTTTCACCCGAATATGGGTGTTGCCATGCTCATCGCTGGTACCGGTCAGGTCATAATCCGTGACCTCAAAGGTGAAATACGTGGGGGAAACATCCTGCGCAAAGGTGTGCGCTTTTGCAATGCCGCTTTCAAGATCGGCACACATCAGCTGCAGAAGGTCGGCAAGATCAACAGAAATCGTCCTGCCGTCAAAACCCAGCCGCGTGGACCCCCTGTAGGTTTCAAGGGCGTCCGAAAGCTGCTCCCACCGAGCTAACGCATCGATTTCATCTTCTTCACCGATGGCGTCAAGCAACACTTGCGCTTCCTGGGGCAGATCGACAGCCTGTGGTGCTTCATCCAGGGCTGCAATCATGAAATTCACCAACCGCAGCAGCTCGTAACTCTCCGGCATTGAAGAGCCGAACAGGCCGGGCAAGCCGTTGAGCGCGTCATACCAGCCCGGACGACCGGCCTCCATCTGGATGCCCATCCCACCAGGATCACGCGTGGCGAATTTGATCAGCGCTAACAAAACCAGCTTTGAAATCAATGGCAGCTGAAAAATCTCACCCTTGCCATGGTCAGCCCGTGCCCAATTGGCACCCTCACCCCTGGATTGGATCAGGGCCTCTTTTTCGGGATCTTTAACCACCGCATTCAGCTGGTGGGGCTCACCCTGGTAACGCACAAAGCGGGCGTGCCGGGGTTGGACCACCGCTGCATTGTCAAAAAACGGCAGCGGCTCAGATCGAAACAACAAGTCCTGTTTCCTGTCAGGGAAGATGGCCAGGTAAGCCTCGATCAAATCCAGGTTATAGGTCCAATGGTCAACCCAAAAACCCTCGCCGTGCTGGGCCTGGATATGCGCCTCAGCCTGTGCAAAGATCTGTCCCAGGAATTCATCCACCGGGATGGTCACCTGAGCCTCAATCGCCGCATCCATCAGTTCCCCGGGGGTGAACTGCCGCTGAAATAACGCAGCAAGGCCTTCCGGCTGGCGAGCATAAGCTAATAACGCGTCGATTTGCTCCTCGAGGATCGAAAAGGTCAGGCCGTTGATCACCAGGGGATTGTATCCATCGGCCTGGATCAAACTCATGAACATGCGAATGTTGAATTCGCCGGCCTGCGGCGCAAAATACACATCACTGCGCCGGTTTTGATTGACATCCCGATAATTCCCATTGCCCTGGGAATAATATTCCGGCGGAATGACAAAATCATTGTAGTCTCGTTCGATATCACCATGCTTACGCGCATATACATGGGTGACATATTTCTCACCCATCACCAGGGGAATGCCGCCCCGCAGCAGGTTATCCAGGAAGGTCTGGCGGCAGTAGCCATCGAAGATGGGAGAAGCTGACCCTGTGTGAATGGCCCGGGTCAGATTGGTGGTTAATTGCCTGGCTTCCATTAATTTCTGATCGAGATAGCCCGCTGACCGCAATTCTTCCGCATGGGTCTCGATCAATGATAAAGACCGTGAATAGCCATAGATGCTGGCTATGGTCTGGTTCTCACCGGGATCGATTTGCAATCCAGCCCCAAACAAGGCGCACAAAGAACGACCTTCTAAGGTTTGCGGCGAAGTAAACACCGTTTGCAGACCCTGATTTTGGAAAAGGTGCGCTGCTGAATGGCTGGTATCCAATCCAAAAATGACCGCTGGGTCAGCGATCGCTGCTAATAGATCACCATCACAAAAAGCAAGGGCATAGTTGCCCGAATGGATGGCATGCACCGCAGCAGTATCGCCCGGCGTGGCTTTCAACCGGTAGAAGGGAAGTTTGTTTTCAAGGTTATCCGCCTGCATCCAGGCTTCGATGGTCCTGCCAATGTGCTTGAGCGCCCCGTTATCCACACCATACGGGACAACACCCGGCAGCCCATCTAAAACCTCGAGAGTCATGGGCGCAGCTTTGATATTCTTGATGCTGACCCGCCTGACAAGGCCAGAAAAGGGCAATCCTGGCAGCATGAAATACAATACATTGACCTGGTAACCCAGGGTGGTGTTGATCTCTTGAACTTCGACCTCATTCATACCGATCAACATCGTGCGCTGGGCATCCTCGGCGTCCCAGGGGGAGAAGGCTTCCCGATGCCACTTTTCTCCCTCACAAAGGCCGTTTAGAAACGTACGAAACCCCATCAAAGCCGTGGTCTGATAGGCTTTATTGGCCGCTTGAAATTCTAAAATTGGATGATCTTTGTTCTCCACGCCAAAACTGCACACAGCCTGGCCGCGGTTGACATAAAACACCCACATCGGGATGCCCTGCAACCCCGCGATGCCCGGCAGAAAAGATGAGAAGGGCTTTTGATGATCATAATCAGCCAGGACATAACGTCCAAGCGCATCAAAGTTGCTCATTACATCATTTTTATCTTCAAAGTTTTTCATGGCATCATCCCCGGATAGGTATCGATCCAATAGTCATCGGCAACCGCCTCACGATAGGCATCAAAAGCTGTATCAGATGAATTGATGCGCCAATCGGTCTCTTTGGCGATGTGAAACCAGATCAGCGCGCGGATTTGAGGATAGTCATGGCGGATTGCGTCAAATGTGTCAGTGATCCAGGCGGCTTTATCACCCCCATCTTCTGTCGATGCAAACTCACCGATAATGATCGGTTTATCGGGGTTGATGGCAACCAGCTCAGCATAGCTGCTGGCAAAAATCTCACTAAAAGAGAGCCATTGCGCGTTGAATTGTTGTCCAAAAGCGGAACTGCCCCAGTTATAGCCATCAAAACATAACCAATCCACATAATCATCCCCCGGGTAATAAGCTGCGGCACGATTCCAGGGTCCTAAGGCTCCCTCCATCGCCTCGAATGGTGCATTAGGGCACCACACCCACAGTACATTCTCTGCACCTTTCTCAGTGAAGGTGTCGTGAATGTAGCGAAACGCATCCACGTACCGCTCAGGTCCATCAGCCAGGTCAGGGGAACCATAGCCATCCAGTTGTCCACCACCATTTTTAACCCCGGACCAGGGGTACCAATCCCCATTCATCTCATGACCAAAACGCAAGAATACCGGCTTGCCAAACGCCCGGATGCGATCCGCCCAACTGTTCAAAACATCATCATATAACCCGTCAGTAATTGCCTCAAGAACCCGACCCTCGTATGCCTCCATTTTTTGACTGGAACCGGGCATAAACTCCCAGGTAAGAAACGAAATTCGTCCAACATAAGCATTGCCTTGCACAAATCCATTGGGGAAAGCGCTGGAAAAGTTTGCATAGGCCGCAGAAATGGCAACACCCTTACCGATCTTTTCAAACAGAGTCACACTGGGACTTTTGACGCCATGAAAGGTGCCTAAATAAACCCCGGGGATCGTGCTGTAGGCAGGCAACATCGGGCTTCCTTCTGGCGTAATATTAACCGCAATCTCAGGTGTGTTCTCAGGCGTGATGCCAGGTGTGATTTCAGGTGTACAGCCGATCATTAGCCAAATTATAAGAAGTAAAATACTTGGAATTCCTATCCGTGTTTGCATAGGACCTCAACCTGAACAAATCATTGTTCAGTTTTTGCACAATTGGCAACATTATCCAACTTGTCATAGCTGAACCCGCTGCGGTTGACATTGGTCACACAAAAAGTGATTTCACCGGATTTTTCAGTGACGTTAGATAATAGTGTGAGCCTGCCATCTTCTCCGGTTAACCCTGAAGTCTCACCTTTGGTTACCGTCCCGACCCAACCCCCATCGATCCTCACATCAGGCACAGGCTGGTCATCATCATCCAGGATCGTGATTATTACAGCAACCCGCCAACCTTCATCGCCATCTCGCGCTTCAGCACTGATTTCAGCCACACGGATCGATCCACCCACAACTGCAGGTCGATATTCGCCAGCCATTTCAGGTCTCTGGTACACACGCACATAATCGACGGATAAAAATTGTGGAAAGACCGTTGAATCATCCGGATACCCAGGCCAATAGCCGCCCACAGCCAGGTTGATCAGCATAAAGAAGGGTTTATCGAAGACCCATTCCCCGGGCACCTGCTCAGGGGTGAGCTTGAAGAATTGCTCATCATCAACATACCAGCGGATCTCTTCTGGGTCCCATTCGATGGCATACACATGGAATTCTTCCGACAAGGTCTGATCGGGAAACGTGGTGAAATGCCCAACTCCACCCGACCCAGAATAACCCGGACCATGCACGGTGCCATAAATGTGGCGCGGTTGGCGCCCAATATGCTCCATGATGTCAATCTCGCCGCTTGCCGGCCAGGGGTTCGTGCCGATATCTTCGCCCAGCATCCAGAATGCCGGCCAGATACCCTGCCCAAAGGGTAATCTCATCCGGGTTTCAACGCGCCCATAAGTGAAAGAAAACAGTCCCTGGGTTTTGATGCGCCCAGACGTGTAATTTCGCCGGACAAAGAATTCGTCACGGGCCTCAATCACCAGGTGACCCTCTTCCAAACGCAGATTTTCTGGCCGATTGGTGTAGAACTGGTATTCATTATTGCCCCACCCATGGCCCCCAATTTCAGCCTCCCAGCGGGATGGATCCAGTTCCTCACCATCAAACTCATCCTGCCAGATCAAGGTCCACCCTTCGCGTTCCCACTCAGGCGGCAGTTCAGGAGTCGGTTCAAGTGTCGGTTCTGGCGTCAGCGTTGGTGGTAGCTCTGCCGGGACAGCACAACCTGACAAAAAAAGGATGATGAAACCCAATCCAAAACAACGTCTCAACCAAAGTTTATTTTTCAATGCCATGTCCATAAGGGAATAGAGGTTCAGTTGTAGTGCTTCCTAAAGGGAGTTGTTCCATGGAAGCCGGCCAGGTGAACGGGGTTTTTCCGCTAAAAGGCATTTCCCCAAAGAGCACATCCGCCACACCACCCCCTTCTGTGCCAGGCAGCCAGATAGCTACCCAAGCGTCCGCCAGGTCCAGAGCTTCAGTGATCACCAATGGGCGGCCAGCCATGATCACCACCACCACTTTCTCACTTTGTTCTTTAACCCTGGCAATCAGCTGCATCTCGATTTCGCTTAAGGTCAAATCGTTCGAATCGCCTTCGCCTTCAGCATAGGGGGCTTCAGCAATCACAACAATACCCACATCTGCTACAGCCGGATCGCCATTCTCATCGAGGATATTCTCATACTTTCCAAAACGGTTATATTGAAGCTGGCCCTCAAACGCTGCTTCGAAGGCTTCTTTTAGCGTCGTTCCGGGCGTGATTGCGCCTTTGGAACCCTGCCAGGAAATCGTCCAACCCCCACACTGCATGCCAATATCATCAGCACCTTCACCAGCCAGGAAAATCAGTGGTGTATCCACCCTGAGCGGCAGGATATCCTCGTCATCCATCAACAGGACAGCCGATTTTGCGACCGCTTCTCGGGCTAATGCTCGATGTGCCTGAATGCCCACCACATCAAACAGCGTTGGGTCTGAAAAAGGTCGTTCAAATAAGCCTAACTCAAATTTGACGGTCAGGATTCGCCTTACAGCGTCATCAATCCGTTCATCTGATATATCCCCATTTTCGACGGCCATGGTCATCGCATCAATAAATAATTTATAATTGTAAGGCACCATATTCATGTCAATGCCGGCATTGATCGCCGTCACCACGGATTCATAGAAATTCGGGCCAATTTGGTTGATGCCCTCCCAATCGGAGACCACGAAGCCAGAAAAGCCAAGTTCATTCTTAAGCACTTCCGTCAACAGGTACTGATCCGCGTGTAATTTGGTGCCGTTCCAGCTGCTGTAGGAAACCATAATCGACAGTGCGCCGGCTTCGATCGCATCCACATAAGGCGCCAGGTGGATTTCCCGCAAGGTGGCCTCATCCACCTGCAAATCACCCTGGTCGATCTGCCAACCGGGGCGGCGGGAGGTACCCCACAAGGCACCACCATCGCCAACATAGTGCTTGGGGGTGCCCAACACCGTCAATGGATCAGACAGGTCTGTGCCTTGCAGCCCTTCAAGATAAGCCACGCTCATTTCAGTCACCAGATCGGTATTCTCGCTGTACACCTCATAGGTGCGACCCCAGCGGATATCCTGGCCAACTGCAAGGACAGGCGCATAATTCCAAAAGATATTGGTAGCAGCCATTTCAAGAGCCGTCACGCGTGCGATCTCACGCACGAGATCTGGGTCCCGGGTTGCACCCAGGCCGATGTTGTGCGGGAAGATCACCGCCCCTTTAAGGTTATTGTGGCCATGGACGGCATCGACGCCATAGATTATGGGAATCCCCAATGGGGTATCCAGGGCTGCTGCCTGGTAATCATCCACCATCTCAGCCCAGGCTGCGATGGTGTTTTCGCGCGGTGTTCCCCCACCGCCGCTCAGGACGCCGCCAACAAAATATTCATAAACCGCGTTGGGCGTGATACTGCCCTTTTCGATTAAGGTCATCTGGCCGATTTTTTCGGCCAACGACATGCGGCTTAAAAGATCGGCGGACCGGTCTGCGGCGGGCAGATCAGGATTGAAGTAATCCGGTGCTAAGATTTCTATCGGTGTTTCAGGTATCACCACGTCTCGTGGTGGTTGCTCAATAACAGTCTCAATGGAAGGTTGACAGGCAGACAGCAAAACAAAAACCAATAAAACAAACGTAAGACTTTTCTTCATATCCTCACTCATATTTCAATAAGATGATCGAATAACCAGGTATTTGTAAGCCGCCGATGATTTCATCAGCCACCATCGTCAGCTCATGCAGCAGATCCGTTTCATCAAACCGCCAAACCGAAGTCAGATCGTAATCTTGACCATTAATGATCACAGGACGGGTCACATCCTCAGAGCCCAAGTTGATCAGGATAGCCGTCAAACGGCCGTCTGCGCCTGTTGCAGCATAAATCCCAAGCCCAGGATCGTCACAGGCAGAAAAGACCAGGTTCTCGCCAAATTCCTGGTACATTTGGTAAACGGTGTAGGTCGGCCGAAGGTCTGAGCGGGACAATAAACCGTACCCACCAATACTGGGGTGACTTTGCAGCGTAAAGTAATTGACCACGGCGACCTGGTTGGTAATCAGCCGCCCAAGCACATCCGCCCACCAAATAGCATTCATATACGAATCCGGCGTCGCTTCTCCCCCGATGGCATTTGACCAGTGGGAATTAATCTCGGTCACCGCGATCGGCAGGTCTCGCCCGGTTATTTCGAAGACTAGGCCACGCAAATAGGGAATGATCTCATCCCACTCCGCAGAAGCCGCGACCAGCTCTTCAACTGTGGCTGCCCGCCCACCTCTGCCCTGGGGGAAGGGATAGCGGTGGATAGAGACAATATCCACCAGGTCGCCGTTGGCTTCCAGGAAACCACTCATCCAATCCAGGCCAAAGGGATCTTTCGGGGTGCTTTGCAGGTCAGGGCCAAATTGGTGCAGTTCGGGTCCGATCAATACGATCGACTCATCCACGGCCTTCATCGCCTCGGCAAAGGCGCGCCATTCACCATTGAACTGTTCAACCCCATAATCCGGGGCGCCGCGTGAGGTGGCATACAGGGTCGGCTCGTTGCCGATCGCCCAGTAGCGAATAGCATAGTCGTTGTCGATATTGGCATACTGCACCAACGCCGCAGCTTTTTCCGGCGATCCACCAAAAAGGCGCACCGTAAGGCTGACTTCACTCCCCATCTGTTCGCCGAGCTGCACAAATTGATCAATGTGGTATGGCTGCAGATCATTCTCATCGCCCCAATTTCCCCCGGGGAAACGGACCATGGTCACCCCCGCTGCTTGGGCATAGGGGAACGTTTTATCCGTGACCACCGCCCACGGGCCGTGATTAACACCATACACAAAGGGATTAATGGACCCTTGGAACACATCCGGGGCCACCAGGCAGGTGCCGGCAGGGACTTCTGGAAACTGGATGGTTGGTGGTGCTTGCTCCCCGTTCAAGCCGCACGCGGCAAGGGACAAAACAACCCATGCCAACACAACCAGAACGATAAGGCGGTGATTTCTTGTGTTTGGCATGGGCTTTTTCCTCAATACATGTTTATTTTTCCACACCCGTGATGACCACGCCCTGCATGAAAATGCGCTGGGCAAAGAAGAAGATGATCACCGGGATCACCGCGGAGATCAATGAAGCAGCCTGGATCAAATTGGTTGACCCGGCATATAAATTATTAAAGGCGGTTAGCCCAATCGTGATCGGGAACTTTTCGGGATACCCGACCAGGTAGATCAGGGGGTTGAAATAGTCGTTCCAGGCCCAGAAGAAGTGAAACAGTGAAACGGCGGTCAGCGCCGGGACGGATTGCGGCAGGATGATCGAAAAGAATATCCGTAAGGGGCTGGCGCCGTCCATCATCGCCGCTTCATCCAAATCCATGGGAATCGACATGATGAACTGGCGGATCAGAAACACATTCGTGCCCCACGCAAAGAAAGCAGGCACCATCAACGGCAGCCATGTGCCAACCCAACCAATCTGGAGATAGACAAAATAAGTGGGGATCAAGGTCACTGCCCCCGGCAAAATCACCGTGGAAAGCATCAGCATAAACAGCACATTCTTCTTAGGGATGCGGAAGCGGGCAAAGCCATACGCAACTAGCGCTGAAGAGAACACCGCGCCAAAGGTCGTGATACCGGCATATCTGACGGTATTGAACAATAACCTTGGAAAATTGATCGTGTTCCAAGCTTTGGTGAAATTGTCCCATTGCGGATCAAGTTGCCAGTCGCGATCTAAAGACCGCCAGGCGCCTTGCCAGGTGATCAATCCGGCTTCTGGGTTATCCGGATCGATGAACTGGCTTTCCTGGCGTCCTTTGACAACCAGCGCCATATCTCTAATTTCTCCATCTTCCATCGGTACCCGATAAATATCGAAAGATTGACCTTCATATTCAAATTGAGCTTCTGTAGCCGGCCACCAGGGCGCCCCGACTTGGCTGAACTGCCCATCCGTCTTCAGTGCTGTGACAATGCCATACGCTAATGGGAGCAGGAACACAAACAAAATTGCCAGGGTTAAACTGGTCACCAACAAAGCAGTGATGCGATTGCGAGCCTTGCGCGACAGAGGTTTTCGTTTTTTTACAGTCTTGTCGCTCATTTGCGTTCCTCCTGTGCATAATACACCCAGTATTTTGCCGTACCAAACAGAACAATCGTCAGGATCAACGACACAATAAACATCAACCAGGCCAATGTGGCGCCATAGCCCATATTGAAGAATGAAAAGGATTGTTTATAAAAATAAACCATATAGAAACGCGTCATCCCCTGGGGAAAACCTGTCCCCTGGTTGAGCACAAATGGCGCAAGGAAATACTGCAATGAGCCAATGACTCCCAATACCAACTGGTAAAAAATAACCGATGTGATCAATGGGAGGGTGATCCTGAACAAGCGTCTGAACCAGCTGGCGCCGTCAATTTCAGCAGCCTCATACAGTTCGGTTGGCACACCCTGTAAGCCGGCCAGGAAGATGATCATCGCATTGCCAACCCCCCACAGGCCAAACATGGTATAGGCATAATACACCAGATTGGGATCCGCCAGCCAGCGCAGCCCCTGGGTACCTGTGGCCTGAATGCCGGTTAATCTTTCGATGAGAATATTGATCCAACCCGTTTGCTCATTGAGCACCCCATTCCAAATCAGGACGGTGGCAACCAGGGGGATCATGGAGGGCATGTAGAACAGGGTACGATAAAGCGTTTTCCCAATCACATTTTCTGAATTTAGTATAATCGCCAGGAACAAGGCAAAGCCCAAACTGATCGGCAGCGAGATGGCTGCAAAATGTAATGTCCGGACAAAAGACAACCTTACTTCCTGGTCAACCATGATTGCCCGCTGCCAGTTGGATAAACCGATAAAAATCGACTCATCCGGCACAGCCGGATTGAACCTGAGCAGCGAAAAACCAAATGACGCGATCATGGGTAATAAATAAAACAGCAGAAAACCGATCATCCACGGGCTGAGGAAAAACAACCCCCAGCGGGCTTCTTTTTTCCTGATTCTGGTCATCGGTTCTTTTGATTCTTTTTTCAAAGAGCGTGCAGCATCAAATACAGCCATTTCATCACCTCATACTTTTCTTGAAATCAGCCTGGGTATTTTTTACCCAGGCTGATTACAAATTTATTAAATTGTGACTTTACTGTGCCGCATCAAAGATGTTTTGCAGGTCAGCGAGCAGCACTGCCATTTCCGCATCAAAATCTAAACCTGGAGTGTTGGCCAGGTAGTTCCAGAATTCGTTGTAACGATCCGTGGTCTCCAGGAAGGAGGGCATCCAGCTTTCATGGTTCGGGTTATCCGCATAAGCCATGCCGTCTACCACAACATCCCAATTGATGTCCTTGCCGGGGAAGTTGGCTTCCGTGTAATCTACAAAGAAGGCATCTTGCAGTGAGAGGCGAGCGGGCATACCACCGTAAATTTGGAGCAGTTTTGGGGAAACTTCTTCGCTGAGCATATAGGTCAGGACATTGAAGGCCGCATCGGGGTTTTTGCTGCCCTTGGGAATACCAAAGGTATCAGCATGCATTTTCGAGGTAATCGTACGCTCAAAGGCCGGGGTTGCGCCTAAGTTCCAGTCCCAGGCAACATCGCCCAAAGACCAGGGCGCTACATACCACATATGCAGGTGAACCATCGCCAGGTTACCACCGGAGAAGGGGCCACCGGGTCCTTGCAGGAAGTCAGCACCACCGTAAGGGCCGTTGGGGATGAACCAGTCATTCCACCAGCCGTCATAGGTCCATTTCCAGGCATCTTGCCAGGGTTCTGGAATTTGTGCTGTTACGCCGTCATCAGCCAGCAGCGAGCCGGCGCCGAAGAAGGTGCCGATGCCGCGCGGGTCGGTCCACTGGTTCATGAAACCAAATTGGACGATGCTTTCCGGATCAAATTCTTCTTCGGTGGCATCAAAACCGTTGGCGTCAACCGTCATGATCATGGCAACATCGCGCAGGGTGTCCATATTCCATTCGGCTTCGGTACCATCTGGCCAGACATAAGACTCGCCGTACTGGGCAGGCGGATAATTTAACCCTGCTTCATCAAACAGGTCAAAGTTGTAGATCATAAAGGACGGGAAGATGCCGAAGGGGAGGCCCAACTGGCCCTCTTCCTGAACCATGTAGAACTCAACCAGGGCAGGGTCAAAATCGCTCAGGTCATAGTCATATTGGTCGATGTAGGGTTGAAGATCCAACCAGGCGCCCTTGAATGTGTCACGGCCGCGAATGCCAACCGGTCCAACAATATCGGGTGCGTTGCCGGCCGCAATTTGGGTGGCCAGGGTGTCATAAGCAACGTCGTTATCAACAATTTCCAGGACCAGTTCAATCTCATCCTGTGAAGCGTTGAACTCATCAACAACCGCCTGCTGGGGTGCAAAGGTGCCTTCATCGGAACCAGCGCCCAAGCCAACAAACCAGCGAATACGAACTTTATCACCAGCGGGTGGTACCACAACGGGCTCTTCCACGACGGGTTCTTCCACAACTGGTTCTTCTACGACAACAACCGGTTCTTCCAGAGCCGGCTCCTCAACTTCTGGTGCTGGTGCTGCCGTTGGTCCACAAGCGGCCAACACCATACTCAGAATGAGTAAAAAACTAAAAACGAACAATTTGCTTTTCATGAAATTTTTTCTCCTTATTTTTATTTGTTATTTCCTTTGAATTGAAACCTGAGTGTGTTGTGCTTAATGATCGAGGTTTTTTCAAAGTTGGCTGGCGTCCACTACACAATTGGATTGGATGCCATTTTCTTTCTATTTCACAGTCGTGTCACCGATAACCATCACCTCCTCGTTTAAAACTATTATAAATCAAAAACCAAATCAATCACCAAAAACCTTGTCAAGATTTGCTGCCACAAGAAGACCGTACGACTAATTTCGTGTCTAAGATGATATGCTGCGGGAAATCAGTACCATTTTCAATCAGGTCAATCAATACCTCAACCGCCCTGACACCCGTTTCAATCACCGGTTGTCGGATGGTGGTCAATTCTAAATCCGTGATTGTTGATAATGGAATATCATCAAACCCAACGATAGCAACATCCTCCGGCACACGTCTGCCGCTTTCCTGGATGGCTCGAATTGCGCCGATAGCCATCACATCGGATGCAACAAACACGGCATCCGGATTTTCGCGCAGCAGGGTTTGCATACTGTAATATCCTCCCTGCTCCGTAAAGTCACCTTCAACGATTAACTTATCATTTTTCCTAAAGCCACGCTCACCCAATGCCATCAAAAAGCCTTCTTTTCGATCCAACCCAACCGTACTTGCCAGCGGCCCAGTGATCGTTGAAATCCGCCTCCGACCTAACCGGATCAGGTGCGAGACTGCGGTATAAGCTCCTTTGACATTATCCACATTGACAAAACTGACATTATCCACCCTGAACGGACGACCCAATACGACCAGCGGTTTATTTGCATCGACCAAGTGCCCGATGATCTGTTGGTCGCCATGATGACCTGACTGAACCAAAACACCGTCCAGGAAACTTTTATTTGAGATCTTTGGAAAAATCTTTTTCTCATCATCTTTGCAAGTGATCAGGAAAAAAGTGAGCGCATAATCATGTTGATTACACGCTTCAGAAATACCTTTGAGCAGATGTGGAAAATAAGGGTCGGTAAAAAATGATGAAACGGTTTGGGGTAAGGCTAATCCAAGAGTTTGTGAACGCTGGGATGCAAGGGAGCGAGCTGCCGCATTGGGTTGATAGCCCGTTTCATCAATCGCTGCTAAAACACGCGTTCGAACGTCTTCGCTAATATTTGGGTGATTATTGACCACCCGCGAAACCGTTGATCGAGAAACCCCTACCCGCCGAGCAATATCTTCCAATGTTAAATTCGACAATCCAGCCATCCTTCGTCTTGAGAGCGCTCCCAATTATTCATTATAGAATTTGAAAAATCAGGTCATAAATCAGTGAATTTTGGCAAATAATACACTTTAAAACGACAATTATTACTTTTTTTGAGAGCGCTCTCAACAATATTCTAAAAGTATTTTTGGGTTTTGTCAATTGTTTTTATGTTAACGATTTTCTTGTTAACAGAAGTTGAACGATTGATTAATGCAAACGTCAACCGAAACACATGTTTTCTTCACCTAATACCCAATATTCATAGGGCAAAAATCACCGGGTGATACTCAATACATGATTCAGGTTGGGTATTCTCGGACGGCATAGTGCATGAGATAGTATTCAGGTTAAGAATATGCTAAAATTTACCCATGATGAATGCGTTGACAAACGTCAGACCTTCACCCATCGCAGGCACCTGGTACAGCGCCAACCCCGGCCAATTGCGGAAAATGGTTGAAGGCTATATCGATGAAGCAGTGAACCCTGACCTGCCCAGTGCCCAAACAGGGCTCTCCGCAGAGGTTGTCGCCCTGGTTGCACCCCACGCGGGCTATATCTACTCCGGTGGAGTTGCTGGTCATGCCTTTAAAACCGTAAAAGGGCGTCATTTTGACTGCATTTGCGTGCTTTCGCCGATGCATCAATACTATCCACAGCCCCTGCTGACCAGCGCCCAT
>Ga0114946_10000956_pt1 | contig 19956 bp, 26 predicted proteins | sample WalLakDeSediment_FD_88676 | JGI IMG/M metagenome (GOLD analysis project Ga0114946, IMG submission 88676) | Lake sediment microbial communities from Walker lake, Nevada to study Microbial Dark Matter (Phase II) - Walker Lake 11/02/13 Deep Sediment | ecosystem: Environmental > Aquatic >...
TCTTCTTTCAATTCTTTATCTAAAGTCATTGCTATATGAGTACGTTCGTCTTTTCTAATCACATAATAGTTGTGTTTTTCGCCATCTTTGTAGTGATCTACTACGCCAAAGCAACCTGATACAACACCTATCCATAAAATTGAAGTGTTCACTTTATCCTCTTAAAAATCTTGGAGGCAGGTTCGCTACTACCTACGACTCTGTACACGAGACTTTTCTATACTCTGCTAAGCAGGATCAACTATACTAAGTGCGCCTCTCCAAGTTTAACTTATTATCGCAAAGCCATCGGGTCTACGATATATTTCTTATTGGAACATTTTAAAATAACTTTAGCTATTTTGTTGCTTGAAAGACAAGATTTTCAACTTTTTGTTTTGATAACTTAATCAAACCTTTAGTTAAGCCTCCAGTGTTTTTCAAAAAAGCATCTGTTACTTGAAACTCAGAAGAGAATGTTTGACCATTTCTTTCGATACTAAGCTTAATAGTTTCTACTACTTTTTCGTTTCTGGTTTGCTCTTGGATTCTTTCAATTTCTTTGATGTTTTCTGGACTCATTTTATTCTCCGTTTGTTGATTGAACATCCTGATTTAATGGCTTTTAAAATAAGCAAGCTAATGTACTCCTGAGCCATCAATAAATCATACTTATCTTCAAAATTATTGGCGTCTGTTAACATGCGGTCGTATCTACGTTCTTTTATAGCTGCATCTATTTGTTGTTTAAATTCCCACATTCGACTTAATAAGTCATTATTTATCATTTCACCTACAAAACTTTTAGCTCTACTTAAAGCTGTTTTGTCTGGTGTTATAGCGGTTATGATAGATGGTTCAATCATCTGTATGCTCAAAAAATAAAAACCAAACAAAAGGAGTTATTAACGACAGGGTGAGAATCACACCAACAAGACCTCCCCAAGTTATTTTGTCTAAACAATTAATGGTATTTACGACTAGTGAGCAGTCCATTTTAAAACCCCAATCCAAGCACTTTAAATACAAAGCGTGTTATACCAAAGAAGTAGTCGGCTACGTGATAAATTGAGCAACCGACTACGCAAAAAGCTACATGTTTTAACGCTTCTATAATAAACTTCATACTTACCTAACTATTTTTAAAAGTAACTTTGTACACCCACTTACCAGACCTAGGATCTCCTACTCTAGTAGACGTTACAGTGTGTCCACCAAACTTAGGCTTTCTAAGATCACGTAATCTGGCAGAAATACTAGCAGTTGTTCCACCGCACTTAGCTACCAAAGAGTTTAGGTCATGGTATTGACCATCAGAAACTGCTTCAATAACTCTATCCATTTGTGAACTAAGTCTTTCACTGTCTAGATTTTGGTCAAATGATCTGCCGTCTGGCAACGTAATCAATCGTGGTCCATTATTAGATGAAGAAGGCAAAGAGTCAAATGACTGAACAGAAGCTGCTGGTTTTCTTGAAAAAAGTTTTGTAATAAAATTAAACATGGTATCTCCTAGTTAATGTTCATATATCTTATCGGCAGATTTTAAAATAACTTTAGTTTTATTTTTTATAAAATCGTCTAAGATGCTCTTTAAGACTCCTTAAAAGCCATTTTGGAGCAGGTTTGGGATTTTCCAGTGCATTTTCGATGAACTCAACATCATGGAAAGATGGATTAGCGTTCTGTATAGCTTCATTGGAAAGCTGGTTTAACAAGATTTTAAACGAATAATCATCATTTCTATTAAGGCGAGCCATAGCCTGTGCTCTTATCTCTTCGATTGACGTAAAACCGAAGCACACCATTAAGCCTTCGATGGCGTCAGAAATATGAGAATCATAATAGCCTGAGGAGTCTTGCTTGTTTACAAACTCACTCTGTAGAGCCCTAATTGCATATTTAATAACGTATTTTTCGTTTTTAAAGAGTCCCCTATCTATGAAATCGTCGATAATAACCTTATCTTTCTTTCTTATGCTCACTTTACTCATTCTTCCTCCATTTTTCTTTTATAGTCTTCTGGGAAATCTAAGTTTATTTGTTCGCATATGTATTTTAATTGAGGTGTAGATCTAATTATAAAGTTATGAGTTCTGCCGTCCACTTCCATCATAGTAATTTCAGGTTCGTATTTACCGCCTCTCATGTCAGTATGTATCAGAGCTTGGCTTAAGCAATCTTTTATATTTGAATAAATTCCGCAACTATAGCTGTGGTTTTCATTGCTACCCCATCTATTCATGGTAAGTAAATAAACAAATCTTTCTGTTCTATTGTGTGTTGAAAATATTACATCTTGAAGTTTGATAGTGCTTGGCGAAGCCATATCTCTATCTAATGTGAATCGTGACTCTGGAGGTGCATTTTTGCGCAACCAAGATGTAAACGCAGGGTGACATTTAATGTCTATTATAGGATTATTAGATCCGGTTGCTTCTATCACAGCCTTCCTAAATTGATTCAAAGCATCAAAGATCTTTTGCATACTGTCGTTCATTGTTAGCCCTTCCATTGCAGCTCTTATCTATACATTAAAAAACATAGCTTTATTGGTAGGCACTTGAAAAAAATACTCGCCTGATGCAATATATTTATTCGCTATTTGTTTTTTTGGTGAATTTAAAAGCGTTTTGCCCATAACAACAGCGAGTCTATTGCACTGTTTGTTTAGCATACAAAACATAACAGGGCAACCTAAATTGGCAAATTTAGCTTTTCGTTCTGGGAATTGTATAGAGTCGTATGGGAACTCGCAATCACCCCAAACTAATTTTCTTTCGCACTCAGCAACACCTATTATTTTATTATTGTATAATAATACTAAATCAACACTATACTTGTTTTGATTTTCTGTAATAGAAACACCGTCTTTAAGTATACAAGAAAGAACTTCTTTAATTTTAGTTTTTGCTATACCGTCATTTTGTTCGTGAAGTTTACTATCAAACTTTTTTCTTTTTCCTATCATAACTCTCCTTTTTATTAGAGGGGGCTTCCGGCTTAGGCGGAATTTAATCTAAACAAGTTAGAACCCCCATGAGATTTTTTTGGTCATCGGCATTTCACCATCTCACTAACCGCCAAACGCTGGACCAGTCTCACCACTGAGCAGGTGACGCTTATGATCGGATCAAGTACGTTAGTTCCTATCACCTTCATTTTTAAATAATGAGTGAGGCCGATCGCTACTCGGCTGTCCAGCTACAAAAAGAAATCCTTCGCTTCTACCTTACAAGCTGAACCCTGTCGGGTCTTGATACTGCTCTTACCGTAGCTTGCTTGCTCGTCCACTTACCTCTCCGGTAGGCTCTCCTTGGTGGGTGTCGGACTTAGTTTCCCACTTTTTAATGTGTATATCCAGTTAAACTGTACGTGACTGTAATACTTTTGTATCATCACGGTTTTGGTTACGAGACCAGCTTCATACACAACTCACTCAAAATTATTATAGCACAAAAAAGCTATTTCCCGGCTATAATATTAAAAAAGACTTCATGGCTAACTTTACACCCAGCGGCTTGTTTATGTCCACCTCCGCCATACTGCTTAGCTATCTCAGATACGTCAAAATCATCTCTAGACCTCAAAGATAACATAACTTTATCGTTAAATATTGTAAAAGTAACAGCAAAGTCGCAATAATAGTTTTCTAACAAATGATTGCCTACATCACTCCAATGAAGTGAAGTATTAGCCCATTGCACATTATGTCCATGCCAAGTTCTGCCAAAGGAGTTATTGGAAATCGTTGCTACTTCATTGTCTAATTGAGTAACCAACAGCTTACCTTTTTCATACACAGGTTCAGGTTCTATCTCAAGATGCATCAGTAAATTACACCAAAGCATTAAGTCGTATTCCATAGTTTCAAGAACAGCGTGAACTTCTTTAGATCCTTCTATCTGCCATTTCCACAGATCTCTATCTTGGATATGAGCTATGAGTTTAGGCATTGATTTATTTGGGTAAAAATAACCCCAAGTTAATCCAGCACCAGACTTTTCCATATCAAATACACAGAAATCAAGCCCTTCGCAAGCTTCTTGGGCAGTTTTATGATGATCTAACACAATTACGGAACCCGCCTTTTCTTTGATATCTAACATTTTATCTCTAGGAAAGGAGAAGTCTAAAATATAAAGGTTATCTCCGTCATTAAATGGTGGATGTGGAAAGTTATAAGAGCAAGCTTCAAATACTACATCATTAATGTTGTTTTCTAGGAAGTACATGTATGCTACTAGAGCTGACCCAAATCCGTCTTTACATTTACTGTGATACCACACTCTAGTTGTCATGTTTTTCTCTCCATTCTTGCAAGTACCTATGGAACTCTCCTAATTTTTTATTATCCAAATCTCCAAACCTTCTTCTTTTTGTCATTAAATCAGGTGAGTTTTTTATAAAATCTATGTTTCTTTCAATTCTATCTATTAGATTTTCGTTGGCCATTTCTAGCCTATTTTCTGTTGTAAGTATGCGAAGATGACTGTTATAATACCCTTTACCTTCTTCAAAACCATCAGCTCTATACCTAGAAGAACCTACGGACATCTTGCCGGTAGGCGTTATTTTTTCGATCTTACCAATACTACGATTAGTCCATCCATGGTCTACTAGAACCAAGTCTCCCACCTTAAGATCTCTCAGCCAACCCTTTCTTTTATCTTTATCACTCACAAAAAAACTCCTTTGTTACTGTTAAATTTTTTGGCTGAGGGTACAACAATGGAGTGTACGATGGTAAATCTGGGAAAGCGCAGCCAATTCCGGCATATTTTCCGTCAATACTTTCTGACCAATAAAGAACATGCCTTACGTCTTCATCGTCTATTGCCATTATATAATTACCTGAGTGTTTTTTTAATTTGTTTGCATATTTTACACATAATTCGTGTAAAGTATACTTTGGCTCAACCCAAACGCTTACAACATCGTGCTTGCAATCTCTGTCTGGGTAAACTTCACCGTTTGAGTAAGTTCTTCGTATTTCAGTAATCTCAACTCCGTCAGTGTCGTAATAACCTACAACACAGGGTTTTACGCTATTAATACCTGTAGCTAAAACTTCCACTTTTCTATCGCCTCTTGATCGGTAAAACCTACCTAAAATTAATTGCATTTCTAACTCCTAATTTACTTATCGGTTTCTTTTTCAGAATCTTTAGTTATTTTTTGAGCCAATAAGTACAAAGCTTTAGTATCTTCTTCTTCAAAAAATAAAACAGTGCATATTTTGCCGTTTTCAGTGGTTACATCTGAGCTTATACGCATAGTACCTCTTTTGCCGTCTAGCTCGGTCAAATCAAAGCTTTGTAATTTATCAAACATTAAATACCTATCCCTGTTCTAAATTCAAGTTTCTTGTACAGCTCTATAACTGCCGGTGTAGACAAGCAGCTTCGATCAACCTTTAAATCATCTAAAGTATAAGGCATTCCAATATCTCGCCTAATAGCTACCAATTTTTTACTTAAGATAGCGTTTTCTTTGTTTTCTTGTAAGTTTTTCTTAAGGGCTTTTGCTTTAATATTTTCTATATTGGCGTATATTCCATCAAGAGTTTTATATTCTTGAAGTAACTTAGCGGCTCCCTTTGGTCCTACACCTTTAACTCCCGGCACATTATCAGCAGAATCGCCAGTTAAAGCAAGATAGTCTACCATTTGGTTTGGGTGAATACCTAATTTAATAATAACTTCTGGAACTCCATAAGGGTTTACGTCTGTCCAGCATTGCTTAACTCTTTCATGGCCTAAAAGTTGATTCATGTCTTTATCCCCAGAAAGAATAAAAGTGTCTATTTGATCTTTGTAAAAATCTACGGCAGAGCCGATTAAGTCATCTGCTTCAAAACCTGCTAAAGCGATAGTTTTAATTCCCATTCTATTAAACATATCATAATAGTATGGTATTTGCATAGTAAACTCATAGTCTTTTGCAGTACGATTTGCTTTATATCCATCGTACATTTCGTGTCTAAAGGTAGGACCCTCAGCATCTGTGATAGCTAAAAAGTGGGTCGGCTCCATATTATCAAAAACTTCATTCATAAAATTTCTAGCACCGTACATCACACCTGTATGAAGACCTTGGCTGTTGGCTAGCTGTTTATGAACCCAATAGCATTTATGGGCTAAATTCATCATGTCCAATATAAAAAGTCTCATAGTTTCCTCATTACTATCATGGCTTCTTCTAAAGCTATATTGATTGCTCGCTGTAATTCAGCTTTAATGCCTATTTCCATTCTGTGTTGCGGAGTTTCTGCTGGATACTGATCCATGCGCCATTTAAGCCATTCTTTTAAGTTCTTTTTATTAATTTGACCAGAAACCAGACCTTCTTCGTTTTCACCTACAGAAATTAAACGTTCCATAGGTAAACTCTTGGCTTGTAAAAAGTCTTACTTTCATCAAGATCTTCAACGTCAATAATTCTGGCGTTTTCAAATTTAGTGTAAAATTCTTCTGGATATCCAGATCTTTGGGTGGCTACAATGTGAGCTATTCCAGTTTCTTCGGTAAAGGAAATGACGTTATTAATTATTTCATCTTTAGTAAAGTCGTATAAAACTTTATTAGTCATGTTTTTGCCTTTAATGTAAGTACCCATTTTATCTCCTATAACCAAAGTCTAAAGCCAAAACCTACAATGGCTGAATTACCGATTAAATCGGATAAACTTTAATGTTTCTTATCGGCTTTATTATTTAAATCTTTAGAGTTATTTTGAGCATCTTTGAATCCACGGTAATAACCCATTCGATATATTTCATCTTTTTCGTTATTAATAAGCCTTCTTTTTCTTTCGTTCCAAGCTTTTTGAGCCCGCCTTGCTATACTGAAATCTATCATTCGTAATCCCTTATAGCTTTACCCACTGGAAATCTAGGAACTCTCTCTTTAGATGTTAATCCTTGATATTGCACAGTAAGTAGTTTTCCTTCCCATAAAGAATGATCTTCAAAACATTGTTTAAGGAAATCTTGTGACCCATCAAGTTTGGCTTTAAATTCAGAGCCTTCTTCGTTTGTCAAAACAAATGCTGCTGCGTGACCTTGCAATTTACCTCTTCCTTCTTCAATGCCTACAATTTTAAACTCTGCGTCATCAAATACTTTATATTTTTGCAGGTTATAGGATCTCTTGGTTTCGTAAAAAGAATCGACATTTCGAAGCATTGCGCCTTCGTAGCCGTTATCTAAATAGGAGTGGAAATTTATTTTTGCCTCCCTGCTAGTTACAGCCAAGTCTAGAGCAACCATTTGCAATGGATTGTCATCAGAATGATCTTCCGGCATTTCAAAAATAACATTATCCATCATAAAAAATCTAGCTTTTTGCTCCTTCTCAGTATCTACAACATCGTAAATGTGATATTGGATGAGTTCGCAACCTTCAGACGGCTCCTCTTTACGGACTTTGGAGACAATTTTTTCAAACTCAGATTTAAGTTCATGATTATAAAGCTCTCCATCTAAAGTAACAACAGAGCTTAAGCGAGGCAATACTTGAGATTTTAGGGCCTTTTCTATGTGGGCCATGGAAGTTATAGATTTACCTTTTCTGGAGTATAACTTAACAGTCATTGCATCAGGATCGCAAACTGCCAAGCACCTAATACCGTCTAGCTTTGGTTGAGTATAGCAAGGGAATTTGATCTTGTTTGGGTGCTTGTCGTATGATTGGGCCAGCATCGGCACTACAGCTAGCTTAGATTCTCCAAACTCAGCGGCTTCTCTGGAGTCCATATACCCTTTGTCAAACTGTTTTTTCCATTTAGCTTCAGCCTCAAGTTCCGCTTGCTCTTTAACAGTAGTTTCGTTCTTCTTACCAATATTTTTGCCTTCAAAGATTGTATCAAAGGTTTCTTGTATTTTTCCATCTTCTTGTCCAAATGAAATATATATATCATAAGCCGTTGAGTGGTCTGAGTTCTTTATTACGGAAATGTTCCATATCATCATTTTTTCGCTTGAATTAAGCTTGTACATTGTCGGCCATGATTTCATCGCTATCTCCTTCTGGTTCTAAGTTAGATTTAATTAATTCTTTTATTTCCATATAATCTGTGTCTGTTATTAATCTAGCGTGATTCAAGTGAAGATTGCAAAGCTCAGAAGACATCCTTTTTACTAACTTTTCGATAAAAATAGGTGTCGGTTTATTATTGTGTAATCTTGCTGGTCTTTTTATAACTTGTAAAAAATTAAAACGACTTTCTGTTAAAAGTCCGTATTTACTGTACCCATTTTCTTCAAGGTACTCTAAAGCAAAGCTGACTAAATCTTCCGGTACGCAAAAATAAAAAAAGTGAGGCCATCTTGTGACCTTGCCTATATTATTTAAATCGTTATGCTTCTTAACTTTATTTGCAAAATCAGCTTTAAAATCTGATTTACTTCTTTTTATTTCAATTTCAGTTAAAGTTTTGCCATTCCATCCCATAACGTCAGCGTTTGATACGGTAGGAGACTCTGTGCAAACTATGTGGTTTTGTTTTTGAAATCTAAGCCAAGCTATAGCTCTTGATTCCATTGTTTTTACAAATTCCATTTTACCTCCATATTCATTATCGGTATTATTTTAAAAAACTTTAGCTAAATTTGTAAAGTTCCCATTCATTTATCCATTTTTCTTTAGAATATTTTCGCTTTTCTCTAATGTTGCCTTTAATACTGGCATCTTGGAGCCAAGTTTCGATATACATGCAGTAAGGTTGGCGTAATTTGCTGATATTCCACCACCTAACCTTGATTTTATAGTAGTTTTTGTTAGGAATAGGGATTTTCTTAATTATTTCAACGGCAACATCTGTATTGTTTACGTGTTTGTATAATTGAGTCATGCGGCTACCGTAATGTCTATTTCAATGTCGTCTTCAGGGTCGTACTCTTCTTTTTCACCGTCCCAATAGATCAATCTAAAATTTTTAAATAATGTGCCTGCCATCCAATATACTGATTTTATTTCCTTTTCTTCGTCATTGATTATTATAGTGTCTCCAACCACTGGTTTTCTTTGAAATAATTTCCAAGTCCATATTAAGGCTCTTGTTTCGTTGGCTGGCACAGAAACGTACAATCTCCATCTCATATCGTATTACTTCCTACATTGATAAGTTACATATATACTTAAACGGCTATCGTCGCATTTAATAACTTCCATAGAATCCTTGCCTATTACCGCTTTCATTCCGTACTTTTCACAGTTTTCAAATATTGACTTAAAGATTTCGGTTTCTGCCTCTTCCATAGTTACGCATTTAAATATACCAAGAAAAATTTTATCTTCCATTTCGTAAAAAGCATAAGTTCCTTTTTTCACAAAATCTTGCTTCTTTTGTAAATGAGAGCAACCTAAAGCTAAAAAACCTAATAAAAACAATTTAATAAAATTCATAATACAACCTTTAATAAAAAGAAAACCCTATCACAATTATTATAGCACAAAACCTAATATTAGTTGCGTACCCGCCTAATATATATCAAAGTTTTTTTGATTAACATAATAAAAAGAGAACAAAATGGCAAAATCGTATTTAAGAACCGGACCCAACATGTACCTGAAGGTTGCCTATAATAAGGCAGATTCTCCAGAAAAAATGATTGGTTACGCAACCAATTTGTCATTTTCTCAGTCTTTGGGTCAAAAATCCATATTTACCGTAGATTCCCCTTTCATTCAAGAAATAGCTCAAGGAGCGGCACCATCTTTTATAAGAGGAACCGTAACTCTTTATATGTTAAAGGGTTCTGATCCGATTAGAGCAGGGCTCGTTTCACCTGCTACTGATATAATTAAAAAAGACGATATTCCACTAAATGTTACAAGTAAAGATCTCAATTGGAGATTTTATGATAGGTTTACTAGAGAATTGGCTTATGCAATAAATAATGTCAAGGTAAGCAACTGGAGTTCTACGATCGGAGCAAGATCTGTAGTTACGGTCCAGTTGAGCTTTGAAGGTATATTTTTTGAATCCGGTGTTAGCTAGTATATAACCAATATTGCTTGATAATCCTAATATTTATAATGAAAAAGTTGTGAGGATTTTATAAATGGGTGTAAAAAGAAGATTAACAGGATACAGCGGAATGAGGGTCGATTGGCCTCATATTAGGTCTATTGAGTCTGCGGTTTCTTTTGATTTTGATAGTGTTCTTCGTGGAATGGTAACAGGGCTTGACGCTCCGTATCTTGTTCGTGGTTTTGAAATACAAATACCTGACGCAGCTATTTCAGCAAACAGTTTACAAATTGAAGTAGAAGATACTGCTATTTTGCACTCTACAGCCGCTGAGTCTGGGACTACATTTACTATACCAAATGGCACTCCAGCAGATGCATTGAATTCATCTAATCGTAAAGTTATAGGCGCTTTTCAGAATGGCGTACCGAATTACGTTTCTGTTCAATTAGTGCGAACCACAGATACTGAGTCAGCCGATCAAACAGCTGGATGGTCTGAAGCTCAACAAGCTGAATTTCAAAGAACTGTTCCTATTGGTAGTATTTTAGATTACCGATACATCATAACAACTTCTGGTTTTTCTACAAACCTCCCATTGTATATAATAGGCGTATCTGCTACAGGTGCAGTTGAATATATACAAAACTCAAGAACTAATTTATTTCGACTTGGAAAAGGTGGAACTGTACCAGACCCTTATTCCACCTATCAATTCGGTGGATTAGATAACTCTCAATCCCCTCTTAATCCAAGAAGAGAGTGGATTAACGAAAACCCTTCAGTAAACTCTAATCCAGTAACAGCAACTCCCGGTGATGACCCTGCTGCATTTAGATACGGTGATTTTGCCATTCAATCTTTAAAAGAATGGATGGACGCCATGATGACTAGGATCAAAGAGATTACTAAGTCAGCTTATTGGTATACCGACAGTTCTTTAATTGGAGGTCAAGTAAACACTTTAGACTTATGGTACGACTCCATTGGCTCTGTAATGACAGGAGCCGGAAGTGTTAGTTATAACTTGATTTTAGAAATAAATGCGTTAACAAATGGAGCTTTACAGACTAATTTAACCGACAGCAACATATTAATAGGCGATTCTTATATTGAAGGTGCTACTTCTGGTAATAAAGCAAATTTACAAGCATATAACAATACTCAACTAGTAATCAACTCTTTAATTAGGGAAGATTTCTTGTTTGATGAAGTTTTAAGAAATAGAAGGGTTTGGCGTCCAAATTTATCTGTTTATCAATTAAATGACGATGTTGATGTTAATAACAGCGAACGAGTTGCTATATTAAAAAGACAATCCACTTCTATATTAACAGGACCGTTTGCTATATCTTCTTGGTCTTATTCAGGTAATTTAATTACTATAAACACAGCAGTGCCACACGGATATGAAGTTGGCGATTATGCCTTAGTAGAGGGATTAGAACATTCTGCTATCCCAGCTGAATTAAATAATCTTTTACCTAATGGCGTTCATTTAGTAAAAGAGATTGTTTCGCCTACAAGCTTTCAGTTCACAGCTCAATACGAACCGCTAGGAACTCCAACCGTATCAGGAGTAACTCAAACTAGCAAAGACGGAACTGAATACCACCCTTACATCCCTAGATTTACTATAACTTCATGGGAAGTTTCGGGATCTGATGTTTTATTTACCGTTCCAGATCACTCACTTTATACAGGCGATGATATTGTAATAAGTGGAACCTCTGCTGCTTCAAACGCACCTAGCGGTAGATTTTTATCAATAACGGTAGACCCAGACAGACGAATTAGAGTAACTCCTGCTTCGATACCTGTAACTCCGATTGTAACAGGAAACGAGCTTTGCAGATATGATGTATATTCTTTTCTTTTAACTTTATCTGGCGCAGCTCCTGATGCATACGAAGTGAATAACGTATTAGCTACTGCTTGGTCAGATACTCACATATCATATTCTATAGGACCTGATTCTTTACCCTCTCAAGCTACCGCCACAGGCGCTATTTCTTTAGATGGGGTTGTAGCTGCAACCACTGTAGCAAATCCTGTTAAAGTTCTTAGAATTGAAAATGACGGTTCAGGTAACCTTTTAATAACCACGAATGCTCCTCATGGGTATTTTACTAACCCCGGTCCTTTAGTTTATACCGTTTATGGCGATCAGTCGCTATCTCCATATATAAGAACTTATGAAAACGTTTCTATAAACTTAATAACTAAACCTATAGTGGATATTGTAAAAGGCGGAACTGCCGCTTCTGTTATTTTAACCGTAATTAATAACAGTACCGATGGCGGAGAAGAAATTAACATTAATGGCGTTACTTTTACAGAAGGCGTTGATTTTGCTACAGGTGGAACAGCCGACATAACCGCTTCAAATATAGCAACTGCTATTAATGCCTCTCTTAATCCAGCCATTAACGGAGTAGTTACGGCAAACGCTGTATTAAACGAAATAACAATAACAATGGATGTTGTTGGTGTTAGTGGAAATGATGTAGAATCTACTATAACATCTGAAGGTGCTACTGAAAACTTCCAATTTAATTCAACTAAACTAACTGGAGGTACTAGCTATTTAGATGTGACTACCACTTTAGATCACAACTTCCTTGAAGGCAATCAAATAGCCATATCTGGAAACGCTGAAGTAAGCTTTAATGGGACCTTCAATATAACCTCTATATTAAGCGCTACTTCATTCCGATTAGATTTTGGCGGAGATGACATTTTAGGTTCACAATTAGGCGGAACAGCTACAAACAATACTCAATTTGAAGTTATACCTATTGCTCCTAATGGAACGGTAATATTACCTCCTCCTTCTTCTTATATTAACTCTACAGATGAAAACGTTTACGCTAGATTCCCAAATAATCCATATCCCGGTCCAATTCAATGGGATGAAGACATTATTGTAAAAGGTATCGTTGGCGATAAATTTATCAGAATACCTGCTACAGCTACCGCTACAGGAACTTCTTTAGCTGATAGGTTTAACATTAACGGACTAACAGGAACTGCCTTTTTGCAAGATGGCGAAGTTGCTTACGTTATTCAAGAAAGAAATAAATCTGTAAGTAACGGAGTTGTTTATTCAACTTCTGGGTCAGATATTATCGTTGGAGCCGTGCCTCCGGTTGATGAAAACAGTCAACCTCTTGTTCAAGGTGATTTTGTTAAATTTGAATCTGATTCTGAATCACAATGGCTTAGAATTGCAGGAACCTTTGGTGTTCCTGTTTTAACTAATTCATTTCAGTTAGTTTCTGATAATGGACAATCACCAACGGCACTGCAAAGACCTTCTTCAACTGGAAGGTTAGTTTACTCTAAAACTACATATAATGAAGTTATAGTTAAGCCTCACTGGCAAGTAGATCCCTCTCCAGACATTTACTGGTTAGCAGTAAGAAGAGATAATGGATCTCCTAAATCTAAAGTTTTCTTTAGAGATCTTGAATTAGAGCAAGGAGAAAAACGTGAAATTAATGATAACGCAGTAAGCAATCATTTAATTTACACAGGAGCCAAAACCGAATCTGCCATTAACCCTAACTATACAGTTATTGACGCTTCTGGAAACTATGGTCCAAGTGAAATATTAACCGTAGGTTCTAATGTAGAAGATATAGATGTAAAAACTAGGCAAATAACTTTTGCTTCTGGTCCTACTCTTGGATTTGAAGCAGAAGATAAGATTACATTTACTGATACAAACACATTATTACCTGTAACTTACACTATTAATTTCTTAATGAGCAGCAGAACTGTAGTGGTTAAAGAAGATATATCTGATCTGCAATTAGGACAAGAAGTTACTTATTTAAGAAGTAATTATAATATAGAAGATACCGATAACTTAACTTTAGCTATTAGAAAACAAGATAGAGAAGACGCTAGAATAAACACGGCACTAGAGAGACCTGTTTACGACGAAAGCGTGTTCCCTCAAGTTATTCCTTTAAGTGGAGTTGGAGTTATTAAATCAGGTAGTTTTATTTACCAAGGAACTGAAGCTAACCCTACCGCTTTAGCTTGGGTTTTACACGGCAGCGCAGACGCTTCTGAAATAATTGAGTCTGTTAGTAAAACAATGCCGGGAGGTCACCCATCTTTAGGGTCTAATGCTGTTTTAGTTCATATTTATTCAGGTTCTTGGTCTGACTCTTCCGCTATTTACCAGAATGGAAATAATACAGGAAGGACTGTAGATAATGTTGGAGATCCTGCTTTTGAATCCCCTGAATTATCTGGTGGAATAAATGGTATAGAACTAGTTTTACCTCCAAACAGAAGAACTCAGGTAAAGGGTTCTGCTATTGTGGTTTGGCCTGCTAATGCTGCATATAAAGCAAGTTTAGAAGAAGGCTTAGCAGGTGAAGAGTTGATGGTTATCGCCAACGATTCACTAAGAGAAGCAAATATAGATTACGAAGAAACCTTTGGTGGACCTAAAGCTAAAATAAAAATAGTAAGGAATATGCCTCCAAATACTAGACTTAGATTTAGAGTTATGGCTGCTTTTGGTAGTGCATTGGCTAAACTAGCTGGAAACGTAAATTTACAGCTTGCTTACGATGGCGGTAGAATTATATCTTCTGCTGCTGGCGCTCCTGTCGATATAAGGGCTGGGGATGCTACAACTGGAGGTACAGCTTTAGCCGTAAGAGGTAGTATTGAGATAAACGGCCAAGGAGCTTCGCCATCCAGTGTTGTAGGTGGAATTTTTGGACCAACTGGACAAGATCAGGCTTTTTTAATTGGTAAAGAATCAAATAAACCTAAAGAGTCTTGGTCTGGAAGTGATTTTGTTAAAACTCATACTGGGTATACAGGGTCTGCATGGGCTAGAAAAACTTTATCAGGCGTATCAACTGGATCTGGAGCAACGGTTATATCGAATTCTGCAATAACAATAACTTCTGGTAAATCTGCCAGAATTGCATTTAACGTTACCTCTAGAAGAACCGATGGTCCTTTGGGTATAGCGTCTTTCAGGGTAGAGGGAACTTTTTACAATACTGGTTCAGGTGTTGTTGCAGCAGGGTCACCTGCCACAATCCACTTTGGCGGAGCCGGTGACGGTGAATTGTATGCCGCTGTTTTTGGCATTATAGGCGACGATGTGGTGTTGGTAGTTTACGGAACCAATGGATCTACTATTCAATGGGTTGGCGGATCAGATTATCAAATTTTAACAGGTTCGGCATAACATGGGTATAGTTATTTATTTAGAAGAGTGGAAAAAAAAGAAAAAATTAGAAGAAGAAGCGAAAAAACGCAGATCTTTCAACCCTTTAGGTGCCATAAAAACCAAAGCTCAAAAAATAAAAGAAGCTATGGATAAATACGGTTCGCATCAAGGAAAAGACAAAAATAAAGATAAAGATAAATAAATAATTTCCTAATCTTATAGACGAACGAGAGGAATAATGGCTACACCAAAATTTAGAAATATTAAGCTTGGACCGGGATCATCCAATGAAAATGACTTTGAATGTAAAATCTTTGTAGAGTCTTTTTCTCCAAGAGATGGAACTCCTGCTTCAGTACAATGGGACATATCTACGTCTTACAGTACAGGAAATGCTGTCTTATATGAAGGTCAAAGTTATAATTCTTTGGTTTCTTCAAATACAGGTAATCAACCTGATGTATCTCCTACAGAATGGACTCCAGTTGACGGAAAAGACGGTGATATATGGGTTCAAGTTCCTGTAGGTGGATTTCCTGCTGGAGGTAGCGATTCGGAACTTTTTCTTAAAGTTAACAAAACATGGAGAGCTATCACTGGCTCAAACCCATTAATTGTAACTCTTAACGACAATCAAGTTGCAAGCGAAACCGCTTTTGAATACCCAGCTTCAATATTTCCTTATGCCGCAGTTGAATATACTATAAAAAGAGGTGCAGGTAACTCTAGGCGCAGAAAAGGCTTGTTAATCATATTAAATGATGGATCTACGGTAAGCTATACACATGAGTTTAGTGAGATAGGATTTGACGTTCAAGTCCCTTTAACTGTAGATTTATCAGCTGGTAAAGTAAGAGTAAGATACACTTCTGCAAATGAAGGCACAGCAATACAAATGAGATATATACTTAGAGGATGGAATTAATGGCTTTTGATGACCAAATAAATAAAAACCAAGGTTCTATTAAAGCCAGTGAGGTATTTTTAGATAGAGCTTTAGAAATTATAAAAAACTCTATTGGCGAAACTGGACTTAAAACTCTAGAATTAATGATGAAGCCTGTATCTGATTCAATTAGACGTAATAATTTTATATTACACAGTAAAGGTCAAATTAGATGGACTGGAACTGAGATACAATTTGACGGTGACGCTAAAGCAAATGATATCGTATTAAAACTAATGCTTATGGACGAAGGCGCTCCCAGAACCGTAGATATTTATTTAGAGGGAACCACTGGAGCTAACGCAGCTGCTTTATTTAACAGTATACCGCTAAATGATCAAGAACTTGTATATCTAGAAATAGACAGAGATTTGCTTTTAAACGCTGTAAGTCCCTCTCCCGGTGTAGAACCTGCTAGACTTATTATAGGCAACAATGTAAGTTCAACAAGTATAACAACTGGAGCTAGACTTCAAAAAGTTAGCCTTTCAGATACAACTGGTATGCCTGAAATGCTCGCTACAGAATCTGGTGCATCTAAATCACAAACTATGAATATACCGTTAGCCGCTAGATTAGATTGGACTGACGGTATAGATAACTATCAAGATGTTTGGTGGATACCTCACGGAATTAGATGGCCAGCAAATACTTTAAGCGCAGTTGGAGCTGCAATTGTAAAGGGATTTGAAACATTACCTTCGTTGTACGTTAGAACGCAAACTGAATTGCAAAATGCTATAGCAGAACTTACAATAACTGGCGGCATTATATTAGTACAAGAAAATATATCTATAGACACTACGATCACAATACCAGAGGGTATTTCTTTAATTGGTAGAACCAGCATGAACTTTAGTTTAAGCGTTGCCGACCCAAGTCTTACCTTTGTTTCAGGCGGAAAGCTTGTTTTAGATAATAGAGCAAAATTATGGAATTTGAACTTAATAGGTTCTTCTAATTTTGGTACATCTTTTGATGAATGGATTGTAGAAGCTTCTGGCAACTGGACTGAAATAAGAGATTGTAGTTTTCAATTAACAAATGCTTCAGGCGGTAAAGCTATATGTGTTAGGTTTACTGGAGCGGCAAATAGAATTTGGAATACTCACTTTAAATTAGGTACAACTGTAGCCTACAGAGTTGGTATTCAATATGTATCAGGAACAGGCAATATAGATACGGACAGTATCTTTACCTCTTAACAACTGGAGAAAACATGGCAGATAAAGAATACACAGGTGGCAATCCGGTAGATTCCGGCAGCATTACTCAAGAAGAAATCTATAAATTTAAAGATAGAGTTCAACAACTTGAATACGCAGCTGTACCTGTAGGGTCTGTTGTGCCATATGTTGGCGGAACTTTTACAAATGGATCTAACGCTGGTTTTTCGGCAATCGGTGGAAATGCTTCATTGGCTCAAGTAAAGGCTTTGGTGGAAGGTCAAACTAATGGAAAGTGGACTGTTTGCGATGGAAGTCTTATATCAAATGCAGATAGTCCATGGGATGGACTTTATGTTCCAAATTTAACTGACGATAGATTTATAGAAGGATTTACTTCTATGGGAACTGTAGGAGGTCAAAATTCTATTAATTTTTGCCATAGGCATTCTGGAAATTTACCTGCTCATGATCACTGCATGGCTCATACCCACACAGTTTTAAGTCATTATCATAATATGGCTCACAATCACGGCTGGGCTTGTAAGACTGGAAGTTTTGTAACCGGCAGCGGCCTTACAGAAAAACTATTCAGTAACCGTAATATAAACGCTCTAAATGCTGGCATTATTACAAACGAATGTAATAGAATAATATCGCATCCTTTTGAGACTGGATTTAACGGACCTTACCAAACTTTCTGGGGAGCCATGAGTAACAATGATTCTTTCTCTAACTCTTTCAATATGGATGGTATTTATTACACAACTGGAGTTGCTGGTAATGCCGGTGCTTGTTTTGGGACCAATGCTCGCACTGGAACTTCATCTCCGGGAACAGGGACTTCCAGTTTGACTTCTACATGTAACAGCGGAGCTGTTGCTTTTAATACAGGTTACACTCAAGGTGATACAGATATAAGACCTAAATATTTAACATCATTTTATTTAATTAGGGTTGCATAATGTTATATTACGTGAAATACAGAAAACAGGGAAGCTGGTTTTGGCGTAAAATAAAAAAAGTTATAGGTGATTCCTTGAATCAAGATGGAACTCGAATATCTTTCTTTCTAGAAGATAACACTAAAATAGAAATCCCTATGGATGGAACTGAACTTTATTTTAGTAAAGAAAGATATATAGCTATATTAAAAAACTTACAAATAGAATCAGGTAATAAGGTAGTAACTAAAAATGATTAACTTTAAAACATTTGAAGCAGGTATACGAATAGCTCCTAATAGTAGTTTTTCTTCAGATCCAGTCTCTGGAAAAGTGGGTGTTATTTATTGGAACACTACACGAGAAGTGTTGCGTATTTGTGTATCTACCGCTCCTTTAACTTGGCAAGATTTATTTATTAAAAAAGGCACTACATCAAACGCCACCATTAAATGGGATACCGCTGCCGACAGATGGATAGAGAATGCAGATCTTTTAATTAACTCTTCTTTGATTTATACAGAAAACGCTGCCGTCCCAAAAGATTTATCTATTAAATCTGGAGATAACACGACTATCGCTCAAGACGGATCTGATATTATAATAGAAACAGGTGCCGGTGGGCTTGGCGGAAACAAAGGTATAGTTTTACTTAAAACCAGAACAGTAAAAGGTGAAGATAGCGCAGCTGGACTTGATTTGTCTTTTTATTCTGGAGATGCCTCAGATATTGCGTCTTACGGTGGCGACCTGTCTTTTTACGGAGGGGAGGGATCTCCTCAAGTTACTTTAGGTCAGTCAGAAATATTTGAAATAACTACATTAGATGATGTAGGCGGAAGCCTTATAAACTCTTATTTTTTATTTGAAACGCCAACAAATAAATATTATGTTTGGTTAAATACTACAATACCTGCTGTACCAGAAATAACAGAAATTGATCTAACTGGTTTAACCCCAGAAAATCTTCAAAGTACAAGCTTTGAAATATCTTCTTCAGATGGAAACTCATATTATGTATGGTTTGATATTACAATTAATGAAAAACCTCAAATAACTGAAATTGAAGTAACGTCATTCCCAGTTGATGGAAGTTACTTCCTTTACCCTTCTGCCAACGGAACAACATATTATGTTTGGTTTGAAGTTGACGCTTCTGGGAGTGATCCGTCAGTTATTGGTGCCGTAGGTATACCAGTTTCTGTAGTTACAGGAGATTCCAATGCTGACGTAGCTACAGCTTTAGCTCTAGCTCTAGATGATTCTGGTTTCTTTTTCTCTCCTCCGCCAGCTGGAAATATAGTTACATCAATAGATGCGACTGATGGAGCAGTAACTCCTGCGGTTGACTTTAATACAACCTATGGAATTACCGTAACCCAGCAAGGGGTAGATTTTTCTACGGCTGTTGACCCAATAGGTGTAGGAACTGGGATTGCTATATCTGGCGATGAAACAGACACCCCTATTACACTAGCTGCAACTATAGCAGCAGAATTGCAAGCAACTACTTCCTTTACTGGTTCTTCAACTTTAGGGGTCGCTGAAATAACGGATGCAACTGATGGTGACGTAAATGATGCTGGAGATGTTGATTCTGGGGTTGTGATTACAGTAACCCAACAAGGAGTTGATGCTATAACAGGTATCGATCCAAATGTTTTTGGTAGAACAGGTGTAGAAGTAAGTTATGCTGTAAACGACACAGACGAAGATATTGCCGCTCTTATAAATACAGAA
>Ga0114946_10000957_pt1 | contig 19947 bp, 18 predicted proteins | sample WalLakDeSediment_FD_88676 | JGI IMG/M metagenome (GOLD analysis project Ga0114946, IMG submission 88676) | Lake sediment microbial communities from Walker lake, Nevada to study Microbial Dark Matter (Phase II) - Walker Lake 11/02/13 Deep Sediment | ecosystem: Environmental > Aquatic >...
CTATCGACTGGGACTGACCCGGACAAGAGAGGCCTTGGGATGGCACATCCTGGGCGATGCCCTGTTCAGGAAAGCCGGGGATCGACTCAGGCAAGATATTCAGAAGATTCTGCGGGACCGCTTCTATCTGGAGGGGGATTGGCGAGGGGAGGAACCGCTTCAGACGTGGAAGGAGGGTTGTCTGTGACCCGGGTGGCGCTGATCCTTTTCCTGCTGGCGCGGCCGGGTTGGGCCACGGATGGAGTGTCCCTGTCCGGCCTTGGATGGAGCCTTCGGATGGGACGTGAAGACCACTGTATGATTTTGGAGCGAGACGGTCATGAATTCAAGCTGACGGTTGTGGACGAGAAGGGACGTGACATCCGGGGACTTGCCTCGTGGGAGCCTTGGGCCGAAGGGACCTCTTCCGTCTCAGGCGCGTGGATTCGGTTTGAGGGGCAAGAAGGCGAGATCGAAGGGAGATTTTCGATTCGGGACAAAGGACAGATCCTTATCGAGCCGGGCAAGGGATTCGCCTGCATTCGAGTGGATGTTCCGGTCGAGATTGGCCTGCTTCCCTGCCGAACCTTGGAGGAGGTCTTTTATCTTCCTGAAGACGTGGAGGACAACACATGGATCCACGTGCCTTCCGAAAACTGGTTCGTCTCTCTTCTCAAGGGACGTCAAGGGATGCTGGTGTGGACATGGCCGGAAGGCCGGCAGAGTCTCTCTCTCAGGTCCAGACAGGGGGACGACAGGAGCCTTTTTTGCGAGACGCGACTGATGCTGGATGGAAGGCCTTGTTGCCTGGGACTGCTCGCGGCCGAGCAGATTTGGCACAGGGAAGACATGGCTGGCTCTTCCCTGGAAAGGGATCGTCCGATCGCCTGGAGCCGTCCCTTTGACGCCCGATGGCAGACCCAGCTTCCCATCCATGCCGAGAGCGTGTCCCCTCGCACCTTCAAATTTTTTCCAAGCCGTCGCAGCCCTTGGCGTCCCGAGATCGGCAACTATGTCTGGCCTGTCTGGTTCCAGGACGATCAAACCTATGTCCATGTCAGCAAACGGATCCCTCCGGACAAGGACCTCGTCATCTATCCGGCCGAGGATCACGAACGCAGTCTCTTGGGATTTGCCCGTACCACGCCGTGGTCCGAGCTCTACACGGAGAAAGGCAGGCGCCACGAGATTCCCCCGGGCGAACGGAACGCGCCCAACGTGGGATTCAATGCCTGTTGGGGCACGTTCTTCCTGAGAAGAAGCGTGTACACGCAGGGACTTCAACACAGGTACAAGGCGTATCTGGCGGAGCACGCGGACTATCTGGCGGACAGGGTATACATGGTGCAGGCTCGCAACGAGATGTACGAGGCCTTCTTGAAACAGATGAGGCGGGACCTGGAAACCTGGCTGGTCCAGGCCGAAGAGGATTCAGGGAAAAGAGAGTATCTTTTCGCCATGCTGCGGCATCTGGAGGAGACCGAGGAGGGACACGCCAGGAAGATGGTTCTTTTTGGTGGCACGACCTCGCGAGAACACAAGGAAATGGCGAGCCGGTGCCTTTTCAGGCTCAAGGAGCTTCTCGAAGAAGAGGGTCCGGAGGTCTATCCCGAGTGTGAATACCTGATCGATCGGTTCAACCGGCTCTCCTGGGGACATGACGAATCGACCGGGATGCGTTTCAATATGAACACCAGGGCCTGGTCGATTTCTGCCGCGTTGGATGCCGCGAACACCCCGCAGGCCATGGACCTTGCCCGGGAGATTCGGTCCCGAATTCGGGAGACCTTGAAGGCAGGCACGCATTGGTGAAAGAGGTTGAAAGAAATGTCGTTTTTTGGAAGTAAAAGGAAGGCCTCGCCCAGTTCGGGTTCATGGAAAATGAGGTCGCTCAAGGTCGATACAGGAGGCGATACGAAGATGAAACGGTTCCTGGGAAAGGGCTTGATTTGGCTGATGTTGTCGGGGTTGTTTCTGTTGGCCGCACAAGCCGGCCCTGAGCCTTATAGCCGGATCGTGACGCCCTCCGGGGTGGCCATGATTTTTATTCCTGCCGGGGTCTTTGCCCTGGGATGCAGCCAGGGATCCGAGGATGAAGCCCCGTGCGAGGTCTCCGTGGGCGCATTTTTCATGGACCAGACGGAGGTGACCCAGGAGTCCTACCAGGCCCTGATGGGAGAGAATCCCTCCAAGGTCAAGGATCCTGCCAACCCGGTGGAACAGGTCCGCTGGTCCGATGCCGTGCGTTATTGCAATGCCAGGTCCAAGGCCGAGGGACTGGATCCATGCTATGACCTTGAGACATGGACATGTCGTTTCGAGGCCAACGGGTATCGACTGCCCACCGAGGCGGAGTGGGAATACGCGGCCAGGGCAGGCACGCGGACCCAGTACTTTTTCGGGGATTCCGCTGACAAGCTCAAGTTCTTCGGCTGGTACAAGGACACAGCCAAGGGCAGACCGCGTCCGGTGGCCGGCAGAAAGGCCAATCCCTGGGGATTGCATGACATGTATGGCAACGTGTGGGAATGGTGCAATGATTTCTACGCCGTGGACACCTATGCCTCGAACCCCAAGCAGGATCCCCGGGGACCCGGGCAAGGGGACAGGAAGGTCTTGAGGGGAGGATGCTGGAGCAGCACCCCTGAGGCTTGCAGATCGTCCTATCGCTACCATGAGGCCCCGGGCTATACGGATGTCTGTTTTGGATACGACATCTATGGCTTTCGATGTGTCAGGCCATGGAGGGAGTAGGGAAGCATGTGGGAGAAGCAGGATCTGAGTACCCAAGCCATCCGTTTGCGCGTCGGGGAGTGGGGCTGGATCGCGGGAATCCTGGCTTTCCTGTATGTCGCGTTTCCGATGGCGTGGAATCGGTACGAGAGCTTCGAGTTCACCGAGGACTACAGGGTGCCGTATGCCTTGAGCCACGATTACTGGCATCTGGAGCGTATCTGGAAGAAGGCAGGACAGACCCGGGCCACCTTGGTGGTGGGGGATTCCGTGGTGTGGGGGGAGTATGTGTCCCCGGAACAGACCCTTTCCTCCCGGATGCAAGAGATCTCAGGCAAGCCTTTTCTCAACCTGGGGATCCATGGAATCCACCCGGCCAGCCTGGCCGGGTGGATTCAGTACCATGGAAAGAGCCTGACCGGACGCAGGGTTCTGCTTCACTTCAATCCCTTGTGGATGAGTTCCGCCAGGCACGATCTGTCCGAGACCAAGGAGGCCCGGTTCAATCATCCCAGGTTGATTCCTCAATTCTTTCCCGCGGTCCCGAGCTATCGGGAGAGCCTGGACAACAAGATCGGGATCGTGGTCCAGCGATTCTTCTGGCCAGGCCGGTGGCTGGAGCACCTCTCTTTTGTCTATTTTGAGGGGATGGACCTGAACGATTGGATTCGAGAGCATCCCTATGAAAACCCTTTGTCCCGGCCGAGCGAAGCCTTGCCTGCGCCACAGCGGGAACCCAGACACGCTCACCAACCGTGGTTCGAATCCGGCATGGCGCCTGCCTCGTTCGAATGGGTGCATCCGGGACGCTCTCTGCAATGGAGGCTCTTCCGGCGAAGCGCGAGGCTTCTGAAGAAGAGGGGAAACGAGGTATATGTGGTACTGGGGCCTTTCAACGAACACATGATCGCCGAAGAGGCCATGGAGGGGTATGAAACGATCGTCTCCGAAGCCTGTTCGTGGCTGGAAAAGGAGGGAATTCACCATGTCAGGGTCTCTCTCCTTCCCAGCGAACTGTATGGGGATGCCAGCCATCCTCTGCCCCGGGGCTATGATCTCATGGCCCGGGAGGTGCTGGACCTGACCCTCGACGTTGGGCGGAAAAATGAAGGGAGAAATGCGAATGAGCAGGAAGGAAAAAGCTCCTCTGAAGGCGAACAAGACGTCGATTGAAAGAATTGGCGGCTATTTGCACTCGGTCGTTCCAATAACCGATGCCACCGGCAACGTGGTGAACCATTTTCTCAAGCCCATCATGGTCGAGTTTCGTCCTCGCGACTTGATGCAGGTGATTGTTGGGGCGTCCGTGCTCGCGGTGCCCGTGGCTTTCACAGAAGAGACGTGGAAACTCGGCGAAGAGCTTCCCCTTCTCAACGTGTTGACCCTGAGTGGTCTTTCGGTCGTTTTTATCGGGCTGTTTGTGCATTTGAATTTTTACCGTTACATGTTCAAAGAGCACATCCTGGAATATGTCAAAAGGGTGCTTTCCATATATTTCTTTTCCTTGATTGTGGTTGGCTTGTTGCTGACTATTATTCAGCGGTGTCCTTGGGGTGTGGACCATATGATCGCCGTGAAAAGGGTATTGATCGTTGCGTTTCCGGCGTCCATGAGCGCATCCCTGAGCGACGCGATTAAATGATATCTGACGTCTCTGTCCTGCCAGGCTCGCAGCTTCAATATCCCTACGATCGCCGCTGCGTTCAGGATCATCGCGATAGATGCGCAGCAGATCATGTCACTGGTTTTATCGCCTTCTAGACGCGTCCGACCTTCTTGAAACTATTCCTGCTCCCCCTGTTTCTAGAGGGTGAATGAAGCCCGCGCTTCGATCCTGTTCGCTGACAATCAGGTGCACTGAAAGTTGACATAGGAATCTTTTGGTGGGAAGCTCTTCGTGGATAGATTGCTCCCGCGATGTCGGGGATCGTTCGAAAGGAGCCGCAGGTGTTTTCTTCCTTTTTCCTTCTTGGCATGGTCGCTGTGCCCCCTTTTCCTGATGCCCTGGAGGATGCCTCCATCAGGGTCCTTTCCACGCGGGACCTCCTGGAGAATTCACTTCTCGTGGGGAACGGGGATATCCATGGATTGCTCTGGACCGACGCCGGAACGCCCACGTTGATTCTGACCAAGAACGACGTGTGGGACGCTAGGCTGGACACCTCCCAGGATCCGCCGCTTCCCACCCTGGCCAGACTGAAGGATCTGGCAAAGGCCGGGGTGGCTATCACGGATCCGATCCTGCCGGAAGGGACCTTGTGGACAGGGCCGGACAGCTATCACGCCCATCCTTACCCGTGCCCCAGGGCCTGCGCCAGGATCCGCGTAGGACAGGCTGACCAGGACCCCTGGAAGGAGGAGATCGCGGGTTCGTTGGATCTGTCCAAGGGGTTGGCCAGACTCTGCGAGACGGAAGAGGGTTTCCCCGGCTTGACGATAAGGGCCTTGGATGAAAAGAACGTCTTTCTTCTCAAGACCCAGGCTCCGGTCTCGCTTCAGGCCATGGTTTCCGAGGATCTGCCTGCATCGAATTCCGGTGTCTCGGACCAAGGCACCGCTTGGATCGTTCAGGAAATTCCAGGGGATCTGGATTGGCCCGGCATGTCCTTTGCCTGCGCTTTGGCCACGAAAGGCGTCTGGAGCGCGGTGTCCATCGTCACCTCCAGGGAATCCGAGGATCCACGGTCCACGGCCACGGACCTGGTCGAGAGCGTCCTCTTGGAGAATCCCGAGGCCTTGATCCTGCGCCACGAAAAGGCATGGTTTTCCTTCTGGTCCAGAAGCGCCCTTCGACTGGACGATCCCGTGCTGCAGAGAGCCTGGTACCAATCCCTCTATTTCCTGCGATGCGTGAGCAAACCAGGGGTGATTTGTCCCGGCCTTTTCGCGAGCTTGGTGGACGACAAGCCTGCGTGGCATGGAGATTACCATACCAACTACAACATACAACAGACCTTCTGGGGATGTTATCCAGCGAATCATCCTGAACTCTCAGAGCCCTACGACCGCCTCATCAGCGAGTATCTGCCCAGGGCGCGATGGCTGGCTCGGGAGATCTTTGACATGCAGGGCGCCTACTATCCCCATGTGCTGTTCGCCTATGAGCCGCTTCATCCCGAGAATTGCCTGAACCCTATCGGCCGACAGTACATCCACCACACCTGGGGCATGACCTTGGGCGTGGCTGGTTTCTCGGTGCAGCCCTTGTGGTGGCATTACAAGTACGATCCCGACGAGGAGTTTCTCAGGCGGACCGTGTACCCGGCCATCAGGGAGGTGGCCCTTTTCTACGCCGAGTTCGTAGAGCAGTGCGAAGAACGGGATGGCCATGCGGTCCTTTCACCCACGGTGTCCCCGGAACATTGGGGCTGGACCCCGGGATTTCATCGGAACAGGAATTGCGCCTTTGATATCGCTTTGTTTCAAAACATCCTGGAAGCGGCTATCGAGGCCGCCAACATCCTCCAGGTGGAGGCTCCCCTGGTCAAACGATTCGAGGCGGCCAAAGCGAAACTTCCCGGCTATCCTCTTTTCACCCGAGACGATGCCAGGGAGCCGGTCGTGGTGGATGTCGAAGACGCGCCGCCGATCACCTACAACATCACGGTTCCCACCACCCCGGTGTTCCCCGGGGACGTGATCCACTGGGGCTCCACCGAGGAAGAAAAGCGGCTCTTCCTGAGGACGATTCGGGGGATCGAATGGAACGGTAACAACTCCATGGTCCTGCTGGCTGTGGCCAGGGCCAGGCTGGGAGAGAAGGACACGCGGTCCTGGCTGGGAGAAGAGGTGCGAGCCAGGCTGCGTTCCAATGGCACGCTTACGCTCAATCGCAAGGAACCGCATCACCGCTTCAATGATTTCGGGCATTACACGGAACAGTTCGGGGTGGGGATGGCCGTGTCCGAGCTCCTGCTTCAAAGTGTGGGGGATCTTTTGCGCCTTTTCCCTGCCTTGGATGAGGCATGCGACGCATCCTTCCAGACGTTGCGGGCCCAAGGCGGTTTTCTGGTCTCTGCCAAACGCGCGAAGGGCAAGGTTGTCCACCTGGCCGTCGAAAGCACCGCGGGGGGCGAACTTCGTCTGGAGAGCCCCTGGCCCACATTAAGCCTGAGCCGGAACGACTCGGATTGGGAAAAGGCGGACATGAACGAAGAAGGCCGGGCCCTGATTTCCACGCGCCCCGGGGATCGTTTCATATTCAGGCCATGACAGGGTAAATATTCAGTGAACCCGATCAAATCCTCGCTCAGATCCGGTTCACGGAAGGTTTTCCGCTGAATCGAGAATCTTGATTCGAAGCGCTCGAAACTGTACCTCCATTGGAGGCCCAGGGTGCATTTGTAGCGCGATGATTCCCTTTTCGCAGGCAAAATTCAAATCGCGATCGTCCACCTCGCACATGAGCTGCCCATTGATTCGTAGCACTACCCTGCTACCCTGGGCAATAATCTCATAGTCATTCCAGTCCCGATCCTTGATCATTTCTTGTAGCTTTTCGCTGGAAGCGAAGGTCTCTTCTGTGCGCGTGCCGTCCTCGGCGATGACCGCCTTTTTCCCGCGCATGACCACCCCGCCCCGATCGTGCTGAAACAGGCAACCGGTCCACTGCGGGCATGCTTCCATATCGGCTTGATAGCCCCAGGTGTCCCAGTCCGGTCTGATCTGGCTTCTGAATTGCACCCCGGAGTTGCCGTTGACCAACCTGTACTGAAACCGCAGGATGAAATCGGCAGGTTCACTGCCGCGCCAATAGAGATAGTGGTGTTTCACACAGGGATTCTCTTCCGTGCTTCTCGACGTGATTGCATGGTCCTCGACCCACCATCCTCCCGGCTTGCCTTCCCAACCGCAGAGATCCTTTCCATTGAACATCGAAACAAATCCAGGCTCTTCTTCAAGGGCTTGTGCCATGCCCCCACAGGACGAGAGAAGGAAAAGGACAACGATTAAAAAGGATGGTCTCATGATTGTCTTCTCCTTGGTTAAGATCCATATGGATCATTTTACTCCATTTCGCGCTCTATTCGGCGAGCGCGTCCTCAAGGTTGTCATGAACCCGGTTAGATGCTTCACGTACTCAAGACTTTCGAACGAGAATGGAGCCTTGGTCCGAAACGAACACTCTAGATGAAGACGCGGCATAGACGTCTTGATATGAACAAAAATAGATTATAAATGACTGCTATAACAGCATTTTTTCCTTTTTATCGAGGATTTTTACGCCAAAGAAGTTTGGATGCTATGATTTACTGCTAGAGCGATAAAATATGTTTCTTCTGCGTTGACATCGGTCTTAGATGGGTGTATATTACCGCTAAAACAGCAATATCGAAGGGTTGGCTTGAGCTGTGCGAGAATCAAAGATAGATGAATTGGGTCGGATCATAAGCTTCCATAGGAAACGAAGTAGACTGAATCGTCAGGCTCTTGCAGATCTCGCCGGGGTTGGAAAAACAACCATCTTCGATATTGAACATGGCAAAACTACGGTTCGTATGAATACGCTTGTCAAGGTGTTGGATGTCCTCAACATCGCCCTGCGTTTTCAGAGTCCTCTGATGTGTGAATGGGATCGAACACGATTGGAAGATGACGTGGTCCATGGAGATGAGGCGCAATGAGACGGGCAAAGGTCTTTGTTCACAATACCCATGCTGGGATCTTGGAAGAGCGCGACCTTGGCAGCAAGTATGTCTTTTGCTACGAGGACGGTTATGACGGGGAAAGCGTTTCCCTGACGTTGCCCGTGAGGCAGCGAGAATATCATTTCGTTCGTTTCCCTTCCTTCTTCGAAGGACTCCTCCCGGAGGGAGAGATGCTTGAAGCCCTGCTTCTGCAGAACAAGATCGACAGAGAGGATCTCTTCTCTCAGCTCATGGCCGTGGGTCAGGAGACTGTGGGAGCGGTGACTGTCATCGAGGTGGTGGATTGATACGTTGTCCCATCTCGCTCGAAGAGTGCGTCGAAGGCCGGTATTCTTTGGCTGGATTACGTGTGCTGTCTCCACGGCTATCCGATCTGAAGGATTTTCCGTACAGTGCCCATGAACAACGAAAAGAAGCGTTGATTCGCGCGACCAAGATGTCGATCCAAGGCGTTCAGCCAAAACTCAGCGTCATCCTGAAGGTCAACAATCAGGTTTTCATCCCCACGAATCGAGGAGGCCGTTACATCCTGAAACCTCAGCACGACACGTATCCCCATTTGCCTGAAAACGAATCTCTGACCATGCGAATGGCACAAGCCGCTGGCATGGAAGTTCCGGTGCATGGTCTCATCTACTGTGTGGATGGAACGCTCTCCTACGTTGTTCGACGTTTCGATCGAACGGGCCGAGGCTCAAAACTCGCGGTCGAGGATTTCGCGCAGCTTATGGGTTATGACAGGGGGACAAAATACAACTTTAGCATGGAAAAGTTGGTGGATGTTTTGGAGTCTTTCTGCACGTTTCCCATGATCGAGAAGGTCAAGCTCTTCAAGCGAAGTCTTTTCAACTTTCTCGTGGGCAACGAGGATATGCATCTGAAAAACTTCTCTCTGATCACCCGGGCCGGCAAAGTCGAATTGGCGCCTATCTATGACTTTCTCAGTACGACCGTGGCTTTCCTGGCCCTCGGCAAACCTTTACAGGATATCAAAGAAGTGGCTCTTCCTCTGCGGGGCAAAAAGAAGAACCTTACGGCATCTATGTGGGTGGACTACTATGGAAGGGATCGGCTGGAAATCAACGAGAAAGTGGTCACACAGGTGTTGCGATCCCTCAGCGCTGCGATAGAGCCATGGATCCGTCTGATCTCCGTGAGCTTTCTGCCGGATTCGATGAAGGTCCTGTACGAAGAGATTCTCAGACAACGTTGCGCTCGCCTTTGCCTCGGTGAAGTGTAGCTGAAGATTTTCGTGTAGCTCGAAGGAGGATCAGAAGGGCCGCCAGACCCATGGCCAAACCATATCCCCAGAGCAGTCCGAGTCGCTCTGCCAGAAAGTAGCCGAGGATGGGACCCGCGGCAGCGCCCAGGTCGGACCACGTGGCCTGCGCCGCCAGGGCGTAGGATCGATTCGGCGCGGTTGCAGCGCGACCTATCTCCACCGGGAGCGCGATGCTCAAAAGACTTCCTCCCAGAAAGACGATGAGATGGGAGACAAGGATCCACGTCAGGCCAGGCGCCAGGAGCAAGGTCGCTGAGCCTACAAGCAACAAGCCCAGCCCCAGTTGTCCCGCCCTGCTCGCGTTAAGCCGGTCCGTGAGCCGTCCCAAGGAAGGTGCGAGAAGCAGGCTGTAGGCGTGTTGGCTGCTCAATAACGCCGCGGTTAGGGTGGTGATGCTCAGACGAAGGGTCCCCAGTCTCATGTGAAGATCGCCAAAGTTCTGCTTGAGGCAATAGCCTGCTGTGGCGCCTACCAGCCCGGCCACAATGGTCGAGGCTCCCAGGGCGGTGAAATTGAGCAACAGGTGGGGTGGATGGATCAAGGCGTTCAAGGCGGAAGGGGTTTTTTCGGACCGCTTGGATCTTCCCACCGAAGGCCAATGACGCAGGGTGGAAAACCCCAGGATCGTCAGGCCAGCCAGGAAAAGCGCCGTGTTCCTGTAACCCAAGAGATCGGTGAGAGGTCCTCCCAGGAGAAGTCCTGCCAGCATGCCGGAGCGGTACACTTGAACGAACAGACCCATGGCCTTGCCGTGCTGAGGAGGGCCTTCGGGGCTCAGGATGGCCAGATAGCCCGCCAGACGCAGGATGGACCAGCAAAAGCCCCAGCAGACCCTTGTCCCGAGAAGCCACGCGAAGGAACCTGTGTAACCGTAGGAAGCCGTGCTAAGCACGGAAAGGAGGACCGCCATGGAGAAAAGGCTCTTAAACTGGAACCGTTCGAAAAGAGAAGCGGCCAGGGGGTTGGTGAAAAGACGAACGAAACGATTGATGCTGAGAAGCCATCCCACCTGCACCGCGGTCAGCGTCAGCTCATCCATTCTCGTGGGAAGAACAGCGTAGAGCATGCTGTCTCCCAAGAGGCAGAAGGCCACCGTGGCTCCCATGGCGACGATGGGAAGATTCCTGGGGGAGGGATCTGTGCGCGAGGTGTCGGAGGGTTGATGAGGAACCATGTCAGGAAGGCATGGTATCACGGTTTGGGCTTGAGGTCCTCGATCTCGAGCTCCACGGTCATATTGCCTTGCCACGCATTGATCTTGGGCCGGCAGGCCAGATCGATGTTCTGGCCATTTGCGAGGTGAGGCATGAGATCGGTCATGTTCCAGCCCAGGCAACGCGCCTGTCTATTCCCCTGCTTCACGCGCATGGCCATGTGCTGGCTGTTACGTCCCAGAGGGTTCGGACTCTGAACGAGGGTGACATCTCGCAGGAGAAAGCATGGGACGGGATTTCCCCTTCCAAAGGGCGCCAGTCGGTTCAACTCGTGAATCGTTTCGAGGTCCAGTTCCTCGAGGGTCGCCTCGCCATCGAGTCGCGCGAGTGGGGTGAGCTGTTCCGCTTGGATATGGGTTTCCGCGTATGTGAGCAAGGCTTCTTTGAAAGCGGCGAGGTTGTCCGACTTGACCTCAAGACCGGCTGCCATGGCGTGACCTCCGAAGGATTCGAGCAGATGACCGCAGGCGGACAGGGCCTGGTAGATGTTGAACCCTTCGATCGATCGCGCCGAACCCTTGGCTCTTTCTTCTTGCATGTTCAGTAGGATGGCGGGTTTGCCATAGGTTTCGACCAAGCGACTGCACACGATTCCCAACACCCCAGGATGCCATTGTCCATCACACAAGAGGATGGCTCGGGCTTCCTCCTTGTCCAACCCCATCTCCTTTACCCGAGTCTTCGCCTGGCCGAGAATCCTCTTCTCCTCGGTACGCCGCCTGTCGTTCTCGTCGTTCAAGAACTGGGCGATTTCCTTGGCCTCTTGTCCTGTGGCGCTTGTCAAGAGAAGACAGGCCTTCTTGGCGTGTCCCATCCTGCCGCAAGCGTTTAGCCTGGGCCCGAGGATGTAACCCACGCGATAGGTGTCCATTTTTCCCTCCGGGAGATGCGAGGCGTTAATCAGCGCTTGAAGTCCTTCGAAAGGAGTGTTCTTGATGCGACCCAGACCAAAGTGAACGATGGTCCTGTTCTCTCCCACCAAGGGGACCACATCGGCAATGGTGGCCATGGCCGCCAGAGACAACAGGTCGAGCAGAAGGTTACGAAATTCCTCGGACACCTGTTCCGAATCGCACCATGTCTTGGCGATCTGCCAGGCGAGCTTGTAGGCCACCGAAGCGCCACAAAGAACGTGGTGGGGCGAGACGGAGCCGGAGGAGTCAAGCGCGGGATGAACGATGGCGAAGGCCTCGGGCAAAGTCTCGCCCAACTCGTGGTGATCTGTCACGATGAGATCGACGTTCCTGGATCGGGCCGCTTGAGCGGGTTCGATCGCCGAGATACCGCAGTCCACGGTCACGATGAGCTTTGCCCCTTCGTCCGCGAGTCGGTGAATTGCGTTGGTATTCAAACCGTACCCCTCCTGAATCCTGTGAGGGATATAGCGTCTGACATCCGCGTCAGGCAGGGCGGTCTTCAGGGCGTGATACAGGATGGCGACAGCCGTGATGCCATCCACATCGTAGTCTCCATAGAGAATGACCGGTTCCCTTTCCCGAAGGGCGTGGCAGATTCGAACCGCGGCCACTTCGGCGCCCGAAAGGGTTTTGGGATCCTCCAGATTCCTGAGAGAAGGTTCCAGAAACGCCCGAGCGGTCTCGGCATCGGCTATCTCGCGTCCGATCAGCACCTGGCCGATCAGAGCATGAACTCCCAAGCGGCTGGCCAGGTGCTCTGCGTCACGATGCCGTTCGGGGATGTTCCATCTTTTGCGCAGTCCTCGTTCCATAATGCGCCATTGTATCAGATGCCAAAAAAGCCTGCGCAGATCCAGACCTTGTCCACTCCGGAACCCGGACATATCTGCTGCAAGGCATCTTGGAGACGTTCCAGCATTTCCAGACGGCAGGATTCCAAAGCGATCTTTCGTTTTCGCACCGCCTCGTCCAAAATATGGAAGGTCATAGCGCTCCTTTCCAAAGACTCCTATCATGGACCATGGAAGGACCCTACGGGATTGTATTATCCCTTGGCAAGGAAGGGAGGGAGCGCTTCTCTCTTCAAAGGAGAAACCGTAATGCGAAAGAGCTTTTCATTCCTGGTGATGTTGTATCTGGCCATGAACTCAATCGGTGGGTCTCAGCCTCCGAGGAGATTTTCGAATCCTGCCCGTCCGAACCTGCCCAGGCCGGATTATGCCCATGTGACTTATGGTCCCCACGAGAGAAATGTATTCGACCTGTGGTTGGCTAAAAGTGAGGCGCCTACCCCTTGGGTGATCTACTACCATGGGGGCGGGTTTCGCCGGGGTGACAAGAGTTCCCTTCAGCATGCCTTACTCCAAAGGCTTCTCGAAAGCGGAATCTCCGTGGCTGCTGTCAACTATCGACTGTCCGGGACAGCGCTCTTTCCTGCTCCGATGCAGGACTGTGCCTTGGCTCTTCAATATATGCGTTTCCATGCCCGGGAATACAATCTGGATCCTTCCAGGGTAGGCGCGACCGGGGGATCTGCTGGGGCTGGGATCAGCCAATGGTTGGCTTTTCATGAGGACATGGCGGATCCAACGTCCCCGGATCCTATCCGAAGACAATCCACGAGAATATCCTGTGCTGTGGTCTATGCGGCCCAGACATCCTATGATCCTCGATTTATCCGAAGCCTGTTCCATACGGACCGTGTGGATCCAGCCTTGATGGCCCTTTTTGGCATGAAAACCGAAGAGGATGTGGATGACCCGAGGTTTCATCCCTTGTTCGAAGAAGCATCGCCAATCCACCATGCCACGTCGGATGATCCGCCAGTCATGCTCTTTTATCCCCAACCCAACGAACCGCTGCCTCCTCATACCGATGCCACCAGATACATTCACCATCCTCGATTCGGCTTCGAGCTCAAGAAGGAACTGGATCGATTGGGGGTGGAGTGTGTGTTGAAACTACGAGAGGATGATTTCGTTGGACCCGGACGGTTCCTGCCTATCGAGGCCTTCGTATCCTTCTTCCTTGACAAGTTCAGGAGCGAGGAAGAAAAGATGGATCCTGAGGGATAATGAAGCGATATTTCCAGAGGATATCCATTTCTTCCTCCGAGGGTTTGGATCGAGCTATGCCCCCATCATCCTTCTGGTTGGGTCCGCAACTGTACAGGAGAAATCCCTCAGGCTCCACGCGATAGAGGATTTGCTTTTGGGTGAAGGGATCCAAGATGGGCTCCATTTCAAGTTCGCCCAGTGACATCGGAAAACGTCCCTGGTTTCGATGAAATTCCAGAGCAGCCAACCCCAATCGCGTGATCCTGGATTTGGCCTGGGCGCGTGTGAACGTGGTCTTGGATCGGGTCAAGGCCGGGACCAGCAGTCTGCTGATGAAACAGTGGCTGGGGATCAGGGACAAAACCCTCTTTTCCGCTGCATCTTCCGAAGAGAAGGGTTCTTCCATGATCCGGACCATCTCATGTAAGGCACGCAGATACGCGGCGTGATCTGTGCGTAACAACGGCTTGTAGTAGGCGGAGAGAGTGATGTCACTGGCTAATTCTTGCCTGGCCAGACGTCGAAGTTCAGGCAAAGGGAGGGTGAAGGCCCATTCCCCCATGAAGAGCCTTTCCCCATCCATGGAAAGAACCAGAGGACCAGGATCCTCGAAAGCGGACAAAAGATCCATCAAGAGCGGTATATCCGTGGGACTGGGCCGCGAGAGTTCGCACAGTTCATGGATTGTCCCGCAGACCATATCGAACTGCTGGATTCGAATCAGTTGGCTGATGAGAATGGGTTCCCTCTTCAGGGCATCAGCCAACCTGAGACCCAGGATCACGGTCTGCCAGGCCGAGACGAAATCTTCCCTTGTCGCTTGGACTCTGGATACACCTGTCAGGATTCTGGAGAGGGCTCTGAGGTTTGACAGATGGGGTAGCAACATCTCCGTGCCTTTGGAGTAGTCCAGGTCATAACGACATCCCGGTCTGTTGACGCCTTCTTGAAGGATGTACAAGGCCTCCTTGGCGGCGTCCTTTCTGAGGAGGATTTGAAGCTCACCCAGTGTGTTGGATCGTTCTTCCGCTGATATGGGACGAGCCAGATCGTCCGAGAGCTCATGAAGTCGAGCAAATAGATTCTCCTCTTCGTGAGATTCTGCCTTGAGGACCAGGATTGCCGCCTGGAAAAAGGTGGCGGCATTCTCCTGCTCTGGGATCTGGGGAGGAATCAAATCCTCCTGTTTCATGGGCCGTTCATCAGCTTCCAGATCCGCATAGGCGTCGCGAAGCGATCTCGAGGATAAGAGCAAGAGGACAGCGTAGAGCATACCGAGCAGCAACAATCCCATGGCTGCCCATTTCCAAAGCAAGGTTCTTCTTCTGCTCATACCATGCCTCTTTGCAAGCTATATGCCATGAGGGTCGTTGTGGGGGCATGAAGGCCAGGAAAGGTCTATTCCAGTCAATAAATCCTACACGCCATCGTAAACCTCTACCGCTTCTTTCGTTGCATGGCGGCCAGCCCGAACTCTTTTGGCGTCAGGATCCTTGATGAGTACCGTACGGTCGCCAATTCTCAATGCCAGACCGCCGAGGGCCTCAAGGCGCGACAAGGCAGGCAAGGCGTCTTCTTCTCCTTCGCGTCGAATCGTCATCACCGTGAGGAAACGCTGGAAACGAGCAGGGGTTCCCGTGCATGCCTCGAAGTGAAATTGCTCGGGGGCACTTCGAGTCAACGGCGGGTCCCAGCCGCTGTGCTGCGAAAAGGTCAGTTCGTTGGGTGCGAGGAAGCGCACGTGCATTCGGACGTCGCCTTGGCTTACGATGACTTCACTTGCTTCTTCATGGAGAGCCATCTCCTGTCGAGAGTGCAAGAGCCATTGAAAGGTAGCGCTGTCATTCGACGCGGCGAGGTCATCCGCGATGATGATGGTCCTGGGGCGAAGGAACAGGATGTGCCGGTAGGCGTGGTCCAGTCGGTCTTCGTAGGCCGCGGTCGCGTCTCCGAGTGCGTAGGCCCATTCGTCGGATTCGATATGCTCGATGATCCGTCCCCTGGACCGGGCCGAGCGGGGCCTCTGACCTTGGCTGTTCACGAGGATGGCGTTGTGGGCGCGGGTCTGCCAGACCCATTGCCGGTGGTGAGCATCTCCGTAGTCGTGATAATAGCCACTGCTGATGGCCAAGGGCTCGGTGAATGCCTCGACTACGAACGCGTTTTGGTTGGCGTGATTGTGACTGATGGCTCCGAGGGGCGAACTCTTGAACAGGATCAACACATTGTTTTCCGGATGGGCCATGTCACTATGCATGGCGACCCAGCCCACATCATAAAATGCTTTGGAATGGGGCAGATCTGTGGGTGCTCTTGGCTTTAGATCTGGTTTCCAGACGAGCCATGCCTCTGGATTTGTGGGGCCGCGGTCCACCTTTTCGGCATACCAGCGGTAATACGGGTTGTCGTACAAGCTGGCAAGGTTGTACATGAGGGTGCCGGGACCTGATCCCACGGCGTTTTCATAACCGTCGCCGAAGCTGCGTGTCGGTCGGCGCGGATAAGCCGCATAGAGACCGAAATCCCCGGTGTTCCGAAAGAAGGGTTTATCCTTGAGCGGAACACCCAGACTATCGAGCTGGGCGACAATCCGAACGATCCTGCCCATATACGATCCCCAATAGCTGATTCCCTCGTGCCAGCCCCCATCGTCGCGGCCCCAGGCAGGGTAGACCGACCAGAGTACCCGCAAGGTGTATTCGAGCCATTGGATGGCGTCTTCGACCTCGTGCGCAAGGATGATGGCGCCTTCCACGGCGAATCCGACCATTCGGCCTGGGTGGCTGGAAAAGGGTCTGGACTCGAATGGGAGGGACCTATGCATTTCGTTGATCTGACGGACACGACGAACGAGAACCTCGATGCATTTCGCTCGTTCGGATTCACTGAGCGCGTCGTAAATCCAGTCGAACGTGCGTGGGGCATGCTCGGCGATATCCATCCCTAACTCGGTTGGCCAATAGACGCTTGATGGACCGTCTACGTCCCAGGTCATGAAGTGCATCAGCCGACGTTTGGCTTCGTGGGCAAACCGTTCTTCGCCTGTGTACAGGTAGGCCCGGGCGCAGATCTCCATGCCGCGGGTATAAGGGCGCATGGCACGCCACGTCTGATTGTAGACCGAGAGATGGTCCTCATAGGTGTCCCAGGGATCCGGTTCTTGGAAGAGCGGCTCGTTTCGTTCGAGAACCTGATGTGCCTGGTGTACGACCGAATCGATGAGCCAGTCGTATGTATCAGGCTTGTTTCGAATTCTCGCGACGTCGGCCGGGGTCACATAGACCCGGGGACGCGTCGTTGGGATGCGCGCGATGATTTCGGAAAGGACAGGGAAGGGAAATTCGACCGCATCCTCGGGGATGGTGAAGGTTCGAGTCCGACTGAACACCGGGCCATCGGCGCCTTCGTAGCCAAAGCGCCAGTACCATCTGCCTGGAGCCAGAGTCTCATGCGGTACGTGTACTGTCATGTCCAGGCGTGAGATTCGAAGGGTGTTGCCTTTGGAGAAGGTCTTATCCTGGGTGTATTCGAGAAGCCACTGCCGCACGTCTTCGGCAGGCAGCCATATGAAGGGGGGTGGATTGGTCGTTACGATGGTGCCATCTTTCGGAGCGTATTCCACTTCATCATCCCGAGGAATCCGGTCCAGCCTGCCCTTGCTGCTTGCTGCGCACATATCCGCGGTCAACAGCGCTAGATTTAGGACACAGATCGCGAAAACAGAACACATTTCGCTCATCGTCCATCTCCTGGAGTCTTGTCCAATCACGATGTGGAACTCCTAGTCCGATAGTTTGTCAGAAGTCGTTCGAGGGTTCAAGGCCTCTTTTGCCAGGCCTCTCTTTCCTGAAGCCCTGCACCTGAATCGCGTCCCTTGTTGTAATCTGTCAACCAACCTAATATGGGCTTGAAGAATGAACCGTTGCCCAGACGGAAGAACAGGAGAAAAGAAGACAAACCATGAGACGATTTCTATGGACAGGTGCCTGTTCGCCGTGGCGCTTCTTCGCGGCCAAGGTCCAGTGGAATTGGACCTCTATCCCTCAGGCCGGCATGGACTGGAACTGAGCCCGGAGGATTCGCACATCGCCACCTGGGTGGATCTAGCCAGCCAATGGCTTCAAGGCGTGGGATGGTGACCGATCAGGGTTGCCACAGGGTCACTTCGATTTGGCGTATCCCGCCCTCGAACAGGACCGTGTCCCTGTCGCGGTTGAAATAGTAGGCAGTGACGATGGTGCCGTCCTCCCTGAGCAGGGACCTGGGATATCCCAGGTCCGCGCTGCCTCCGTCCCGCCGCAAGATCATCTCCGGTCCCCATGTACGACCCTGATCCGCGCTCACGCTGGCGCGGACACCATAGGGCTGACGGCGATAGCCGTACACGCAGACCAGGCGTCCATCCTTCAATTCGATCAGGTTGGCCGGGGCGCCCCAGTCGTTGACGCGGGACCTCAAACTCCAGGTCCTCCCGTGATCTTCGGAGGCGTACACCTGGGTGTAGGCGTTCTGAAAGTCGTATTGTCGCCGGACCGCCATGAGCAGGGTGTCGTCTTCGAGCAGAATCGGGTAGGGCATGATGGCCATGGGAAGTCTGGGTTGTGGAACGACCTCGGCCAGCATACCCCAGGTGGCGCCCCCGTTGGAGCTGGCGTAGATCAACGGAACAGAGGGTTCTTCCTTGGGACAGCGGCTTCCATGGGCGAAGAGCAGCAGCATGCCATCCCTTCTCACGATCGCGCTGGGACGTCCCCCCACATGCGCGAATTGTCCCTCTTCCGTGCCGGCGATGGGAAGACGTTGCCTGGCCTTCCAGGTCTTTCCACGATCCGTGGAGATCATGGCGAACACGATATGGGGAGCGTCCGTGGGGGGCAGGCCGAAACCGCTGATCAAGCAGAAGCCATCCGCTGTGGGATCGAAGGTTTCCTGGGATTCCACGAGGGGGGGCGTGGAGCGGAGGGAATCCGCGAACGCCCGTCGGTTGGGATACACGGTACGTATCGTGTCCAAGGGCCAGGTTTCTCCTCCATCCGTGGAACGAATGACACAATGTTCCACGTCCACCTTTCTGTGGCCGGTGCATCCTGGGGTCCTATAGTCGCAGGGTCCCCTGAAAAAACCCAGCAGCATCTCGCCGTCCCGAAACATCCACATGCCCCCATTGAAGGGCCATCCGGCGAATTCGTTCTCCTTCCTGTACACGGTCACGTGACGAAGAAGGCTTGGTTGATTCATGGCGTCACCTTTCCCCAGATTCGAATGTCATCGAAATATCCCTCGTCGTCAAAAGAGCCGAAACCGATCTCTCCGGTCAGAAAGGTCTTGTCTTCGGCGGTCATGATCGGTGTTTCCATGTCATTGAAAAAGACCTGGATCAAACCCGACTCAGTACGCCGAACGATACGAACCTTGTGATAGTCGGTGCCCCAATCCGTCCCGTCGGTTCTTTCCCTGGCAATGGAGAGCCGAGGCTTGCCGTCCACGATGAAGACGGAATGGGCGTGATCGTCGGCCTTTGTGGCGATGTGACAGTAATAGAAACGGGAGGGATCGTTGTACCCGAAGAAGACGCACAGATCCCGGTGTCCGTATTCCCTTCCAATTTGCTTCATGCGGGCCTCCAGGATGAAATCCGAGACCTTGAGCCCTTCGATTCGTCCGATGCTCAGAGGGGAGCGCACAGGGGGCCGGTATTGACTGACCTTGTGCAAGGCCAAGACCCGGTTGCCGTTGTCCTCCCGGATCTCCCACGCCGAATCGTCGGTGAAGACCCAGCCCTGAAGTTCTTTCTCGAAGTCCTCGCTGTATACCAGCGGCAATCCCTCTCGAAAGCCGTTTTTCGAAGGCATATCCTTGGCCATGCCGGGCCATTCGAGCAAGACGAACAGGGCCAATCCTGTCCACGTGTATCGTTTCCAATGCATGATCCATCCTCCCAGGTTAGGGCTCACGCAAAAACAACTTCACATTCTGGAGGGCAATGTTGACATGATCTTCGACCGCGTCTCCATCGCGTATTCCTCAACGTATCTTGGATACGTCTGCGGATCCGCTCAGTCGTTGCGGCCAAATCTAAAGCCAATCAACCTCCTCAGAATGCGAACTTATTGTTGC
>Ga0114946_10000958_pt1 | contig 19928 bp, 12 predicted proteins | sample WalLakDeSediment_FD_88676 | JGI IMG/M metagenome (GOLD analysis project Ga0114946, IMG submission 88676) | Lake sediment microbial communities from Walker lake, Nevada to study Microbial Dark Matter (Phase II) - Walker Lake 11/02/13 Deep Sediment | ecosystem: Environmental > Aquatic >...
TGTACACGCCGGGTGCGAGTCCATGGACTTGCATGCGCCCGTGCGCATTGCGCCCGTTGTGCAGTAGCGGCGCCTCGGCCACGCGCCGCCCGAGCAGATCGTAGAGCATCACCGTGCCTGTGCTCACCGCACCCACTTCCGGCGAGGCGCCCTCGAGTACGAAGTGTATCTCGCCGCGAGCGGGCTGCGGGTAGATGCGAATTGCCTCCCGCTGCGGAAGCGCCTGTTGCAGGCGCGGAGACCGCTTCGGCATCGGGGCATCGCTGTAAAGCATGTAGCGTGCCAAGTCGAGCCGAGGCAACTCGCCCTGTTGGTAATACCCACGCGTCATCGACGTGGCGATGAAGCAGTCCGTGGGAGGATAGCCGTTCGGAAATTCCATTCCGACGAGAATCGACGTGTCGCCAGTCATCGGCGGAATCCTGATCTGCCCGCTGCTCGAAATACCCTGGCCTGACACGGGGTCCACGAGCAGCGACTCGAAGACGATGGTGTCGGGTGCGGACTGCAGCAAGGAAAGGTCCAGCGCGAACAGCGCCACGTCCTCGTCAGTCATTTCGAAGAGCTGCGTGCGCGTCAGCGTGTCCATCGGTGCGATGACGAAATCCTTCGTGGCATGGTAGTCGTAGCGGACGATGGCGGTGGTATCGTAGACGCGCATCACCACGGGGGTGCTCCAGCGCGCGTGCATGAGACGCTGGCCGCCGCCGTCCGAGAAATGCATACCGAGTTGTGTATGGAGGCGGACGATGGCGGGATTCGCGTCCAGTTCCTGATTCCGCGTCATGACGATGAGCGACGGCGTGCTGTCGGGCGGAGCCTGCGCCCCGCGGAAGGTGCCGCTGCGCGAGACCACGAGCTGCGGATTGCCCGCTTCGTTATAGAGCAGATGCGGGTACGATGTCGGCTTGCTGCTCAGAATACTCTCCCGTGCCTGGAACCATCCGTCCATAGTGTCGCGCCGGCTGTCCCTTGCCGCCGAGAGCAGCTTCTCCCCCTTGTTGAACACCCAGTACAGAAGCGAATTCCCCGCGTCGGACGTGTCCGTGTACAGAAAGACGGGATCGCGGTTGACATCGTAATCCTTTTGTTCATTCCACCCGAACACATCGACGTCATTCGGCGGAGCATCCTGCGTCAGGTCGATTTCGACACGGGCGACGTAGTTGCGGTTATCGTATTGCTCGTGAAGCTGGTACACGACGGACAGCTTGTCGCCGAGGCGCGAGGCGTTGGGATTGGCGCAATCTATTTGTCTATCGAATGACAGTTTTATCGATGCTCCCGTCGCGCTTTTGTGCAGCCAGACTTGATCCTCCAGATTTACATGGTTCACGAAGGTCAGCAGCCAGTCGTTGTCGCCGCGCGTCTCGCTGTCCATGAGCAGGCAGGGACTGCCGCTGCCCGGCACGGAGTTGGCAATGTGTACGGGCTCGGTCCAACTGTCGCCCGCGTTCGTCGAGACGCTCGTGTATATGCCGTCGTCGCCCGCGAAGGCCAGCACGCCGAACGACCCCCTGCTCGCGATCACCGGGCGCGGCTGCTGCAGGAAGGGACCCCACATTTTCTGCCGTGAGGGTTGCACGTTCGAAAGCTTCGAGCTGACCCAGTCCAGTCTGACCCAGTACTCGCCGTCGCTCTCCTTCTGCCAAATGTAATTCGCTCGCCAATAAAGAATACTCGAGTCCGGTGGGTAGTAGGTTATCGCGCAGTTGTCCATGATCGTGTCGGTTGCTGCTATTGCATAATTCAGACACGCGACGTTGCGCAGATCGTCGACGGCATTCCCGCTCATCACATAGGTCTTGCCGTCGGCGCGGAACATCGCCAGCGTCAGCGAGTCATGCACGTCGATTTTCTTCTGCGCGCCGTACTTGGTTGACGAAACGTCCTCCTCCACGAGTTCGCCATAGACATGCGCAGCAGGAACGAAGCGATCGAGAAGCAGACGCGAAATCGGATTGACATTGCTCGTATCAACGTAGGGCGGGAATTCGATGTGGACATTGCGCATGTCGTCGTTATAAAGCCTCGCGCCCGTCCCGGGGAGCGGCATGGAAAAGACGTTGGGATTGGACCATATTGAAAACACATCGCGACCGGGGGCGCCGTCGAACAGATCGCTCGGAGCGCCGTATCGACTGCGCTCCTTCCATGTTCCGAAATCCCCGTCCGCATCGTACACCCAGCCGGGATAACTCCCGGTGGTCCCCCAGACCAGAAAACCGCCGATCCCATCCGTTACTCCGTAGTTCTGGGCGTTTGGATCCATTTCCTCAACAGCCACCACCTTGTCCCAACCGACGGCGCGGCGGTTCTCGACGATGATGTAATGTCGTTGGGCATTGTTCCATGCGTGCTGTTGATCGACCGGGTGCTGGTCCGGATGCTGCTTCAACGGGATCACCAACACGTAGGGCGGACCTCCCTCGTATGGCTCGGAGACGATGGGAAGATGGAAATTCGCCGTGTCGATGGGCGTCACAAGGTTCAGCGTATCTTTCGTGGCATCGGGCACGTAGTAGCGCAGCCACCCATATCGCAGCTTGTGCCAGGGATCGAGCATCTCCGGCGTGTAGGCCCCGAGCAGTGCATTGTCGCCCATGATGGAGAAATGACCGACACCGCTGCACTGTGGATTTCCGAGCATCCCGTGCAAATCGGTCGCTCTCATCGCCGCGTGCAGGAACTCGTGAAACACCACGCGCGGGTATGTGAAGCAGAAAGGGATAATATTCGGGCCGACGCGCGCTCGTTCGCTGGTGATAGCGTAGGGAATAGCAATGGTGTCAAGTGGGTACCTCTTGTACACACCAGCTCTCGAGTAGCTGAATCTGTTCGTCCCCGCGTAGAGTATAATCACGACGCCGAGACTGTCCCACGCCAGATCAAGTGATTCGCTCGCTATCCTCATGGCACTGTCGGCAACTTCATGCGGATCTGTGAAATTCACGGTAGTATCATTCAGCATTTTATTTTTGGATATAGTCAACCAGTTCACGGAAGCGCGTTTTGGATTTCCGCTGTTGTCCGGCGTCACCGTGTTCAGCAAGCCGCTCGATGCGCTCCATGCGCGGTACGGCACGATGGTATGCCGCCCGTAGCTGTTGTCCTCCATGTACCTGCGCAGACTGCCGTACTGGAAAAACCCTCTTTCCCCCCGTGCGTAGTCGAAAGGGAAGTCCGACTCCGGATGCCGGACGCTGTCGGTCGGTTGAAAAACGATGTTCCAGTAATCCTCGTAGCGGTATTTGTGCTCGATGCTATCGAGAGTCGGCGGCGGTGAAAGGCCCACGCCGCCTCGCGAATCGATCATGGAATCATGGTCGGCGAACTGTACGCAGAGAATCGCCACGACGGTGGTATCAGGCGCCTGGGCATACACGAGCGGAGGAAGCGCTGCCCCCCCCCCCGATAAAGATCATGCAAACGGCAACAAATGTTTTCATCCTTTTCTCTTCTCACGATGTGACTGAATATGTCGAGTGTATCTATAGTGTACACATAGTTGTCGCCGAAAAAGCATTTCACCAGCCGTAACACGAACATACTACACCAGGTTGCAAAAGTCAATGCATTTTGCGTTGGCAACAGGTAATACGTACGGTTAGAATCACACTCGGTAGCTTCATCCCTGGTCACCCCGCTGCCCGTTTTGGCCCGTTTTTCAGGGCTTATCCACACTTTGTACGCTCCGTTCCTGCATGCGGATGTATTCGGCCAGGTCGTACAGGCGTATAACGTCCTCCCTGAACTGGTTCGAACTGCCACCCGTTGCGTCCACAGGAAGAAATCCGGAGCCCAGAATCAAACCGCCAACGTTCACCCGCACCTGACCATACTAAGAAAAAAAGCAGGGGCGCCTGTCCAGCCAGCAATGCAGCCTGACAAACGGCGCCCTCCAAACCGACATCGCGTAGACGCTTTCCCTCCAGCAGGCACTCACGCATCTCCCAGCTACACGTAGTGTGGCCAGGCTCATCGCGACTTCAACGCCTAATTCCCTAGAGGATTTGCCGGACGGATTGAAGCAGGCAGCCGTTCCGGACCGGCTCCATCCTTCGACATCCGCCTTTCAAACCGTCATTCTCGTACCGTTGACCAACGTCAACAATGCGCTGCCCGTTCGCCAGTGGGCCCTTCGCATCGTCGTATCGGTCCTCACGCCGCCGAGCGTGAAAACCACCATATCCGATTCATCATGCGACATTTCTGCGGTCATGTGTCCTTGACCGATCGGGCGTCGCGGGCCCGGTTGCCTCTTGAGTCTGCAGATGGGACAGCTGGCTTCGACTTGGTGAATCTAAGTGATCCGAATCCGCCAAGACACCGTTCCTTGTCTCGTCACCAAAATGCGAACAACAGTTTGCTCGTCCGTGAACCTCCCGTTGCTGTTCTGATTAAATGTGGCCCTCATCACCGCATTTTGCGGGAGCAGGATTCCGGATTTCCAGTCCATGTTCGTCTGTCCTTGCCGTCCTTATCCTCGTGTGAAATGGCCCTGGCATCCTTTGGTGGTTAGCCCACCCACACTCCGCATTCGGCAGCGTGGAATTCAAAAACGCTGGGCGAGCTATATCTGCTTTCGAGCGCATCGCCTTGACAGGCTATTGCCGCCGGGGGCCATGCGGACAAAGATGGATTACAATTGAGAAGCGGGTGGGGGCAGGCGGTGCTGTTCCGATTCCCAAAAAAGCAAGGCCCCACATGGGGACCTTTAACTCTCCGTTTTTGGGATGCTCTTTTTACGCTTCGTGCCTACTTCTTCCCGAGAACGAACTGCCACAGGGTTCCATTGATACCTTTCAATGTGAGAGCTGTACCGACGTCCTCCACCGGGATGGTGCTGTAGCTGAAATCCCAGCCTTGTCCGCCATCACTACGAATGGAAACCGTTGAGGCAGATTCGTCCACGGTCCAATTATTGTTCCATATCTCCCGTTCACCTGTTGGCCAGACAATATTCATCTGCACGCGGCCATTCTCGACGACCCAATACGATCCAGAGGCGAAGCAGGCTTCCGGATGCATGTTCCAGGTCTGGACGACCGCCCACGTGCCGTCCAATGGACCGGCATTCCGTCGTTTTTCCGCCTCCTCTATCTGGCGTGCCTTTTCATCGACTTGTTCGCGAGAACCGCGGATAAGTTTCTTGGCCGCCACTAATTCCGACGCGAATGCAGGCAAGACATTTGTGTTCGCAAACGACGCCATGAAGATCGGTGCATAGTTCGAGTTCATCCCTTCAGCATGCGTTTCATAATCAGGCATCTCACTTTCCAAGATGGAGCTGAGCTGCCATTCTGGCCCTCCATCCCAGACAAATTCGTATGAGTCCTCGTCGTCTGGATCCGAGTCAAGCATTTCTTCGATCACCGGGATGGCCATCTTGCAACGAAGCAGAAGGACGATGTTTCGGGCCGGCTCTGAAAGCGGATCGTCGGGCGAAATGTTCAGTTGGTACGCATACATTTCTCGGTCCGGGATATCATACGTCTTGTTCAACATCTCTAAGGCCTTATCGAACTCCCCCTTCTCTATGAGTGGACCTGCCTTGGCCAGAAGGCGTGCGGCCTCGATATTTCCATTTTCGAGCTTGCTGCCATCAAGCCCCTGCAGGATTGTGCCTGCTTTCTCGTACTCCCTCTCGCCGAGCAGGCCGCAGGCTTTTTCATACTCGGATTGGGGAGAGCGGCAGGCGGAAAACACAACAGTTATTGCCAGGAAAATAAATGAAAAGCCGCAGTAGCGAAGGGACAGTTCGGTATTCGGTCGCATAATCACCTCACCTGTATTGGATCCATTGGCTCCGCCGGATAGCGGAGTGATATGAGTTATTTGTGCTGCAGACACTGGCTGGTGAAACTGGCAATGATGGAGGTCTCATAAAAAATACGAAGGCCGCCGTGCCGTCTCCCGATTTGGAGAACGGCTGACGACCTACGTCTACTTTATTGACAGACTGATTCCACCCAGAATCTTCAGATATCAGTACTTCTTCAGTTTCACCATGGCGAAATTTGGTCCGATCGGCAACGCAGCATGAAGCCAGCCCTCATTTGGGATATAGCTGATTTTCAACTCATGTGTGATCGGTGTGAGTTCCACGTTCCCGATCCCGTCGGCATTACTGAAGAACACTTGCGACAGGAGCAGCTTGCCGTTTCGAACTCCACCCATCCCCTTGGCGGACGGGACTACAACTTCATAGGTCCAGTTGCATACACCTTTCTTGTCCGGTCGACTAATGTTGATCTCAACATAGACCTTCCCATACTGCGGATGGTCCCCATCCCCGACCCACTTCCCTATAAAGTACGCTCCACCCTTCTTTTTTGCGGCCGCCCATGTCTTGCCTAGATCGGCTGAAGGGGCTTCAATCTGCTTACCATCCTTCCAATAGGTCCGCTGTGTTACCACCCCTGAATAAATGTTATAGAACTCGCACACTCCTTCTTGCAAACCATTCTGCCATCCAGCGGACGATAAAAGTCGACCGTTCTCAAACTCATTTCTTGATCCGTGTTGCTTTCCGTCAAGAAAATACGTACGAACATGGATCTTCCCGTTATAGTCCCATTCAGTACTGGGACCGTTCAGCTTCCCATCTACGTAAGCGTCCTCCGATGCCTTCTGTCCATTGTCGTGCCAGGTGGTTCGGATGCCATTCTTAGCACCTCCGACGTAATTCTCCTCGATCTTTTTTTGCCCACTTGGATGAAACCACGTCCAGACCCCCTCCCGTTTATTGTTCACTCTTAAGCCGTTTGCTTCAATTCTCCCGGCGGCCTCGTCGTAGAACCATGATCTAACGGTATCTGCCTCGTATAATTCCTTAGCTCTCCTGGTGCCGTTCTCGTAAAAGAACTCCCAATTCCCAAAGCGTCTTCCATTTTGCATTTGCCCTTTTGTTTTCAACTTCCCATTGTCATGATAGAATTCGTAATACTCGACACCGTCTTTGTAGTGGTGTATTTGAGCAATCTTGCCGTCATCATTATACTCGGTACGCGTACTATCCCATTTTACCTCTGCGACTTGTTCCTGTTTAAGAGTGGAAGGTTGTTCTTCAACCCCCTCCGCCGCTCGTAGTTTTTCGGGTTTTTTGATACCAAAATGCCCGTAGGGGTCCACCAGACCGAACCTGAAGAGGGTGATCGCCTTGCCGTCGTTGCCTATCTGGGTCCATAGTGTGATCCGATACGGTTCCATGATGTCCCAGATCGCGACCGAGAGGACTTCCGCTCCATCTGCAGGCGCCGGCAGTCTATACCTCGTCATCCATGCCTCGTCCTTCAGGACTGGGTCTCCTACTTTCTTGTCTTCTCGCGGATCCCCATAATCGCTCATCAGACTCTTGTACACTGCGGGGAAAGACTCGCCTGCATCCATGCTGGCCAGCGTATAGCCCGCGAACTTGTCCTCCAAGAAGCCGCAGAATAACGCTTGAAATTTACCGCCCCTGAACCTTAACCCGTCCACAGTCAAAAAATATCCCCTCGAATAACCTGTCTCTAACGTATCCTCTTTTATAAAATGAAACGATATTTCTGCGGCTACTCTGGACTTTTCTGCTCCAAATTCGAATCCTTTCATCCACTCTCTCTCTAGCTTTTGGGCATCAAGCATTGCTGAGAGGACGATCAATAGCAAAATAGACTGCATGACAGTTTTCATTTGCACCTCCAGATGCGTTTCACCGAGGGAACTGGTTCCATCGGAACCATGAGACTATGACCTGAATCCGTGAGTCAACCGAACTCTTTGGAGAAGATACGCAATTCGGGTGATAAATCAAGTTATCAACATCGACCACAGCAACCGGCACCCCTGTTGCCTCAAAAATATATCGTACCGAAGGTTACTCGGCAGCGACAATTGTGGTTTCGATGTAACGGACGTCCCTATCCGTTGCATCGAGCACACATAACATCGAGAGCGATGCGGAGTAGAGTTCCCCTATTGCGATAATCGAATCAACGCTGTTTCGAGACAACTACGCCATAGACCGCGGATTATTCCGAAATACATTCTCGTGCTCACACAGGATTCTCCGTCGCTTGTTCTCTGCATTCCGTCTGTTTCCGCAGCTCGTAACGTTCTGCTTGCTGTGCAGTCCCCGCTTCTTCACGCAGTGTTCAGCAGTATGAACAATCGGGCTACATCGGTTTGAATCCGCTCCGCCCACGTCCTGTCAGCGTATCACCACCGCCGTACCATTGGCTGTTACCATGAGCATTCCACCACTGGCACCGAGATTCTCGTAATCGAGATCGACTCCTACGATGGCGTTCGCGCCGAGAGCGACAGCGCGCTCCTCCATTTCCCGGAGCGCGATATCCTTGGCATGACGGAGTTCGTTTTCATAGGCTGCGGAACGCCCACCGACGATGTCGCGTATACCGGCGAATATGTCCTTGAACACATTCGCACCCAGTATGGCTTCGCCGGTAACTATGCCTTTGTACTCGATGATGCTTTTTCCTTCCACACTCGGAGTTGTGCTTACTATCATGTCGTGTTCCTCGTGATTGTGTGAACTGTTTAGAACTTCCCGCATTCACATGCACGATCTGTACACTGTGTGCGAGTATGCGTTACTTATGATGTGATAATCAAATACAATGAGTACGCGCCATACATGACCGAACTTAGCGCGGCAGTCATTAACACGGTACGGAGCAGTGTCCGCACGGGTTGTACCGTAAGAGAGACGCGGGACAGTGTATGGAAAAACACCAGATTGGCTATTACCGCCAGAAGGAACAGTTCCGAATCAGAGAACAATCGTTCTTTATCCGGAAAAGGCAGCAATAACACTCCCACCATGACGAGCAGGCTCGTTGTTGCTATGATGACAAAAGCTTGGAGCAGGTACAGCGCTTGGTCTTTCAATCGGGATACTTCGCTTGCCCGTTTTTTCAAGTCCATTGCATGTTCACCACAACAGTATCATTTCAGAATACATTCGATGGCCCATGCGTAGCAGCGCCATGACGACGCCAGCGGGATGGTCGCCTCGTCTCCAGGAAAAAACATACGCCCCAGCCAGCAGTTGTCCGTCGAATACTTTTGATATGCGGCGGCCCGTCATATCGTACACATCAAGTGTAACGGGAGTGTCGTTGTCGAGAACGATGTGTATATGCGCAACATCGGTAACGGGGTGAGGGGACACGCGGAGAGAGAGTTCCGAAGGGAGCACGGCATTCACCGCGATCTCCGGTGAGTACGTCGCACTGCCATCGAAATCCATCTGCTTCAGCCGGTAGCGAAGCAACGGTAAACCACCCGGAGGACTGTCGGTGAAGTCGTAATTCCGTGCCGAGCGGGTATCACCATGTCCGTGCACGAATCCGACCGTGATCCAGCCAGCGTCGGAAGCTCTTTCGATATGGAATCCGAAATTGGAGCTTTCCCCCGCAGTGCTCCATCGAAGCCGGATACGTCCGTTATCGAGAGCCTGTGCTCCGAAATACGTCAGTTCCACCGGTACACCGCCATCGATGGTCTTGAGCGCGAGTCCGAGATCTCCCACGGCAATACCATTGTCGGAATCCGTGAAAAACACCGATCGAATGGTATTCTGTGTTCCCGAGCTCTGTGCATGCCAGGTCGCACCACCGTCCGTGCTTCGCAGTATGCATCCGTCGTCGCCCACAGCAGTGCCGGTGGATTGATCCGTGAAAAACAGTCGACGCAGTGTTGTCGTGACAGGACTGGCGACTGCTTGCCAATTCTGTCCCGAATTCGTGCTGACGAGAATTCTCCCGCTGTCACCGACGGCGATACCATCGTTCAGCGATGTAAAGAACACATGATGCAGATCGCTGTTCGTCCCGCTCTGTACAAGGTTCCAGACCATGCCACTATTTGTAGTGCGAATGATTGTTCCGTTATCGCCGACAGCTACCCCGTCGAACGCGGTAGTGAAGAAAACGCCATTGAGATTTTCGGGCGAAGGACTGAGCTGAAAGGAAAAACTTGTGCCTGCATCCACAGTACGAAGTATCACGCCGCTCTCCCCAACAATGCTTGCAATATTTCCGAAATTCATATCCGGAGAGAACACATCGTGAAAATCGAAATTCAAACCTGTAACGAGGGGGTCGAACGTCAAGCCACCCGTGGTTGATTTCAGCAGCGTTCCGTTGTCGCCTACGACATAGATGATCGGATTCGCCAATCCAGCGATGAACACCTTCCTTAGACGTTCGTTCGTCCCGCTCGTGAGCGGTAACCACGAGCTGCCACCAGTAGTACTTCCGAGAATCGTCCCATTCTTACCGACAACAATCGAATGCGTCGCCGATGCGGAGAATATGCCTTCCAGGTCGTACGTCGTACCGCTTGACAGCGGCCACCAACCGGTTTGAGAGAATGCCGTGAAAGATAGACCGAGTAGAAAAATTCCAAAGAGCATGCTGCGATAAAATACGTTCATGGTGTGTTCCAGTATATGTCTGGTTCAATCACGATATGTACATAATGAATTGAAATATACCGATCCTGCAAGTCGTTTACCAGTGAGCGTCGAGAAGCGGGTGCTGTTGTGGAACGCTACATCCCGGAGCGGTCACTCGATATCCTTCCCGCACACGGAGCCACGTCCCGAATTCTCATTTCAACAAGCAGTGCTTCGATTCGGTCTTGAGATACATCCAGGGATTCAGTATGTTTTTCAGGTACAACAAACGAGCTGCCTCCGGTGAAACACATCGCTCTCACTGTCAATCTCTTCGTTCTGTTCCTCCCACTCGTGTTGCGGTCGCAAACCGTCACCTTTTCACTGCAACCCTACCCGGTAGGAATGACGACGAATAATACCGACAAAATCGAAGGGCGCCTCGAGCTGCTTGTCAGTGAAGCATGTTCAGGCGTTGCTTCCATGAATACTCGTGAAATACTCCGCTACACTGTGACTGTTCTCGCTTCGACACCGGATTTCTCTCATCGATGTTCAGTGTTCGTCGAAGAAGCATCGGAAAACAAATCACCTTCCTTCGGTACGGCGACATTGCATCAGGTCGAGGGCAACACATACTTCGTCGAGCACTCGGTGGACAGCATGTTCATCAGCAGGCAGGACGGGAATGTTGTATCGAAGGATGAACGCGAAACATTGATGCGTATGATGAAGCGGGATTACGATCAGACGTTGAAACATTCACTCAACGGACGTACGCTTGCTGTCGGTGATACACTTGAAATCACCGACGAACTGCGTACGCGCTTTCTGGAATTAATGGATGAAAAGGATTTGAACGCCGATGATTTCCAGATAATCCTGTCCGCGTTCGACGAAGTACAGAGCCGCGAGTGCGCTATGTTCGATCTTCGCATACGGCTGAACGGTGTCGCTCGTGGAATGGATACCGATGTGACACTGCACGGAGGCATTATTCTCTCGGTGAATGAACTTTGGCTGCTTTCGCTGTTCATGAGCGGTAGCATAGCCGGGACAAGTGTTGTAGAGGAACAGCCCATGCTTATGGAAGGCAGCATAGTATTTGAGAAGCTCATCGAATACCCTTGATCGGAAAGTTGCATTATGAACACTACGCATGCTACAACGTATTGGCAATCTCTTGACGGCGGACGAGTCCGCTGCGACCTCTGTCCTCGTGAGTGTACACTAGCGGAAGGGCAGCGTGGACTGTGTTTTGTCCGACGCAATGACAATGGCGCAGTCGTCCTTACAACATACGGACGATCGAGCGGTTTCTGCATAGACCCGATAGAGAAAAAACCTCTCAGTCATTTTTATCCGGGTACTCCGGTTCTCTCGTTCGGCACGGCTGGTTGCAATCTTACGTGTCGCTTCTGTCAGAACTGGGACATCAGCAAGTCCCGCGAGATGGACACGCTCGCCGGTGTTGCTGCGCCAGAGGCGATTGCCGCTGCGGCTGTACGCCATTCCTGCCGAAGCGTGGCGTATACGTACAACGATCCGGTGATTTTCCTCGAGTATGCCGTGGATGTTGCACAGGCCTGCCGTGAACGCGGTGTGCTCTCGGTAGCCGTCACAGCCGGTTACATCAATGCGTTGCCGCGACGGGAGTTTTTCCGTTTCATGGATGCAGCGAATGTTGATCTCAAGGCTTTCTCTGCGTCGTTCTACAAGAAACTGTGTTCAGCCGACCTGGCCACTGTGCAGGATACGCTGCGTTATGTGCGACACGAAACGAATGTCTGGTTGGAAATCACAACCTTGCTCATCCCCGGCGAGAACGACTCGGACGCCGAACTCGATGCGATGACGCGTTGGATAGAACGCGAGTTGCACCGCGATATTCCTTTGCATTTCACGGCATTTCATCCGGACTACAACATGCGCGATCACGCAGCAACGCCGGCGTCGACTTTGACACGTGCCAGACGCATTGCAATGAACAATGGTTTGCGCTACGTGTATACAGGGAATGTGCGCGACGTTGCCGGCGCTTCGACGCTTTGTCCATCCTGTGGCTGTGCGGTGATAGCCCGGGATGGATATTCCATCATCGCCTGGAATCTGGATGCGCGCGGGTGTTGCGCTCGTTGTGGTACATCCATCTCGGGTCGCTTCGCTCCCACACCAGGTACCTGGGGTTCCAGGAGATTACCTGTCACTATCGGCGTGTGAGCAGATCCGTTGGGGCAGTGCTGCTTGCGATGACTATGAGACAACTTGCACTAACGTGGTGGTGACGCATTCAGGTACTATGTTCCGATCGGGGAGTTCTCCGGCACGCGACACCGTGCAAAGCAAGAACATACCGTTCGAGTATTCGATTCATCAATATGTTTCCCGAATCGTCGCGGAAAGCGCATGAGAACCACGTAACCTGTCCAACCCCGGGAAGTAGTACATCAACAGTGGTACAATTGGAGAGGCCTCGTTCAGTTCTTGCCTGGCTCACTGTACCTATGCAATTCGTCAACGCACGAGCGCTATTTTCGTCGTTGTTCGCTCATTACCCGCTTCGAGAACGGCAAAGTATGTTCCGCTTCCGAGCGTGCTCGCGCTGAAAGGTGCCACATGCCGCCCGGCATCGTATCGTGCATCGACGGCGGAAGAGACGAGGCGTCCGGCCGCGTCGTAGATTCGGATGGAAACAGCGGAAGCCGTCTTAAGCGTGAACTCCAGCAGTGCATGTTCTGCGATGACGGGATTCGGTGCCACGATGAGGGAAACAGGAGCAACCGGTGCCACTGCGGAAGCACGGACGACTGTTGTCGTGACATCCGTCGACCACACTCCACGACCGTAGCTACCAACGATAAGCGTATTGAGCGGAGTGAGCTTCATATCATAGCACACCACGTTCGGGAGTCCGTTGCCGAACTGCTTCCAGTGTTCGCCTCCGTCCGTTGTGTACCAGACGCCGAGATCCGTTGCCAGGAAAACGGTGTTCTCTTCGGTGCGCGATGGGATAATTGCATTCGCTGGAATGTCGGGTAGATCTCCGCTGATGTCTACCCATGTCTCGCCGAGATTCGTGCTCATGAAGGCATGACCTGTTCCGTATCCGGATATAGCGGCATAAATAGTGCGATAATCATTCCATGCAACATGTATATCGCTGATCCACCTGTTGGGGAGACCCGCACTGATGTTGAACCAATCCGGATCATACGCGGTGAGATTGTCACTGTAATACACTTGGCCGGTACTTGTTGACGCGAATATCCAGCGGGGATCGTTCGGAAGCACCTCCAAGTCGGTGATTATCCCACTACCCGTTGGCAGTACGCCGCTGATAGTCGTCCACTGATGTGCATCAGGTGCGGGGCTGAGGAGATGAACTCGATTCGACGCTGTATATAATCTCTGTCCGTTCGCGGAGAGCACCATGGGACGAATCCAGTTGAAGCGTTGTCCCTCAAGCCCGGAATGCAAGGGATAGAATTGAAGTCCGTCGAAGGTTCGGTACGGTGTACTGTTCATGCAGAGGTACATCAGATTGTGGTTGTTGTGATCGACTGCGATATTCCCCCCATCACCACCGCCGACAAACAACCATTCCGTCATACCTATGGACTGCAAGCGCATGTTGCTGTTGTCCTGCGTGCCACCGTACAGCAGGCGTGGATTGGACGGTGCGTAGGCGATGCCGTAGAACTGCGTCGTTTCGAGGGTGTTCGAACGCTCTTCCCAACTGTTGCCCCCGTCGAAACTGATGAACACACCGCCGTCGTTTCCGACGATTATCGTGTTCGGGTCATCCGGTTTGAACATGATGTGATGCTGATCGGCATGGACGTATTCCGGATTATTGGGATCGGTGACACGCAATTCCCAGCGCGATCTCTTGGAAAAACCATTCCCGCCATTGGTACTGCGGTACATGTCTATTCCACCGAGGAATACCACATCGGCATGGACGGGAGATGCGGCGATGCAGAGATCGTAAAATGCCTGTCCTCTTGTGAAGGTTCCGGATATGGCGGTGGGTTTTCTCTCCCAATACTCTCCGCCATTGGTGCTGACCCATAAGCCCTTGAAGTCGGCATCGGGACTCGTCAGATGTCTGCGGTTCATTGCGACGGCGGCGTAGATACGTTCGGGGTCGGCAGGCGTCATCGCCAGCACGATGCGACCACACGAATCTCCGGGTGCGAAATTCGCGTCGAGTTTCTCCCAGGTGTAGCGATTGCCTCCGCTATGCGAAACATATACACCGTTCGGACTGCCACCATGATCGCTTCCGATCGCAGCATACACCGTGGACGGATTCGTGGGATGGTAGAGCACGTCGGTGATGATTCCGTTCAGGACGGTGCCCCAATTTCTGCCACCATCCGTGCTCTTCGCGAGACGATCTATAGTCGCGACCAAAAGCGTGTCGGAGGATTCGGGATGTAGAGCGATGCGATGCACGGCGCTGGTCGCTGACGGCCAAGGCAGGAGTTCCCAATCGGCACCTGCATTATCGGTGCGAAGTATACCCACACCATCGTAGAACGGCGATCCGTGACCTCGCCCGAAAGTCCCGAGTATGGGTTCGCCTGTTCCGGCAAATACGATGTTCGGGTCGTTTTTGTCTATGGCAAGCGCGCCGACGGCCAAACGAGGCTGATTGTCGGATAGGGGCATCCACGTGACACCGAGGTCCGTGCTTTTCCAAACGCCACCCGAGGCACCCCCCGCATACAGTGTGTTCGTTTCCGTTGGGTGAACCGCTACTGCGCGCATACGACCACCGATATTGCTCGGTCCTTCGGACACCCAGGTGTTCGAAGGCGCGAATGGTTTGTACAATGCGCTTTGCGGAGATTTCGCAACACGATTGTATTCGCGCCACAAATTCTGGTCCACGTTCACACCGGGATTTCCGTAGGAGCGCTGCAGATAAAAATACTCCAGCTTTCGTACCGATTCATGGTAGGGTTTGACTGAAGCGACGTCGAATTCCACAGCGTCGACCATGAAACCCGGTTGTGGCTGCGTCGTGAACATGACGATGACTGTCCCGAAGAATAGCATCACGAGAGTTGCGGCAGGGTAGCGAGAGAACAGGTGCATACATTGAACTCCGAACGGAAACGAAAAGGAAACACAGTTGTCGAGAACCGTGTTTCGAGATTGACATGTAAATTCAGTATTCCTGTGACGATAATCAATTCAAATCGATCTGCCCCTATCAGCACGCAGCAATACGGAGCATGATATCTGCAATAGTGGCATTGTGCTTCGAGTGCCGAACTGTCGGATACAGGTGTTTCAGAGAAAATCGGATATTACTCATGTTTTGTCAAGAAATTCCTATTTGATCGCAAGTCCGAAGTCGAAAACCCTCCATTTGCGAGAAAGCACCAGTATGCGATGATACATGAATTCGTTGGCACGCACTCGCGCTAGAAAACAGTGGATTGTTTCGTTGTCTTCTATCTATCGCACCAGGAAGGACGGGTGCCACGGTAATTCAACGATGGAATGCTAAGATATTATCAGTGTGTTATACGTGGCAGTCTACTTATGTACAATCACGTGAGGGCTCTTGTTCTCATACCCACATCCGAACACGCCAGCGGTGCTCAGAGCAGCGTGTTCGCCATGCGGTGCATTGATACTCGTTACTTGTCGTTTCCACCTTCATCTTCACCTCTGACCATGCACCATAGGAGCTACCAGGCTTGAGTTCCGCATATTTTGCGATTTGAGACCTCACGTGTTTTTGGTACTTGGATTGGGTTTGCGATCGAAGAGAGAAAAGCCTACGTGGGCATACAATCCATGGCTGTTCGCCATCTCGAATGCGGAGAGAACATACACCCGATTGCACTGTGTCTTTCCCTGGAAAATAACTCCTCAATTTGCTGTTCCTACGCAAATCTAAAGCAGAAAGGTATCTATTGCCGCCTCCATCGCATTCCGCATCCATAAATGAGCACCATGCGTTTGCCCTATTATCTGCTGCCTCCTTATTCCAAGAGTCGAGCCGGTACCCGTAAAGTTCAAATATTTTGCTCATCCAAAAACCGTATGATTTGTTCACCCAGTATGCGGGCTATTGGTGGAGGGACAGAGTTGGCAACCTGTCGATGTTGGTCAAGGTTTTTCACGGTACCTGTTCTTGGTCGAATTGGCCCCTTCAGGATGTAATCGTCTGGGTAACCATGAATTCTCATGTATTCGCGTGGCGTAAGATATCTATCCTCTGTAGTCTGCTCTTTCGAGCACCACATTGTGGACGGGGTTTTCCAAAGAAGCAGCACCCTCTCTCGTTCATTCAGGCTAGATGATCTTGGTATAGTGTGTCCATGAGACCACGAACAGCACTCATGGAAAAAGCCCCTTCGCTCGTCGCCGTGCGAGAGACGTGGCCGGACGAGCAGATGCATACGGCGAATGCCAAGCGGGTGCGCTTCGTCATCGTCAACGTTTCCGGACGATTCTCCCGTGATCGCCGCAAGATCACGCTCCACCTGTCCGCGTCCGAGGAATGGATACAAGCTGTTCTAACACTGTTTGATCGCTTTCCGTTGAGAACCTAGGCGACCGGATAGCGACGTCCCGCCCGGCCGCTGTTCCCCGTCGATATGCCAGCTCCCCATTCCGCTTCCTACTCGGTGGACCTGATGCGGAGGATTTCGGCTCCGCGCAACTCCGTCGTACGAAACGGGCTAGGTTTCCAGTGAAACTACCCCGTGAGTGCTATCATCACGGCAACCGCTGGGTGTTGCAATCCACCAAGAAAAAAAGTACATGCGGATTTGGGTGCTCCCCACCGAAGAATCGAACAACACCTGTGCGTGCTTGCCGGATTGCACGTATCGCTTCCCCTGTGAGCGCATTCGTAGAGAAAACTGTACACTCCGCGATACAATATCTCACTTTGCCGACACGGTAACTTTCAGAAAGGCCCTTATACAAAGCTAACAGCAGACAAGAGCTTGGCACGGGATTTGTATATTTACATACGTTGGGGGCAAGAGTCATCCCCAGCCAGTGCAACGAAGCGGAAAGGCACTGTTGACATCGAGCACTAACGTTTACGCGAGAATTGTGACACAATACAGCAACACACACAACAACTGTATATACAGTGTTTTTCAAACAGATCATCGAGGTTATTCATGAAGCGCACCGTGTACTTCTTCTCTCTGCTGCTTTCGTTCTCCCTGTTCGGGAGCACGTTGGCGAACGCACAGGAGTATTCGATCGGCCAGTTTCAAGGGAGTCTGAATTTCTCACTCGGATTTCCGCAAGGCGAATTCAAAGAAAATGTTGATGCCATTGGTTTCGGCTTTAATTTCGACGCCGGATATGTGTTCCCGCGAATGCCGATTGTACTCGGTCTGACCGGCGGAGCGGCAACATACGGCAGCCGTAGCTTTCGCGTGCCATTCAATGCGCACATTCAGACCGTTTTTGTTGAAATGACTACTTCGAACAACATTGCTTTCGGTCACGCGTTCCTGCGCTTCCAGCCGCAGAACGGCGGCTTCCGACCGTATTTCGAGGGACTTCTCGGTTTCAACTATCTCTGGACGGAGTCGGAAGTGAAAGATGAACGCTACTCCGACAGAGATATCGCCGGAAGTGTTAACCTTTCGGATATTGCATTCAGTTACGGTGGCGGCGGTGGCCTGATGGTCAGAGTCTATCAGGGCGAGACCGAAAAACCAGGACATGGTATCGAAGTGTTCGTCGATTTCAAATTGCGCTACTTGTACGGTGGCGAAGCCAAGTACTTCACGAAGAATTCCATCGTCGAAGAAGCTGGTGTTATCAAACTTGACGAGAAATATGCCGACAGATCAAGAACTGATATGTTGCTCGGCATGCTCGGTGTATCGATTCGCTTCTGATCGACGAACTCTACGCGACGTTTTGCTGTTGTAAAGACGGGCATGCTTGCGTGCCCGTTTTTTTTAACGATGAGAAAGCAGGCTTATGCCGTATATAGACCCGCCACTCTTTGTCCGTTTCATCGCATTCCTCCTCCTCTCTGCCTTCAATCTCTGGTCCTGGACGCACCTGCGCGATGTGATTGATGTAGCATCGGGCGTAAAGCGACGTCTGGCAGCCGTGGGTTTTCTTCTCATGTTCCTGCCAAGCAGTATCGTGCTTCTGCCGACGCACTCTTCCGTGGTGTGGATTGACGCGCAAGCGCTCGTATGGTTGCTGCTCGCATGGAATGTTTTTCTGCTTGTTCTTCTTTTCACGTTCAGAAAAAAGAAGCTGGTGCATGTAGGCGCGTCTGAAAGCGCGAAAACTGAAGCGGATATCGATCTTCGCCGACGAGGATTGCTGCGGGCAAGCGCTGTCGGGATACCGATTCTGACCTTGAACAAGTCTATCGGCGATCTAAGCCACACGGATGATTATGAAGTGGTATACAAAACGGTGAGCATACGACGCCTAGCGGACAAGCTCAAGGGGCTTCGCATCGCCATGATTGCGGATATACATTCGGGACCGTTCATGTCGAAAACGGACATCGACCCATATATCGGCAGAATCAATTCTCTGCAGCCCGATCTTATCCTGCTTCCCGGTGACTTCGTTCAGAGCCGCAACGAGGAGGTCGACCCGCTGTGTGAATCGATTCGCGGATTACGCGCTCCCTACGGCATTTACGGCTGCACCGGGAACCATGAATACATCGCTGACGTCGAGTATATCTCTCGAGAAATTCAGAATGCGGGAGTGACCATGCTGCGCAATGAGCACAGAGTGCTTGATATTCATGGCGAGAAACTGGCGCTGATAGGTCTTGACGACATCAGAGCAGGCCATCCCTTTCACTCGTCATTCCGTCATGCCGTACGCGGGCTGGACCCTTCCCTTCCCAACATCACCATGTGCCACAAGCCGTACTACTTCGAAGAAGCGTCGGAATACGATCTCGATCTCGTGGTCAGCGGGCATACGCATGGCGGGCAAATCGTTCTCGCACGCGTGTTCAATATCGTTATAACTCCGGCCGCGCTGCTTTCAGGCTACGTAGAAGGATTGTATCGTTTGGATCGGGCACAAATGTACGTCACTCGTGGCATTGGTATGTCTGGTCTGCCAATACGATTGAATTGCCCGCCTGAGATCACTGTGCTAACATTGGAATAATGCACGTTACAGATGCACAGTAGCGGTAGAACCATGATGCCGTGGAATGCGACATCGCACTGCATTGTGAATACTCCTACGCCTACCAGTATCCTGACTTCGTCGCTCGTATCTGACCCTATGTGCCGAGATGTTTGTTTCCAACGAATTAGTGTGATTCCGGGTTGCGTTTCGGGTGCTGCACGCTTACTATTCGATCATGTTCATTCGAAAAAACAAGAATCGTAGTGCTTCGGTCAGGGTCCAGATAATCACGAAAGATCAGGGTCGGTATCGAGTGCTCCGCACCATTGGCACATCCTCGGACCCCGATCAAATTGAACGTTTCCACCTTCAGGCGCAGAGTTTTCTTCGCACTCCCAATCCTGACCAA
>Ga0114946_10000959_pt1 | contig 19922 bp, 14 predicted proteins | sample WalLakDeSediment_FD_88676 | JGI IMG/M metagenome (GOLD analysis project Ga0114946, IMG submission 88676) | Lake sediment microbial communities from Walker lake, Nevada to study Microbial Dark Matter (Phase II) - Walker Lake 11/02/13 Deep Sediment | ecosystem: Environmental > Aquatic >...
ATACCTGTCCATAGAGTGGCGTTCTCCTTCTTGGAGGGTGACTGCTGTATGTCCGCAAACAACAGTGTGGCCCCTCCCGTCGGAGAACGCCATTCGTTTCTTGAGCCGGTCATCTGGAGCATCGCTCGCTTCTCCCCCAAGGACGCGCTGCCCCTATGATGCCTATCCCTGAGAAGGGACTCCTGGACGACAACCGGCGCTGACGCCAGGGCCCCGGGTATTAGCCCCCCATCCCTTCCAGAGCCGGCCCCAGGACCTGCGACACATCCAGCAGCGTCGAAAGGTCCACCGGCCGTCCCTGCAGCTTCTCCAGCATGTACTCCAACATCACCAGGGTGGCATGCCCCTCGATGGCGGCCTGGGCGGCGGCTTGCCGGTCGTTCCCCCTTCCTTGGGCCGTGAGGGAATCCAGGCTCACCGTCTGGTCCTGGACCGCATGGACCAGCTCGTGGATCAGGATGGGCTCCAGGAGCTCCACCGGCATGTCATCCATGACGAAGAGAGCGGTGGAGTCCGGATCGTAGAATCCCGCCACCTGCTCCGAGTAGACCGAAAGGAAGAGCTCACGGAGGTCCAGCTCCGGGTCCACCAGGCCCAGGAGGGCATAGCTTCGACCCATGTTCCGAGCCCTCTCCAGGGGCAGCTCCTGATCCAGCTTGGCGTTGAGGTACCCCTCCAGCTGTTGGCGGCTCCTCCGCTCCACCCGGACGGGCCTCACCAGGTCCATACCGGCCTTCTCCACCAGGGCCGGCAAGAGCTCCGCCTCCGATGGAGAAGGCAACAGTGGCTTCCGAGGCATGGGGGTCAAGGGCCCGGGGGGTCCGCCGGGCTGGTGATCTCGGCCTCTCCGGGTGAGGCAGGAGAGCCCGAAGGGACCAGACGCTCCCGGACAGCCCTCCCCATCAAGGAATCTCCCTCTGAAGCCCCTCGAACGTCCTCCACACGGTCTCCACGGAATCGGTCTTCAAGGGCTCGAGGCGAAACTCCCTCACTCTCCCCCTCACCCGAGAGGGCCTGAGCACATAGGCCGGCTTCTCGGGATACGCCTCCAGGAGGCGTCGGTTTTCCTCGTGGAGGTCCTGGGCCACGATGGGACCATCCCCGGTCCATGTAGGTCCCAGGAGGGCCTGGAACGTCAGGATGAGATACCCCCCGTGCGTCTCTTCCAGGACCTGTCGGAGCCGACAGACGGCGAGGGTGGCCTCCTGGTCCTCTCTGATACCGGAATAGGGGTCTCCAGGGGTACCCGCCACGGGGTCCAGGATCATGAGAGCCGAGTCCGCCGCCAGGGGCTGCAGGGCGGACATGACTTCCCCGCCATCCCTCACACCGGCGGCTTCCAACCGGGAGAGGGCCACGTCCAGCCGGCATAGCCCCACCCTGTAGTAGAGCCACTGGGCCTCCTGGCGCGAGATTCCCGAAGCCCTCAACCTGGCCTGCACCTGGGCGGACCAGGGAGAGGGCACGAACACCAGAGCGTCCTGCACGTTCGGCGCGCTAAGGGCTCCCACATCCACCCTTCGGAGTGGGTCGCTCATGCTGTAGACGAACCAGCGGTTGGGCATGCCCAGCACCCACCCGGCTCCCAGGAGGAGAACCACCAAGGCATGTCCCCAGAGCCGGGCACCGGGCCTGCCCGTCCGATCCTCCAGCACCGGTCCGAACCTCACGCTCCAGACAGCCACCAGGGGAGCCAGGGGGAGGAGATAGCGAGGGCCGAGGAGGTCCGCTCCCTCTCCCCAGAAGGCCACGTACCCCAGGAGGAGGAGGCTGGCCCCGGCAAGGAGGTAACGGTCCAGGGCCTCCAACCGCCGCACCAGCAGGAGGGCCCCGAGTGCCGGAATCAGGGAGGGGGCCGGGGCGTCGAAGAAGACCAACTGGAGGGCCAGGAGGTAGCCGTTCAGGAGCTCGACCCCCCGGAGGGGGGTGTGGGGAGGTCCCCATGGTGGTTGGTGGAAGCCCAGGCCGTGTCCCGGCCCCCACTGGAGATCGAAGCCGAAGGTGCCGGGGTTTCCGTGCTGCACCCAGTTGTAGGCCAGGAGGAGGCCGAGGGTAAGGCCACCCCCTGCGGCGAAGGCCACCACCTTCCGCCAGGCACCGGGGCTCCTCCATCCGTGGGCCAGCACCCACACGGTGGCCGGGAGGCCGAACGCCACACCCTCCAAGGGCCTTACGAGGGTCGCCAGCCCCAGGCCGGCGCCTCCCAGGGCAGCGGACACCCAGGCCCCGGGCCGCCGGATGCCCCGAAGGAGGGCCAGAGACGCCAGGACGATGAGGGTCATGGTGGGCAGATGGTTCATCCAGGCTGCGGAATTGAACACCACCCAGGGCGACAGGGCCAGGACCAGGGAAGCCCCCATGGCCAACCGATCTCCCTCGCCGTTCTCCTTCAGGAGCCAGTACAGTCCGTAGGCAGCCATGGCTCCCAGGAGGGGCGAAACGAGCCAGGGTAGCCCCATCAGGTACCCCAGGGCCAGGATCAGCGCCCATCCAGGGGCGAACTGGGAGAAGACCCGGCCCTCGTGCTCCACCAGGAGGGCCGACGAGAAGAACCGGGGATCGTCCGCCACCGGCACGCTCAGCTTCCCCTGGGAGAAGACCTGGGCCTGGAGGGCCTGGGTCATGGCGTCCACGTTCAGGGGCCTCCCGTCGAACACCTCCCGGGCGGCCACCGAATAGAGGAGGGCCGGAGCCGCCAGGAGGAGGACAAGAGGAAGTCCTCTCCTGACCACGAAGCTTCTCCATTCCCCGGAGGGGGGCGAAGCTCCCCCTGTACCCCGCGAACTCGTGGAGAGACCTCCCTTGGCTCGCCGAAGCCTCTTCCGGGGCCCGGATCCCACTCCCGCTGTCCCTTCCCCTTTTCGACCTCCCTGCAAGGCCTGAATCAGTCTTGCCGCCACCCAAGCCGCGCCGGCCAGGACCAGAAGCCCCCCGATCCAGGTGACGTAGAACCACCAGAGGGGGGAAGGAAGGGGGGTGAACTCCTGGCTGGGAATCCAGTCGGCAAGGGGTAGAAGGGCCAGCACCGCCACCAGGGCTGCGCCGATGCGGAATCCGGCCCTGCCTGAGGCCTTCGGGAGGATGGGGAGTCTGCCCAACTGGCGCTCCTGAGGGTGCTTGGGTCATTGCGGGAAATGGACCGGGCGTGTCTCGCCGCAACCGGGGTCCCCGCAGGAAAGGATAGCTGGTCTTCGGGCCCGGGAACATCGTGAGGCCGGGATCGGGGGGCCAGGAGCCGGTAACCCCGGCCCCATCCCCTCGTATCTTTGGGCTGAGGGAACTCCCAAGAAACCCGGGGATATGCAGGCGTGTATCTACCCATGCGACCACTTCAGGAATCCGGCATGCGACCTCGGTCCCTCTCTTCCCTCTTCCTGCTCCTGCTCCTGGCGACGCCGTTGTCCGGGCAGGTGAGGATCGTGGGGCGTGTGGTGGACGACCTGACGGAGGTGCCCCTCGGCCAGGCCCAGGTGTCCCTCCTGGCCCGGGACGGTGCTCTTCTGGCCCGCACCGAGACGGACCAGGCCGGCACCTTCGCGTTCGAGGTCCAGAGGGTGAACGCCGTTCGCATCCAGGTCCGGCGCCTGAGCTACAGGGCCAACACCACCCCCCTCCTCCATTTCGACGAACGAAGGTTCTTCCAGCTCGAGATACGCCTGGATCCCGACGCCATCCTCTTGGCCCCCCTGGAGGTCATCGCCTGGTCCGAGGTGCCCGAGAACGCTCTGCACGCCGGATTCCGCCAGCGGCTGGTCTCGGGGCTCGGGACCTACATCACCCGGGAGGACGTGGAGCGTAGGCGGCCCTTTCTCGTCACCGACATGCTCAGGGGCGTACCGGGGCTGGTGGTGATTGGGTCGGGAACTGGAAGCCGGCCCGTGGTCCAGATGGCCCGCAGCCCGGGGGCTAGCTGCGCCACCCAGATCTTCGTGGACGGATTCCTGATGAACCGTCGCTTGGTGGGGCGGCCGGGCATGCCAGCCGCCGACTTCCGCATCGACGACGTGGTGTCCCCCGCTTCCGTGGAGGGGATCGAGATCTACCGGGGGGTTAGCACGGTGCCGCCGGAATTCCTCAACCCCGATGCGGAGTGCGGCGTCATCGCCATCTGGACCCGCCGGGGAGCGAGGCGGTAGAGCCATCCGGACCCGCCGCGAAGCGGGGCCGCTCCCGATCCGTGGACTCAGCCTCCTCCCCAACACCCGGGCCCTAGAGGCCTCGGGACCTCAGCCCCCACCGTGGGGCCGGGTGCTCACGATGATGGCCCCGGCGATGTGGCGCCCGGACATGAGCCCAGGCAAGGTGGCAGCAGCTCTGGCCCCGTCCAGCCACCGGATTTCGAACGCGATCTCCGGCGAAAGCTGCTTCAGGGCATCAGCCCCCCCCAACTGCATGTCGTTCTGGAAGACCACGATCTCCGTCTCCATGCTGAAGCTCCGGGTACTGTGGACCTGGAGCCATCGGGGACGGAGGCGGTTCACCACGTCGTAGAGGTTCGTGGCTCCTGCCTCCAGGATCTGCTCCCTGGTCAGCAGGTCCGGGTTCTGACGGGCACCGTCGGTCTTGGTGCTGGCGCACCCCCACAAGGCCCCCGCGCCGAGGATGAGGGCAAGGGTCAGCCCTCCCAGAAGAGCTCTCATTGTCAGCCATCCTTTCTGCCGGCCGGCTGTTGTTGATGGAACCTCGCGGCCGGGGGGCTGATCCCCAGCCTCCTTTGGTCCCGGGGATCCCATGGGCTCCCTACCAGCGCGGAATCCTCAGGGAGGCTCCCACCGTCAGTCCACGGGGCTGCGTCTCCAGGCCCAGGTGGGTGCTGACCCGGCCGGTAAGCCGCATGATGATTCCCACCATGAGGTTCGCCCTGGTCTCCTGGGCCCCGGGATCCTCGGCCCAGACCACCCCTCCTTCACCTACGCCGGAGTTTACGTCCACATCGTACAGCTCGAAGAGGGTCTTCCGGGCGAATCCCCCACCCCCGTACACCATGAGAAAGGGCGTAAGGGGGCGGAGAACGCCCACGTTGGCGCTCCACCAGCTATCCTCCCCCTTGATGAACTCCCCACCGACCTGATCCCGGATCCGCGATGCCGTGACGGACGGATCGAACCCTCGTTCCCCTGTGGGATTGGAGATGTCGAACTTCGCGTCCACGAAGACGCCGATCCCGCCCCACCGGGGAAGGATCACGTACCCCGAGCCCCCGGCCATGGCTTCGGGTGCGTTGGCGATGTACCCAATGCCGAACTGGGTCCGGCTCATGGGCCCGGGATCGGACTGCGCCTCCACAGGCAGGCCGCCGAAGAGGAGGAGGAAGCAGGACAGGGCCCCGGAAGCCAGAGCCGGCGCGGAGACGGAGCGAGCCATTCCAATCCTCATGGGCATATGTGAAGGAGATGCCTCTCGAGTGGTTGTACGTCTTGAATTTCGTGGCCTTACAGGCCACTGTCCAGACACGGCCAGCCGTCCGCACCCCGCGCCAGGAGGCTCGAACCCCATGCCCCCCACCCGAACCCGCAGGCACGAGGCCAACCCTCCCCACCGACCTCGTTGGGCTGGATTGGTCCTCCTTCTCCTGGCGGGCTGCTCTTCCCCCGCCGAACCCGTGGCCACCCTCTGGGAGGGGGTGCTGGACCCGGTGCCTCCCGGGGGGGTGGCGGGCTCAGCCGCCGCCGTGGCCCAGTTCGGCCGCACCCTGGCCTCGGTGGAGATCCGCCAGGCCCTGGGGGGCACCACGTATCGATGGCGCATCGAATCGGGCACGTGCGCTTCGCCGGGGCAGGTCCAGGGAGGCCTGGCCATCTACCCGCCCCTCACCGCCTCCCAGACCGGGACCGCATCCGCCGATGCCGTGGTCCCGGGTGTCCTCCGAAGGGGATCGAGGTACATCGTCCGGGTGGCCAGGGAGGCGCCCGCCGGCGGCGAGGTGGTGGTGGCGTGCGGAGAGTTGGTGGAACGGGGGTGACCTCCTCCCTACCTTCAACGAGGGGGCCTCCTGGGCCGAGGCTGGAGACCTTCCCTCTCAGGCTTCCCCGTTCCAGGCGTAGGTGCTGACGGGAGCCCCGTCCTCACCCCCGGGCCCGCCGAAGGTCCCGCAAGGAAGGAGGCCCAGGACCTGGGCCTCTCCACAGGGGAGCGGAAGGTGCAGGAAGGTATCCTTCCACAGATCGCCCCACCCGCGGCTGTCGAAGTACCAACCGTTGCCCAGGGGCCCCCTGAAGGTGTTCACCATCCGCTTCTCCCACTTGAGCATCTCGAAGAGGCCGCCGCAGGAGCCGTCGGGAAGCCTGGGAACACAACTGGTGTTGGTCCCCTCGGCGTCCGTGGGGTTCAGCCCCGCGGGCACCCTGATCTCGTTGACCAGGGCCGCGGCCTCGGCCCTCCGGCCTTTGTGGTGGAGTCCTTCCGCCCTGAGGAGGCGAATCTCCTCCATCCGGATCTCGGGTTGGGAGTAGCGGGACCACCCCCAGTAGTCGCTTCCCCGGGTGTGCTTGTACCACGACCACCTCCAGGTTCCCCGGTCCGGCCTTGCCCACGTGCCCCCCGTCTCCCACGAGGCATTCACCCGGAAGTAGAGGCCGGAAAGGGCTCTCTGTACCTCCAGGGTGCTCCCCCGGGGGAAGTGGAGGTCCGGAGTCACGATGAGGACCGGGTCGCCGTCCAGGCCCGGGCTCTTCTCCTGGAGGGCCAGGGTGTTCCAGGCCTGGAAGCTCCCGGATTGGTCCGCCATCCCGTAGATGAAGTAGGCCAGCTGGGACCATCCGAAGTAGGTGCCGTACCCCAGGACGTCGTTGGACCACCCATCTCGGTCGTCCATGTGCAGGACCAGATCCTTTGTGATCCCCCGGTCCACGTCCGCCATGATGGCATCCCAGTCCAGGGCACGCCGCTCCTCCGGTGTCCGAGCCACCGCGGCCCCGTAGCGGGCTCGCATGGACCGGGCCGCCCGGGCCAGCTCGGGACCCGAGAGGGCCGCCTTCATCCAGCCCTCCGGGAGGGTCCAGGCAGCGTTCTCCGATAGGAGGGCAGCCTCCTGGAAGTACCCCAGGGCACTTTCCATGAGCTCCTGGTACGGAAGGGGGTCCAGGCGCCGGGAAAGATCCGTGGTCTCGTCCACGGCGAATCCTTCGGAGAAGAGGGCTGCCACCGTAGCGTGGGCCATGCCCTGGACGAACCTGCCGAAGGCCCGGGCCATTCCCAGCTCTTCCGAGGTCAGCCCATCTCTTACCTCCGGAGTCTCCAGGGCCCTCAACCCGTCCGCAACGGCGGCGATGGCCCGGTAGGACTGGAAGTAGGGTCGCGTGAGGTAGGCATAGTCCGAATCGGCGATGGTGTTGGCGAAGCCCACCCTTGGAAGGCGGCCGTACTGCTCCATGCCGGAATTGGACCAGGGGGCGTTGTGCTGGAACGCGGTGTTGCTCAGGGCCAGGCCGGCGGGTTCATAGTTGTAGTTCCCGTGTTGTAGTTCCCGCGGAACCAACTGTGGAACGATCCGCCGATGAGGGAAAGGACCTCAGACGGCGTCCCCAGGGAACGGCCCACATCGGGATCGTTCAGGTTCATGACCTCCAGATCCGCGCAGGCCGTGAGGGCCAAGAGCAACGACCAGGGGGCTTTCCAGCGGGTCAGGTGGAGGCTCATGGAGAAGGACGGAGGCAGGAGAAGGTAAGGGGGACGCCGGCAACGGGGCTGCACCTGTCGTTACTCCATCCGTTGCCGGGAGGTTCCCCCCCTTCTCGAAGCGAGGAGGGGGGCGCCGCGGGCGCCCCCCTCCGGGTGAGAGGATGAACGATCAGGCGCGGATCAGCCTTCGCCGTTCCACTTGTAGTTGCTCAGGGGCGCTCCACCCTCTCCCCCAGGCCCGCCGAAGGTGCCGCAGGGCAGGAGCTGGAGCACCTGGGCCTCGGCGCAGGGGATGGGGAGGTGCAGGAAGGTGTCCTTCCAGAGATCACCCCAGCCACGGCTGTTGAAGTACCAGCCGGCTCCGGACGGCCCGGTGAAGGTGGTGTTCATGCGCATCTCCCACTTCAGCATCTCGAAGAGGCCTCCGCAAGTGCCGTCCGGGAGCTTGGGGACGCAGCTGGTGTTCGTGCCGTTGGCGTCGGTGGCGTTGAGGCCTGCCGCCGTCCGGGTCTGGTTCACCAGGGCCGCCGCCCCGGCGCGGTCATTCTTGTGAAACAGGGCCTCCGCCTTCAGGAGGCGCATCTCCGCCAGGCGAATGACGGCCTGGTCGAAGGCCAGGGCATTGCCGTAGTCCTCCGCCGCGTTGTGCTTGTACCACGACCACCGCCAGGTGCCCCGGTCGGGACGGGCCCAGGTGCCCCCCGTCTCCCCGGGGCGGTTCACCCTGAACTGCCGGGTGGCCGTCTCGCTGGCCCTCTGCTCCGCCACCGTGGCCCCCGGCGGGAAGCGGTTGTCGGGGGTGATGATGAGGATCTCCTTCCCTCCAATGGTGTGGCTCTTGCTTCCCAGGGCCGTGGAGTTCCAGAGCTGGTAGTTCCCGGACTGGTCCGCCATCCCGTAGATGGGGTAGGCGGCCTGGCCCCAACCGAAATAGCTCCCATAGTCCAGGAGGCCGTTGTACCAACCCACGTTCCAATCCATGTTCATGGTGAAGTCGGAGGTGATCCCGGCGTCGATGTCGGCGATGACGGCGTCCCAGTTCACCGCCTGCCGTTCCGTCCAGCTCCTGGCGTTCATGGACCGGTACCGGGCCTTGAAAGAGCGGGCCACCCGGGCCAACTCCGGCCCCGTGAGGGGTGCCCGCATCCACTCCAGGGGAAGGGTCCAGTTCCCGCCGCTGGAGAGGCTCACGGCCTCGTCCAGATAGGATAGGGCCTGGCTCATGAGCTCCGCGTAGCCCACGGGCTCCTGCGCCTCCGCCAGGTCCGTGGTCTCGTCCACGATGAAGCCCTCGGAGAAGAGGACCGCGATGTGACCGTGGGACACCCCCTGTACGAACTTCCCGAAGGCCTTGGCGGACCCGATCTGGGCCGGGGTGAGCCCGGCCTGGATCTCGGGCCGCTCCAGGGCCTTCAGCCCGTCCGCCACGGCGGCGATGGCCCGATAGTTCAGGAACCAGGGCCGGGTCAGGTAGTTGTAGTCCCCGTCGGCGATGCTGTTGTTGAAGCCCACCCGGGGGAGACGGCCGTAGGTCTCCATCCCGGCGTTGGCCCAGGGCGCGTTGTGCTGGAAGGCGGCGTTGGAGAGGGCCATCCCTGCGGCATTGAAGTTGTAGTTGGCTGCGAACCAGTTGTTGAACGATCCCCCGATGAGGGAGACGACGTCACCGGGCAGGGAGAGGGAGCGGGCGGCGTCCGGATCGTTGAGGTTCGGGACCTCCAGGTCGGCGCATGCTGTCGTGGCGAAGAGCAGCAGCGAGCCGACCGCCAGGTGCTTCAAGAGGTTTCTCATGGGATCGGCTCCTCTAGAAAATGAACTCGATGGCGGCGGTGTAGGTCCGGAAGTTCGGGTAGGTGTACCCGTCCACCCGGGCGATGGCGGAGGAACCCGTATCTCCACCGGTCTTGCCCACCTCGGGGTCGTAGCCCCGGTAGTTGGTCCAGGTGAAGAGGTTCCGCCCCGTCACGCTGATCCCCACGCTGCTGAACTGACTGAGACCCGGAATCCTGCGGGTCACGTCCTGGCTCAACCGGTAGCTGAGAGCCACTTCCCGGAGCTTGGTGAAGGTGGCGTCCTCCGTGGACCAGTTGCTGGGCCGCAGGTTCCCCGGCACCGCGCTGTACCACGCGTCGTAGTAGCCCAGGGGCTTCTTCTCGCTGGCGGGGGCGTTGGCGTCCTGGTCGTAGAAGGCCGTCATCCGCTTGAAGAACCCCCACACCAGGGGCTGGTTGTAGACGCTGAAGCCAGCGCTCCGGCTGATGAGGGCGTAGGCGTACAGCCCCTTCCAGCTCATGGAGGTGGACAGCCCGGCGTTATAGTCCGGCTGGCTGTTCCCCACGGGGCAATAGCGGGTCTCCTCCCCCGTGGCCTGGTCGATGCAGATCCCTGCGAAGGGGGTGCCCCACTTCACCCGGGAGGTCCCCACCACGGGCCCGTCGGTGCCCCACTGGGGATTGCCGAACCCGCTGCCGCCGGTCCAGACCAGGAAGCCGTCGTCGTTCACCTGGAAGCCTTCACAGGGCACCCCTGAGGGCAGGTCGGCGCAGGTCTTGGCCAGAATGGCGCCGTAGAAGGTCCCCACCTTCTCACCCTTCCGGGCGTAGAAAACCTCACCCATGGCCTGTCCGCTCACCCCGTACACGAAGGGGGGAACGTTCAGCTCCGTGATCTCGGACCGGGTCCGGTCGTAGAGGAGCTTGGCGCTCCAGGAGAAGGCGGGCCGCTCCACCAGTCGGAGGTCTAGGGTAGCCTCCCAGGTGTTGCTCTCGATGGTTCCGGCGTTCCTCCACTGCCTCTGGAAGCCCGTGTAGGAGGGCTGGGGAACCGGGAGGATCTGGTTCTCCGTGGTGGTCCGGGCGTAGGTGAGGGCCAGGATGGCCTTGTAGTTCAGGATGGAGACGTCCACCCCCGCCTCGTGCTCCGTGGAGAACTCGGGCTTCAGGTTCTTGTTGCCCAGGCTCACCGGGGAGATCCGCCCCCCGGACACGCTGTAGACCTCATACTGGGCAGAGAAGTTCGGCCGGCCGCCGGCGGTGCCGACGGAGTAGCGGAACTTGAACTCGTCGATGGCGGGAACGTTGAAGAAGTCCTCCTGGCCGAGGCGCCAGGCGCCACCCACCCGGTAGTACCACTGGCGCCGCTCGTCCGCCCCGAAGAGGGAGCTCCCGTCGTTCCGGATGAGGGCGTCCACCACGTACTTGTCGTACATGTCGAAGTTCGTGATGAAGAAGTAGCCATCCGCCCTGACGGTCTGGAGATAGGAGCCCGAGCCCACGTTGGACGGGTTGATGTTGGCGAAGGTGGGAACGTTCGCAACGGCGAACTCGTACCCCGACGTGTTGAAGGACTGGTACTCGTCGTTCTCATAGAGGTACCGGACCATGGAGCTGTTGCGGATCTGGTCCGAGATGTTCCACCGGGTGGAGGCCGTGATGCTGCCGTTCAGGGCCTCGCTCCGGCTACGGAACTTGTAGAGGGTGCCGTCGGCCCAGGTGGGGCAGGGCTCGTAGCACCGGTATCCCTTCTCCCGGAAGGTTTCCCAGTCGTCGTCCAGCCGGTCGAAGCTCACGTTGGCGTCCACCTTGAGCCACTCGAAGGGGGCATAGCGGAGGTTGGCGCTCCCCAGGAAGCGGCTCCGCCACTCCATCTGCTTGGTGGCCTGAAGGGTGTAGATGGGGTTCTCGCTTTCCGAGTCCGTGGGGTTCATGAGGAGCCTGAGCTCACCGTCCTCATCCCTGGCCAGGAGGTCCACCCCCGCCGGCACCCGGGTGAGGTCGAAGAGGGTGTTCCCGGAGGTCTCGCTGGGGCGGCCCTGGGAGGACTTGCTGTAGAAGACGCTGGTCTGGACCGTGAGCTTGTCCATGACCGCCTGGTCCACGTTCACCCGGAAGTTATTTCGCTTGAAGCCCGGGGTGAACCGCATGATCCCTTCCTGGTCCATGTGGCTGGCGGACACGTGGAAGTTGGTGCGCCCCGAACGGCCCTCCACCGAGAGGTTGGACTGGAGGAAGTTGGCCCCGGTGAAGAAGCGGCCCACCTGGTCGAACGTCTGGCCCGGCCACTCCTGGTCGTTGAAGGTGTCCCAGGCGCCCGTTCCCGTCTCCCTGGGCTGGGAGCAGTCCAGCCAGTCGCAGAGGGATCCGTCCAGGTCCACGAACTTGCCCTGGCTGGTCTGGAAGCGATGCTTCTTCGCCAGGAGCATGTCCGGGGTGCTGGCCAGTTGGGCTCCGCCGTATTCGCTCCGGAGGGTGTAGCGGACCTGGTCGTCGGGGAGCTCGGCTCCCCGCTTGGTCCGGACGTGGATGACGCCGGAGCCGGCCCGGGAACCGTACAGGGATGCCGCCGCGGCGCCCTTCACCACCTCGATGCTCTGGATGTCCAGGGCATCTAGGTCCACCATGCCGGAGCTCAGGATCACGCCGTCCACGATGTAGAGGGGCTCCTGGTCGCGCCCCTGGGCGTTGAGGCTCGTGACGCCCCGGAGGAGGATGGAGGGAGCAGCCCCGGGCCGTCCGCTTCCCATGTGCACCGTGGCTCCCGCCACCTTCCCCTGGAGGCTCTGGGCCGCGTTCATGCTGGGAACCGGAAGGTCCGACATCCGGACCTGGGCAACGTCGAAGGGGAGCTTGGTGCGCTGGGTGGCTCCCGCCACACCCGTCACCACGATCTCCGAGAGGGAGATGGCCTGAGGCTCCAGCCGCAGGTCGATGACCACGGCCTGCCCCGCCAGCACGTTCACCACCCGGGTCTGGGCGCCGAAGCCCAGGAGCTCGGCCCGGAGGACGTACTGGCCAGCCGGGACGTTTACGATGAGAAACCGACCGTTCTGCTGCGTGAGGCCCCCCCGGGCCTCCGTCACCCCGACGGTCTCCAGGCTCACCTGGACGGCGTCAAGGGGCTGACCGGTACTGGCGTCAAGGATGGTGCCTGTGACCGAGCCCGTCTGTGCAGCAGCTGGCGCTGCCGCGAAGAGGGCCACGGCCACCAGGGCAAGCATGGGAACAAACTTACCCCAGACTCTCATAGGGTGCCTCCTGGTGGGGATGTGAACGCACGCGGATTGGTCGGCTCCGCGCGAGGGAAGAAATCGAGGGAAAGAGAGGGGAGGAGGCCACGGGGGATGCCGTTGCTGGCTAGGCTTCGCCTCACCCAGCACACTCCCTGGAAGGAATGCCCCTGAGGGCCGCCCCGACCCCGTTTGCCCAAGTCCCGGACAAAGGTCTGGCCCAATTCGCCTCCGGCTCATCAGGGCACCGCGCCCCGCATCGCACCGCTCCGGGTGCAGCAAAACGAAGCAGATAGAATCTGTGCGTGGTACCGGTGAGAAGAAACAGGCGTAACCCTGTTGCATTCAAATAGGGGTGAGAAACTGTTTTGTCAAGGATTCTTGATGGCCCAATCCAGAAGCGTGCTCGAATGCGGAATGGGATAGGGTCACACCGATGTCGGAGGGGGCACTCCAGCACGATGACGGCTACCCCGTACGCCCCGGGGATTCATCATGGGCCCCGCACAGGCACCAGCGTGGGCCCAAGGGCGCGGACCTGTGGGGTGCCGGGCTCCTGGGAAGGGACATCTCCGCCGGCCCGGACCACCCTCTCCGCCGGCACCCAACCCAGGATCAGCCGGACGGGGCCAGGTGTAGGAAGAACCGGCATGGGAGTTGCGAAGAAGCGAACTCAATGGGAGCTTTCGGCCACGGGACGCACTTCGGGAGAGTCATGGCCACCACCGATCCAAAGAGAAGCCCGGGGCCGTGACGGCGCCTTCTCCTCGGGTTGAGCAGGACCGGCGTCCCGGCCGGGACTCCGTGGGCACGGGGAGAAGATACGGCACCTCCCGGGGTTTTGCGACCTGGCCAAGTACCCCCCCCTTCTGGCCGCGGCCGGGAGCCCGGAGTATCATTGCCGGAGTTCACAGCTCCACGCATACGGACAAAGGATTGGGACCATGAACCTCGAACTCCCAGGGGCGTTGCGGCTCCCGGCCGCCGGAGCCCTGCCTTCACCACCTGCCTCCTCCTTTCCGCCTGTGCCGAGGAGGAGGCCAGGATGCCTCCGATCCTGACAGCTGGCGAGGCTGAACAGACCGCCCAGGGCACCCGGGCGCCCGCCGTCCTGGTGGAGTCATTTGATGGTCTCGGCGTCGGCTTAGAGGGTCCCCACGGTGTTTCCCTCGGCAGGAACCTTCGGACAACAGCCTGGCGGTGGGCCCGAACCACATCATGCAGACCGTCAATACCAGCCTGGCCATCTTCACCCGGAAGGTTGAGATGTACGACTCCACCGGGGTGGTGCTGTACGGGGCCGTCCCCACGAACACCGTATTCCACGGCTTCGGAGGGACGTGTGAAGAGAGGAACAACGGGGACGCCGTGGTGAGGTACGATCAACTGGCCGAACGCTGGCTCATCGTGATGCCCATCTTCCGGCGTGCCCTGGAGCGGCCGGACCAACCCGAAGAGTGGGTGGCCCGGGCGGAGGCCTACGTGAGCCCCCCGGGCGTGGCCGGACAACCAGGGCCGGCGACTCCCTTGTTCCAGCCCCCGCCTCGGGAGCCCGTCGTTGAGGCTCCCCGGATGCCTGGTGGCGGGGCGGGCCAGGCCCAGCGCACTCCCCAGGCCCAGCGCCCCCCCCAGGCACCGCCCGCCCGGGGTCCGTACTCCGTGTGTTATGCGGTGAGTACCACCCCCGATCCCCTGGGGCCTTACTACCGGTACGAGTTCCTCAGGCCCCTCTTTCCCGACTACCCCCGTCCCGCAGTGTGGCCTGACGGATACTACGTACCCACCAGTACGGGGGACCACGTCGTCCAGAGGCACGCGTGTGTGGTGGATCGCGCCAGGATGCTGGCCGGGGAGCCGGCCACGGAGCAGTGCATCATCCTGGACGGCGTGAACTTCCTCAATAACGTCGACCTGAACGGCAAGCTCCTCCCCCCGGCGGGTGCCCCCAACATCATGATGGCCACGGGGGGCACCCAGCTGGACAGCATCTTCTCGGACGATGGGATCTACGCCTGGAGCTTCCTTGTGGATTGGGGCGACCCTTCGAATACCAGGGTGCTGGGGCCCGAGAAGATCACCGTGGCCCCCTATGAGTACCTGTGTGACGGGCAGCTGACGAGCTGCGTTCCCCAGCCTGGGACGGACCGACGCCTGGACTCCCAGGGGGACAAGATCATGTCCCGCCTGGTGTACAGGAACCTGGGGAACAGGGAGTCCATCGTGGCCGTTCACTCGGTGGCCACCGAGGCCGGGGCCGGGGGTGTCCGGTGGTACGAGTTCGGGGTCGACCCGGATCGCACCGTCTGGCTCCGGCAGCAGGGCACCTATGCCCCCGACAGCTCCTACCGATGGATGGCGAGCCCCGCCATCGACAGGTATGGAAACATCGGGATCGGCTATTCCTTCGGGAGCGCCTCCCACTTCCCGGGCCAGAGGTTCGCCGGGCGGCTTGCGGCTGATCCCCTGGGTTCCCTGACGGTGAGGGAGACCATCCTCGTTGAGGGTGAGGCGTCCCAGACCAGCACCCTCCGCTGGGAGGACTACGCCCAGACGGCTGTGGACCCCCTGGACGACTGCACCATCTGGTACGTCGGCGACTACTTCAAGGCGGGGGCCGACACCTACTCCACCCGGATCGGGGCCTTCCGGCTGCCGGGCTATACCGGGCCGGAGTGAAGAGACCGTGGATCGGATCGTGTGCCAGGGGGAGCCGACCCCTATCCGCCGGATCCCCAGTGAAGAAGAGGGAGCAGGATGACAGGGGAGACCCCCAGCCCGGGCCTCGAGCCCGGACCGGAAGGCGTCACGGCGGTGATTCCCGCCTACAACGAAGAGGCGGGGATCTCCATCACCCTGCGGGAGCTCCGCTCCGTCCTGGAGGAGCTTGCCCGACCCTGGGAGATCCTGGTGGTGGACGACGGCTCCACCGACGCCACCGCCGAACGGGCGACGCAGGAAGGGGCCGAGGTGATCCGGCTGCCGAGGAACCGGGGGTACGGAGCCGCGCTGAAGGCGGGGATCGCCCGGGCCCGCTACGAGCTGGTGGTCCTCATGGACGCCGACGGCACCTACCCCGCCACGGCTATCCGCGCCCTCCTGGAGCAGGAGCCGGGGTTTGACATGGTGGTGGGGTCCCGCACCGGAGCCGACGTGCACGTGCCCGCGGTGCGGCGCCCGGCCAAGTGGTTTCTGGGAGTGCTGGCTTCGTACCTGGCGGGTCAGAAGATCCCCGACCTCAACTCGGGCCTCAGGGTGGTGCGCCGCAGCCTGGTGGAGCGCTACGAGCACATCCTTCCCTCGGGCTTCTCCTTCAGCACAACCATCACCCTTGCGGCGCTGTGCAACGAGGGGTTGGTCCATTACCACCCCATCGACTACCGGCCCCGCCTGGGGAACTCGAAGATTCGCCCCGTGGACGCCTTCTCCTTCCTCATGCTCGTCCTCAGGACGGTGGTCTTCTTCAACCCCTTGAAGGTGTTCATCCCCATCGGCGCGGTTCTCTTCCTCATCGGGTTCGCCAAGTTCGTGTGGGACCTCTTCGTGGGGAACTTCTCCGAGACCGTGGTCATGGGCTTCCTGGGGGCGGTGGTGGTGTGGTGCGTGGGTCTCCTCTCGGACCAGATCGCCCGCGTGGGGCTGGGCCCCAGGAGCCGGTGAGGGTTCTCGTGTCTGTCCCCCTGAGCTGAGAGCCCGGGCATGTGCGGCATCTGCGGGATGATGCGTCTGGGCCCGGAGCCCCTCCCGGGGGGCGGGCTCCTGGACCGCATGACCGACGCCATGGCCCACCGGGGCCCCGACGACCGAGGCACCTGGCGTGAGCCTCGAGTTGCCCTGGGGGCACGGCGCCTCGCTGTCCTGGACCTCTCCCGGGCGGGCCACCAGCCCATGGTGAGCACCGACGGCTCGGTGGTGCTGGTGTACAACGGAGAGGTCTACAACTTCCGGGAGCTCGCCCGCCGCCACGATCTGGAGAGGCGGGGCCCGCCGCTGCGTTCCCGTACCGACACCGAAGTCCTCCTTCGGCTCTGGGGGGAGATGGGTGTGGACATGGTCCCGGAGCTGAACGGTATGTTCGCCCTGGCCGTCTGGGAGGTTCGCTCCGGGACCCTCCACCTCATCCGGGACAGGTTCGGCATCAAGCCTCTCTTCTGGCACCGTGACTCGGGCACCCTGCGATTCGCATCGGAGATCAAGGCGCTCCTGGCGGATCCGCGGGTCCCCCGGAAGGTGGACGTCCAGGCCCTCCACGACTACCTCGCCCTGGGGTATATCCCCGGAGCCCAGACGGCCTTCCAGGACATCCACGAGCTGCCCCCGGGGCACTGGATGCGGGTGGGCGCCGACGGAGCCACAAGCCTGGTACGCTACTGGGAGCTGGACTTCCAAGAGGACGACAGCCTCGACCAGCACACCGTGGCCACCCGGGCCCTGGAGCTCATGGATCAGGCCGTGCACCGGCGCCTGGTGTCGGACGTGCCCGTCGGCGTGCTCCTCTCGGGGGGGATGGACTCCAGTGCTCTGGTAGCCCTCATGGGGCACCACGTGCGGGAGCCGGTGCGCACCTACACGGTGGGCTTTCAAGAGAGGACCTTCGACGAGCGGAGGGCCGCCCGGAGGGTGGCGCGCCATCTGGGCACAGAGGCCCGGGAGATGGTGATCACCGCCGACCTGGTCCGGGAGATGCTCCCCGGGTACCTGAAGTGGATCGACGAGCCCTATGCCGATGGCTCCGCCATACCCACCTGGTACGTGAGCGCCCTGGCGAAGGAAGATGTGGTGGTCCTCCTCTCGGGGGAGGGAGGGGACGAGGTTTTCGCCGGGTACGAGACCCACGCCGCCTATAAGGCCGCGGCCCTGGCCCGCCATGTCCCGCGCATGCTGCGCCGGGGCGTGGCGGCTCCCCTGGCGGGCCTCCTGCCGGTCTCCCACGGGAAGCTCTCCATGGAGTTCAGATTGAAACGCTTCCTGGGGGGGGTGGACCTGCCACCGGAGGATGCCCATCTGTGGTGGCGCATCGTCCTCACGGACGAACGAAAACGGGCCCTGTTCGCCCCCTCCGTCGTGGAAGCGCTGACCCTCGAGCCAGCGGAGCGGCACTTCCGTGAGGTCTTCCATCGCTCCGGGGCCCGGGATACGCTCAATCGGCTCCTCCACGTGGACGCGGCGGTGTTCCTCCCCGACGATCTCATGGTCAAGAACGACCGGATGACCATGGCCCACTCCCTGGAGGCGCGGGTCCCCTTCACCGACCCGGACCTCACGGCGTTCATGGCCACCGTCCCGGCCCGGCTCAAGCTCCCCGGGTTCCGGAAGAAGCACGTCATGCGCGCCGCGCTGCAGGGAATCCTCCCCCCGGACATCCTCAACCGGAGGAAGATCGGCCTGGAAATGCCCTACTCCAGCTGGCTCACCAGAGAGCTGAAGGACGTGCTCCTGGACACGTGCGCCCCCCATCGGCTTGCAGACACGGGCCTCTTCCGCCCCGAGGCGGTGACGGCACTGGTTGACGAGCACCTCGCACGCCGGCACGACCACGGACGCCCTCTCTGGGCTCTGATGAACTTCATGATGTGGCACGGGCTGTACATCGGATGAGCGGCACCCGGGTCGTCATCCTCGGAGCGGGGCCCGCCGGCCTCGGGGCGGCTCTCGCCCTGGCCCGCCGGGGGCTCGAGCCCACCGTAGTGGAGGCACGGAGCGACGTAGGCGGGAACGCCGGGGGCTTCACTCTCCACGGAATCCCCGTGGACTACGGCAGCCACCGCTTGCACCCCTCCACCGACCCCGCAATCCTGGCCGAGCTGCGGAACCTCCTGGGGGACAAGCTGCTGGAGCGCCCCCGTCACGGTCGGATCCTCCTGGGGGGCCGGTGGATCCACTTCCCCCTTCGACCCGTGGACCTGGGGCTCCACGCTCCGGCGTCCTTCGTGGCGGGCGTCATGCGGGACGCGGCGGTCCGGCTCCTGAGAGGAGGCCCCAGAGCGACGGGGGACGCTGACACCTTCGCCTCGGTCCTCCTGAGGGACCTCGGCCCCACCATCTCCAACGCCTTCTACTTCCCCTACGCCCGGAAGATCTGGGGGCTCGCCCCTGAGGAGATTTCCCCCGCGCAGGCGCGCAGGCGCGTGTCGTCCGGATCACTTGAGGCCATGCTGGTCCGCCTTTTCTCCTGGAGCCGGGGGGCCGCCGGCGGGGGGCCCAAGGGAACCTTCTTCTATCCCCGGGAGGGGTTCGGCCAGATCTCCCGGGCCCTGGGCCGTGCGGCCACCGCCGCGGGGGCGCATCTCCTCCTCGACACCCGCGCCCGGAGGTTGAGGGTTGGAGAGGGCTCCCTCACCGTGGAGGTGGATGGACCCGGCGGGACCCGGACGCTCCCCTGCCATCACGTCTGGTCCACCCTCCCCCTCACCACGCTGGTGGGTCTGGCGGACCCTCTTCCTCCCCACGAGGTGCGCCACGCAGCGGACGCCTTGCGCTCCCGGGCCATGCTCCTGGTGTACCTGGTCCTGGAGAAGGACCGATTCACGGAGTTCGACGCCCACTACTTCCCGTCCGCCGACGTCCCCTTCACCCGCCTCTCCGAGCCCAAGAACTACTCGGGCCGGGAGGATCTTCCGGGGCGTACGGTCCTGTGCGCTGAAATCCCCTGTGCTACCTCGGAGGAGGTGTGGCCTTCCGGTCCAGCGGAGCTGGAGGCTCTGGTCACCCGGGGGCTCGCCGCAGCCGGACTTCCGGCGCCGGGCCGGGTCCTGGACGTAGCTGTGCGCCGGCTGCCTTCGGCCTACCCCCTCTACACGGTGGGGTACGAGGAGCACCTCCAGCGGGTGGATGCCTGGGTGTCGGGGCTTCCCGGTGTCCTCACCTTCGGCCGACAGGGGCTCTTCGCCCACGACAACACGCACCACGCCCTGGCTATGGCCCGGGCCGCGGCGGAGTGCCTGGCCCATGACGGGCGCTTCAACCGGGTGCGGTGGCGGGGGCACAGGGAGGCGTTCACCCACCATGTGGTGGAGGACTGAGCCTGGAGGCGGTGGGAGAGGGGAGACAACGCCCTGGCCACCCAGGCTCTCGGTCCCCCTCTTCCTCTCCCGACACCCCCCACGACCCAGGCTCCCCGGCCAGAGGCACAACCACACCGATCACCCGATACCGCCTCCTCCCGGCCGTCCAGATGGGGCGGCACCCTGGCGGTCCCGTCCGAGGCCCTCTGGAGCATCATCGCGTACCAGTTCGTGCCCCTCATGACCATCGTCGGGCTCGTTACCGCATCCTTCCAGCGTGCCACCGGCCATATCTA
>Ga0114946_10000960_pt1 | contig 19910 bp, 20 predicted proteins | sample WalLakDeSediment_FD_88676 | JGI IMG/M metagenome (GOLD analysis project Ga0114946, IMG submission 88676) | Lake sediment microbial communities from Walker lake, Nevada to study Microbial Dark Matter (Phase II) - Walker Lake 11/02/13 Deep Sediment | ecosystem: Environmental > Aquatic >...
ACGTCTTCGAAGGCGAACCCGTGGCGCCCGATGACCCGCTTCTGGCGCTGCCGCAGGTGGTCGCCACACCCCACTTCCTGGCCGCGGCTGTGGAGACCCGGCTCAGGACCTCCGCGGCGCTTGCGGACGCCACCCAAGCGTTCCTCCACGGGGAGGCCCCGGCCGACGTCGTGAGTTGACGCGGCTAACCCGCTGTGTCTGCGGCGGTGGCACGTTTGACACGAGGGTCCTCGCAGTATATCTTGAGCTGAATCTGGAAGCGGTGTTGCTAAACGGCGCATGCCGCGTTTCTGGTCTGGTCAGGATGGTGCCTGCCGTTCGCAACGCTGATGCGCTCCGTGTTGAGTTTGGGCCCCGGCGGTTCATGTGGATGGCTGAGCCGACGATCAGCGAAGGAGGTCAGATGGTCGAGTGGTCAGTGTACAGGTGGATTGGCGGCGTTCTTCCGAGCTCACGTCCCATAGGGGGTAACTCAAAGATGACACTTCGCAACCTCGACAAGGGAGCACGACGAAGGGCGCTGAGCCTCGTTGCCGCGGCCGCTCTAGTGCTCATGTCCGGATCAGCCGCGCTAGCCCAGCAGGCGTCCCTGGTCTACATGGCACCTGGACTGCTCGCTTCCGAAGACCCGCACAACCACTTCTCGATGCAAGACATCATGCACTACGGCGCGATCTACGATCCCTTGGTGAGGATTGATGCCGACGGTCAATTCGTCCCCTCGCTGGCAGAGAGTTGGGCAGTCAGTGCCGACGGACTCACGTGGACCTTCAACCTCCGAACTGGTGTGACTTTCCACCATGGGAAGGCGTTCACGGCCGAGGACGTGAAGTTCACGTTCGATCGCGTCCGGGATCCCAACCTGCGACAGTCGTTCATGTGGGGAGCGCTGGAGGAGGTCAGCGTCGTCGACGACTTCACCGTCGTTCTTCGAACCAGCGAGCCAGTCGCGCCGTTCCTCAACTTCGTGTTCATGACGTCGATCCTCCCCGCGGACGCGTTCACCGCCTTCGGTGACGGGTTCTTCGATCTGCAGTACGGTACCGGTCCGTTCACGTTCGTTTCCTACGAGCGCGGCGTCCGGGGCGTCTACGCCAAGAACGAGAACTACTGGGATTCGCGTTACCCGCTGGTCGACGAGGCGATCTGGCTGCGGACCGGCGAAGATGCATCGGCCATGGCTGCACTCGTTGCCGGTGAGGTCGACGTGCTCAGCAACATAAGTCTGGACCTGGCGCTGGAACTCGAAGGTCGGCCTGGGGTCAAGGTGCACCTGCTACCGAGCCTCGAGGCGCACTACCTCAACGTCAACGTGACGCGCGAGCCGTTCGGTGATCCGCGGGTCATCCTGGCACTGAACCACGCGATCGATCGCCTGGAAATCGCCGAGGGACTGCTGATGGGGCAAGCCACACCGGCCGTGGCTTACGTGCCACCCGCCCTCCTCGGCTTCCACCCGGGGCTTGAACTCCTCGATTACGACCCCATACGCGCCAAGGAGTTACTGGCCGAGGCGGGTTACCCCGACGGGGTTACCGTGTCGCTGACCTTCTCGACGGCGTGGCCGGACGCACCAGCAGTATCGCAGGCGATCCGTGAACAAGCGCGGCCCGCCGGCTTCAACATCGAGCTGAGCCTGCTCGAGCACGCAACCTACCTGGACATGCGCAGGACAGGGAACTACGACCTTGCGTTCATTGGCAGTGTCGCTGTCACCGATGAGGGCGTTCGCTGGTTCCAGGAGCGAATCTTGCATGACGCCGACAGCCACGGCTACGTGAGTGAGGAACTGAACGACCTGATCCTGCAGTTGGGGAGCACGGTTGATCCTGTGGCTCAGGAGCAGGTGTTCTGGAAGATCCAGGAGTTCATGTACGGCGGACCGCCGGTTGTGTTCCTGTACCACCCTATGCACCGCAACGCAAGCCGGGTCGATGTGGACATGGCGGCAGCCGAGAGAGGCCGCGCATTGTTCCAATGGCTGGTCGACAAGCGGTAGGTTGGTCGGCAGATATGGACTCGCATTGAGGATCCCCCCGAGCTAGCTGGAGCATCTTCGGGAGCGCCAGCTAGCTCGGTCTCCCATGATTGGGCTCTCGGAGACATGAAGTACGCTGGGGACACGCCATGCTGCAGTACGTCACGCAACGCCTTCTCCAGAGCCTCGTAGTCCTCCTTGGGGTCACTGCGCTGGTCTTCTCGCTGTTGCACCTGGCGCCCGGTGATCCGGTCCTCATGATGTTGCCCGAAGGGGCCTCGCAGGAGCAAGTCGACGACCTCCGCAATCGGTTAGGTCTAGACCGCCCCTTGGTTGATCAGTTCGTCTCGTTTTTGGACCGTGCTGTTCGGGGCGACCTGGGCACGTCACTGTTCCACCGGGAGCCCGCGCTGCAGGTTGTACTCAGGTACTTCCCCTCGACGGCGGTGTTGGCTGTTACGGCCCTCCTGCTCACAGTCGCGATCGGCGTCCCCCTGGGCGTCATCTCGGCGCTGAAGCGCGATTCGTTCCTGGACTATCTTGCCATGGGCTTCGCGGTCCTGGGCCAGGCGGTCCCGCCATTCTGGCTTGGGATCATGCTTATCCTCATCTTCTCCGTGAACCTTGGTTGGTTCCCGACGTATGGGTCGGGGTCGTGGCGCCACTTGGTCCTGCCTGCAGTCACACTCGGCGCCTACCTCATGGCGCTCATCACGCGGCTCACGCGCTCGGGCCTTCTGGAGGTGCTGAACACCGACTACGTTAGGACGGCCCACGCCAAGGGCCTGAGGTTCGGGCAGGTCATCTGGAGACACGCCTTCCGCAACACCCTTCTGCCGTTGGTCACGGTGCTAGGCCTGCAGCTGGGCGGACTCATGGCCGGCGCCATCGTAACCGAGACCGTCTTCGCCTGGCCGGGCGTCGGGAGCATCATCGTCCACGCGATCTTCGCCCGTGATTACCCCGTGATCCAGGCGGCGGTGTTGTTCCTCTCCGTGGTCTTCGTCACGGTCAACGTCCTAGTGGACGTGTTGTACGCCTACATTGATCCGAGAATCCGCTACTGAATGGCGAGCACTAGCGAAGGGCTCATCATGCTGCTGAAGGACGTCTTGCGCAACAAGCGACTCGTCGGAAGCGCGATACTCATGCTCGCGATCGTCTTCGTTGCTGTGTTTCCTGGCCTGATCGCACCGCACGAACCCTACGAGCAGAACCTCCGGAACCGGTATCAGCCACCCGAACTGAGCCTCGCGGTGGAGTCACGGTACCGCCTCGGCACCGACCGGCTCGGTCGCGACATCCTGAGCCGGACCATCCACGCCGCACGCATCTCAGTGTTCGTCGGGCTGGCATCGGTGTTCATCGGCGGCACCGTCGGCGTTAGCCTCGGCGTGATCGGCGGGTACTACAGAGGGCCGCTGGACGTGATCATCATGAGACTCGCTGACATACAGTTGGCCGTGCCACCCCTGCTGCTGGTAGTCGCTCTGGTCGGGGTCCTCGGTGCGTCCCTCACCAACGTCATCATGGTGCTGGCGATCTCGAGCTGGGTGGTGTACGCGCGGACGGCACGGAGTCTCGTTCTATCGCTGCGAGAAGGTGTGTTCGTTGAGGCAGTAAGGGCGTTGGGCGCGCGTGACCTGAGGATCCTGGCGAAGCACGTGTTGCCGAACGTCGTCGTCCCCATCGTCGTGATCGGTACGCAGCAGATGGCCCACATGATCATACGGGAGTCCTCGCTGAGCTTTCTCGGGATTGGGGTGCCGATTCACGTGCCGACGTGGGGGGCCATGATCTCCGAGGGCCGCGGCGTGATCACCCGTGCCTGGTGGGTGTCGGTCGTCCCCGGGGTCGCGCTGCTGTGTACGGTCCTCGTGCTGAACTTCTTGGGTGACGGAGTACGCGACACTCTCTCGAAGAGGTGAACGGTTGGATTGGAAAGTACCATCACCCGCAACACCGCCAGCTCCTCCTCGCTGGCTGCTGCTGGCTGGTAGTACCGGCTCGGGCGTGCCACGCCCAACAGCCCTGAGTTGATCACAACCAGTGTTGAAGCGCGTTCTTGACGCGCTTCTTCCGTTGGGGTCGGCACTACTCGGCGGTGTGTTGGTGGTTGGGTGCGCCGATGGCGTGCAGGAGGGTCTTCTGGTGCTCGGTGGGGGTGCTGGTCTTGGTGATGGTGATGCCGACGCGGGTGATGGGCGCGCGTTGGATGCGGGCGAGGTCGTGGAGGGCGTCCTTGGCGCTCAGGTCGATGCCGGCGGTGTCGAGTCGGTCCTCGATGATGCGCCACTGCTCCTTTCGCGCCCGCACCTGATCGGCGTGAACCCCGTACTTGCAGACGAGTTCAGCGACCGCGACTTCGTCACGAACGGCCTCCAACGCCACCTTCGCCTTGAACGCCGGAGTGTGATCCCTACGCGTCTTCTTCACAGCGACTCCATCCCGGGAACGTACCCCGCCCCCACGTAAGCTCACGGTCCCGAACCTGGGGACCACGGCGGGTCGAAGCCTCCTCTAGCCGGACGGCGGTCTCGATGGCGAAGAGGTCGAGGGGGTTGACGATGGTGCCGACCCCGGCGCGGATCATGGTGCGCGTCACCGGGTCCATGGGCCGGCGTCAGGGACAGGCCAGCCGGGTGGCGGCGCGGGCGCCGGCCGATGGCGTACCCTGCGCGCGGCGCGGCGTCAGGCGCGAATCAGGTGCTCGGTGTACCAGCCGCGGGCCAGCTGGATGACCGTCTCCAGCGCCCCCGGCTCCTCGAACAGGTGACCGGCCCCGGGCACGATCGCGAGCCGCGTGGTCGCCGTCATCGCCCGCTGGGCCTGCTCGTTGAGCTCGATGACCCGCACGTCGCTCCCGCCGACGATCAGCAGCGTCGGCGCGAGCACCTCCGGTAGCGCGTCGCCGGCCAGGTCGGGCCGGCCGCCGCGCGACACCACCGCGCGCACGGCCGTCGGTTGCCGGGCCGCCGCGATCAGCGCCGCGCCCGCGCCGGTGCTGGCCCCGAAGAGGCCGATGGGGAGGCCGCGCGTCTCGCTCTCCTCGCCGAGCCACGCGATGGGGCCCGCGAGCCGCCGCGCGAGCAGCGGGAGGTCGAGGCGGAGGTGGCGCGTGACGTCGTCGATCCGGGCCTCGGCCGCCGTCAGCAGGTCGATCAGCAGCGTCGCGAAGCCGCCCGCCTGCAGCCCACGGGCCACCTGCACGTTACGTGGGCTGAGCCGGCTGCTGCCGCTGCCATGCGCGAACAAGACCACGCCGGCGGCGCCATCGGGCACGACGAGGTCGGCGTCCAGCGTCACCGTGTCCGCCGGGATGAGGGCGCTGCGTTTGGCTGTGTGGCTCATGCGTGTCCTCCGATCGTTCAGGACGCGTCTGCCAAGAAGGCACGCTCGGCCGCCAGCGTCGGCGCATGGGTCGTGAGCTCCTCGAACAGGGGGACCGGGACGGTGACGGCGCCGACGCCCAGGCGGAGGAGCTCGCGGAAGGCCTCGCGCGAGCGCACGCTGGCGACCAGCAGGCGCAGGCCGTTCCCCCCCTCGCGCCGCCCGTAGGCGTCCGCCACCTGCTGCATGGCCGCGACGACCGCCCGTCCGTCGCGGCCCGCGTCGTCCAGTCGGCCCAGGTAGGGCGCCGCGTAGCGGGCGCCCGCCAGCGCCGACCACAGCACCTGCTCCGGCTCGTACACGGCCGTCATGGTGACGCTCACGCCCTCGGCGGCGAGGGCGGCGGCCGCCGCGAAGCCGTCGCGGGTCGCGGGGAGCTTCACGACCACCTCGGCACGCGTTCCCAGGGAGAGGTACCCGCGGGCGTCGACGAGCATGTCGGCGGCGTCGCGGTGACGGACCTGGACCTGCACCGCCCGCGCGCCCAGCGCCTCGGCGTGCCGCACGTAGTCGGGCAGGCCGGCCCACGCGAGGCCCGCGCGCCGCATCAGGGTCGGGTTGGTGGTGACGCCATGCACGAGCGGGCACGGGAGGACGCGCGCGAGCTCGGCGGCGTCGGCGGTGTCGAGGTAGAGGTGCATCGGATCGGGGCCTCCCTCCCGATGGGTCCGTCGGCCGTGGTCACCTCGAGATTAACGGAACCGCGGGGCGTCGGCGTCCCCCTCAGGGCGCCCCCTCGCCCCGCACCCGATCGCGCAGCATGACCGACAGCCGGTCCGCCGGGTCGGGCGCCTCGTACGCCTGGTAGCGCTCGACCGCGGCGCGCATCTGGCGCCCCAACGCGTCGCTGTACCCGACCCACACCTCGTCGCCGATGAAGGTCATGGGGACGCCGCGCACGTCGCGGCCGAACGCCGCCGCCATGGCCATCAGGACGGCGCGGTTCTCCTCCACGAAGTACACCTCGAAGGCGCGCACCACCACGTTCGGATGGTCGGCGACGAGTCCCTCGAGGAAGGTCTTCTGTAGGGTGCAGTAGGGGCAGCCTTCGCCCCAGAAGAAGTAGACGTGGACCGGATGCGGCGCCTCCTGCGCGACCGCGGTCGCGGCGGCGAGGAGCAGCATGAGCGCGAGGATGCGCGCGGGAAGCGCGTGGCGGCGGAGCATGCGACCAGCGTGACACATGGTGAGATGGGTGTCGTGAAGGCGGGCTGACGACGGGAGGATCGACATGGAGACGATGGAGGCGATCCGCAGGCGCTGCAGTCTCAAGGGGCACCTGGCCGGCAGGCCCATCGAGGCGGAGAAGGTGCGGGCGCTCCTGAACGCCGCGCGCCTGGCCCCCTCGGCGCGCAACACGCAGCCGTGGCGCTTCGTCGTGGTCCAGGGGAGGGAGGCGGTCGAGGCGCTGGTCGACGCCTCGTTCAGCGAGCCGAACCGGATCGCCCGGCGGGCGCCGGTGATCCTCGTCGCCTGCGCGCGACCGGAGGACGACATCACCAAGGAAGGTCGGGCCTACTACCTCTACGACCTGGGTTCGGCCGTGCAGAACCTGCTGTTGGCCGCGACCGACCTGGGCCTCGTCACGCACCTGATCGCCAGCTTCGACGAGGCCGCGGTGAAGCGCATCCTGGGCATCCCCGACGACGTCCGGGTCGTCGTCGTCACCCCGCTGGCGTACCCGGACGCCGCCTCCTACGACGAGGCGGCGGCGGAGCGGCTGAGCCAGCGAACCCGGCTGGAGCTGCGCGAGGTCGCGTTCTTCGGCGCGTGGGGGGCTCAGCCGCAGCCGCGCGGGTGAGTCGCGCGGGCGGTCCGAGGCGCCGCGTCGGCGCAGCGGGTCAGTGCGCTGGCCACGAGCGGGCTCGCTATCATGGGTGGTTGGGTCGTTCGTCAACGGCCGCCATTGGGCGAAGGGAGCGAGCGATGGAACGCGAGATCCAGCAGACGCAAGAGCTCTGGAGCACCGCCGAGGCCATGGTGGCCGAGGGCAGGGGCATCCTCGCCGCCGACGAGAGCACCGGGACGATCGGCCGCCGGTTCGCGGCGATCGGCGTCGAGAACACCGAGGCGCATCGGCGCGACTACCGCGAGCTGCTCTTCCGCACGGACGGCTTCGAGCAGTACGTCAGCGGCGTCATCCTCTTCGACGAGACCATCCGGCAGCGCGCGGCGGACGGCACGCCGCTGGTCGAGCTCCTGCAGGGCCGCGGGGTGATCCCCGGCATCAAGGTCGACGCCGGGGCCAAGCCGCTGGCGGGGGCGTCCGGCGAGACCGTGACCGAGGGCCTGGACGGCCTGCGCGAGCGGCTGGCCGAGTACCGCGGGCTGGGCGCCCGCTTCGCCAAGTGGCGCGCGGTGATCCACATCGGCGAGGGGCGTCCGACGGGCTACGCCATCGACGCGAACGCGCACGCGCTGGCCCGCTACGCCGCGCTCTGCCAGGAGGCGGGGCTGGTGCCGATCGTCGAGCCCGAGGTGCTGATGGACGGCGGCCACGACATCGACGCCTGCTTCGATGCCACCGAGGCGACGCTGCGCGAGGTCTTCTACCAACTCGCGCACCAGGGCGTCGGCCTCGACGCGATGGTGCTGAAGCCCAACATGGTGCTCTCGGGCAAGGCGGCGAGCGAGCGTGCGGCGCCCGACGAGGTCGCCGAGATGACGCTCTCCTGCTTCCTGCACACGGTGCCGGCGGCGGTGCCAGGCATCGCCTTCCTGTCGGGCGGGCAGAGCGACGACGAGGCCACCCGCAACCTCGACGCGATCTGTCGGTTGGCGGCCGACATCGGCGCCCCCTGGGAACTCACGTTCTCCTACGGCCGCGGTCTGCAGGCCGCCCCGCTCGCGGCGTGGGGCGGGAAGCGCGAGCAGGTGGCCGAGGCGCAGCGGGCGTTCCTGCAGCGCGCCAGGGTCGTCGCGGCGGCGCGCATGGGGGCGTACGAGCCGGAGACGGAAGCGGCGCTGGGCGAAGGCTGAATCGCCCACCGACGGAGCCGCGTGGTGAAACCGAGGTGGCCGGCCCACCTGACGATGGTCCTCGCGCTCGGGATCGCCTGCCAGATCGGGCAGGTCGTCTTCCTGCGCGAGCTGCTGATGGTGTTCCACGGGAACGAGCTGGCGCTCGGCATCATCCTGGCCGCCTGGATGGCGTGGGTCGGGATCGGCAGCCGGCTCGGCGCGGTCCTGCTGCACCGTCTCCCCGACCCGTCGAGGCTGCTGCGCCTCAACGCCGCCGCGGTCGCGCTGCTCCTGCCGCTGACCGTGATGGCGATCCGCACGCTGCCGGGGTGGTTCGACGCGCCGCCCGGGGCGCTGCTGTCGCTCTCGGACATGGCGCTCGCGAGCCTGGCGGTCCTCGCGCCGTCCACGCTGCTGCTGGGTGTCCACTTCGTGCTGCTGGCGCGCCTCTGGCGCGACCGCGAGCGCGTCGCGGACGCCTCCGGCGCCGCCAGGACCTACGTCGGTGAGGCCGCGGGCAACGTGGCCGGCGGGTTGCTCTTCACTCTGCTGCTGGTGCACCACCTCGATGCCTTCCAGGTGAGCGTCCTGGTCGGGGCGGCGATGCTCGCGTCGGTGTTGGCCGCCTCCCATCGGCGTCTCGGCGTGGCGGTGGTGATCGGCGGCTTGGCGCTGCTGCCGCTGCTGCCGCACGTCGACGCGTGGTCGGCGCGGCTGCAGTGGCGGTGGCGGGCGCCCGCCTACCAGCTGGCGGCGACGCACGCGTCGCGCTATGGCGCCATCTCGGTGCTGCAGCACGAGGACCAGACCAGCTTCTTCCAGAGCGGCCACCTGGTGTTCGCCACCGGCGGCGCCGACGAGCGCGGGGTCGCGCTGGAGGAGCAGACGGGGGTGACGCTCGCGCACCTGGCGATGATGCAGCACGCCGACCCGCGGCGGGTGCTGCTGATCGGCGGGGGGCTGCGCGGCACGCTGCGCGAGATCGCCCGCTACCCGGTCGATGGCATCGACTACGTCGAGCTCGACCCCGCCATGGTCGAGGCGGCACGCCCCTACCTCGGTGGGGGCACGCTGGCCGCGTTGGCCGACCCTCGGGTCCGGCTGATGCACACGGACGGCCGCCTCTTCGTGAGGGCTGGCGCCGCCGCCTACGACCTCATCGTCGTCGACGTGCCCGACCCGATCACGGCGGTCCTCAACCGCTTCTACACCGAGGAGTTCTTCGCCGAGGCCAAGGCGCGGCTCCATCCCCACGGCGTGCTGGTGGTGGGGGCCGTGAGTACCCCGGACCTTCGCGGGGCGGCGATCGCCAACCGCAACGCGACCATCTACCACACGCTGCGCCGGGTGTTCCCGGAGGTGCTCATGGTGGGCGAGCGGTTCCTGGTGTACGTGGCGGCGCGCGAAGGCGAGCCGCGGCTCACGACGGACGCGGCGACGCTGATGCGCCGGTTCGTCGAGCGGGGCGTCGACAGCCCCGGGTTCTCGGCCGCGCACCTCGCCGTCCTGTTCGACCCGGGTCCGCTCGAGCGCATCAACTGGGTGATCCGTCACCACGGGCGCGACCCCCGCGCCCACCTCGAACCGCCGCCGGCCAGCCCGCTCCTGCCCGGCACCATCGAGCAGCAGCGCGAGCGCGAGGCGGCGCTGCCGGCGGCCCACGAGCGCTTCTTCGTCAACTCGGACTTCCGGCCCGTCGGCACCTACCACTCGTTGGTCTTCTGGAGCGCGCTGACCCGCGGCGACCAAGCCTCCGCCCTGCGCTGGATCGCCCGGGTGCAGGCGTGGTGGGTCGTGCCGCCGCTGTTGCTCGTGGTCGTGGTCGCCGTGTTGCTTCGCGGTCCGCCGCGGCGCCGCTCGCCACGGTGCGGCCCGACGCCCACGCGCGAGCGCGCCGCGGTGCGCTTCGCGGTGCTGACGGCGGTGTTCACGACCGGGCTGTCGACCATGGCGATGCAGATCGCGCTGCTGTTCGCCTTCCAGAGCATCTACGGGTTCGTCTACGAGATGGTCGGCCTCATCGTCGCGGTCTTCATGGCCGGTCTGGCGCTCGGGGCCGCGCTGACGCAGCGGTTCGTGCCCGACCCCGCCGATCGCCGCGTCCTGGCGGCGGTGCAGGGCGCGGTGGCGCTGTTCGCCGTGGCCATCGGCGCGGCGCTGCCATGGGCGGCGGGCCTGGCGTCCGCGGCCGCCGTGTTCGCCGCGTTCGCGGGCCTCACCTTCCTGGCCGGCCTGCTCAACGGCGCGGACTTCCCGCTCGCCGCCGCCTGCTACCTGGCGATCGATCGGCGGCCCGAGCGGTCGACCGCCGTCGTGTACGGGGTAGAGTTGTGGGGAGCCTGCTGCGGGGCCGTGCTCGCCAGCGTCGTGGTGGCGCCGGTGCTGGGCATCGTCGCGTGCTGCGTGCTCGCCGCGTTGGCGAACGGGACGGCCCTCGCGGTCCTGGCGTTGGGCGAGGTGCGACCGGTGATGGAACATGCAGCCGCGTGAGGAACCGCAGACGGAGGACCGCGAGCGCACGCTCTCGCGGCGCCACGTCCTGGCGGCGGCAGCGGCCGGCATCGGCGCATGGTGCCTCGCCGGGTTGCCCGGTGCCGGGCTGCCGGTTCGCGCGCAGGCGGCGCAGCTGGGCCTGATCGGCCGGCGCCCCTCCCGCTGGTTCGAGCCGCTCGAGGGCAACCTCGTGCGCTGCACGCTCTGCCCGCACGCCTGCCGCATCGCGGACGGGCGCCGTGGCCGCTGCCGCGTCCGCGAGAACGTCGGCGGTACGGGCTACACGCTCGCGTACGGCAACCCGTGCCTGGTCCAGCTCGATCCGGTCGAGCGCAAGCCGTTCTTCCACGCGCTGCCCGGGACGCGAGCGCTGTCGGTGTCCACCGCCGGCTGCCCGCTCGAGTGCAGGTTCTGCGAGGTCTGGGACATGGCCCTGGTGTCGCCGGAGGAGGTCTACGCCTTCGAGCTCCCGCCCGAGGCCCTGGTCGAGCACGCGCTCGCCGTCGGCGCCAGCGCGCTCAGCTTCGCGTTCGGCGAGCCGGTGGCGTTCCTCGAGTACGCCATCGACGCGGCCGCGGCCGCGAGGCAGGCGGGGTTGCGCAGCCTGCTGCACACCAGCGGCTACGTCGCCGCCGAGCCGCTGGAGGAGTTGGTGGGCGCGATGGACGCGGTCAACGTCGACCTCAAGGCGTTCGACGCCGCCTTCTACCGCGACCTGTGTGGCGCCGAGCTGGAGCCCGTCCTGCGCACGTTGACCCGCCTGCGCGCCGCTGGTGTGCACCTCGAGGTCACCAACCTCGTGATCCCGACGCTCAACGACGACGCGGGTCTGATCCGGGCGCTGTGCCACTGGATCGTGACCGAACTGGGGCCGGACGTCCCCCTCCACTTCGCGCGCTTCTACCCGCTGTACAAGCTCGCCAACCTGCCTCCGACGCCGGTGTCGACGCTCGACCGCGCGCGCGCCGTGGCGCTGGAGGAGGGGCTGCGCTACGTCTACGTGGCGCGCGTGACCGGGCACGAGGGCGAGAACACCTTCTGCCCCCACTGCGGAGCGACCGCCATCGCGCGCACGGGCTTCATCGTCGATGACCTGGCCGTCGTGGACGGGCTTTGCCGCCGCTGCGGCGGCCCCATCGCCGGGCTATGGGCCTGAGGCGCGATCCGCGCACGGCCGGCGCCCGCCGGCCGGCGATCAGCCGGCCTGCCGTCGGTACCGGTCGCGGTCGAGCAGCGAGCGTGCGTCGAGGTTGGTGAGGCCGGCCTCGTCGGCCCAGTCCATCGCCTCGAGGTACTCGCGGGGGGTGATCGCCCGGGCGATGTCCGGGTGCTCGAACGCCTCGTGGGCGACGCGGTACTGCGCCATGATGTTGACGTAGGTCGAGGTCGACAGCGTGTCGGCGATCCAGTGGACGAACGCCTGCGTGCCGGCCACGCGGTTGGGCATCACCAGGTGGCGCACCATCACGCCGCGGACGGCGATGCCGGACCCGTCCGTGACCAGCTCGCCGACCTGCCGGTGCATCTCGGCGATGGCTGCCTGCGCCGTCTCCGGGTAATCGGGGGCGCCGGTGTAGCGCTCGGCCTGGTCGGCGTCCATGAACTTCAGGTCCGGCAGGTAGATGTCGACGATCCCGTCCAGCACGCGGACGGCCTCGATCGCGTCGTACCCCCCGGTGTTGTAGCAGAGCGGGATGCGCAGTCCCTTCTGGGCCGCGATGCGTGTCGCGCGCAGGATGTGGGGCATGACGTGCGTCGGCGTCACCAGGTTGACGTTGTGGCAGCCGAGGCGTTGCACCTCGAGCATGACGTCGGCCAGGCGTTCGTCGGCGATCTGCTGGCCGCGCCCCTCGTGGGCGATCGGCCAGTTCTGGCAGAAGACGCAGCGCAGGTTGCAGTTGGCGAAGAAGATCGTTCCGGAGCCGAAGTGGCCGACGAGCGGGAGCTCCTCGCCGTAGTGCGGCTGGGCGGAGGCGACCACCACCCGGGCGGGTGAACGGCAGAGGCCCTGTTCGCCGCGCAGCCGGTTCACGCCGCAGCGCCGCGGGCAGAGCTCGCAATGCTCGAGCATCGCGACCGCCTGGTCGATCCGCTCCTCGAACGCCCCCTGCTCCTCGAGCCGCACGTACGCCGGACGCCACCCCTGGGCGCCGGTTACCGGTTCGGTCTCGCCCTGAGCCCGACCCGCGATCGCCAGCGCGCCGGCGGTGCCGATGGCCCGGCGGAGGAACGCGCGACGCGAAATCGCCATCTCCTTCGCAAGGATAGCAGGTGCTCGTGCCGGGCTTCCCGAGCGCGGCGGGCGCAGCGGGGTTCGCCCGCCGCGAAGGGCCTGCGAAGGGCGACGGATGGACAGTGGCCTGGCGCCGAAGTATCGCCGAACTCCCCAACAACGCCGCCGCCGCCGCTGTCGCGGCCACGGTCGGGTCTTCCGGCGCGCTCACCGCCTTCGAGACCGTCGCGCTCATGGCGCCCGAGGAGATCGACGCGGCCGTGAAGCTCAGCCCGGTCTACCGCCCGCCGGGGCGCTGAACGCGCGGCCGCTAGGAGCTCGGGCCGCCGCATCGCGCCGGCGGCGCGACGTCCGACGCCGCGTCCGCCGGCCAGGTGGCCTTCTCGAACGCGGGCGCCAGCAAGGCCGCAACCGTACATCGTCCCGCACGGCCCCGCCGCCCGGTCGCTCGCGTCGGGACCGTGGTCAACGGGGCGAGAAGCGGAGCCGCAGCAGCCGTTCGTCCGGGTCCGGCTCGATCCTGGACGCACCCAGGTAGGCATCGTCCTGGAAGGCGATCACGACGGCGTCGCCCGCCAGCGCGTGGCGGGTGAGCCGGTAGTGCGCCCACGGCGGTCAGCGGTACTCGATCGTGCGGTAGAGCGTCTCCACGACGTCGCCGAACTCCAGCGTCCGCCGCACCGTCCAGCTGCCCTGCGCGTCGAACTCGTACGCGTACTCGGTGACGTATTCGCTGGGCCTACCGGTGAGGTCCATCTCGAAGCGGTCCTGCACGAGCAGGCCGCGCTCGTCGTAGGCGAAGGTGGAGCGCTCGACGACGGCGCCGTCCGCGTCGAACTCGAGGGTCTCGACGAAGTTGCCGCGGCCGTCGAGGCGGGCCGCGGTGCGGCGCACGACCGCCCCGGCCGCGTCGTACTCCGTCTCCTCGAGGGCGAGGCCGCCGTCGGCGTACGTGCGCTCCGACAGCAGCACGCCGTCGCCGTCGAAGACCTCGTGCCTGCTCAGGGCGCCGTCGGCGCCGTAGCTCAGCTCGTTCACGCGGTGCAGGGCGGCGCCACGGTAGTGCTCGTGACGGACGACGTTGCCGGCCGCGTCGTAGGCGTAGGTCTGCCTCGTGGTGACGGCGCCCGCCGCGTCGTACACGACCTCCTCGACCAGCAGGTCGCGCTCGTCGTAGCGGAAGAGCCCGGTGGAGGTGGCCGCGCCCGTGGCGTCGAGGGTCTCGCGCATGAGCCTCAGCCCCGCGTCGTAGGACGTGACCGTGCGACTGCGCAGCGAGCCGTCGCGGAAGTCGTAGGCGTACGACACGATCTCGAGCAGTCGGCCGGCCTCGTCGTAGCGGGCTTCGGAGCGCAGGCGGCGGGCGACGTCCTCGCTCTCCTCTTCCCACAGCACGTGCGCGACGGGACCCGACAGGCCGGCGCGTTCGAGCGCCGTGACCTGGCCCGCGGCGCCCTGGGCCACGACGACCCCCAGCGCGAGCGCCACGAGCATGGTCCAGGCAAGCTTCATGGTTCCTCCGTGGTTGGATCGAAGATGCCGCGGATGCTAGCACGGATCCGCGGCGTACTCGGACGCAGGCGTCCGCGCTGGGCGCGGCGGCCCGGGCGGCGCGCTGTCGCGGTGCGCGCGCCGCCCCCCTGGGCGGGCCGCGCTCCCGGCTACACTACAGGGTGCGGGGGGCCTCGCGTGGTGCCTGGCGCGGCTGGTCGTGGTCCACGGAGCGCATGGGCGGGTCGTTGGGCGAGGTGACGTCCGCGAGCGGGCAGTGCCTGGCCGGGAGACGAAGGCGAGGAGGCGCGAGATGGAACGCGCGGCGCCACACACGCAGGGGTTCTCCGCCGAGCGGTTGGCCCGCATCGGGGTCGCGATGGGTCGCCACGTGGAGGAGGGCAGGCTGCCCGGCATCGCCACGCTGATCGCCCGGCGCGGCCGCATCGTCCACCTGGAGACGGTGGGCTGGGCCGACGCCGAGGCGCGGCGGCCGCTGACCGCGGACGCCATCTTCCGCATCTATTCGATGACCAAGCCGGTGACGGTCGTGGCCGCCCTCATGCTGTGGGAGGAGGGGCGCTTCCTGCTCGACGACCCCGTCGGACGCTACCTCCCCGAACTCGAGGGGATGTCGGTCCTGCGCGGCATGGAGCACGGCGTCCCGCGGCTGTCGCCCGCGGAGAGCCCCGTGACCGTCCGTCAGCTGATGACCCACACGTCCGGCATGACCTACGGCGCGTTCGGGCCCGACGGTCCCGGTGAGCGGATGTACGCCGAGGCGGCGCTGTTGCGCCCCGACCGCACGCTGGCGCAGATGGTGGAGAAGCTCGGGGGGCTGCCCCTGCTGTTCGATCCCGGGACGCAGTGGCGGTACTCGGTCTCCATCGACGTGTTGGGGCGCCTGGTGGAGGTGCTCTCGGGCCAGCCGCTCGACGCCTGCGTCCGCGAGCGGATCCTGCAGCCGTTGGGCATGAGCGACAGCGGGTTCTGGACGCCGCCCGGAGCGGCCGACCGGCTGGCCACGCTGGTCGGCGTGGGCGAGGACGGCCGCCTCGCGCCCATCGAGGCGCCCTGCGGCCGCGACTTCGTCCGCGGCGACCCGCTCCTGTCGGGGGGCGGTGGCATGGTCTCCACCATCCTGGACTACGCCCGCTTCGCCCAGGCGCTGGCCGAAGGCGGCGCGTGGGATGGCGTGCGGCTGCTGTCGCCGCGCACGGTGGCCCTGATGGGCAGCAACCACCTGCCGCTGGCGCTGGGCGACTACGGCGATCCGCCCCACGCCGGCCACGGCTTCGGCCTGGGCGTGCGGGTGCTGCGCGATCCCGCCGCCGCCGGGCAGCTCGACGCGCCGGGCAGCTTCGGGTGGTCGGGCCTGGCCCACACCGACTTCTGGGTGGACCCCGCCAGTGAGATGCTGGGCGTCTTCATGACCCAGGTGGTCGCGCCACCGCCCGGGTACCCGACGGCGGCGCAGTTCCGCAACCTGGCCTACCAGGCGCTGGTGGGGTGACGCCGATCGGAGCCGGAAGCCCACGCCTCAAGGGCGGGCGCCCAGTTGACTTCACCAACCTGACGCGGGCCGGGAGGATCCGGCGCGTCGGTCGCCTCGCCGCGGCCGCCCTGCGGGCGTACGACGTCGACGTCGCCGACGTGCGCCTGCACGGTTTCGCGACCAACCTCCTGTACCGCGTTCGGTCGCGCGGCGGAGCGCGCTTCGTCTTGCGGATGGCGATGCCCGGTTGGCGCAGCCTGAGCGACCTCCAGGCCGAGGCGGCCTGGCTGGACGCGCTCCACGCGGACACGGACATCGGCGCGCCGGTGGTCGTCCGCGCCACCGGCGGCGCGGCGGTGCTGCCGATGCGCGGCCCCGGGGTGCCGGACACCTGGCACGCGACCCTGATGACCTGGGTCGACGGGCGCCTGCTCGCGCACCACCTCAACGAGGCGAACCTGGAGCGCCTGGGAGAGCTCTTCGCCCGCCTGCACCTGCACGGCAAGGCGTGGACGCCCCCGGCCGGCTTCACCCGGCGGCGCTTCGAGGCGTACCTGTCGCGCGGCGAGCCCGACGCGCTCTTCGGCGACGGCGCGATCGAGGGTCTGCGCGCCGAGGACCGGCTGGCGTTCCAGCGGGCGCGCGCGTGGGTCGAGCGGGCGTACGCGAGCCTCGATCGCGGCGACCTGCGGGTCATCCACTGCGACCTGTGGCACGAGAACGTCAAGCTCGACCACGGTCGGCTGTGCCCCTTCGACTTCGAGGACACCGTCTGGGGCTACCGCCTGCACGACATCGCGATGGGCATGCTCGACCTCCTGGAGACCGTTGGTGCCGACCGTTACCCGGACCTGCTGGCGGCCTGCCGCAATGGCTACGAGCGGTGGCTGGCGTGGCCCGAGGGCGACCTCGAGGTGCTGCAGATCGGGCGCATGCTGTGGATGGCGAACCACGTCGCGCGCTTCGAGCGAGCATCGTTCGGCGCCAAGGGCGCGGCGTACGGGCGCGTGTTCCGCGAGTTCGAGGAGGGCGGGGTGCTGCGGCTGCCGTAGGCGTCGCGGGGCGCGCGCCGCCTCTGCGGTACTGGTCCTCGTACCAGAGCCATCCCTCGCCCGCACCGAGCGCGCCCGCGTGCACCCTGGCGAACCAACGTTGCCCGAACGCCGTGTCGTGGAAGTCGCCGAAAGCCATCGTGCAGGAGTTCGTGCCGCCCGGGTCTCCGCCATCGACCCACGGATTCGTCCGATCCATCCCCGTGGGGTTGGTGCATGCGTCCGACACGATGTGTGGCGGACCGTTGAACCCGAGGCCGACGGATGCGCCGGGCGACCGCCCCGCGGTCGGCAGGTGGTTGGTGATGGCGAGCGTGATGGTGACGGGCTTGCCGATGCAGATGCGGGCCCGGAACGAGGTCAGGCTGATCGTCTATTGGCCCGGGCAACCGCGGTGCGTTTCGGCTGCGCTGGCATAGGTACGGATGACGGCAGTGGCCCCATCGAGTTCGGCGTCGGTGCCCATCGCCGTGGGCCCGCTCGACCCGCTCCAGACCGTGCGACCCGAGCACCAAGGCGACTCGTCGGCGCCATGGGCGAGCCGTACGGCCGCATGTGCCGCGGGTGCGAGGACAGCGCGTGCTGCGGCTGCCGAAGACGCGCCGGTGATGAGCCGGACGCCCTCGTGAAGGTCCTCCGCGACGAGGTTGCGCATGCCTTCGTGAGACTCGTTGACGATGACCTCGTCGGCGCCGCCCGCCAGCGCGCCGTCGCTTCTCGTTCGGCGCACCCGGAGCGGACCGTGGGTGCTGCGCGCCGCCCGGACGATGAGGCGCGCGCTCCGCGGCCGGCCCGTCCGCGTCAGGGACAGGTGCCCCACACCGGCTTCGGCAGAACCCAGGCCGTCGCACCGGTGGCGAAGCCGGGGGGTTCCTCGGTGATGTGGGTGACGCACCAGCCGGAGAGGTCCTGGTCGAACGACTCGGCGTAGGCGAACATGTCCTGCATGTCGCTGACGTTCGCGACGTTCCACCCGCCGATGTCCTGGTCGAACGCGGTGGCGGCGTAGAACATCCTGTACATGTCGGTGACGTTGGCGACGTCCCACCCGCCGATGTCCCGGTCGAACCCGCGGGCCATGAAGAACATGTAGCGCATGTTCCGGACGTTGCCGACGTCCCACCCGCCGATGTCCTGATCGAAGGCCGTGGCCTGGGAGAACACGCCGTGCATGTTGGTGACGTTGCCGACGTCCCACCCGCCGATGTCCTGGTCGAAGGCGTCGTTGCTGCCGAACATCAGCATCATGTTGGTGAGGTTGCCGACGCCCCACCCGCCGATGTCGTGGTTGAAGACGGTCTGGTAGAACATGTAACCCGCGAGCGTGACGTTCCCCGTGTCCCACCCGCCGATGTCCTGGTCGAACGAGGTGGCGCCGTGGAACATGGACCACGTGTTCGTCACGCTTCCCATGTCCCATCCCCCGATGTCCTGGTTGAAGGAGGTGGCGCCCCGAAACAGGTAACTCGCGTCGGTGACGGTCGGTGGCAGGTCCGCGGGCACGGTGGTGAGGTGGACGGCGTCCCGGAAGGCGCCGGCGAGGCTGACGAGGCCCAGGGCGCCCCAGGCGCTGACGGCGGTGAGCTTGTCGCTGTTCTCGTAGGCCTCGACGCCGCTGCCGAACTGGGTCAGCGAGCCGCTCACCGTGACGGTGTACGCGCCTTCGGCGGCGTAGGTGTGGCTGAGGTCGCCGCCCTCGGTGACGAGGCCGACGTGGCCGTCGCCCCAGCGCACGGTCACGTCCACCTCCCCGCGCAGCGGCAGGGTGACGGTGGTCCCAGGTGACAGGGTGGTGTCGATCTTGAGCACCATGGTCGACGCCGGGACGCCGCCATTCGGGGGCCCGCCGCACGCCACGAGGAGCAGCAAGAGGCCGACGGTCACGGGGGATGCGAGAGACGGCCGTCGTTGCATCACGACCCTCCTATCCGCTGCCGGCGGGCAGCGACACGTCCACGCGCCCCTGGCAGGCGCAGGTATGGGGCGGCGATAGGGTTCTCGGCGTTAGGCCCGTCGTGGTTTCGGGCGCCGGCGGTGGAACCCCATGGGGCCGGCGGGCGTCAGGGTGAAGGCCTCGCCGAACGGGATCCGGAGCCGCACGGTGACGGCGGCGGTGGCAACGGCGCCCAGGTTCGCCGCCAAGCCAGGCCCGAGCTGGAGACGGCCGTGTGCGAGCGTGATCGCCTCGCGCGAGACGAGGGAGCCGGCCTGTCGGGTGGGGCCGTCCAGGTCGATGTCGTCGAAGAGCAACGTCTGCCCGACCGAGGTTGCCGAGGGCGATGGCCGCTGCGATGACCCGGGCCGCGTGGCGCCGAATGCGGGCGACTTCCATGATGCCTCCCGAGTCGATCGGTGCCCATCGCGGCCGCGGTCGTGGTGACGGCGCCGTCAGCGTCGGCCGCGATCGCTCGACGACAGCACCACCCGGGCCTTCAGCCTGGCCGTCCGGGCGATCGGGGCCGAGGCCGGACGCGGCCAGAAAGACTTGGTGGCGAGCGCATTGTACGCCGCCGCGTGCGTGCGCACGTCCACGGTTGCCGCGGCGTTGCCGGCGACCGCGCCGGCCGGCCCCACGGGACCGCGCAGGTGCATGCGGACGTCGAGCGCGTCGAAGCCGGCGCAGGCCCGATACGAAGAGGGCGTCCTCGAAGTCGACGCTCCACAGCGTGCTGTAGCGCACGCCCGCCTTGGTGGGGCTGCCGTTGAGGTTGAGCATGCCCACCAGGCCCGGCCACTGGCCGCTCCAGTTGGCCACCGTCAGGATCGGGCCGCGGCGGGCCGCCGGCCGCAGGTCGCCGCTCGCGACCAAGAACGCGG
>Ga0114946_10000961_pt1 | contig 19905 bp, 19 predicted proteins | sample WalLakDeSediment_FD_88676 | JGI IMG/M metagenome (GOLD analysis project Ga0114946, IMG submission 88676) | Lake sediment microbial communities from Walker lake, Nevada to study Microbial Dark Matter (Phase II) - Walker Lake 11/02/13 Deep Sediment | ecosystem: Environmental > Aquatic >...
CCGAAAATCCCCTTAAATACTAGCTACTTTTCAGCTTATCAAATATAGAAATTATTTCAATATCAATTTTTTTTCTGATTTTCGTGTTAAATTTGATGTAATGGACATCAAGCAATACCTCAAGGATATTGATGAGGTGGGCGTTGAGCATTGAACCCTCTGCGAAAAGTCAAATTTTTAAATATGCCACTAAAACACCAAAACACCAAATAACACAAAAGTCAGATAATCAAGCTAAAATACTTTTAGTGAATTTTTGTGCATTAGTGTTTTTGTGGCAAATCAAGGCTTTGCAGAGTGGGTTCAAAGTTGAAACGCAAAGAACGCAAAATATTCAGATGGGGGGAGCATTCCCCTGAACGCGCTATTTATAAAACCCGGCGATGGCGCCGGCGATATGATCGACCTGGTGATCTTCCAGCTCGTAGTAGAAAGGCAGCCGGATGATGGTCTCGAAATAGCGCCGGGCGTGGGGCAGCTCCCTGCCGTCGTGTTTGTCTTTGTAATAGGGGCTGGAGTGGAGCGGGATGTAATGGAACACGGCGTGGATGTTTTTCCGGGCGAGGTATTTCAGCAGCCGGTCGCGTTCTTCGAGGCCGGCGGTGGTGATGTAAAAGATATGCCCGTTGACGGTGGCGTAATCGGGCAGCCACGGCAGGCCGATCTTCCCCTGTCCGGCCAGCGGCTGGAGTTTTTGATAATACCGGTGCCAGATCTCCCGCCGCCGCTTTTGGATCTTTTTGAGCTCCCGCAACTGTGCATACAGGATGGCGGAGATGACCTCCGACGGCAAAAAGGAGGAGCCGATATCGACCCACTCGTACTGACTGACCTCTCCCCGCTTGAACGCCACCCGGTTGGTTCCCTTCTCCCATATGATCTCGGCCCGCCCGATGAAGCTTTTGTCATTGATCGTCAGGCATCCGCCCTCTCCCGACATGATGTTCTTGGTCTCATGGTAAGAGAAAGCGCCGAAATGACCGATACTGCCCAGCGCTTTGCCGCGATGGAAAGAGTCGATGGAGTGGGCGGCGTCTTCGATCACAAAGAGGTTATGGCGCCGGGCCAGCTCCATGATGCGGTCCATGTCGCAGGCTATGCCCGCGTAATGCACCAGCGCGATCGCCCTCGTGCGCGGGGTGATCAGCTCCTCCAGCTTTTCCGCATCGATGTTGGGGTTCAGCGGGCCGCTGTCGGCAAAGACGATCCTGGCGCCCCGCAGCACAAAAGCATTGGCCGTCGAGACAAAGGTAAAGGAGGGGACGATCACCTCGTCGCCGGGGCCGACACGCGTCAGGATAGCGGCCATCTCCAAAGCATCGGTGCAGGAGGTGGTCAGCAACGCCTTCCGGAAACCGTAGGTTTTCTCCAGCAGCCGCTGGCACTTGCGGGTGTAAAGCCCGTTGCCGGATATCTGCCCCGCCCTGGCCGCCTTGATCATAGTATCGATCTCGTTTCCGGTCAGATAGGGCCTGTTGAAAGGGATGTGCATAGCATTGGGGAAATAATTTGCTAAATTATAGAAATTACTTTTCGATCTTTGCAGAAACCTTCGATAAGTTGCACCGGGCGATAAGAACCATAAAACTGATGATCATCCTGGCTGCCACAGCGCTGGCCTTCTACCAGTGCGCCAAGCCGGGAGCGCCCACGGGAGGCCCCAAGGATGAAACGCCGCCCAGGGTGTTGATGGAAACCCCGCCGAACCATTCCATCCATTTCGAAGTCAAAAAGGTCACCATAACCTTCGATGAGTTCATCACCCTCAAAGACCCTGCAAAGGAGATCTTTATCTCCCCGCCCATGCGGAACAAGCCGGAATTCAAAACAAAGGGCAAACGGGTGGTGATCGAATTCAAGGAAGATTTCAGGCCAGACGCCACCTATACGCTTAATTTCGGCAATGCCATAACCGACTTCACTGAAGGAAATTCGCTCGTGAATTACGAGTACGTCTTTTCCACCGGCGACCATATCGATTCCCTGTTTATCAGTGGCAGGGTACTCAATGCCTTTGACCATAAGCCCGGGGAAGGGATCATAGCGATGGTCTACACGAATGACAACGACACCCTGGCGCTCGACTCATTGCCCTTGTACGTCCCGCCCAAAAGCGCCTCCCGGACGCTCAAGGACGGTTCTTTCAGGATCAACAACCTCCCGCCCGGCGAATACCTCCTGTTCGCCCTGGAGGATATGAACAATAATTACATTTTTGATCTGCCCAATGAGAAGATCGCTTTCCTCGACAGCCTGGTTACCCTGGATCCGCCGGAGTCAGCGCCTGTGCCGCCACCCGATTTTCCCGATAGCGTCCTGCTGGAGCCGCCGGCCCTGCAAATCACCAGGGATGAGTCGTATGTGATGTACCTGTTTGAAGAAAGGGACACCGCCCAGAAACTGCTCAGTAAAACATTGATCAACAGCAACCATCTCCGTTACATATTCCAGCGGCCGGCCGGTCCGGTCGGTATCAGCCTGGCAGATGACGATACCACGAAAGACAGCTGGTATATCCCAGAATTCACCCGGATGCGGGATACACTGGATCTATACCTGTTGCCATGGCTGCCGGATACGATCCGCGTGGCTTTGAGCGCCGGCGCCTCTGTTTCCGACACGACCCGTTTCATCCGGAGCAGGGCCACGCCCGGGCAGATGCCCCTCAGGCGCAGGGACGCCAGGCCCAACGCCCTGAATATCAATTCCAACCTCAAGGGAGGCGTTTTCGATATCGAAAGGGAATTCCGTTTCATCTTTCCCCTGCCCCTCACGGCATATGATACCGCGAAGATATTCCTGGCTTTCGAAGGTGATACGCTCAACCCACCGCTCTATTTCACCGACGCCATCCGGAGGACGGTAGTCCTGGATCACCCCCTGCAACCGGGAGAGTCTTACCGGGTCACCGCTCTCGATTTGGCCTTTACCGACCTGACCGGCAGGGTTAACGACAGCACCTCCTTTCATTTCCGGGTCAGAACTCCCGCTGATTACGGGCAGCTCGTCATGAATATCTCTCTCCCGGAAAAGTCCGGACAGTATATCATCCAACTGATGACCGATAAGGAGGTGGTATTGCGTGAAATGATCATTACCCAACCGGGGCCCCTTGCATTCAAAAACCTGATGCCGGGCAAATACAAACTAAAGGCCATAGCGGACTGGAATGCCAATGGAATTTGGGATACAGGTCGTTACAGACAGAAACTCCTGCCAGAACCGGTGGAATACCTCCCGGCCTCCATAACTATCAGGGCCAACTGGGACCTGGTAGAGGAGTGGGCGGTCGGTATAAAATGACTATGCTTCCTCGTTGCAGCGGTTGATGCAATCGATGATCTCAGTGAGAACGTCGCTTTTCAGGGAATAAAAGATCTTTTTTCCTTCGCGTTGTGAAATAAGCACGCCCTTATTCTTCAAAATATTGAGATGGTGAGAGGCTGCCGCCTGCTCGATCTTCAATTTCTTATAAATTTCCGTGACGCTCATCCGGTTACCGTTGTTGAGCATGTCAATAATGGCAATCCGCATCGGGTGAGCCATGGCTCTCAGTTTACTGGCAGCCTTTTCCAATTTTTCAATCTGTAATTGAATTTTTCCCATGTCTTTGAATTTTTAGCAAAAATATAAAATTTACATACATTGTCAATAAATATGTAAATATCTTTTTTGTAATTTATAATCAGTCTAAAAAAAGTGGGGTGAAGGCAAATGTATTGCCGTCGAAAAGACCTTTATCACTTAGTTTCAACTCGGGTATCACCAGGAGAGCCATGAAAGACAGGGTCATGAAGGGGGAGCGCAGGTGGCTTCCCAGGCGGTGCGCCTCCCGGTCCAGCTCTTCGTAGGCTTTTGCCACTTCAAAACCGTCGTCGGCCGACATCAACCCTGCCACGGGCAATGGCAGGTGGAGCACGCGGTCTCCGTCGGTACAGCAAATGCCACCCTTTGACGCGACCAGGGTGTTGATGGCTTTGGCAATATCTGCATCCGTCACGCCGGTGGCGATGATATTATGGCTGTCGTGCGCCACCGTCGAGGCGATGGCGCCCCTTTTCAGTCCAAAGTTCCGGACAAAGGCAATGGAAGGCGGGTCGGACCCGTAACGGTTCAATACCACTATTTTCAATATATCATGCGCCGGGTCGCTCACTACATTGCCAGCTTCTGCATGCATCGCTTCATTCAGCGCATAAGTAATGAGCTGTCCTTCCAGCGCCTCAATCACCCTGATCCGCCTTCCCGCGGGCGAAATGGCAAGAGCGGAAACAGTTACCGGTTCGGCATGGAAACGGTTGACAGGCTCTTCCAAAACAGGGGAGATCAGGGTTTTTCCGTTTTCAGCCACCAGTATCCCATCGATATAGGTTTTTGAGACCCGGAACGATTCCAGGGTGTCCACCATGATAAAATCAGCGGGATCACCGGGTTGCAGCAGTCCGGTATCAAGCCCGTAATGCCTGACCGGGTTGAGGGTGCAGGCCCGGATGACGGTCACCGGATCGTAGCCCATTGCCAGGGCTCTTCTGACGATGTCGTCGATATGCCGTTTGGCCAGGTCGTCGGGATGCCGGTCGTCGGAGCAGAACATGACCTGGCCGGGAAATGCTTTCAGCAGCGGGGCCAGTGTATCGAAGTTGCGGGCGGCGCTTCCCTCCCGGATCAGGATCTTCATGCCGAAACCTGCTTTGTCCATCGCTTCGTCAAGACCAAAGCATTCGTGATCGGTTGAGATGCCCGCTTCGATATATTTCCGGGCATCCTCGCCCCGCAGGCCCGGCGCATGACCGTCGACCGGCTTGCCGTGAACACGCGCCAGCCGCAACTTGGCCATCACGGCCGGGTCTTGTGCCAATACCCCCGGGAAGTTCATCATCTCCGATAAATAATAGATATCATCCATTCCCAGCAGTTCATCAATCTCCTCTACACCCAGTACCGCACCGGAGGTTTCAAAAGGAGTGGCCGGGACACAGGAGGAAGCACCGAAATAAAACCTGAACGGCACTTTCCGGCCATTGGCGATCATGAACTTTATACCTTCAATGCCCAGCACGTTGGCGATCTCATGCGGGTCCGATACTGTCGCTACCGTTCCGTGCAACACCGCCAGCCGTGCAAATTCGGAGGGGATGAGCATGGAGCTCTCGATATGGATATGAGCATCGATCAACCCGGGCATGATCAACCCGGTCTCCGCGACAGCCTCTTCACGGATATCGATGATCTTCCCCCCGGCTACCCACACTGTCCCGGGGAAAATACGCCCCTGCACTACATCAATAATCCTTCCACTGATGGAAAATGTTTTTTCATTCATAGCCAAAATAATTTTGATTACGAAATTAAAGATTTTTATTGAGGATCTTATTGGCCAGCTGACCACAGGCGGCATCGATATCCTTACCCCTGCTCCTCCGTATATTGACAACCAGGTTTTTTTGGTCGAGGTACTTCTTGAAGGCCTCTGTCCGTTCGGGGCCTGAATCTTCAAAAGGAGAATTTTCCACCGGGTTATACTGGATCAGGTTGATCTTGACGGGGAAACTCTTGCAGAATTCCGCCAGCGCAGTTGCATCGGAAGCGTTATCATTGAACTTCTTCAGCATGATGTATTCCAGGGTGATGCGCGTCCCTGTCTGCAGATGGAAATACTTGATCGCTTCGGTCAGGTCGCCGAGGGAATTCCGCAGGTTATAAGGAATGATCCTGTTTCGCTTCTCATTGATGGCTGAATGCAGCGACACCGCCAGGTGGAACCGCACCTTGTCGTTGCCGAGCTGGCGGATCATGGGGGCGATACCCACCGTCGAAACGGTGATCCGCTGGGGTGACATGCCCATGCCTTCCGGATCGGTGATCCTTTCGACCGATTTCAGCGCCTGGTGGTAGTTCAGCAGCGGTTCTCCCATCCCCATGTAGACGATATGTGAAAGCGGATGGTTGTATTCCTTCCGGGCCGTCTCGCCTATGATGGCCACCTGGTCGAATATCTCGTCGAATTCCAGGTTCCGGACATACCGGATCATGCCGGTGGCGCAAAATTTGCAGGCCAGGTTGCAGCCTACCTGGGAAGAGATGCAGGCGGTCATCCGCTGGCCCGACGGAATCAGCACACCCTCGATAATGTGCCCGTCATGCAGCCGGAACGACATTTTGATTGTCCCGTCTTCACTCTTCTGGGTTGTATTGACGGTAATAGCAGGAATTGTGAAATGCTGAGACAATAACTCTCTTGTTTTCAAGGATATGTCTGTCATCTCAGCGAACGACCTGGCTGATTTTTTCCAAAGCCAGTCGTACACCTGCCTTGCCCGGTAGCGTTGCTCACCCTGCTCCCGGAAGAAATCCTCCAGGCCGGCCAGGGTGAGACTCCTGATATTGAGGTTAGTTTGGCTCATGGCAGATTGTTTTTAAACACCGGGATCAATTCCAGGCCTTGCTGCCGGAAATAGTCACGTGTCCGGCTGAAATCCTTTGAAATACCCAGTAAAAAACCTCCTCCGCCCGACCCGCATAGCTTGATTTTGAAGTCATCTCTTTGCAGGCCGGCTTCCCAGTGAGGCATCATGTGGCCGGGGATCATTTCACTGAGAAATTCATACTGGAAGGCCGACAAATCTGTCAGATGAGCGAAAAAATCAACCATGCTTCCCTCCAGCAATGATATGATACACCCGTCATTGGCCGGGATCATCACATGATTTACCCGCTCCATATATGCCTCTTCCCGGCATTTCTCCCGGAACAGGTTAACCAGCGGCCCGGTCTTTCCCAGCACACCTGTATCTACCAGGAAGATGGCGCTGTTATTGCCGAACTTTCCCCTGGGGATGCTGACGGTTTCGATCTGCTTCCGGCTGCGGATCAGCAGAGGATGCCGGATATAACAGAGCAGGGGATCCAGCCCGGAGCTGGTCCCGTGGAAATAGGACTCCATCTTTGCGAAGTTTTCCCTGAAAGCAGCGATTTCAGCTTCAGTCAATATTTTCCTGCCCTTTTGCCCGCTACCGGCATGGTATTCTTCATAGATCGCCGCCACCAGGGCGCCGGAACTGCCGATGCCATAACCCTGCGGGACATTCGACTCAAAATAAAGCCCGCTGTCAATGTCCCTTTCCAGCCCATCCAGGTTAAATTCGAACCCGAAAGCCGGGTCATTGCGCAATTCTTTCAAATAGCCAAGGTAATCACGAAGATGGCGGTTGGACTCGACTGCAAATTCATACCTGGTATATTGCTCGTCGTTTATGAATGCCAGTGCCCCGGAGAAATGGGCATAGGGTATGGTGAGCGCCATGGAATCCCAGATAACGCCGTATTCGCCGAATAGCATGATCTTCGCGTAAAAGACTGATGGCTTCATAATGAGTTCTGAGTTCTGAGTTCTGAGTTCTGAGTTCTGAGTTCTGAGTTCTAATTCTTTGTCCTTAGCGCATAACAGGGCCCTGGCCGATGTGGTCGTCGATCCACTGGCCGTTTTCCAGGTATTGTATAAGTTCTGCTTCGATCCATTGCCTGACTGTTGTTTCGTGCTTGCCGGGGTATAGCATATGGACATTCGGGCCGGCGTCGAGGGTGAAGCAGACCGGGACTCCCGTATCTTTCCTGAAACGGCGTATCGCGTTGATAATCTGGATTGTTCCCGGTTCAAAAAGGATGTAGGATTGCACCGACGACATCATCAGGGCGTGCAGGTTCAGCGCTTCCGTCTCGGTGATCCGGATAAACTCATCCATATCGCCTGTTTGCATGGCGCCTGTCAATTGCATCATGTGATCATTCGCCATCCTGTAGCGGGGTAAGGCATAGGGGTGCCCCTCCATCAGGGCATGGCCGCCACGGCTCGACACCAGTTTCTCCCGGCTGCTGACGACCAGGATGGCGTCCCGGATATCGTGGAAAACCGGATCGACGTTAAAAGGAACCGGTATGGCGAATTCATCGGAAGTGCCCTTTATCTCTTTCATCTCACCCCAGATTGTATAGCCGCCATACACCGACCGGCAGGCGCTGCCGGAGGCCAGCCGCGACAGGCGCGAGGCGGTCCGGAAAAAATCCAGGCTGCCGGGCTCAGGGCCACCAAAGCGGGCAGACAAGGTAGCCAGGCATAAACAAAGGGCGCTCATCGCCGATGCGGATGATGCGATACCGGTGGAATGAGGAAAAGTGTTGCGGCTGGAAAGTACCAGGTGAAGATCGCTTAGAAAGGGCAGTTCCTGCTGAATGGAATCCAGGTAATCGGCAATCTTTTTTTCAAAACCGGGCTGTTTACGGTCTTCAAACCAGAATTCCAGGCCCGTCCCATTTTCATCCTTGCGGCGCGGGACGTATTCGAGCGTCGTTTTGGTATAGGCATTGCTGAGCGTCATGCTGAGCGACGGGTTGGCCGGTATCTGTACCGGCTTTTTTCCCCAATATTTCACCAGCGCAATGTTGGATGGGCTGCGCCAGCTGATCCTGCCTCTTATATATTTATCCTTCTCTGCCATCTGCAATAGTTAAGCAATTAACCGATTATAATACCAATTGTTCATATCCGAATACAACCGGCATGCCCTTTGAAACAAAGTAATTCCTGACTTCCTTCTCGGGCATGGCCGTTGCGGCCATAACAAAATCGCCGCCCCAGGCGCCCAGGGACTTGACCTCGCCTTCAAAATCTGAAAAAAACTGTTGTTTCACCATGGGAAGTCCCAGTATGGGTGATAACGTCTCCTCGTGCACCCGCACCACTGCAATGAATTCATCGAAAGTAGCAGCGATGGTAAAAGCTTCCGTCAGTTCCGATATTTTCCGGATCAATTTATCATCCCTGTGAACCTGTAACGTGAATTGTCTGACACTTTCCTGCGAATCCTGCTTGCGGCCAAGGTAAACAAAATATAACCGACCGGTGAACGCAGGCTTGAAATTTACCGGAATCACCTCCGGCCGGTCATCCTCCAGGCGATAAAGGATCGGCCCTTCCGCCCTGGCGCAAAAAAGATCGTAGCCCGATCCACTGAAGACTTTCCGGTACAATGTCCATGGATCGATATCCAGCCAGTCTGCCAGGTTGGAAACCAGCGATGAGCTGCTCCCCAGCCCCCAGCGGATATCGAAGTCTATCTCATGGTATAACGCATATCCCCGGGCAGCATCTTTCAGCTCCGGACGAAAGAGGGAACAAGCTTGTAATAGGTCCGATATAAAACGGGCAATATTTATATCATTGGTCTCCAGCACTCCAAAATCATCCAAATTGAAAACGGCAGAAAACCAGTCCTGACCTTCAACTTTGGTTCTCCAATCAATGATACCGGCGGTACGGGCCGGACCGGCCGTCATCCGCTGTCCTCTTTTCAGAGGCACGGCCAATGCCCTGGCGCCGTGCAGCACCACATACTCTCCCGAAAGAAGCAATTTGCCTTTTGAATAAAATACCCCGTTTTTCAACTGTCAGCTTTTTACCTCCATGCCAAGGGGAGTCCTGAGATTATTGATGAAATCGGTTACCGATTTAAAAGAAATTTTCTGATTTTCAAAGTATTCGATAGCTTTCAGCTTCTCCTCCTTCGTGGCGGAATAAAAATTCAGGATATTGAAGAGGTGCATTTTCATGTGGCCAACTTGTATACCCTTGGTAACGAGTGATTTGACTGCACTAAAATTATTGGCCAGTCCGGCAGAGGCGGCGATCATCATGAGTTCCCTGGCTGAGGGCATGCCGAGCATCTCCAGGGAGAACTTTGCCATTGGGTGAAGCGAAGTAAGCCCGCCAACTGTTCCGAGAGCCAGTGGCACATTCAGTTCATAGTGGAAGCGGTCATTCTCCAGGCTGAGTTCCGTCAGGCTCTGGTATTTCCCGGTGCGGGCGGCATAAGTATGCGCCCCGGCCTCAATGGCCCTGAAATCATTCCCGGTAGCCAGCGCAATGGCGTCGATCCCGTTAAAAATGCCTTTATTATGCGTTGCGGCCCGGTACTCGTCAATCCGGGCGATCTCCACCGCCCTCTGGAACTTCCAGGCAAATTTCTCATAGGTCATGTCCTTATCCCGAATCTTAAGCTCTTTGATATCACATTCAACATAAACTTTTGCCAGGCAATTGGGGGTATAATTCGACAAAATGGCCATGATGATCTCACATTCCTTCTCCTCATCTATAAACCGCTCGTCTTTCAAAAGAAAATCCTTGAGCAATCGGGCAAATTCCTCAAGCACCGAGTTGATGAAGTTCGCCCCCATGGAATCAACCGTGTCGAAGGATACTTTGAGCTGGTAGTAGTTTTCCATTTGATCATTCATTTCGATCAGACGGATATCCAGAACACCGCCTCCCCTGCTCTCCATGTTTGCGGTGATCGGTTTGGTGCCATTGATCAGCTCTTTCTTCAGATCGGGCATGGCATCTTCCAGTTTCTTTGGATCACCTTTCCAGATAAAGTGCACTTGCCCGATCTTTTCGGTGGAGACCACCTCGGCGTGGAAACCGCCCCGTTCGGCCCAGAACTTGGCGCTGCTGGAGGCGGCGGCAATGACCGAGCTCTCTTCGATCACCATGGGCACCATGTAATTTTTACCGTTGATCAGGAAATTGGGCGCGATTCCAAAAGGGAAATAAAAGTTCGAAAGGGTATTTTCACTGAATTCATCAAAGAGCGTCTGTTTTTTCGGATCGCTGTGCCAATATGATTTCAGTTCCCTGAGAACTTTTTCGGGGTAGTCAAAAAAACTGGCTACCAGCTTGAGTTTCTCCTCTTTGCTCATTTTGGAGAAACCATTGATGATGCCGGAGATATTCATCTTTCAGATTCCTTAGTAATAAAATAGGCCTGTGCGAGTTTCAGTCCTTCTATCTGGTATTCAACAAATTGTTGCAATTCTTCATAGGATTTTGCAGCGAATTTAAGAAATCCCGATGCCTGGCCATAGATTGCCGGGAGCCGGCAGCGGTTGATCAGGAAATACCCGTCGAGGAAGGAGCGGATCCCTCCCGAGATGATAATCTGGTTACATTCTATCCCGCTTTCATGCTCCACGATGTGGTTAACCATGTCAGTCATTTCCAGTGCATCATGTCCGATCATACTGACCGGTTCATAATACTGCTTTTTGAATTCATCCGACCGGAGCAGTTCCAGTTTCGCGAAGTTTGTTCCGCCGTACGCGGCAAATTCGACGGCTTCCAATGGCAGTTGGAGCAGTGCTTTCAGGCTGGCGGGCCCCATCCCCTGGCCGACCTCTTTCACGATCACGGGATGGCGTGTCATTTCAAGGAAGGCGCGGATGGTATCGATCGGGGGCTGGCTTAGCCGGTCGCCTTCGGGCTGCAACCATTCCTGCAGCGGGTTTACGTGGATGATGATCCCGTCGGCCCGCAGCCTTTCCACCAGCTTTTCCGCCGGGGATATATCGCCCTGCAACACCATCACCTCCAGCTGGGCGATGCCGAGGTTGGCATAGAAAGGCAGGTCATCACCGATCACGTCACGCATATCGAAATCGGCGAAATAGGCATCGCTTTCCAAAAGTGGACGGCATGATCCCAATCCCATCCCGAAGCCATATTCCCGGCAGACTTTGGCCAGGTTGCGGTTGATCTGCCCGGCCAGGCGCGTCCCGCCCGTCATGCTCGACACCCATAGCGGCGCCCGGTGGGTCTTCCCAAGGAATTCGAAAGGGCGAAGCGGAGACGCGGGATGCTTTGACAACAACGGCTCGTAATAGAAACGCCTGTCGAGCGCCTCCATTCCTGTCCTCGACTGGAAAGCCAGGTCAATATGATCTTTTTTCCGGTCTACCATTCTTCCTCAATGATGACTTCTTCGGGTTTCATATTTTCTTTCAGCGATCCGATCAATTCACCGGTAACAAAAGCATCGATCTGGTCAAGGTATAGCTGCCATTTTTCATCATAATCGGGCTGGCTCTTGTCGAGCCATTTTTCGATCGGATACCGCGAAACCTGTCTGAGCAGGAAATTGTCAATGGTATAGCGATACCGGTCTTCCTTGAACTCAATTTTAGCCGTGTAAATGATCATTCCTGCTTCCTTCCGGTTACCATCCTTATCATAATCATAGATCCTGAACTGATGCTGGATCCGGATCAGTCCTGTGGCCTGGTCGCGGACCTTAGTTGCTTCCCAGGGGTTGGCATAAAAGGTATGCAGCCAGGAAGAGCAGCGGTTGAACAATTCGTCCTTGCTCCCTTTCTCCGCCACCACCTCCTGGTACGTGATCAGGCCTGTGACCTGGTCGACCGGAAGGGTTTTGTTTCCGGTGTTTTGAGCAAAAGAAGACAGGGCCAAAAACAAAAAGATAAAGAAAAGGTTCAGCGCTTTCATGGGTGATGATATATGCCAAGGACAAAGTTACGAAATATATACACAAAAAAGGGGATACCCTTTTAAAAGGCACCCCCTTGAAATATCGGGTCAAATAATGATTAATACATACCATCAGGCATACCGCCTCCCATGGGCATTTTCGGTTCTTTATCCTCTTTGATGTCAGCCAGCAGGCATTCGGTAGTCAGCAGCATACCGGCAATGGATGCAGCGTTCTCGAGGGCTACCCTTGCCACCTTTGTCGGATCAATAACACCGGAATCGAAGAGATTTTCGTACACTTCGGTCCGGGCGTTAAAACCGAAATCCTCTTTTCCTTCCCGAACACGTTGTACGATCACCGATCCTTCCATGCCTGCATTCTCAACGATTTGCCTCAGCGGTTCTTCGAGGGAACGGCGGATGATGGCGATACCTGTGTCCTGGTCTTCGTTTTCGCCTTTCAGATTGGCAATGGCATCGACAGCGCGCAGATAAGCGACACCGCCTCCGGGGATGATCCCTTCTTCAATCGCTGCACGGGTAGCGTTGAGTGCATCGTCGAAGCGGTCTTTCCGTTCCTTCATTTCCACCTCGCTGGCGGCTCCCACGTAAATCACGGCAACCCCGCCGGCCAGTTTCGCCAGGCGTTCCTGCAGCTTTTCCTTATCGTATTCCGAAGTAGTGTTTTCAATCTGCGTTTTGATCTGCTTGACACGGCCATCGATATTCTCCTTCTTGCCCTTGCCTCCAACGATGGTAGTGTTGTCTTTGCTGACAGTGATCTTTTCCGATTCACCCAGGTATTGCAGGGTGGCGTCTTCGAGTTTGAAACCCTTTTCTTCGGTAATCACCGTACCTCCGGTCAGGATGGCGATATCCTCGAGCATCTCTTTCCTGCGGTCGCCGAAGCCGGGGGCTTTTACTGCCACCACTTTCAGGGCGCCCCTGATCTTGTTCACCACCAGGGTGGCCAGCGCTTCGCTTTCCACATCTTCGGCGATGATCATCAAAGGACGACCGGTCTGGGCTGCCTTTTCCAGGATCGGAAGAAGGTCTTTCATGATGGAGATCTTCTTGTCATAGATGAGGATATACGGATTCTCGTAAACCGATTCCATCTTCTCGGTATCGGTTACAAAGTAAGGAGAAATGTATCCCCGGTCGAACTGCATCCCTTCCACCACATCGACGTAAGTTTCCATGCTCTTGGCCTCTTCTATGGTGATGACGCCTTCCTTCTTTACCCTGGCCATCGCTTCGGCGATCAGCTTTCCGATCATAACGTCATTGTTAGCGGAAACGGCGGCCACCTGCTCGATCTTCTCATTGCTGTCACCGATCTGTTTGGTCTGTTTCTTCAGCGATTCGATCACTTTGGCCACGGCGATGTCAATCCCTCTTTTGATTTCCATCGGGTTGGCGCCGGCGGTGACATTCTTCAGGCCCGTAGTGAAAATGGCCTGGGCAAGCACAGTGGCCGTGGTTGTACCGTCACCGGCCAGATCGTTTGTCTTGGAGGCAACCTCTTTAACCATCTGGGCGCCCATGTTTTCGGCATTGTCCTTCAGTTCCACCTCCCTGGCGACCGTTACACCGTCTTTGGTGATCATCGGTGAACCAAATGATTTCTGGATGATGACATTGCGCCCTCTGGGTCCGAGTGTCACTTTGACTGCATTTGAAAGTTCATCGACCCCCCTCTTCAGTTTTTCCCTGGCGGCCAGGTCGAATATAATCTCTTTTGCCATGTTTATTTAATTTTAAGGTTTATGAAATAATGATTTACTTAAACAATTGCGACAATATCCGACTCCCTCATGATCAGGTAATTCTTTCCTTCATAGGAAATTTCTGTCCCCGCGTATTTTGCATAGAGGACCTGGTCGTCGATCTTCACGGTCATGGGCTCGTCTTTTTTGCCGGGACCCACCGCCACGACAGTTCCACGCTGCGGTTTTTCCTTGGCGGTGTCGGGAATGATAAGTCCGCCGGCTGTTTTTTCCTCGGCCTGGGCCGGTTCAATAATTACCCTGTCTGCTAAGGGTTTGATACTGATTTTTGCCATATACGATAAGTTTTAATGGTTTGACACTTTCTGTCCTGTCCTCTCACAATTTGTGCCAAAGCGATAAAAAAAGAGAAATGTCAGAATCTCATGACATTCTGACATTTCTTAAGGTAATATGAAGGGTGAGGTTAGTCTTGTTCCGGCGGGATCATGCTGGGTGGCATCGGTTGCATGTTCTCTATTTTCTCACGCAACTCGGTATCCTGGATGCCCCGCGTGGAATATCCCCTGGGGATGACCAGGATAGAGATCAGTGTCAGTGATAAGAGGGCAATTGCCAGCGACCAGGTCGCTTTTTCAAGAAAATCAGCTGTTTTGCGGACACCCATGATCTGGCCCGTGGAACCAAAGTTGGCGGCCAATCCACCCCCCTTGCTGTTCTGTACTAAAACCACCAGTGTCAATAGAATACAGGCGATCAGGATCAATACCGAAATCAAAATATATAAGCCCATGGTATCAGAGTTTTAAAGTTCCTTTCTCAGTTTTTCAATTTGGGCTGCAAAGTAACTACTTTTTTGGGGATTTTTCAACATTAATCGCTGATATATTTTTATGGCCTTTTCTATCTTCCCCTGGGCAGCCACTAACCGGGCCAGCGTTTCGCTCAGGATGCCGTCATTTTCCTCAATGCTCCGGCGGGCCGAATCTTCCGGGCTGAAAAAAACGGGTTTTTCTGCTTCCTCATGCTGTTTTCCGGCTATGAATTCATCCAGCAATTCATCCTTGGGTAATGGGCGGATGCGCGACATGTCCTGGCGCAACATGTCATGTAGCGCCACAGGGCCAGAAATTTCCTTCTTTTTTTCTATCAATTCCTGTAATCTGGCCTGGTTCTGCTCTATCTGCTGCAAGCTTGTTTTAATCTGTTCTTCCAGGTCACGGATCAGGAAATCCTTGTCCGGCTGATCTGCACCCGGAACGGCAAGTTGTGATGAGGGGGCTTCTCTTACCTTCGATACAACATGGTTGTTGATCAGCGATATCCAGTCTTTCAGCTTCGCCCGGTCAGGGGCATAGGCTGAACAACGGCGCAGTTCCCCTTCAAACCGGTAGTCATTCAGCAATTGCAGGTTGAGTGCATACAGTACGCGCGCCGTCTGAAAATAGGGATAATCCCTCAGAAGCTGCTGCAATTCTCCCAGGCTCCCGTCATTCAGCGAAAGGGGATCATTCAACCATTGTAAAAATGCCTGCCGTTCCATGGATTTTGCAGCTTTCCGTTACCAGTTCACCACCGCCCTGTTAAAAATATCATCCACCAATGCCTCGTTGATCTGTGTGATCAACTGATCTTTCACAGCATTGAGGTCCAGGTTGCTGGGATAATCTTCATATCGTGAAAAAGTGGATTCAAAATCTTTGCTCGCGTCGAGGGTATTGACAAATTTCACCCTAACCTGTACGTTGAGCCTGTTCTGTGCGGCAATCTGGTCGGCCTGTATGGCTACCGGCCGGGTGGAATAGTCGGTGATCACCCCTTCCAGTTGCAGATCGCCGTCCTGGCTGACAAAGTTCAGGTTTGTCTGTGACAGGAACCTGTCGCGCAAGGCATCGGTCAGGCTTTGGCTCAGGGTTGGTTCGACAAACGGGGCGCTGTTCACAAAATAGCTGATGGAAATGGTTTTGGCGCCCACGGGGATAGAAGCCCCGGTGAAAGAGTAAACCCCGCAACCGGCCAGCGCCACTGCAAACAGAAGCAATACCAGGCCGGTGAACCTAGTTGATGTCATATTCCTTGATCTTTCTGTAAAGGGTTCTTTCCGAGATGCCGAGCTCATGGGCGGCGTGCTTGCGCTTGCCGTTATATTTATCCAGGGCTTTTTTGATCATGTCGATCTCCTTTTTCTGAAGCGACAGGGATTCCTCAATCACTTCCGAATCCTGTATGGGTTCCTCATAATCTTCATGGTATTCCTTTGACAAAGCCATTGGTGGGTCGGGTTTGCGGATGCTTACCTGGCGCTCGTCATCCACGTTCAGAAGATGCGCGTTGGATTCCGCAAGGTGCACATGGCTTTTGTCACCTTCCAGGATATCGCCCACGATCTTCTTGAGATCATGAATATCCTTTTTCATATCAAACAGGACCTTGTATAAAAGATCGCGCTCCGTAAAAGCGGTATCATTGGTTTGGCCCTGATAAAGTACCGGGAGTTCATTGAATGATCCTTCCGGCAGGTAGCGCCGCAGGTTTTCGGGTGTGATCTTCCGGTTGCGTTCAATAATGGATATTTGCTCGGTAATGTTTTTCAGTTGCCTGATGTTCCCCGGCCAGCGATAATTCTCGATCATCATGCGGGCTTCTTCGGTCAGTTCGAGTACCGGCATCCGGTATTTTTCCGCAAAATCGGCGGCGAACTTGCGGAACAGCAAGACAATATCATCCTTTCTATCCCGTAATGGCGGGATGATGATAGGCACATTGCTGAGCCGGTAATAGAGGTCTTCCCGGAATTTCCCCTGCCGGATGGCTCCTTCCACGTTCACATTGGTGGCGGCTACCACCCGGACGTCCGTTTTCAGTACCCTGGAAGAGCCTACCTTGAGGAATTCGCCTGATTCCAGGACACGGAGCAGGCGCACCTGGGTCGATAGGGGCAGCTCGGCCACTTCGTCGAGGAATATGGTTCCCCCGTTCACGACTTCGAAATATCCTTTGCGGGCATCGAAAGCCCCGGTAAAAGAACCCTTTTCATGACCAAAGAGTTCACTGTCGATCGTGCCTTCCGGGATAGCGCCACAGTTCACGGCGATATAGGGGCCGTGCTTGCGCGCGCTGAGCTGATGGATGATTTGCGGGAACACCTCCTTGCCAGTACCGCTCTCGCCGGTGATCAGAACGGTGAGATCGGTCGGAGCGACCTGCCGGGCAATATCGATGGCACGGATCAGCAAAGGTGAATTCCCGATAATACCGAACCGCTGCTTAATTGCCTGGATGTCCATATCAATCGAAGTCAAAATTTTAGTATGACAAAAATACAATGAAATTTTGACATAATGGCATACTTTCCTGCCGGTGGAGGGTCTATTTCATCCCTTGCTGAACTTCTTTTTTGATCCGCTGGATATGTCCGCGGCCAAGGGCCTTGACTTCACAACCCAGTTCAAAGTAGCGCCGGATCATATCGTCGCGCAGGATGCCGAAGCAATCGATAACGGCCAGGGGGTTCCCGGCCCATGAAACGATATCATCGGGGCTGAGGTGCAGGTATTCCTGGTGGGGAACGGCAAGGATAAGTCCTTCGACTCCTTTCAGCGATGCTTTCAGGTCCTTCTGGACGCGTAATTCGGTCAGATGGTCCTGGTTACGGAAGAACCGCTTCCAGGAAAGTCCGGGTGCGGGATAGGTATCTTGTGCTTCCAGTTCGTACCAGTGGTCCACATAGGGATCATGGACATGGATATCGGCACCCATTTCGGTGAGTTTGCGCACGATGATCTCCGAGCCGGAGTACCGCGTATCGCCGACATCCTGCCGGTAACTGGCCCCGCACAGCAGGATCTGCGATCCGGCGATATATTTCGACATATTTCGCAGGGCGTCGCGGGTGAGCTCAGCCACATGCAGCGAACGGGTGTCGTTGATATCGATGGCGGCAGGGGTGATCTGGAAGATGTTATCACCATCCTCGAAGCCCAGGATGTGGCGGTAGGCCCAGTAGCCCAGCCCGCCGTCTTTGGGAAGGCAGTAACCGCCGATCCCCGGACCGGGGAATATCATATTGCTGTGGGTGGGACGCATTTTGATCGCCTGGATCACCTTGATCAGGTCCACCCCGTTCCGTTCGGCAAAGAGGCTCCATTCGTTCAGATAGGCCAGGATGGTCGCACGGTAAGAGTTCTCAATGATCTTGGTGGTTTCCGATTCGATAGGCCGGTCCATCACTGTCAGCGGAAAATCTTTCGTATTAAGTACTTCATGCAGAAATTTCTCCACCCGGAGGCGCGCTTCCTGGTCGCATCCCGAGCAAACACGCCAGAAATCACGGATACTCGACACATATTCCTTACCAGGCATCACCCTTTCGAAGCTATGCGCCAGCAAAGGGGTTTTCTTCAACCCCCGCCGCTGGAATTCTTTCTTCAATATCGGCCAGCCGACAAATTCGGTAGTACCGGGAGCTACCGTCGTTTCGATAAGTACCAGGCAGTGTTCGCTTATTTTCTCCCCTATCGTCTTCAGGGTTGCCTCCAGGGCGGCCATGTCGGCTTCCCCGTCGCGCATATCGCCCAGGGAGTGCTTAATATAATCGCATTGCACGTCGACGATGACACAGTCGGCCAGACGGAGGGCATCACTGTTGTAAGTGGCCGTGAGTGTACAGGCTTCCGTGACGCACCGGTGGATCAAAATATCCACCTCGGGGTCCTCGGCTTTGACCGGCGACACGCCCCGGTTCAGCAACGGTATTTTCCAGTAGCTGCGCGTGCTGGGCCGCTGGCAGCCAATCACAAACTTGCTGTAACGTCCCTGTTCATCTTTGGTATCAGCCACAATGGCGGCCATCACTGCCCCGACAAAACCCACACCCATCACCACGACGATCTCTTTACCCTCCTGGCGGGCCCGGGTTACCAATTCTTCCAGGCGCTCATATTCCCCGGCATATGCATCCGGTGCCGGTAGTGAGAATTTCTCTCCCTCCGGACTGAAAGAGTAAGCTTTCTGATCAAATTCAGTCATAATAAAAAAATTTCAGATTTACATGGTCTACCTGACGGCAGCATTGAATTTCTCCTTGAAAACACGCAGTATCTTATCCATGGTCTTCTCTATGACCTGATCGGTAAGGGTCTTTTCATCGTCCCGGAGGACGAAGCTGATGGCATAGGACTTTTTTTCGGGGCCGATCTTTTCACCCTGGTAAATATCGAACAAACTGACGGACCGCAGAAGGTGTTTCTCTGCCTGGTAAGCCGCTCTTTCCAGTTCTTCATAGGTAACCTGTTGATCCAGAACCAGCGCCAGGTCACGCCGCACTTCAGGGAATTTGGGGATCTCACTATACCCGGTTTTATTCAGGGCGACCTGCCCGATCATTTCTTCCCAGTCAAAATCGGCAAAAAAGACATCCTGTTTCAGGTCGGAATTTTTCAATATCTTTTTCGTAAGTATCCCAAAAGTTGCCAGTGTACGGTCGCGTGAAACCAACTTTATTCCTTCCAGAAACAAGTCATCGCTGAAAACAATCATTTCGATCTGGTCAGGCGTGAAACCCAAACGCGCAGTGACAGCCCCGACGGTTTCTTTCACATCAAAAATATCCAGCAACTGATCGCCTGTCCGCCAGCTTTCAGGTTCCTTCCGGCCCGTCATAAAGATAGCCAGTCGCTCCTGTTCGTCATATTTCCCCAGTGGATTTTTCTGCCCATCGGGCAGGGGCTTCAGACGGTAAACCCGGCCAAATTCATATAACCTCAGGTCGGTAGTTTTACGATTCTGGTTATAGGCGATGGTTTCAAGGCCACCGTAGAGCAGCGTCTGCCGCATCACATTCAGGTCGCTGCTGAG
>Ga0114946_10000962_pt1 | contig 19896 bp, 11 predicted proteins | sample WalLakDeSediment_FD_88676 | JGI IMG/M metagenome (GOLD analysis project Ga0114946, IMG submission 88676) | Lake sediment microbial communities from Walker lake, Nevada to study Microbial Dark Matter (Phase II) - Walker Lake 11/02/13 Deep Sediment | ecosystem: Environmental > Aquatic >...
TGTAATATCGGTCACTTCGACAACGAAATCCAGGTGAACCAGCTGAATGCTCTGGCCGGTGTCGAAAAGATCAATATCAAACCGCAGGTTGACAAGTATATCATGCCGGAAGGACATGTGATCTACATGCTCGCCGAAGGCCGCCTGGTCAATCTTGGCTGCGCCACGGGCCATCCCTCGTTTGTCATGAGCAATTCCTTCACCAACCAGGTGCTTGCCCAGATTGAACTTTGGCAGAATAACTATGAGTTAGGCGTCTACCGACTGCCTAAGAAACTTGACGAAGAGGTGGCGCGCCTCCACCTGGAACATATCGGCGTCAGGCTGACCAAACTTACCAAAGAACAGGCTGATTATATCGGTATCCCGCCGGAAGGTCCGTTCAAATCAGACCATTACAGGTATTAATTGTGGATGTATAATAACTGACCGTTATAAGCGGTATAGTATTGCCCCAGCGGGGTCTTGGAAGGACCTTCCACCGGTGAACCGTCCAGGATCAGGTATTTCGACCAGGTGCAGGTATCCATGATGAAAGGGAAATAATCATCTACGATCAGTTTGGTGCAAAGTGTCTTGGTAGGATTACAGCAACTGTCGGGCTTATATGGGGGTGTCCTTTCAAAGGCCAGGAACTGGTCTGTCGATAAACGATAAACGATGATCCCGCGGCTGGGCGGTACAACCCCGTCGTATTCGTCCAGATAAAGCCAGCCGCCTACAATATTCAATTCCTGGTATATGGTCGAGTTCGGGTTGAGGGTGATATCTACCGGGGCAAGCGGCAGCCTGTCATCATTATCCTTGTTGCAACCGGATCCCACTGTGATGAGAATAATAAAAACCATCGCCGCCAGCCCCTCAAAGTAATTCTTTGCGATTTTCATTTTCATTTGATTTTCATTAATCCTGTGCAAAGATATCCATTTTTGCATAACCTTTGCCCGATATGATTTGAGATTGCACGGTTATTCATCAGGTTTTACCAACAGTAAATTCATACTGTGAAAATGATTATTTTAGCGTAATTTTATGAGAAATATGCGACTTATAATCACTGTGGGGATCATGTGCCTGATGAGCCTGATGCTGTTGACCTCCTGTAAACCCACCTCACGCTCTGTCAGAAAACATGAAAAGCAGGAGAAACAAATGGAAAAGCTGGAGCAGCAGGAATATCACAAAAAAGTGAAAGAGCATCAAAAAATGCAATCTCCGCAAACAAAAAAAATGATGAAGGAATCGGAAAAGCGATGGAAGAAAATGAACAAATACAAACGACGTTGAATCCTGGTCTTGCCAATAATACCGGTATGCCTGCCTTGTGCCGGCTCATACACAGGCTCGGGCATTCATCCATGGTCATGCTGATATATTGGTCATTGATTTCACCGTTATTCAGTCAGCCTGCTGACATTATTTTTGACCGGTTGACGACCGAAAACACGATACGGGTCAAGGGATTATCGCAAAACTCGATTTATTGCCTGATGCAGGATTCGAAAGGTTTCATGTGGATCGGCACCTGGGATGGGCTGAACTTCTATGATGGCTATGAATTTATTGTTTATAACAGTGAGAGCGGGCTGAGCAATACGACGATCAATGCTTTGCTGGAGGATGTTGAAAAGAATATCTGGATCGGTACGGAAAACGGTTTAAACCGCCTGAACCGGAATACGGGCCTGATGGACCAGTGGTTTCACCAACCTGGCAATAAAAACAGCTTATGTAACAATACCATTCATGATTTATACCAGGACGACCGGGGCCGTTTATGGATCAGCACTTCTTTTGGCCTGAGTCGTTACGACATCGACCTGGATGTATTTTCCACCTATAATTTTTTTGAACGCGGGTCGGACAGCCTTCTGACCAATTGGGTCAGCCGGGTGATCCAGGACAGCATGGGCATGATCTGGATAGCCACCCGAAATGGCATTCACTGTTACGATCCTGATTTGCGCTCGTTTCAGGCCTATAAACTGGAACGTAACCCATCGAAGGGGAGAACTTCACCAGGTAATATCGTGAACGACATCCAGTCAGATAGCTCGGGCAATATATGGGCTGCCACAAGAAATGGGGTATATGTCATTCAACCCGGAAAAGGGGTAACAGCGCAACTAAAAGCCGGCAATAAAAGTGAAAAAGCCCTTTCTGACAATCATGTCAATTGCTTGCTGATAACCGCGAGCGGGGAGGTCTGGATCGGTACCGTTGACGGCCTGGATGTGTATAACCCTGATTATCATATTATCCGAAATTTCCGGGCCGGTGGAAGCACCACCAGCCTGTCGAACAATGATGTGTTGAGCCTCCACCAGGATCATTCCGGAACAGCATGGGTCGGCACCTATAGTGGGCTGAACAAGGCCGATCAGAGCCCCAGCCGGTTTACACACTATTTTCACGACCCGTTTAATCCTTATTCCCTCTCTGACAACATCGTGTATTCTATCCTGGAAGATGAAAATGACCTGGTTTGGATTGGCACTTTTGGAGGATTGAACATGTTTGACAGGGAAAACGACCGCTTTTCCGCCCTCAGGCATGAGCCGGCCAACCCGGCCAGCCTGTCTTCTGACAAAATAAGATGCATCGCTCTCGACAGCATGGGATACATCTGGGTTGGAACGGAAAAGCACGGCCTGAACCGCCTTGACCGGAAAAGTGGCCGGATTACCCGGTATCAGCATGATCCCGAAAATGATAATTCCATTAACAGTGATGAGATATTTTCATTGTATGTCGACCGGACCGGAAGGATATGGGTCGGAACCGGGAAAGGAATATGGTTGATCGATCCATCGGCCGGCAGTTTTTATCGACTGGACAAGACACCCCTGGTACCGGTGCTTTCAAACGATATGGTAGTATGGGCTGTTACTGAGGACCGGTTTGGGAATTACTGGTTGGGGACAACGCGCGGATTGAAGAAACTTTCCGGCAGCCTGGAGCCCCTGGCCGAATACAGGTATAATCCGGAAAACCCGGAAGGGATGCGAAGCAACTGGGTTTTATCCATACACGAAGATTCACAGGGCTTGCTTTGGATTGGAACCATGGGCGGAGGCCTGGCCCGTTTTGATCCTGTTTCTGAAACTTTCAGGGTATTCACCGAAGAACATGGCCTGCCAAATAATGTGGTCTATGCCACCCTGGAGGATCATGAAAATAACCTCTGGATCACTACCAACAGGGGCCTTTCAAAATTCAGCAAGCAGACACAAACATTTGTGAATTATGATACCCGGGATGGTATCCAGGGAAATGAATTTAATGCCGGCGCTTACTATCTGAATAATGAAGGAGAAATGTACTTCGGAGGGATGAACGGGTTCAATGTCTTTCACCCGAAAGATATTGTGAGAAACCGTATACCGCCCAGGATGGTTTTAACCGGCTTCATTGTGTTGAATGAGGTGATCGAAAGCGAGCTGGAGGGTGGGGAGATATTCAGGCTGAAACATACCGAGAATTTCTTTTCCATCACCTTTTCCGCACTCGATTATACCAACCCGATGAAAAATGCCTACCGTTACCGCCTTGAAAATTATGACGAAAGCTGGATTTATACCGATGCCCGCCGGAGAGTGGCCGATTACCGGAAAGTCAATCCGGGGACTTATCGCTTTGTGGTTACCGGATCCAACAATGACGGTGTCTGGAATATGGACGGCATCAGCCTCACCGTTATTGTTTATCCCCCATGGTGGCAAACCTGGATCTTCCGGCTTACCGTAGTTCTACTGGCCATTGCACTGTTGTGGAGCATTATCTTTTTCCGGATCAAAGCCATCAAACGAAAACATGAGGTGGATAAAAAAATGCTGGGTATCGAAAAACAAGTTTTTGAACTGGAACAGAAAGCCCTTCAGTTACAAATGAATCCGCACTTTGTCTTTAACTCGTTAAATGCCATTCAGAATTTCGTGTTATCGAATAATACCGATAAAGCGGTAAATTACCTGGCAAAATTCTCACACCTGATGCGGATGATCCTCGCCAATTCAACCGTTTCATATATATCCCTGAAAGATGAACTGCAAGCGATTACCTATTACATGGACCTGGAAAAGCTTCGTTTTGATGATAAATTTGACTATGAGATCAAAATAGATACAGATATTGATCCCGGTTTTATCCTGATCCCGCCTATGCTGCTTCAGCCATATATTGAGAATGCGATCATTCACGGGTTTGTGAACAGCCCCCAACCCGGCAGGCTCGAAATCACCCTGGAATCCCTTTCTCCAGGATCATTGCATTGTGTCATTCTGGATAATGGGATCGGCAGGGAAAAGGCTACGGAGATAAGGGCGCAATCAGGCATTAAGCGGCAGCCCCGCGGTATGATTATTACCCAGGAAAGATTGGAAATCCTGAATAAGCAGGGCCGGAAGAACTATGCTGTTCATGTGACCGACCTGAAAGATCAATACGGCAATGCTTCCGGCACCCGAGTTGAGTTGACCATCCAATACAAGGAATTGTAAAAGACCGTAATCATGATAAAAGCGATCATCATAGAGGATGAAAAAATGTCGAGGGAAACCTTGCGCCGCATGCTGGAAAAATATTGCCCCACGGTTACAGTCCTGGCCGAAGCAGATGGTTACCGCAAAGGTTTGGAAGAGATCAGGAAACAACAGCCCGATGTAATTTTCCTGGACATCCAGATGCCTGACGGTAGCGGTTTCCGTCTTCTGGAGGAGTTGGAAGAGATCGATTTCGAAGTTATTTTTACCACCGCTTTCGACCAGTTTGCCATCAAAGCGATTAAATACAGCGCCCTGGATTATCTGCTCAAACCCATCATTCCCCAGGACCTGATAGACGCTGTGAATAAAGTGGAAAAGAAAATCTCCGACAGCAGAACAAGGAAAAACCTCGACAAACTTTTAGCGAATGTGAAATCTCAGGAGGATTTTAGCCGGAAAATTGTCCTGTCAACTTCGGAGATGATCCACGTGATTCATGTTGATGATATAATACGTTGCGAATCAGATAATTATTATACAAATTTCCATTTCACCGATGGTAGGAGATTATTGGTCAGTAAAACATTAAAAGAAAATGAGGAATTGTTGAGCCGGTATAATTTTATCAGACCCCATAAATCCCACCTGGTGAACACAAAATATATTTTGAATTTCATCCGGCAGGAAGGCGGATATATTCTGATGTCGGACGGGAGTAAAGTTCCGGTGTCAAGAAGAAAAAAAGATAAAATTTTGGAAATCATATATAATTTATAACCAGCTGGTTACGTGTTTTCTTTTCACCGTAAACTGATTTTGCCGGGCCGTTAACTGATTATTTTCCCGGTTTTCTCATCTTTTATTGTAATTTTATCACATCCTGAATCAATAGCCATGGAAGATTTTATTTATCTGATTTTGCTGGTTGCCTGGGTTATATTCGCTTTTTACAGGCGTTCCCAGAAGAAGTCGGCAGCCGCCCGCCAGGAGTCATCCCAGCCACAACCAGAAACCAAAAAGAAGCAGTTCACACTCGAGGATCTTTTCGGAGAAGAAGATGAACGCTATGATGAAGATGAAATCCCACAAGATATCACTTCCGGATATCAGCAAGTGGAGATCCCGGAACTCCGGGAATTCGGTTGGGAAAGACCGGGTTTACGAAATGGAATTACACAGGAAAAGAAAGAAGATGCCCTTTCCCGGAGTAGTTTGATGAAAGTTACTGATATCCAGGAAGATGAGCTGCAAGTTGAAGAGTTGTCATCTGAATTACCTGATATTCGGGAGAATATCCGTCAGGCGGTAATATATTCCGAAATTCTTAACAGGCCATATGATTGAATAGATGAATAAAAGGTTATGATTTTTTTATGGCTGTATTAATAATTTTTGGAGAATACAATGATTTATTTATAACTTTACCCGCTTTAAAATCGCGCAGCATATAACCTAACATAAATTCATATGGTATGTTAAGAAAGTTACTCTTTACACTTGGCATTATACTCACAGCCAACTTGTTAGTTTTTTCACAATCAGGTGCACTCAAAGGAAAGGTACTTGATAAGGAAACGCGGGAGCCCCTGCCGTTCGTAAATATTGTGGTTGAAATCGGAGGTACTAACGTGGGCGGATCCGCTTCCAATTTTGATGGGGAATACGATATTAAACCTCTCTCTCCGGGCCGTTATGATGTCAAGGCAACATACGTCGGTTACAAGCCGGTCATGTACCGTGGGGTGAATATCGCGGCCGATCAGATCCGGTTCCTGGATATTGAAATGGAATCGACGGCGCAGATGCTGGAAACCTTCGAGGTAATTGATTATAAAATACCCCTGATCAGCAAGGACCAGACAACTTCCGGCGCCTCGGTCACTTCAGAAGAGATCGCCAAGATGCCGAACCGTTCGGCCAATGCCGTGGCATCCACAGTAGGGGGCGTTTTCTCGGCAGACGGTGAAAGGGGCCGTGTACGTGGTGCGCGTGAAGATGCAACGGTCATGTATATCGACGGGATCAGGGTGCGGGGTTCTTCTTCATTGCCCGCATCAGCCATCGAGCAGGTCGACGTGGTACTGGGCGGTGTCCCTGCACAATATGGGGATGCCACCGGCGGTATCATCAATGTTACCACCAGGGGGCCTTCGAGAGCCTTCGGCGCCGGTATCGAACTTGAAACTTCCCAGTTCCTAGATCCTTACGGCTATAACAGGGGCGGTGTCAATATCAACGGGCCGCTATTTTCCCGGAAAGATGAAAGCGGCAGACGTACAACCTCCTTACTGGGATTCTTCATTGCCGGCGACTTTATCTACCGGCGGGACGGAAGGCCTATCTCAAGCGACTTTTACAAAGCACAGGACGATTACCTCAGGCAAATCGAAGACACCCCGCTCAGACCCGGAAGAGATGGCCTTGGTACTTACCCCAATGCTTTCTATACCCGCATGGAAAATCTTGAACAGATCAAGACCACTCAGAATACCTCCAACTATACGATTAACCTTACAGGAAAAATTGATATCAGGACAACGGAGACCATCAATCTTTCAGTTGGCGGTTCATATTTTTACGTCAATAGCAATAACTGGAATTATTTCCATTCCCTGTTCAATTATAATAAGAACGCTCACACTGTCGCCAATACCTGGCGGGTCTTCGGCCGGTTCACCCAGCGTTTCCCCTCCGATCCGCAAAGCAAATCGCTCGTGAAAAATGTCTATTATTCCATCCAGGCTGACTATACTAAAAACACCGGGTATACTGAAGATCCGGATCACAGGGGCGACCTGTTCAGGTATGGTTACCTGGGTAAATATACCACTTATAAGATGCCCACGTATGAGCTTGGATCGGATACAGTAAACGGGAGTTACTACCCGTTGGCATGGGTATTGAACAGCTGGGATTTCGACACCCTGGTCACCTTTGAACCTTTCGATTTCAACCCGCTGACGGCAAATTATACCTCAACGTATTACCAGATATACGAAGGCCAGCCTATGGGCAATTATATGAACGCCGACCAGATCCAGTTGGGAGGCGGCTTGCTGAATGGCCAGAGCCCCGGCAATGTTTACGGCCTGTGGGGAGCTCCGGGGGCGCTGCAAGCCGGCTACAGCCAATATGATAATACACAGTTTGCCATCAACGTCGCCGGCGCTATGGATATCGGCAACCATGAATTCAAATTCGGCTTCCAGTATGATCAGCGAAGTGACCGCGGTTATGGTTACGATCCGGGCAGGTTCTGGACACTCATGAGAGGGATTACAAACTTTCACATCAGGGAACTCGATATTGATAATCCGTATATCGTCGAAGGCACCGATCTGGATACCATCAAATATTACAGAAAGTATGACCAGATCTCCCAAAGGACCTTTGATTACAACTTAAGGCAGAGGCTGGGCCTCCCCACCGACGGCCTCGATTTTATCGATATCGATTCTTATGATTTCAACACGCATTCCATTAATTATTATGACAGAAATGGTGTCAGGCATACGGTCAATTATGGTGAACAATTGTTTTCCGTGGATATGTTCAGCGCCGATGAACTGCTGAATGACGGCATTTCATCATATGTCTTTTATTATGGCTATGACTATAAAGGAAATAAGCTCACCTATACGCCCAGTTTTAACGACTTTTTCAACAAAACGGACGAGTTTGGCAATTATACGCGTGATATCGGAGCGTACGAACCGAATTACATGGCCTTCTATTTGCAGGATAAATTTGCATTCCGCGATCTGATCTTTAATATAGGGTTGCGTGTCGACCGTTTCGATGCCAATCAGAAAATGTTAAAAGATCCCTTCCTGCTTTACCAGGCGAGGACGGTCCGGGAGGTGCAGACCATCGGTGGTGAGACAGCTATACATCCGGCAAACATGGGCTCTGACTATGTGGTTTATGTGAATAATATAAATAATCCCGAACAGATCGTCGGATACCGCGATGGATACAACTGGTACAATGCATTTGGCGCTGAGATCCAGGATCCCAACGTTCTGGATGTCGGTTCCGGTATCTCTCCTTACCTGGTCGATCCGACCTTGCAAAGGCCCACGATAGATGCTTTCAAGGATTATGATCCGCAATGGACCATCATGCCCCGGATCTCTTTCTCCTTCCCGATCTCCGACGAAGCGTTGTTCTTTGCACATTACGATGTGCTGACACAGCGCCCGACCAGTAATGTCTTTTCAAATCCTTCCACTTATTATTTCTTTGATAATGTGTCGGGCACTATCAGCAATCCGGGCCTGAAGCCCACCCAGACCATTGACTATGAAGTGGGCTTTCAGCAAAAGCTCACCAATTCATCTTCGTTGAAACTGGTCACTTTCTACCGGGAAATGCGTGACATGTTGCAGATCTACCGGTTTAACGGAGCGTATCCGAAAGATTACACCTCTTATAATAATATCGACTTTGGAACAGTAAAAGGTCTGACCATACAGTACGACCTCAGAAGAACAGGCAATGTCAGGCTCAGCGCTTACTACACATTGCAGTTCGCCGATGCCACCGGCTCCAGCCAGACAACTACCGCTGCACTGGTGGCTTCCGGGCTGCCGAATCTCAGGACCACCTACCCGATCCAAACCGACCGGAGACACTCGTTTAATGTCTTTATGGATTATCACTTTGGGGGCGGAAAAGAATACAACGGACCTACTACATACCGTCCCGATTCAGGCAAGCCTCCGATCCAGTGGCTGAGTTATTTCGGGTTCGCACTCATCCTGAATGGCGGCTCGGGCACACCATACACCCAGTCCAGAAATGTCGTCGGTATCAATCAGGCGGGTACCAACCTGGTCAAGGGAACCTACTTCGGAGCCCGCGGCCCCTGGCAGTTCAGGCTCGATGCCACCATCGACAAAGATTTCCGCTTTGAAATTGGTAGTGGAGAGAACAAACGCCAGAGCGTGGTCAATGTTTACTTCAGGATCAATAATATACTGAACGCGAAAAATGTCTTGAATGTATATTCTTTCACAGGTAACCCCAATGACGATGGCTACCTGTCGGCGCCGGAATCCCAGAAGCAAATCAGTGAAGCGCTTGACGAGCAGGCCTACCGCGACCTGTATGCCATCGCGGTCGACAGGCCCTGGAATTACAGCCTCCCGAGAACCATTCGCATGGGGGTTATCTTTAATTTCTAACCCAACACAATAATCCCTGAATTGAAAATTCAAAGAAACTTAAAATGAAAATGATAAATCTCTACCGGTTCCTATCCCTGCTACTTATTGGTTTATTGCTGACAGGTGTCAGCTTTTCGAGGGAATTCGTGGGAGCTACTAAACACACAAGTACTATAAAATCAACTGCTGCCGGATGTTCGGCTGCTTCGGGATTCCGTTTCCTCGACATCAATAACGTCAGGGCCAGGATCAATACCGGAGGGGATATGTGGTGGGACTTACCAGGCGGTATCGGCGCCCAGTATTATATACCTAAATCGGGAACGGCCACTTCCATGTTCTCAGGATCTCTGTGGATCGGCGGACTTGATATCAATAACCAGTTGAAGCTTGCCGCCATCAGATACAGGCAGATTGGAAACGACTACTGGCCCGGTCCGTTGACGACTGATGGTACCGCCGCCGTCGATGCCGAAACCTGTGCCAAATATGATAAGCATTTTCCCATTACCCGGGCCGAAGTGGATAAGTTCCTGCAATGGTGGAACAGTGACAATAAAGCCGAGGATTTTCCCGGTTACAGCATCCCCAAATCCATCATGGAATGGCCGGCGCACGGCGATGTAGCCAAACTGCAGAGCTATTATCTTGCACCTTTCTTTGATGTGGACGGGGATGGGGAATATGATCCGAACAACGGGGATTATCCTTATTACGATTTAGATAATGAGCTTTGCCCGATCAACTTTGCCGGTGATCCGAACTATATTCCGGCCCGTACCATGGAGGAGGATCTGACGGAATATAAAGTGGCCCTTTTTGGCAGTATCCTGGTTGACCAGGTGATCAAGGGTGACCAGACCCTGTGGTGGGTGTTCAATGATAAAGGGAATACCCATACCGAGACCCAGGGAGCCCCCATTGGCATGGAGGTCAGGGCACAGGCCTTTTCCTTTGCTACCAACGACGAGATCAACAACATGACCTTTTATTCCTACGAGGTTATCAACCGCTCTACATTTGAGCTGACCAATACTTACTTCTGCCCGTGGGTTGACCCTGATCTGGGATATGCATGGGACGACTATACTGGGTGTGACGTACTCAGAGGATTGGGTTATGTTTACAACGGAAAGGCAATTGACGGCAGTGGAGAGCCCGAATCTTACGGCGAACAACCCCCTGCCGTCGGCGTCGACTTTTTCCAGGGCCCGTATATTGACCCTGACGGATTTGACAATCCCGCATTCACGGGAAATTGTGAATTGCTGACACAGGGACCTAATTTTGAAGTTGACCAGATGGCGATCAATGGGGTAAACTTCGGCAATGGTATCGTGGATGATGAGCGGTATGGGATGAGACGGTTTGTCTATCATAACAATACATCCTCAAACCCTGCCACAACCGACCCGTCCATTGCCGCTGAGTATTACAATTTCCTCAGGGGTATATGGAAAGATAATTCCCCCATGCTCTATGGTGGTACGGCCCACCAGAGTGATCCGGCTGCCGTTGGCCCGATTTGTGAGTTCATGTTCCCGGGCGACTCAGACCCGTGTAACTGGGGAACCCGTTTCCAGCCACCCAATGGCGGCTTTAATGCCAATGGAAAATACTGGACGGAAGAAACCGCGGGCAATGAGCCCGGCGACCGTCGCTTCATGCAATCAGCAGGCCCCTTTACCCTGAAACCGGGTGCGGTGAACTATATTACCGTCGGTATCCCCTGGGCCAGAGCCGCTTCAGGCGGACCATGGGCCTCCGTTGAATTACTGCGCGTTGTCGATGATAAGTGCCAGGCGCTATTCGACAACTGTTTCAAAGTGATCGACGGCCCCAATGCCCCTGATTTGGTTTTCCGTGAACTGGATCGCGAGCTGATCATCTACATTGAAAATCCAAGAGGATCCAATAATTATCTCGAACAGTATGCCGAATACGATCCGAATATCATTCAGCCCAATCCTGCCAATCCCGCCCAAAGGAGTGATTCCATCTACCGTTTTGAAGGATACCAGGTTTTCCAGCTGAAGGATGCCTCGGTAACACTTGGTGATGCAAAGGACCAGTATGGCAACTACAATGCCGATATGGTCAGGCTGGTGGCGCAGTTCGATATCAAGAACGGTGTCGGTCGGATCATCAACCATTACCTCAATAAAGCGATGGGTTTTAATATTCCGGTGGTGGAAGTGGAAGGTGGTGATGAAGGTATCCAGCACTCCTTCCGGATTGTGGAAGATGCTTTTGCCACAGGGGATAAGCGTCTGGTTAATCACAAACAGTATTATTATACCGTGATTGCTTACGCGTATAACGAGTATTTACCCTATGATCCGGAGGATCAGATCGGAAAATTCGGTCAAAAAGCGTCCTACCTGCCTGGCAGAAAGAATATCAAGACCTACACGGCCATACCTCATAAAATTGTCGGAGGCACCATGGCCAATTCGCGGTATGGCGATGGCCCTGCCATCACACGTATCGAAGGACAGGGCAATGACGGGATGATACTGGAACTTACGGCTGCAACCATTGAGGAAATTATGTCCAAAGCCCCGGTCGGATCGGTAGTCGATGGGGATACAGTACGCCTGGGACACCCCATGTATCCGATTGCCTATGAGGCTGATTATAAGCACAATTATGGGCCTGTTAATATAAAAATCATTGACCCGTTGAATGTCAAACCCGGTAAATATCTGATCAAATTTGACACCCTTTACCAGAAGAAGAATTTCAATATAACTGGAAATACAGCCCTGAATCCGGGTGGAGATACCGCTAGCTTTGTATCGGGCACATGGCATATGATCGATGAACTGACCGGCATTACCTATCTCTCTGATGCCGCACTGGACCAACAAAACGAACAACTCTTCATGGACCTCGGGATTTCCATTAATATGAAATCAATCTATACGCCAGGCCCAAAATTGGTGGGAAATCAGGGGAATCAGGGAGTTTATGAAATACTTGCCCCCAATAACGGTCTGCTGATGTCGTCTATTACATATAAGGATAGTTCCTATCGCTGGCTGGATGGCGTTGAAGATAACGATGTCCCCGCTGATCCCAGGAACTGGATTCGTGCCGGTACTTATCAGGACCAGAATGATTCGAAGAATAACGACTTTGATATGCCCACCAATCCATTCGATCCAAACCAGAATTGGGAAAAGATCGTCAATGGTACCTGGGCCCCTTATTTGCTTTGCGCACACGGTGATCAGAGTAATGTTGGCCCGGCTCACCGGCTGTTGTCCAAGTCTGTCGCAAAAATGTCAAATCTTTCCAGTGTGGATATCGTTTTCACACCGGATAAGACGAAATGGTCACGGTCGGTCGTATTGGAAATGTGCCCCGATAAAACATTGTCGGAAGGAGGTGTGGATCGCTTTAAATTCAGGGCAGCGCCATCCGTTGATAAGAATGGCAATCCGGCCCAACCCGGTAGTGGCCCCAGTGATGATCCATCGGCACCTAACTATATCGCCGAAACCGGTATGGGTTGGTTCCCCGGTTATGCCATCAACGTGGAAACCGGTGAAAGATTGAATATCATGTTCGGGGAAGACAGCTGGTTGGTGGAAGATAATGGCCGGGATATGCTGTTTAATCCGACCTCTACCGTTTTTGACCCCGTCAGCTTCAAAGCCCGCTTCGGTGGGAAACATTATGTTTATATTATGGATCACATAGGTGTTGATTTCCAGGGATTTTCTTATCTTTTCCCGGCTTATGACGCCTGTAAATATATCAGGAACGGGTATGACATCTATCCCCTGCCGACACCGTTACCCTATGAAGTGGCCTGGTTCTCCACGTGTGCCTACGTTGGTATCCCGCTGGCTGTGGATGGTAAAGACTGGCTGGATAATGAAGTGACAATCCGGATCAGGGTGGCGAAGCCTTACAAAAGGTTCTATTCTACCCGCATGGATTCTACGGCAATTGCCAATTCACAGAACAGACACTACCCCATGTACCGGTTTGAGACCGAATCGGTCGCAACCACCACCTATAGCGCTGAAAAGGCCCAAACGGACCTCGACCTTATCCAGGTCGTTCCGAACCCTTACTACGCGTATGCCGGTGGGCCAGGGTATGAAAGAAATGCACTGGATAACAGGGTGAAGATCACAAACCTGCCGCGACAGTGCGTTATTTCCATCTACAATGTGTCCGGTACGATGATCAGACAAATTTCCAAGGATGAATTAAAGACATCGGTCGATTGGGATCTGAAGAACTTTGCGGGCGTGCCCATTGCCGGAGGTGTTTATATCTTCCACATCAAAACAAATGACGGAGAACGGATCATTAAATGGTTTGGCGGCCTGCGAACCCCCGATCTCAATGTTTTCTAATTTATTATAAGGCTTCAATAAATGAATCATATAAAAATTTCATCTGCTATGAAGAACCTCTACAGATACCTGGCGGCCCTGATCATAATCACTTTGTTCATCTTCCTGAATAATGAAACGTATGCCGGTAATAAAGACCGGTCAGGTCAGGCCGGTGCACCGGAACTGCTCATCAATCCATGGGCAGGCAGCATGGGCTGGGGAAGTGTCAATACATCCCATATCAGGGGGGTGGAATCTATGTTCTCCAACATTGCCGGTCTTTCATTCGTCAGTAAATTGGAACTGGGGTTTACCCAAACCACCTGGCTGAAAGGATCGGGAATTGGCATATCTAACTTTGGATTGGGTGTCAGGGCTGGCGAAACCGGGGTCATCGGAATCTCCGTCTTCTCCATGAACTTCGGAGAACTGACGGTTACCACCACCGACCAGCCGGATGGGACCGGGGCCTTTTATAAACCAAACCTGTTAAATGTAGGGTTATCATACGCGAAGGCTTTTTCAAACAGTATCCACGCGGGTGTGACCGTCAGGATCATCTCTGAATCGATCCCGGATGCCAGCGCACAAGGCATTTGCCTCGATGCAGGCGTTATTTATGTGGCCGGTGAACGTGACCAGGCCAAGTTTGGGATCGTACTCAGAAACCTTGGACCCCAGATGAAGTTCACCGGTGATGGCTTTTCCATCAAGGCGTTCTTCCAGGGAGATGATTACTCCATGTCGGTGTACCAGCGCTCCGAAAGCTTTGAATTACCCACACAGCTCCGGATCGGCGCATCCTATGATTTCCTCATGGGAGAATGGAACCGCCTTACCCTGGCAGGAAATTTCACTTCCAATTCCTTTACCAAAGACCAAATTACCCTGGGACTGGAATACGCGTTAAAAAGCTACCTGATGCTCCGGGGGGCCTACACTTATGAAGATGGTATTTATGCCGACGTGGAAGACCCGGCCAGGACCAACGCCTATAAAGGACTGAGCCTTGGGGTGACGGTGGAAGTACCGCTCAGTAAAAACAGTGACCTGGCCCTGGGAATCGATTATGCTTACCAATCCACCGACAATTTCAAGGGGACGCAAAGTATCGGCGTCCGTCTGAAATATTAGTAGCATTCAAATAAATTTTCTATCTTTGCATAAACAAAGAGGCCCTCATTTGAAGGGTCTTTTTGTTTCTTTGATCAGGGAAAAAGCTATCAGAAATCATGGCTGAAACGAAATATTACACACAGGAAGGACTCGACAAATTACGGCAGGATCTCGAATATCTGACATCCGTTGAAAGGCCGGCTATCTCCAGGCAAATTGCCGAAGCACGGGAAAAAGGCGACCTCTCGGAAAACGCGGAATATGATGCAGCAAAGAATGCCCAGGGAATGCTTGAGATGAAAATCGCCAGGCTTCAGGAAGAATTGAGTTATGCCCGGATCATTGACGAGAGTAAGCTGGATACCAGCAAAGTGCTTATCCTGAGTACGGTCAAATTGAAGAACCTGAAGAACAATGCCATGATGACTTATACATTGGTGCCCGAATCGGAAGCCAACCTTAAACTTGGCAAAATATCTATTTCGTCACCTATTGCCAAAGGCCTGCTCGGCAAATCGGTGGGGGAAGCCGTGGATATTGAAGTGCCGGCAGGAACTATGCACTTGGAAATCATTGAAATATCACGTTCCTAAAACATAATGCCATGCCTACTGTTTTTACCCGTATCGTCAATGGAGAAATCCCCTGTTACAAAGTAGCAGAAGATGACCGATGCCTGGCTTTCCTCGATATCAATCCACTGGCAAAAGGTCATACACTCGTCATTCCGAAAAAAGAGATTGATTACCTCTTTGATGTTGAAGATGACCTGTATGGCGATATGTGGCTGTTTTCCAAGAAAGTCGCCCTGGCCATTGAGAAAGTGGTCCCCTGCCAGCGTATTGGCATAGCCGTACTCGGACTCGAAGTGCCACATGCGCACATTCACCTGGTTCCGATCAATTCAGTCTATGATATCGATTTCAGCAAACCGAAACTGAAGCTTTCCCAGGAAGAATTCCAGTCGCTGGCCGGTAGAATTGCCGGTGAATATGCCAAAATTGCTCAGTAGGGACGCGTGTTTCGCCCTTCAATGTAATTGATAAAGGCTTTATTTACAACTTTGTTGCCACCGGGGGTGGGGTAATTTCCAGTGAAATACCAGTCGCCCCGGTGATGGGGAATCGCTTCATGCAAGTCTTCAATGGTCTGGTAAACAATTTTTATAGTCGATTTGATCTCGCTGGTCGTTAGCATGGTGGCAATCTTATCTGAGATCTGAAGGGCGCTAAAGGGCTTATATATCTCTTTCACATAATTGATCATCTGCTCCTTTGGTAAATCTTCCTGCAGTTTGCATTTTCGGTAAGCCTCATTGATGATGTTTTGCTGATTGGACTCTTTCAGCAGAGCGATTGCAGCCTGAAACGCGATAAAATCCTGCAGCTTCGACATATCGATACCATAGCAGTCAGGGTATCGGATCTGTGGCGCCGAAGAAGCAATAATGATCATTTTCGGATTCAGCCGGTCGAGAATACGGATGATGCTTTGTTTTAAAGTAGTGCCCCGTACGATCGAATCATCGATCACCACCAGGTTATCTTTCCCCCGTCGGACAGCCCCGTAAGTGACGTCATAGATATGTTCGACCAGATCGTCCCGGTCCTGGTCCTGTGTGATGAAAGTCCTCAGTTTGGTATCCTTGACGGCAATCTGTTCCGTCCGAGGGTGAAGGGCCAGGATCTTTTCCAGCTTTGCGTCTGTGAGGTTGTTGCCAAGATGTTGGATTTGTTCCTTTTTGATACGGTTACACACCTCGTTCAGTTCGTCGAGCATGCCATGGAAAGCCACAGCGGCGGTATTGGGTATGTAGGAAAACACGGTATTCTCCAGGTCATGCCCGATGGTCTCCAGGATCGCCGGCACCAGAGCTTTGCCCAGGCTCTGTCTCTCCCGGTAGATCTCAACATCGGTCCCGCGGGAGAAGTAGATCCGTTCGAAGGAGCAGGACTTCCGTTCCTGGGGCTCTTTGCAAAGCAGCTCCGCGATCTCCCCGTTTTTACGGATCACCAGGGCGTATCCGGGTCTGATCTCCTTCACCGATTCAAACGGAACATTAAATGTTGTTTGAATGACTGGTCTTTCCGACGCGACCACTACCACTTCCTCATCCTTGTAATAGTAAGCCGGCCTGATCCCCGACGGATCGCGCAGGGCAAAGGCGTCGCCATGACCGATCGCACCGATGATCGAATAACCACCGTCGAAATCACGGCTGGCGCGGGAAAGGATGGCCTGAACATCCAGGTTTCCGGCGATGAGACCCGATATTTCCCGCTTCTGGTATCCCGCCTGCTTGTAGTATTGGTAAAGCCGTTCATTCTCCTCATCCAGGAAATGACCGATCTTTTCGATCATGGTCACCGTATCGGAGGTCTCAATAGGATGCTGCCCCAGGTCGATCAGCAATTCAAATAACTCATCCACATTGGTCAGGTTGAAATTGCCGGCCAGGACAAGGTTCCGGGTAGCCCAGTTGTTATAACGGATCACCGGATGCAGCAGGTCAACCCCCTGCTTGCCGAATGTGCCGTAACGCAAGTGTCCCAGGAACAATTCACCTGAGAAGTCGGTATTGTATTTCAGCCAGTTAGGGTCGTTCAGTAAACGGTTGTTTTTTTCACCAATGGCATTGATGCGGGTATACACATTTTGAAAGATATCCTGGATGGGCGTGCTGGAATTCGAGCGGATCCGGTCGATGAACTGATGCCCGGGGGCAAGGTCGAATTTCACGCAGGCGATCCCGGCGCCATCCTGGCCGCGGTTGTGCTGCTTCTGGAGCATCAGATGGAGCCTTTTCAAGCCGTAAAAGGATGTCCCGTATTTGGCCAGGTAGAATTCGAAGGGCTTCAGCAACCGGATCATTGCTATGCCGCACTCATGTTTGATGGGATCACTCATTCATCCAACGGATACGATGCTTGCAAATGTAATAGATTTATTGACCGCTTCAAGTTTTAAGGGAATAAGATTTTTCCTATTTTTCTTTACCTTTGCCCCTCCTGTAACCATAATCTGAATGCATGAAAATATCCTATAACTGGCTGAAGAGGTACGCCGGTTTCGACCTGGATCCCGACGAAGCGGCCCGTTTGCTGACTTCCGGTGGGCTTGAAGTGGAGGGCCTGGAAAAATTCGAATCGGTCAGGGGAGGCCTAAAGGGGGTTGTCATCGGGCAAGTGATGGAATGTTCCCCGCACCCCAATGCCGACAAGCTGACCCTGACAAAGGTGGATATCGGCACCGGGCGCCTGCTATCCATTGTTTGCGGGGCGCCCAATGTAGCGCCCGGCCAGAAGGTGCCCGTAGCCACGGTGGGTACTGTGCTTTACAGCGAAGAGAATGCTTTCGAAATCAAAGAGGCAAAGATCAGGGGAGAGTTTTCGGAGGGGATGATCTGTGCCGAAGATGAACTGGGGCTTGGGACTTCTCATGAAGGGATCATGGTTCTTGATTCAGGGGCGCGCATTGGTACGGAAGCCGCCGAATACTTCGGGGTGACCGCTGATCATGTCTTTGAAATAGGTCTCACACCGAACCGCACCGATGCCACATCGCATTGGGGTGTGGCCCGTGACCTGGTGGCCCTCATCAACCGGCGCAATGAAGAGACAAAGATCAGCCTGGAAAGGCCTTCGGTGGATGATTTTGAACCGGATGACCACTCCCTTGAAATACCTGTTATCGTGGAAGATGCCGAAGCCTGCCCCCGGTACAGCGGCCTGACCATGACCGGGGTGAAAGTAGGTGATTCACCCGCCTGGCTAAAAGATCTTCTGAACGCCGCCGGTATCCGCCCGATCAACAATATCGTCGATATCACCAACTTTGTGCTGATGGAGCTCGGTCAGCCCCTGCATGCTTTCGATGCCGCGGAGATCAAAGGTGGTAAAGTGATCGTCCGGAAAGCACACCGGGATGAGACTTTCGTTACCCTCGACGAGGTGCGGCGGAAACTGACCCCTGATGACCTGATGATCTGTGATACTGAAGGCGGGATGTGCATTGCCGGCGTTTTCGGCGGCGCCGTTTCCGGGGTAACCGGAAAAACAACATCTGTTTTCCTGGAAAGCGCTCATTTCAGCCCGCGCAGTATCCGGAAAACTTCCCGGTATCATGGCTTGCAGACCGATGCATCCTTTCGCTTCGAGCGTGGAACCGATCCGAATATCACCGTTTACGCCCTGAAAAGGGCTGCCCTGATGATCCGTGAGATTGCCGGCGGCAGGATATCCTCCGGTATTGTAGATATTTATCCGGAACCCATCGCGCCCCCCAGGGTCACCGTTGCCTGGAAAAATATCAATCGTTTGATCGGTAAGGAAATCGATCGTGAAATTATCAAAGAGATACTGCAGGATCTGGATATAAAGATCGGCCAGGAAACCCATGAAGACCTGGTGCTGTATATCCCAACTTATAAGACCGATGTGCTGCGCGAGGCCGATGTGATAGAGGAGATCCTGCGCATTTACGGCTATGACCAGGTGGAGATGACCACTCAGTTGCGCTCTTCGCTCTCATTTTCGCAAAAACCAGACCCGGAAAGGCTGCGCGATCTGGTGTCGGAAATGTTAAGCCACCGCGGTTACCACGAGATCGTGAACAATTCCCTGACACGGGAGAGGTACGCTGAAGAAAGCGCCTGGCTCGATGCTGCCGCGAGTGTCAGACTGCTGAATCCACTCAGCAGCGACCTGAATGTGATGCGGCAGACGCTGCTCTACGGTGGCCTTGAAACCATCGCCTATAACCAGAATCGTAAAA
>Ga0114946_10000963_pt1 | contig 19886 bp, 15 predicted proteins | sample WalLakDeSediment_FD_88676 | JGI IMG/M metagenome (GOLD analysis project Ga0114946, IMG submission 88676) | Lake sediment microbial communities from Walker lake, Nevada to study Microbial Dark Matter (Phase II) - Walker Lake 11/02/13 Deep Sediment | ecosystem: Environmental > Aquatic >...
CGGCGACGGCGACGGCGACGGTGACGCCGATGGCGGCGAGGGCGACGGCGACGGCGATGCAGGTGATGGTGATGGTGATGGGGACGGCCCGGGCGACGGCGACGGCGACGTCTGCGGGGACGGGCTGATCTCGGGGCTCGAGCTGTGCGACGGTGACAACCTCGACGAGCAGACCTGCTCCAAGCTCGGGTTTGTCTCCGGGGAGCTGAGCTGCAGCCCCGATTGCCTGAGCTTCGACACGTCGGCGTGCAGCGCCTGCGGCGACGGGATCCTCGACGAGGGTGAGGCTTGCGACGGTGAGGCGTTCGGCGATCAGACCTGCGAGAGCCTCGGCTTTGAAGGTGGCGGCGAGCTTGGCTGCTCGGACAGCTGTGAGGCGATCCTGACCGAAGGGTGCAAGGGTTAGGACCCGCTCTAGCGCCTGCGAGGCGTGAGCGTGAGCCCAAGGATGATCTCGTCGCCGCGGCGTTCGGCGGCGCTGATCTGGGCCACCATCACGCTGGTTCCCATGGCGACCTCGGTCGCCGCGGCTTGGCGCTCGATCAGCTCGACGCCACGCCGGGCGGCCCGCGAGAAGAACAGCCCGGCGCGGACCTTGGCGCTGCCGACGATGACCTCGACGTGGGCGCGCTCGGTCCCTAGCTCGAGCTCCCGGCCGACGACCGCGAGGTGCGGCTCGCCGCGCAGGATCACGTGGGCACAGTCGGCGCCGAGCTTCCACAGGTAGATCTCGAGGGGCTCGGCCGTGCCCGTCGCCCAGCCGACCCCCGCGTGGAGGTCACCTTGGGGATCGGGCTCGCCGGCGAGCGTCCAGCGTCCGGGGATCCGCTCGGCCCGGATCGCATGGTTGGCGAGCGCCGCGATCGCGTCGCCGGACAGGCGGACCTGCACGAGGTTGGGGTGCAGGCCCTCGACCCGGGCGCGGCCTGGGGCGAGGCCGTTGGCGACGCGCAGGGGCGTGCGGAGGTCGATGTCGAGGTAGCGATCGCCGGCGACGAGCGCGATCGAACGGACCGGCAGCTCGTCCGGGAGGTCGAACTCGAAGCGCGCGAGCTCGCCGAGGGAGTCGAGCAGCTCGCGCTGAAGCAGGCCCGAGGCTTGGTTCATGAGCTGATCGGCGAGGTTGCCCGCGAGCCCCCCGATCGTGTTGCGATCGACCAGCATCTTGGCCGCCGGAGGCAGCTGCGACCAGATCCAGTCGCCGAGCTGCTTGCGCGACTGCGGGCTGATGCTGGGCGCGAGGGCGATCACGTCGCGGCCCGAGAGCGCGACCGCCAAGCTGCCCTGGTCGGGGTTGATCCGCGGCCGCACGCGGGCGTCGACGTCGACGGTCAAGATCGTCCGCTTGCCGTCACGCAGGCCGATGCTCACGCGAAACCCCAGCTCGCCCGCCGGCGCCGGCCGAGCGCGGACCGCCTCGACGCGCACGCCTAGCTTACCAAGCGAGACGCCCGCGACCGCCGGCAAGGGCAACGAGAGGTTCGGGACCCGACCTAGCTCGCGGGCGATCATCGCGTCGATCAGCTCGTAGGGGATCGACACGCTCAAGTGCGCGGCCTGGTCGTTGGTGGCGTCGGGGCCCCGTGGCTGGGTCAGTGGTTGGGTCGCCTTGCGAAACGCGGTGTGGCTGGACCCGACCTTCTCGCAGGGCGCGGCGCAGGCGAGGGGCACGAGGGCGAGGCAGGTGAGCAGCAGGTGTTTGAAGGTGGTCATCGCGCGGGGCGTCCCGGTTCGCAGGGGCCGACGCGCTCGAAGGTCCAGCCAATCTCGCGCTCGGGCCCGCCGACGATCGCCGTGAGTCGATCGCCGGCGAGCAAGTAATGGATCTCTTGGGGGAAGTCGTGGGCGTAGTTGGCCCAGACAAAGTGCTGCACGCCGGCCGCGGGCTCGCGCTGCTCGGGCCCAAATTTGGCCGCGCGCGGATCCACGGGGGCGAACTCGGTCGGCGGCGCGTCGCCAGGTTGGGCGACGTAGACGTGGCCGCGCCCCGCGGGCCGAAGCTCGAGGCGCTCGAAGGTCTGCTCGCGGCCGTCTTGCACGGTCCGACCTTCGCCGCGCAGGCCGTCGCCATCGAGCCACCACAGCTCGCGGGCGTCATCGCTGGCCCAGACCCCACACAGCGCGGAGATGTCTGGGCTCGAGCCGCAGCTCGCGAGCGCGAGGGTCAGCAGCAGCAGGCACAGCCGGGCAGGGGGCATCGCGCCATGGTAGCCGAGTCGCGGGGGTACACTCCGGCCGTGAGCCGGACCGACGCGATCGTCGCGACTCTGATCGTCTACAAGCTCGCGATGATAGCGATCGGCGTGGTCGCCAACCGCTTGGCGAAGACCGAGACCGACTACTTCCTGGGCGGTAGGCGACTCGGCCCGGGGGTCGCGGCGCTGAGCGCCTCGGCTAGCTCGTCCTCGGTCTGGACCCTGATCGGGGTGAGCGGCTACGCCTACGGGTTTGGGCTCGCGGCGATCTGGCTGCTGCCGGCCTGCGTCGGCGGGTTCGTGCTCAATTGGTACGTGCTCGCCCCGGGCCTGCGCAAGCTGGCCCGCGAGCGCGAGGCGATCACGGTGACCGAGGTCCTCGCCGGGCCGCCGGGCAGCGAGCACCGAAGGGCGGTGATCGTCCTGGCCTCGGTGATCATCTTGCTGAGCCTGGTGACCTACGTGGCCGCGCAGTTTCAAGGGGCCGGCCAGGCGTTCGCCGAGACCTTCGACATGCGCTTCGAGATCGCGGTGGTGATCGGCGCCGGGATCGTGGTGTTCTATACGTTGCTCGGCGGGTTTTGGGCGGTCAGCCTGACCGACACGATCCAGGGCTTGATGATGGTCTTCGCCGCGATCGCGCTGCCGGTGGTCGCGGTCGCCAAGCTCGGGGTCGTCGGCCTGGGTCACAGCTTGGTGCCCGAGGGGATCGGCGTGTGGGCGGCGGCGACCCAGGGGCTGGGGCCTGCGGCGGCGCTCGGCTTCGTGCTCGGGCTGCTCGGGATCGGCTTGGGCTATCCGGGCCAGCCCCACGTGGTCAACCGCTTCATGGCCCTGCGCGACGAGCAGAGCGTGGTCACGGGCCGGCGGATCGCTCTGAGCTGGGCGGTGGTGATCTACGCGGGGATGATCGTGTTGGGGTGGGCGATGCGGGTGCTGATCCCGGAGCTGCCGGGGCGCGAGGACGCCTTCGTCGCGAGCACCGAGCATTTGTTGCCGCCGGTGCTCGCTGGGATCATGGTCGCCGCGCTGCTCTCGGCGATCATGTCGACGGCCGACAGCCAGCTGCTGGTGGCCGCGAGCACCGTGAGCCACGATCTGCTCGGGGGCGCCGGCGAGCGCTCGGCCAGCGACCGGACGCTGCTGCGCTCGCGCTCGACGGTGCTCGGCCTGGCGGTCGCCGCCGTGCTCGTCGCCCTGTGCGTCGACGAGACCATCTTCTCCTCGGTGCTGTTCGCGTGGACGGCGATGGGCTCGGCCTTCGGTCCGGTCTTGTTGGTCACCGTCGTACGCCGAAGGCCCGGGTCCGCGTGGGTGCTCGCGGCGATGAGCATGGGCTTCGCGCTGAGCGTCGCGGCGCACCTGTGGCCGCTGAGCAAGGGCGGCGCGCTCGAGCGGGTGGCGCCGTTCGTGGTCGCGTTGGCGCTGAGCTGGATCGGCGCCCGCCGGGCGCGATGACAGGCCAGCCAGGGTCGCCCATACTCCGGCCGTGCGCTTCGCCGTCGAGACCCACGGCTGTCGGCTCAATCAAGCCGAGACCGACGCCTTGGTCGCGCAGCTCGAGTCGCGCGGGCACGAGCATGTGGCGATCGAGCAGGCCGAGCTCTACCTGCTCAACAGCTGCGCGATCACCCACGCCGCCGACGCCGACGCCCGCGCGGCGATCCGTCGGGCCCGGCGACGCAACCCCGAGGCGCGCCTGGTGATCACCGGCTGCCACGCCAACGCCGAGCCCGAGCAGCTCGCGGCCATGCCCGAGCTCGCGGCGGTGATCGGCAACGCCGAGAAGCAAGGCGCGGGCCTGCTCGATCGCCTCGCCTCGCTCGTAGGCAGCCCCAGCGCTGGACCCCCGCTGATCGCGGTCGAGGATCTGACCCGCCGGGTCCGCGCCCGGACATGGACCCATGCCGCGGCGCCGAGCCCCGCTCGCTCGCGCCCGCTGCTCAAGATCCAAGACGGCTGCGACTACCAATGCAGCTTTTGTATCGTGCCGCGGGTCCGCGGTCGGAGCCGCAGCGTCGCGCCGGAGTCGGTCATCGCCCAGCTGCGCGCCCAGGTCGAGGCGGGCGCGTCGGAGGTGGTGCTGACCGGCGCTCACCTAGGGCTGTGGGGGCGCGACTTGGCCCGGAGCTCGACGGGCGCGGGCCCGCGCCTAGCCGAGCTCGTCGGGCGCTTGCTCGCCGAGGTCCCAGGCGCCCGCTTGCGGCTGGGCTCCGTCGATCCCCACGAGGTCGACGATGCCCTAGTCGCGCTGCTCGGGCGTGGCGTGGGGGACGTCAGCTCGGGCCACGCGGGCTTGTGTCAGCACATCCACCTGCCGATCCAAGCCGGCGACGACGGCCTGCTCCGGGCCATGCGGCGGGCCCATCGGGTGGCCGATCTCGAGGGCCTGGTCCCGCGCCTGCGCGCCGCGGCTCCAGGCATCGGCCTGGGCACCGATGTCATCGTTGGATTTCCCGGCGAGACCGAGGACGCCTTCGCCCGGACCCTCGCGCTGTTCGAGGCCCTCGAGATCCCCTTCGCCCATGTGTTCGTCTGGTCCCCACGGACCGGCACGGCCGCGGTCGATCTCCCCGACCGGGTCAGCCCGTCGATCGCCGCGGCGCGCAGTCGAGCGTTGCGCGAGCGCGTCGCTAGCAGCCGGGGCCGGTTCCTCGACGCGCAGGTCGGGGGCGAGCGCCCGGCCGTGATCCTGCGCCGACGGTCCCGGCGATCCGGGGCGTTGCTGGCGTTGACGGACAACTACGTGAAGCTCGAGGTCGATGGGCCCGACGGCTTGCTCGGTCGGCGCGTGCGTGTCGCCATCGACGAGCGCAGCGCGACCGGGCTGAGGGCGCGGGTGCTGAGCTGAGTACAATCGGCGTCGAGTTCGCCGGATCGTCGTTTTCGAGTTTCCCCGAGGTTGCGGGCGGGCAAGGCGTGACTTGGGATTGCCCTGCTCGTGACCGGCCTGTGACGGATGCGTGCTACTAACCGCTAGCCGATGCCAATTACCATCCTCATTGTTGAGGACGAGCTCGACCTGCTCGATACGTTGGAGTTCAACCTCCAACGCGAGGGCTACGTCACCCGCAGGGCCGCTAGCGGACGCGCCGGGCTCGATGCCGCGGCGCTCGAGCCTGCGCCCGACTTGGTCCTGCTCGACTTGATGCTCCCCGATATCCGCGGCACGGAGGTGTGCCGACAGCTGCGGGCCTCCGAGCGCACCCGCGGCGTGCCGGTGATCATGTTGACCGCCCGCGGCGACGAGCTCGATCGGGTGGTCGGGTTCGAGGTGGGGGCCGACGACTACGTGACCAAGCCATTTTCGGTTCGCGAGCTGCTCTTGCGGATCCGGGCGATCCTGCGCCGGGTCGGGGGACCAGCCGAGGAGCCCGCGCGCCTGCAAAACGGCAACCTCGAGATCGACCTCGCCAGCCACCGGGTGTGGGTCCGCGATGACGAGGTCCGGCTCACGGCCCTCGAGTTTCGCCTGCTCGCCACGCTGCTCTCGCGCTCCGGCCGGGTCCAGACCCGCGACACGCTGCTCTCGGACGTCTGGGGCATGCAGGCCGGCTTGACCACGCGCACCGTCGACACCCACGTCACCCGCCTGCGCAAGAAGCTCGGGGACATCGGCGGCTACATCGAGACCCTGCGCGGCGTCGGCTACCGGTTCCGCGACGTCAACGACGTCGACTCCGCGCCCATCAACCAGGACGACGACCTCGATGAGCTCGACGCCGACGAGCTCGGCGCCGACGAGGCTGATGTCCTGGTCCCCGACCCTTAACAGCTCGTGCTGACGATGCTGAGTTTTAATCCCCAGACCAGCGAATGGGTCTGGACCTCGCCGCAAAAACCCGCCTGGATGGGCCCGTGAACCTCGGCATCCGGGCCAAATTTTTGATCGTCACGGTCCTCATCGTGGTCGCCGTCGACCTCGCTGCGGGCATCTACTTGCAATGGAAGCTACGCGTCGCACAGGAGGAACGGATCGAGGACGAGCTTTCGCGTCAGGCTCGGGCGACCCGCGATCTGCTCGAGATCGGGCTCGGCCAGGGCGCGCTCGAGTGGTCGGCGGCGAGCCTCGATCCCGTCGCCGATCGGCTGGGCACCTCGTTTCAAGCTCGGATCACGATCATCAGGGGCGACGGGGTGGTGCTCGGCGATTCGGAGCTGAGCGTCGCGGAGATCGCTGGGGTCGACAACCACCGCACGCGCCCGGAGGTGCTCGCCGCCGAGGTCGATCACTGCGGGCTCTCGCGCCGGTTCAGCACGACCGTCGAGATCGACATGCTCAACTGCGCGATGACCTTCGAGGTCGGGCCGCAAGCCGGGTTCATCCGGGTCTCGACCCCGCTGTCGGAGCTCGACAGCTCGCTCGCGCAGCTGCGGGTGATCTTGGCGTTCGGCGGGCTGCTGTCGATCGGGCTCGCGCTCGGGGCCGGGCTGGTGGCCTCCCGGGCCTTGTATGGCCGGGTCCGCGCGCTCATGGAGGCCGCTCGAACCATGGCTGAGGGCGGCAAGGAGCGGCGCTTGCCGATCGCCAGCTCCGATGAGTTTGGCGGGCTCGCCGGCTCGCTCAACCGCGTGTCCGAGCAGCTCGAGCGCACGGTCAAGGAGCTCGCGGCCGAGCGCGATCTGTTCGAGGCCGTGATCCAGTCAATGGACGAGGCCGTGGTCGCGATCGACGGCGATCGCCGGATCATCGCGGTCAACCGCTCGGCCCGGGAGCTGTTCAACATCGCGACCGACGCGCGCGGGCGCTTGCTGCTCGAGATCGTCCGCATCCCGCAGCTGTCCGACGCCCTCGATCATGCGTTGCGCGGGGAGTCGCGCAGCATCGACATCAAGCTCGAGACGGGCGGCACGCTCCGCCACCTGATGGTCCGCGGGACCCCGCAAGGCGAGTCGGGTGGGGCGGTGCTGGTGATGCACGACGTCACCGAGGTTCGTCGGCTCGAGACCGTGCGCCGCGACTTCGTGGCCAACGTCTCGCATGAGCTGCGGACCCCGGTCAGCATCATTCAGGCCAACACCGAGACCCTGCTCTCGGGCGCGCTCGACGAGCCCGAGCAGGCCCGGCGGTTCCTCGACGCGGTCCGCCGCAACGCCGAGCGGCTCGGCCAGCTGATCTCCGATCTCCTCGACATCTCGCGGATCGAGGCCGGCAAGTACCAGATCGACATGCGCCCGCTGTCGATGGGATCGGTCGCGCGCTCGGTCAGCAAGTCCGTGGCCGAGTCGTGCCGGCGCCGCGGCGTGGTCTTCGAGGTCGAGGTGCCCCGCGATCTCAAGGTCCGCGGCGATCCGGGCGCGCTCGAGCAGGTCCTCGTGAACTTGGTCGAGAACGCGGTCAAGTACGGGCCCGAGGGCGGGCAGGTCGAGCTGGTCGCGGTCGAGCAGGGCGCGATGGTCCGCATCGAGGTCCGCGACGAGGGCCCCGGGATCGCCCCCGATCACCGGCGACGGGTGTTTGAGCGGTTCTATCGCGTCGATCCGGGCCGATCCCGACACATGGGCGGGACCGGGCTTGGCCTCGCGATCGTCAAGAACCTGACCGAGGCGATGGGCGGCGACGTCGGCGTCGATCCCCGCGAGCCCAATGGATCGGTGTTTTGGGTGCGGCTCAGTCGGGTTGGCGAGACCAGCGCGGGCTAGCAGCCCGATGATGCCTTGGCCCGCAATCGGCGTAGGATGTCCGTCGCCCTCGGCAGCCCATGTCTGTTCTTCGCAAGCTCGGCGTCCGCCCCGGATCGCTGGTGATGGCCGTGACCGCGGCGCTCACGGCAGCACCGACGCTGGCCGGGTGCAGCTCTTCGCAGGGCCGCGAGAACCTCGACAAGCTCGTGGCCGTCGATGGCTCGAGCACGGTCTACCCGATCAGCGAGGCGGTCGCCGAGGAGTTTCAACGGCGCCACGCCGCGCGGGTGACGATCGGGGTCTCGGGCACCGGCGGCGGGTTTAAAAAATTCTGCGCGGGCGAGACCGCGATCACCGGCGCATCGCGGCCGATCACCGCCGTCGAGATCGCGGCGTGTGAGCGCGGCGGCGTCGAGTTCATCGAGCTGCCGGTCGCCTACGACGGCATCGCGGTCGCCGTCCATCCTGCCAACGACTGGGCTCGGGTGATGACCGTCGCCGAGCTCGCGCGCCTGTGGGAGCCCGGCGCCCAGGGCAAGATCGTCAAGTGGAGCCAGATCCGCGCGGGCTGGCCGGAGCTCGACGTCCACCTGTTTGGCCCCGGCGTGGACTCCGGCACCTACGACTACTTCACCCAAGCGGTGGTCGGCCGCGCGCACGCGAGCCGAGGCGACTTCACGTCGAGCGAGAACGACCACGTCTTGGTCCAGGGCGTGGTCAACGATCGGCTCGGCCTCGGCTTCTTCGGCTACGCCTATTACGCTGCGCACCAAGACGAGCTCGCGCTCGTGCAGATCGACGACGGCGACGCGCAAAACGGGGCAGGGCCGATCGCCCCGAGCCCCGCGACCATCGCCGACGGCAGCTACTCACCGCTCACGCGTCCGGTGTTCATCTACGTCTCGGTCGCCGCGGCCAAGCGCGAGGCGGTCGCCGATTTCGTCGAGTTTTACCTCGCGCGCGGCGGCCAGCTCGCGACCGAGGTCGGCTACGTGCCGCTCCCGGAGCCCGTCTACGCCCGCGCCCGCGAGCGCTTCGCCGCGCGCACGACCGGCTCGATGTTCGAGGGCGGCGCGCTGCTCGGGACGCCCAGCGTGCTGAGCACGCTGGCCGGGTTCGCGGTCGATCAGCCGTTCGAGGGCGGGAGCTAGGCCGTGGGCGCCCGCCGACCAAGCAGCCGCCGGCTGGTTGAGCACGCGCTCGAGCTCGGGTTGCTCGCCTGCGGGCTCGTCACCGTGTTGACCACCGTTGGGATCCTCTACGTGCTCGGGAGCGAGACCGCGGCGTTCTTCGCCGAGGTCTCGTTCGCCGAGTTCTTCGGCGCCCGGCACTGGACCCCGCTGTTCGCCGATCCGCAGTTTGGGATCCGCCCGCTGATCGCCGGGACCTTCTTGACCTCGGCGATCGCGATCGCCGTGGCCTTGCCGCTCGGCCTGCTCGCCGCCATCTACCTGGCTGAGTTTGCGAGCCCGGGCCTGCGTCGGGTGCTCAAGCCGACCCTCGAGATCCTCGCTGGGATCCCGACCATCGTGTTTGGCTACTTCGCCCTGGTGTTCCTGACGCCGCTGCTCCAGCGCGTGGTCCCGGGCCTCGCGGGCTTCAACGCCCTGAGCCCGGGGATCGTCATGGGCATCATGATCGTGCCGATGATCGCCTCGCTGAGCGAAGACGCGATCCGGGCGGTCCCCCGGAGCCTGCGGGAAGCCGCGTGGGGGCTCGGCGCGGGCGAGGCCCAGACGATCTTTCGGGTGGTGTTGCCGGCGGCCTACTCCGGGATCGCGGCCTCGATCGTGCTCGCGGTCTCGCGGGCGATCGGCGAGACCATGATCGTCACGATCGCCGCTGGTCAGCGCCCGTGGCTGACCCTCGATCCGCGCGTGCCGATCGAGACCATGACCGCGTACATCATTCAGATCGCGCTCGGCGACGTGCCCGCGGACACCCTCGCGCACCGGACGATCTTCGCGGTCGGCACGACCTTGTTCGTGCTGACCTTCGTGACCAACCTGATCGCCCAGCGGCTCACGCGGCGGTTCCGGGAAGGCGGCTACGAGTGAGCGGCGATCGGCGGCGCTCGCTGATGCTCGAGCGCGGGTTCCGGTGGCTGTGCGCGAGCGCGGTGTGGCTGCCGATCGCCTTGCTCGCCGTGCTGCTGACCGACGTGGTGGTCGAGGGCGTCGGGCGCCTCGACTGGGCGTTCATCACCAGCTTCCCCTCGCGCAAGCCCGAGCAGGCCGGGGTCTGGCCGGCGCTCGTGGGCAGCGTCTATTTGGTCTCGTTGACCGCGCTCATCGCCCTGCCGATCGGCGTCGGGGCGGCGATCTACCTCGAGGAGTACGGTGAACGCCGGCTGCTCGGCAGCATCATCGAGGTCAACATCGCGAACCTCGCGGGGGTGCCCTCGGTCATCTACGGCCTGCTCGGCCTCCAGCTGTTCGCCCGGGTCCTGGGCATGGGTCGCAGCCTGATCGCGGGGGCCTTGACGATGGCGCTGCTGGTCTCGCCGATCGTGATCATGGCCGCGCGCGAGGCCCTGCGCAGCGTCCCGCAGAGCGTGCGCGAGACGGGCGTGGCGCTCGGGGCCACGCGGTGGCAGGTCATCCGCCAGGTGGTCTTGCCGATGGCCCTGCCAGGGATCTTGACCGGGGCGATCCTCGCCGTCGCTCGGGCGCTCGGTGAAGCGGCGCCGCTGCTGGTGCTCGGCGCCCTGGCGTTCGTCAGCTTTGTGCCCGATGGTCTGGACGCGCCCTTCACCGTGCTGCCGATCCAAATCTTTAATTGGGTGTCGCGCCCCGATCAGGCGTTTGCCAGCAACGCCGCCGCCGCGATCGTCGTGCTGCTGCTGGTCTTGCTCGTGCTCAACAGCCTCGCGATCGTCTTGCGCGACTGGAGCTCGCGGCGGCGGGGGGACTCGTGATCGACACCGACGAGGCCGCGAAGATCTCTGTGCGGGGCCTGTCGGCTTGGTACCGGGATAACCAGGTCCTGCGCGCGATCGACATGGACATCAGCCAGCACGGGGTCACGGCGATCATCGGACCTTCGGGCTGCGGCAAGTCGACCTTCATTCGCTGCATCAACCGCTTGCACGAGATGGTCCCTGGCGCCCGGATGGACGGCCGGATCGCCGTCGACGGCCAGGACGTTCACGGCGCGGCCACCGATCCGGTGCTCTTGCGCCGGCGCATCGGCATGGTCTTTCAAAAGCCCAACCCGTTCCCGACCATGTCGATCCGCGACAACGTCCTCGCCGGCCTGCGCCTGACCGGCGACCGCCCGAGCCCCGCGCGTGCGAACGAGATCGTCGAGCGAGCCCTTCGCCAGGCCGCGCTGTGGGACGAGGTCCGCGGCCGCCTCGACACCCGGGGCTCGGGCCTATCGGGCGGCCAGCAGCAGCGCCTGTGCATCGCCCGGGCGCTCGCCGTGGAGCCGGAGATCGTGCTGATGGACGAGCCTTGCTCGGCGCTCGATCCGGTTGCGACGGCGAAGATTGAGGATCTGCTGCATGAGCTGCGCGAGCGTTATACGTTGGTGATCGTGACGCACAACATGCAGCAGGCGGCGCGGGTCTCGCAGCAGACGGCGTTCTTTTTGGCGGGGGAGCTGATCGAGTACGCGGACACCGATGATATTTTTACGGCGCCAGTGGATAAGCGGACTGAGGACTATATTACGGGGAAGTTTGGGTAGGGGTTGGTAGTCTGTGGTGACACTAGACCCCGGGGATGATCGTCCCGCACCGGCCGCAGCGAAGGTGTGGCTCGCTCATGCCGGCGCGCATGGTCGGCCGTGGTGAAGAGCGGGTTAGGAGGTTGCAGTAGGTGCAGCAGATGTTGCCGCGGCCGATTAGCCAGTAGGTGAGGGCGATCAATACGATCGGCGGCGCGAAGCAGAGCAACGCGAGTTGAGCCCACGGCCATGTCGCAGTGGGCGGGGTCTGGTAGACGATGAGACCGAACGCGCCGGCGCCTGCGAGTACGGCGAGGCGGCCGGTCCACACCGAGCCGAGCACCCGCCGCCACCGTGGGATGGCCCATGGCGACCGGTATGGGTTGAAGTTGCCGGATTGGGGTTTCACTGTGGGAGTATAGTAGCTTGCTGGTGGCGTGATCCCCTCACGCCGCCGCGGTCGGGGCGACCGGGGCGACCGGGCTCCCAGGCCGCATGCGCGCATAGCGCGACCGGGCTGGGAGTCATTTTTTTGATCTTCCGATCACTGACGGACTCGCAGTTTGCCAAAAAAACTCTGCATCACCGGAGATCGGAGGCCGACAACCAGTTCGTGGCCACCTCCACACAGAAACAAGCGAGCGCCGCCCGCCGGGCCGAGAACCGGGCCCGGGGCGAGGCGCGACCACATTCGCGCGTTCGCGCGCGGCCGGTCCTTCCGGGTCGCCGGTGCAAGGTCACCCGGCGCTGCCTCGAGCAGCGGATGTTCCTGGCCCCTGGCGCCGAGATCGAGCCGGCAGAGCTGGTCAACTTCTTGGGTTACTGCCTGGCCACCGCGGCCAACAAGTACGGCATCGATGTCCACGCTTGCGTCGTGATGTCGAACCACCACCACACCGACGTAACGGACCCTTACGCCAAGCTCCCGGCGTTCACGCAGCTGTTTCACAGCATGATCGCCAGGGGCCTCAATGCGCTGCGCGGGCGCGCTGGTACCTTCTGGGAGGGCGCTCCGCCCTGCCAGACAACGCGGCCGACGGATGACGAGACGCTTCAAGACCTGGTTTACACGCTCACGAACCCGGTCAAGGACGGGCTCGTCAAGTGGAGCCGACTGTGGCCGCGGTTTAGCACGCACGGGTGGCGGTTCGGAGAGACGCGGACGTTCACGCGGCCTCGGTGGTTCTTCGACAAGAAGGGCGATATGCCGGCGACGATCTCGCTGACCCTGGTCCGGCCAGCAATCTTCCTCGATCTCGACGATGACGAGCTCTTCGAGATGCTCGAGCACGAGGTCCGGCGACGCGAGATCGCGCACCAGGATGCGTTTCGGCGGGAGAACCGGCGGTTTATGGGGAGCCGCAAGCTCGCGCGGCAGAGTTGGATTCGCGCGCCGAAGACCTTTCAAGAGCGGTTCAAGGTCATGCCCGAGGTGGCGGCTTCGTCCGAATTGTTGCGACTGGCGCAGTTGCAGCGCGATCGCGAGTGGGAGCGTGAGTATGCGGCGGCGCGAGAGCTGCTGCTCGCTGGGTCGCCGGCGGTGTTTCCTCGGGGAACGTATTGGATGAAGCACTTCGCCGGCGTCGTCGTGGCTGAACGGGCACCTCCCTAGACTGGGGCGCATAGACTGTGGCGGGGTCGCGCAGGGCCATCCCGCCGACGTGTATTGGTTTCGTGGTGCTGACGCGGCTGCGTAGCGCGGCGAATGGCCGAATTGGGTCGGTGGGTCGTCAACTTGGGCACGAATTTACCGTTGGAGTTGACCGGATCTGCGGCTCCAATGCGCATTGCGTGCGTTGCGCTGGAGGGACTCCCAGTCCGGAATGCGTGCGTTGCGCGGGAGGGACTCCCAGTCCGGTATGCGTGGATTGCGCTGAAGGGACTCCCAGTCCGGCATTGGGTCCCTGGCACACGGCTTGCTTCCAGTGGCCGACGGTGAGCTCGCCCCCCCAACACCACCACCAGCCTCCCCCCCACATCCGATGGTTCGAAAACCTCAGCAACCAAGACGTCGCCACCGTCGGCGGCAAAAACGCCTCATTAGGCGAGCTCCTACGCAGCCTCCAAGCAGCCAACGTGCGGGTCCCCGGCGGATTCGCGACCACAGCCGACGCCTACCGCGAGTTCCTCACCCACAACAACCTCGACGCGACCCTGCGCGAGCACAGCGAGGCCCTCGCGGCCGGGCAGCGCACGCTCGGCGAGGTCGGCGAGGCCATCCGGCGGGCGATTCGCCACGGCGAGTTCCCCGAGGCCTTCGCCCGCGAGATTCGAGAGGCCTACGCCGAGCTGTCGCGGCGCAACGGGGTCGCCGAGCTGCCCGTCGCCGTCCGCAGCAGCGCGACCGCCGAGGACCTGCCGGAGGCCAGCTTCGCCGGCCAGCAAGAGACCTACCTCAACGTCCGCGGCGCCAATGATCTGCTCGTCGCCTGCCGCGATTGCTACGCCTCTTTGTTCACCAATCGCGCGATCAATTATCGTCAAGAGCGCGGCTTTGATCACCTGCAGGTCGCGCTCTCGGTCGGCGTACAAAAGATGGTGCGCGCGGACACGGCCGGGGCCGGCGTGATGTTCTCGCTCGACACCGACAGCGGGTTCCCGGACATGGTCGTGATCAACGCGGCGTTCGGCCTCGGCGAGACGGTCGTGCAGGGCAGCGTCAGCCCCGACGAGTACCGCGTATTCAAGCCCCACCTCGGCAACCCCGCGCTGGCGCCGATCCTCGGCAAGGTCCGGGGCGCGAAGGAGAAGAAGCTGGTCTACGCGACCGGCGGCAAGCGGACCACCAAGCTGCTCGACACGCCCGGCCACGAGCGACGCAGCTTCGTGCTCAGCGACGACGAGATCCTGGTCTTGGCCCGCTGGGCCTGCGCGATCGAGGATCACTACCAGACGCCGATGGACATGGAGTGGGCCAAGGACGGTGAGACCGGCGAGCTCTACTGCGTGCAGGCGCGGCCCGAGACCGTGCATTCGCGCCAGCTCGCGGCGCCGCTTCGCACCTATGCGATGACCGAGCCCGGCGAGGTCCTGGTCACCGGCGTCGCCGTCGGTCAGGCAATCGCAACCGGCCCGGTCAAGATCCTCCACGACCCCAGCGAGATGCACCGGTTCGAGGACGGCGACATCCTCGTCACCGAGCGCACCGACCCCGACTGGGGGCCGATCATGAAGCGCGCGGCGGCGATCGTCACCGATCGTGGGGGCCGCACGAGCCACGCGGCGATCGTCAGCCGCGAGCTCGGGATCCCGGCGGTCGTCGGCACCGACGTCGCGACCACGCGCCTGCAAGATCGCGGCGAGGTCACCTTGTCATGCGCCGAGGGCCAGGTCGGCCGGGTCTACGCGGGCCGCTCCAAATTTGAGGTCCGCGACATCGATCTGGCCGGCCTGCCCGAGCCACCGGTGACCCTGATGATCAACCTCGCGAGCCCCGACGCGGCCTTGCGTTGGTGGCGGCTGCCGGTCCGCGGGGTCGGCTTGGCGCGCATGGAGTTCATCATCAACAACGGGATCGCCGTGCATCCCCTGGCGCTGGCGCGCTTCGACGCGCTCGAGGACGCCGACGCGCGGGCGCAGATCATCGAGCTCACGGCTGGCTACGCCGACAAGACCGAATATTTCGTCGAGCAGCTCGCGCGCGGCGTCGCGACCATCGCGGCCTCGCAATACCCCGATCCGGCGATCGTGCGGATGAGCGACTTCAAGACCAACGAGTACGCCGAGCTGATCGGCGGCCGGCAGTTCGAGCCCCACGAGCCCAACCCGATGCTCGGGTTTCGCGGGGCCTCGCGCTATTACAGCGAGCACTACCGCGACGGCTTCATCCTCGAGTGCCGGGCGATCAAGCGCGCCCGCGAGCGGCTCGGGCTCGACAACATCGTCGTGATGATCCCGTTCGTGCGCAGCCTCGCCGAGGCCGATCGGGTGATCGCGGTGATGGCCGAGCAGGGCCTCGAGCGCGGCGTCGGCGGGCTCGAGCTCTACATGATGTGCGAGGTGCCCTCGAACGTGTTCCTCGCCCGGGCGTTCGCGGAGCGGTTCGACGGGTTCTCGATCGGCAGCAACGATCTGACCCAGCTGATCCTCGGCGTCGACCGGGACTCGGAGCTGCTCGAGGAGCTGTTTGACGAGCGCGACGAGGCGGTCAAAAAGGCGATCGCCGAGGTCATCGCCCGCGCCCACGAGGTCGGCTGCAAGGTCGGGATCTGCGGGCAAGCGCCGAGCGACTACCCGGACTTCGCCGAGTTCTTGATCGAGCAAGGCATCGACTCGATCTCGCTCAACCCCGACAGCGTCGTCGACGTGATCTTGCAGCTCGCGGGGCAGGGCAAGTCATGAGGGTCGCGACCGTCACCTTGAACCCGTGCGTCGACAAGTCGTTCTCGGTCCCGCGGGTCGTCCCGGATCGCAAGCTCGCGGCCGCCGATGTCCGCCACGATCCAGGCGGCGGCGGGCTCAACGTCGCCCGGGTGATCACCCGCTTGGGCGGCGAGGTGCGGGCGCTGTGGTCGTGTGGCGGCGGCACCGGCGAACGCGTCGCGCAGATGCTCGCGGCCGAGGGCGTCGTCCACGAGCCGATCCCGATCGAGCAGCCGGTCCGCGAGAACCTGATCATCGAGGACCGCTCGAGCGGCGAGCAGTATCGCTTTGGTCTGCCGGGCGCGCCGCTGAGCGAGGCCGAGCGAGCCGAGTGGTTGACGCATGTCCGCGAGCTGTCGCCAGCGTACCTGGTCGTGAGCGGGAGCCTCCCGGCTGGGGTCTCGGTCGATTGGTACGGCGAGCTGCTCGGCGCCGCGTCGAGTGACACCCGGGTGATCGTCGACACCAAGCGCGAGGCCCTGGCCCGGGCGCTCGAGCTTGGCGTGTATTTGATCAAGCCCAACCTCGCCGAGCTCGCCGAGCTCACCGAGCTCACCGAACTCGGCGGTGAGGGGTGCGAGGACGACGATGAGATCGAAGCGGCCGCCCAGACCATCATCCGCAGCGGCGGCGCGGAGGTGGTGTTGGTCTCGCTCGGTCGAGCTGGCGCGTTGCTGGTCACCGCCGACAACCCGCCCGAGCGCTTGTTTGCGCCCTCGGTGCCCCTGCGCAGCAAGGTCGGCGCAGGCGACAGCCTCGTCGGCGGGCTGGTCGCCGCCCTCAGCCGTGGCGAGCCCCTGCGCGACGCCGTCGCCCGCGGGATCGCGGCGGGCACCGCGACGGTCATGACCGAGGGCACGCAGCTGTGCCGACGCGAGGACGTCGAGCGCCTGTATCCGCGGGTCGGGCGAAGCCGCGGCCGCTGACTCGATGGCCGCCCCCGCCCGCAGCGGCGCAGACCTGCGCGGGTGGAGGCGCGTCGCTACACGCCCCTAGCACCCCCTCGAGGCGTTCGCGAGTCGCGCGGCCACGGCTTGTGGTTTCGCTGGGGTCCTTCTAATAGCATGTGTGCTGCGTGTCACGCTCTCGACCGAAGACCTCCATGCGTCAGGCCACTTACCCAAGCGGATACCCCGATGGTTGGTACCGGTTGGCTGCCGGCGCCGACCTACGCGCCGGTCAGATCGAGTACATGGAGTGCCTCGGCCGCGAGCTGGTCGTCTACCGCAGCCAAGATGGCGCCTCGGTCCACGCGATGTCGGCGTTTTGTCCGCATCTCGGCGCGAACCTTGGCGGTGGCTGCGTCAAGGGTGAGCAGATCCAGTGCCCCTTCCACCGCTGGCAGCTGCGCCCTGATGGCAAGGTCGGGCTGATCCCCTATTCGGACAAGCTCCCGGCCCGGACCCGGCAAGAGACCTGGCCGATCCGCGAGCGCTACGGGCAAATCTTCATTTACTACCGCGGCGGCGGTCACGTCGCCTGCTCCACGGACGCCCCGCCCTACGAGATTCCGGCGATCCCCGAGGTCGACGACGGCCGGTTCGTGTTTCGCGGCAGCCACGCCGCCAGGAACGTGCACATGCACCTGATCGAGTTCGCCGAGAACAGCGTCGACTTCGCCCACTTCGCCCCGGTCCACGGCAAGATGTTCATCCCGTGGACGTCGATCACCGTGCCGGGCATCCAGATCGAGCACGTCGCCGACTGGGAGCCCGACCCCAATCAATCACACATCGCCTACTTCAAGAACAAGGCGGTGCTGCACGCCTTTGGCCGGGTGCTCGAGCGGACCCGCGCCGAAGCGATGATCACGTTCATTGGCCCAGGCAGCGTCGTGACCTTCCGGTTCATCATCCCCGACGTCGGCGAGATCATCATGTTCCAGACGCACCTGCCGGTCGGACAGATGGAGCAGAAGGTCGACTTCCACTGGTTCGCCGATAAGACCGTGCCGCGGGTCTTGGTGTCCTATGTCGTGGGTAATTGGGTGTCGCAGTGGGCCAACGACATCGACATCTGGGAGAACAAGGTCTATCTCGACAAGCCGACCCTCGCCAAGGGTGACGGGCCAATTCACCGCATGCGTCGCTGGTATCGCCAGTTCTACCCCGAGCTTCGCCGCGCGGACGAGGACGCAGCCGCAGCCGCAGTCGATCCCGGCGACGCCGCGTCCGCGGCCGAATAGGCCGGCGTCGTGCTCGACTCGCGCCCACCGGTCGATCTATTTGGCGTCGCCCACCTCGCGGCGATGCTCGGGACCGTGGGCGTGGCCGCGGCCCTCACCAGCGCCCTGCGCCGGCGCGACTCGCCGAGCTTCGAGGTCGGGGTTCGGTCGGGGCTCGCGGCGTTCTTGATCCTGATGACGACCCTTCACGTGCTTTGGGTCGTCGACAACCGGCCCTACAGCGTCTGGGAATTCATCCCCTTGCACCTGTGCGACCTGTCTATCTTCTTGGCCCTGTACGCGCTGTGGACCAAGCGGCGCCTCGCCGCCGAGCTGCTCTACTTTTGGACCTGCTCCGGGACGTTGTTGGCCATGGTCTTGCCGGCCATCGATCGCGGGTTCCCGAGCTTGCGGTTCTTCATCTACTTCTCGCTCCACGGCGGCGTGGTCGTGGTCGCCGTCGTGCTCGTCTACGGCATGGCCCTGCGCCCCGATCGTCGCTCGCCGCTGCGCGCGTTCGGGCTGACGTTGATCTACATGCTGATCGTCGCGGTCGTCGATTTAGCGACCGGTCAGAACTACCTGTTCTTGGCCCACAAGCCGCCCGAGGAGACGCTGCTCGACTACATGGGCCCGTGGCCGGTCTACATCGTGGTCGGGCTGAGCACGGGGTTGGGGCTGTTTTATCTGCTCAACTGGCCGTTTCGAAACCGCGAGCTGAGCGCGGGGCCGAGTGAGTGACGCGCCCGCTCAGGCCGTCGCCGGCGACGGGCTCCAGCGTTCGTGATCGACGCTGCTGTCTCGGGCGAGCGCACGAAGCTCCGGGATGCTCGACGGGTGGTGTCCCTCGCTTGCAAGGAGGGCTTCGGACAGCTTCGCCATCCGCAACCAGTCGTTCTCGTCGAAGGTGTTCGAGGCGCAGACCATCGGCATTGGCTGGTCGGTCTCACGCAGGCCCCACCGTTCTCGTTGGCGCTCGAGCTCGGTCCCGCGCAGCAGCATCAGCGGGAACGCCTTGATGACCGGCACTCGCCGGCTCAGGCACCACGCGACCGAGCGCTCAAACGACGCGAGGGTCTGGCCCGGGAGCCCGAAGATCAGCGAGACTTGGTGGTCGATGCCCCGCTCCCGACACTCGCGCAGCGTCCGATCGACGCTATCGAGCTTGTTGCCGCGACGGATCGGCTTCCATTCCTCGGGCTCGGTGGTTTGCAGCCCAAATTCGAGCTGCGTGTCGAGCTCAGCGCAGGCCGCGAGGAACCGGTCGTCGGCGAGCTCGGGGCGGCACTGCATGGACAGCCGCCCGCGGTAGCCCGCCGCCGCGAAGTGCTCGAGCAGCCGCGTGGCTCGGTCGGGATCGCTCGGCACGCGGGTGTTGAACACTGGGTCGAGGATCGCGACCTCGTCGACCCCGCGGGCCGCGAACAGCTCGATCTCGGCGACGAGCCGAGCTTCGTCGGTGCGATGCCGCGGCGGCGTGTTGCCGGCTTCGCGGTGCTGACAAAATGAACAGCGGTAGGGGCAGCCGCGCTGCGTCTCCCAACGAATAAAGCCGCCGGCTGCGACATCGATGACGCCGCTGAGCCACGGCGAGGGCAGCGACCCGAACTCGGGCTCGGCCTGATGGCCCAGATCAAACCCACCGCGGTAGACAACGCCCGCGATCGGGGGGCGGCCGGGCCGGCTAGCGAGTTCGGACAACGCCGCCTCAGCGAAGCCGCGCACAAACACGTCTGCATCTGGGTACAGCTGCGCGACACCGCTCGGCGCATAGGAGATCTGCGGGCCTCCAAGGATGATCCGGCCAGCGAAGCCGTGGCGACGCAGCTCGGCGGTCACGGCGACGATCAGCGGATCAGACCACACGTAAG
>Ga0114946_10000964_pt1 | contig 19884 bp, 21 predicted proteins | sample WalLakDeSediment_FD_88676 | JGI IMG/M metagenome (GOLD analysis project Ga0114946, IMG submission 88676) | Lake sediment microbial communities from Walker lake, Nevada to study Microbial Dark Matter (Phase II) - Walker Lake 11/02/13 Deep Sediment | ecosystem: Environmental > Aquatic >...
ACGATGCAGCCGTGGTAGTGCGCCGGCACCATGGTGTTGCTCGCGTCGATCATGAATCCCAGTGCGCCGCCGCCGCCGAACAACAGGATGGAGAACCACAGCGCCGAGCGAAGTCCGCGATCCATGGTCGATGTGGCCCGCGGACTGCTTCGCCAGCCGTGCAACAGGGCGAGCGCGATAGGCCCCGCAGCCACGCCGCCGCCGGCCGCCATCAGCCAGATGAAAAACGTGCGGTGATCGGGTCCGGCGACGTCATAGACGAGGTACGCCCAGATCCCGAGGAACGCCGGCACGATGCCGGCCAGCAGCAGCATGGTGACCAGGCGCGGCGTCAGGGGCATTCGCAGGCCGCTGGCGGCGGCGAGCCACAACCAGGCGACCAGTACGAGTTGCACCCAGGCAAACTGCAGGACGTGGCCGCTGCCCCAGAACAACGCCTCGAAGTACTGGGGACCGAACAGGTACTCGGGCAGCGTGAGCAGGGACCAGACCAGCGCACCCGCGGCCAGCAGCACGGCGATCGCCGAGGTGTGGCTGCCGAAGCGCAGCACGCCGCCGGGGGCAAGTCGCGCCCCCGCCGGCAGGGGATAGGCGAGGGATCGCACCGCCATCAGCACCACGCCGAACGCAAACAGCGCCAACCCGGCGAGGAACGAGGAATTGTCGAGCACCGGCACATAGTTGCTCATGATCGCCTCGCCGCCCTGGAAGGGGGCAACGGCCATGAGCGTCGCGCCGACGATCGCGATGGTCAACGCGGTCCAGCCCAGTTTGGGCGCGCGCGCGGCCGTCGCGAGGCTCCAGATCATCGCGCCGCAGGCCGCGAACCAGACCAGCACGGAGAAGTCCACGTGCGCGACGATCGCGAGGTGGAAGAAGCCCTGGAATGGGACGAGGCCCTCGAGCCCCGGGGTGCGCGAGACGACGATCAACACCACGAACAGGCCGGAGATCAGCAGGCCGACAATGCCGAATAGCAACCAGGCTGCCGCGAGCCGGCGGCGAAAATCGTCCGGGACCAGCAGTCGGTAGCCTGTCGTGTTCATCCTGAGTTCTCCTGTGGCGTCGCGGCAGGTCGGCGGCCGGGGATCAGCTGCGCGTCGCCGTCGCCGACGTTCAGCAGCACCGATTCGCCGGCCGCGAGACTGAGGCGAAAGTGCTGCACTTTGTCGAAGCCCTCGTCCCGAGGGGTGTCCCGTATCCTGAGTTCCAGCGAGTAATCGCCGGCCGGCAGGCCCCAGTGTCTCTGCAGGTAGGCGCGTCCGCCGCGGGCCAGGCCCACCGGGCGGACCGAGGCGTCGAGGAGCGGCTCGTCGTCCACCAGCAATTGCACCACCGCTCTGGCGCGCGCCCGCGGGCACTGCTCGGCCACGCGCATATTCGGCGGCAACTCCATGATTTCCTCGGCAGTCAGCTGGACGCAGGGCTCGAGCCGTTCCGTCAGGTGGGCCATGCTGAGCTTGAGCTCCCCGTAACCCTCTTCCAGCGGGGAGTAGACCGGCCACTGCGCGAATACCCCGGTAAATGCCGCAAACAATGCCCAGGCGACGACCTGGCCGGCAAACCTCACGGGCCGTGACAGACTCATCGCCGCTGCTCCCGCGAGTCCTGGGGCAATCCCTCCAGACGCCGACGGAATGAGGCCACCAATGCCTTGAGGCCGCCCACGTCGACAGGCTTGTGCCAGCTCAACAGCAGGCGTTCGCGCGGCACCCGGCTGCGCAGTTTCGGCATCCGGTCACGCGCCACCCGATCGACCGTCCAGCGGTCGCCGTAGCGGAAGTGGCAATCGCCGGTATCGCAGCCGGTCACCACGACGCCGTCCGCGCCGCCCACCCGCAGCAGGTAATCGATCGCGGCGGGCGGCATCATCCCTGCGCAGGGCAGGCTGAGCGTCGCCAGGTCCGGTTGCTCGATTTCCGCTACGCGCACGCTGTAGTCGCAGCCGACCAGCACGATTCGCGGTCCGGAACCGGTGATCCGGCGGGTCGCTTCTTCGAGGCGTCGCCTGAGGTCCTCCATGGTGAAGTAGGGAAGCTCGATGCCCGAGCGGAGAGGTTCCTGCTTGCGAAATGGCGAAGACGACGGGCACGAGCCCGTGCAGATCCCGCAGCTCACGCACAGCGCGGGATCCACCCGAGCCTCGAGGGCGAAGTTCCGCTCATCCGTACGCGGCACCATCTCGATCGCGCCGTAGGGGCAGTCCTCGGCGCAGAACTCGCAGCCGGTGCAGTCCGGCAAGTTCACCACAGCCGCGGGTGGGTGCCTCAGCGGCGGCAGCCATGGCAGCGCGCAGAGGAAGATCGACAGCCCCCACAGGCCGGCCCACATCGCGCCCTCCGAACTGCGGTCCAGCACCGGGTAGATCGCGAGGTAGAACCAGTCGATGCTCAGCTCCAGCGGCACGACGCCCAGGTCGGCCCGCGGGTGGCTGGTGGCTGGCGCGGCCAGCGACAGCACCAGCAACGCGACCAGGCAGCCGGCCATGAGATTCCGCGGCGGATGGATGCGCGGCAGGCGCACCCTGAGCACGTGGAACCAGACGCCGAGCACCAGGCCGAGTGGCAGCCCGACGAGATGGATGAACGCCATGAGGGTGAAGAAACGTTCGTTGACGGTTTCGTTGGTGAGGAAATTTCGCACCATCGGGTCGGCGAAGATCGGCAGCCAGTCGAGCAGGCGCGCGGTGGACACGGCCACGTACTGCGCGAGCTCGTCCCAGACCATCCAGTAGCCGGTAATGCCGAAAATGAACACCAGCCATAGCAGGGGCACGCCGGTGAACCAGGAGTACCAGCGCACGCCGCGATAGCGGCCGCGCAGAAACTCACGGCTCATGTGCAGCAGCATGGTGATCACCGCGGCGTCGGAGGCATAGCGGTGCAGGCTGCGCATGATGCCGCCGGCGTACCACTGCTCGTGAGTGATGCGCTCCATCGACAACCAGGCGCCGCTGAGGCTGGTGTCGTAGAAGATAAACAGGTAGATGCCGCTGACGAGGATGATCCAGAACAGGTAGATCGTCAGCGCGCCGAGGTGGTGGACCGGGTTGTTCTGCGATTCGAACCAGCTCGAGAACGGCCGCTCGAAGCGCGCAATCAGGCGTAGCACCGCGTGCGAGCCATGGTAACGCCGCGGCTTCATGCCACCTTGGTCCTGCGGGATCGGCGGAATTCCAGCAGCAGCCAGATAATCGCGAATCCGAGAATGATCGTGCCGATGAAGATCCCGGCGAACAAGGAGTAATCAAACCGGTAGCGGTCGCCCTGGGCGTCGTAGACGGTGCAGAACAGGCGTACGCGATCGCCGAGCCTGCCGAACAGCCCGACTTCTGACGGCGGCCGGTCGAACACGAGGTCCTTCAGCGGTTCGACCAGTTGCGGGGTCGGAAAAACCTCGCCATACACCTGGCGCCAGACGCGCCCCTCGCGATCCAGGATGGTGACCTGGACCGTGTGGTCGAATCCGCGGGGCGACGGCTGTTGCAGGAAGCCCACGCGGTCCATGAGCGCGTCGATGGTCTGCTGGTCAGGACTGCTCAGGAAGTGCCAGTTCGGGTCCGTGATGCCGAAGCGCCGCGCGTAGCCGGCCATCTGCTCGGGCGTGTCGACCGGCTGGTCAAAGCCGACGGTCAGCACCGTGAAGCTGTCCTGGCCCAGCGCTCCTCGCGCGATCTGGACGACTCGGTCCAGTTGCCGGGTCGAGACCTGGCAGGAGTGTACGCAGGCGGTGAAAATGAGGCTGAGCACCACCGGCTGGCCGCGGAATTCGTCGAGGTGGCGGCTGCGGCCATGCTGGTCCATGAAATGCAGGCCGCCGACCTCGTTGCCCAGCGCCGCCTGGCTCATCTCGATCGCGCGATCCTGGATCTCCGCCAAGGCCTCCCGCGGCCCCTGTGCGACGGCAAGCACCAGAATGAACAGCGCCACCAGCGGGCGCCACCAGCGCGTACTCGCTGGCCTGGCGGCGCGCCAGCTCATACCAGGCCGTAGGCGATGAACAGGCCCGCAAACAGCAGGCCGAGCTGGATCAGCGAAGCCTTGAATGCGCCCATGGCCATGGGTCGGCCCGGTTGCTGCACCAGGCGGTAGTGCGCGTGGCACAGCCAGGCGCCGCCGAGCAGCGCGCCGGCCCATACGTACGGATCGGCGAGCATCGCGGCCAACAGTAGCGAACTGCCGGCCAGCAGCAGCGCATTGACCAGCGCCCAGCGGCTGGCGACCTCGACGCCGCGCACCACGGGCAGCATCGGGATGCCCGCGCTGCGGTAGTCCTCGACCAGGGCAATCGCGAGGCTCCAGAAGTGCGAGGGCGTCCACAGGAACAGGACCAGGGCCAGCACCAGTACCGCAGGGGCGAGGGTACCGTCAAAGGCCGCCGCGCCCGCCAGCACGGCCCAAGTGCCTGACAGGCCGCCGATGACGATATTCCAGTGCGTGCGGCGCTTGAGGAGCAGCGTGTACACCACCGCGTAAGTCAGTGCCCCCGCAAGCACGAACATGCCACTGGTCGCGCCGAAGCGCCAGGCGGCGATGCCTGAGCCCAGGGCAATCATCAGCGCAAACAACGCCGGCCACAGCAGGCTCGCATCGAGCCGCCCGGAGACGAACGGCCTGGAGCGCGTACGGCGCATCCGGGCGTCGATATCGCGCTCGAAGTAATGATTGCAGCCTGCAGCACCCGATGAGGCCAACAGCACGGCGAAGCCGAGCAGCAGGGTGTCTCCTGCGGCGGGCCAGTCGCCCAGCGCGAGAATTGCGCCGGCCAGGGCCGAGAGTACGATCGCAAAGCCGATGCGCAGCTTGAACAGCGTCGCGAACAGCCGCACCAGCCCGGTTTGCGATCCGGCAGACTGGAGGGCGACGGCTCCCTGCCCCGCATGGGGCAGGGAGCCGCGCGTGGCGCTCAACTCATCCTCCAGACCGTGGCCAGGTAGCCATAGTTGATGAAGTAGTACACCACGAAGATCACCAGCAGCAGCATCGCAAGGATGAAGGTTCCCGGGGCCGAGAAGCCCTTCACGCCGATCGAACCGTGGCTGCCAATGGCTTCGGAGACGGCTCGCGGGAGGCGTGCGGGACGCTTCGCGACGTATTCCGATGCGCCCGTCATCTTCTTGCCGAACAGGATCGTCCCCACGATGATTACGCCGAACAGCGCGCCGCCAAGGACAGCGATCACCGCACTGAGGCCGTTCAGCGCCATCAGGGTGTAGGCCGCGCCCGGGTAAGCCCATTCGAAGGCCGAACCGGTAAACGCCATGTCCCAGTGACGGCGGGAGACCCCCAGAGTTCCTGCGCCCATCATGAAGAAGGCCTGCAGCGCGGTCCCGATGCCGAACAGGTAGGGCTGCCAGCGGGCCAGCTTCGGCAGGACCAACTCGCGCCGGAACAGGACCGGCACGAGCCAGAACGACAGCGCCATGAACGCCAGCGTCGTGCCGAGCGCCACCGTGCCGTGGAAGTGGCCGGGCACATAAATGGTGTTGTGGATGAGGAGGTTGATCTGCTCCGCGCCCATGACCACGCCCGAAATGCCGCCGATGAAGCCAAAGCCGACCAGCGACAGGAACATTCCGGAGAACACCGGATTGCCCCACGGCGCCTTGCGCAGCCATTCGAACAGGCCGTTGTTGAGGCCTTTCTGGCGTTGTGAGACCTCGATCGCGCCGGGCACCGTCAGGCCGTGAACCAGGCTGGCCAGCACGGCCAGGTACATGGCATAGCTGGTGTTGAACACCTTCCACTCGGTGCCGAGTCCCGGATCCACCAGCAGGTGGTGCGCCGAAGCGATGGAAATGAACAGGATGTAGAGGAAGAACGCCCCGCGGCTGACCTTCTCCGACAGCGGCCGGGCGCCGAACACGATGGCCGCGATCGCGTACCACACGGAGACGTGCGCCGCGACGTTGATCTGCTGCGAGGAGTGGCCCATGCCCCACCAGACCAGGCGGTACATCAGCGGATCGATGTGGCTGATGTAGCCGACCGACCAGAGGAAGGTCGGGATCAGGATGATCGCCCCGCAGGCGATGGTGAAGATCGCGAGGATCGCCGCCGTCAGCGCGCCGAAGGTGACCAGCGGAATCGAGCCGTCATAAGTGCGCTCGGCGCGCGCTATCACCAGCGTGCCGAGGAAGATGAAGCACCCTATGAGGGCTCCCACTGCGAACAGGATCAGGCCCAGGTAGAAGTGTGGCGCTGCAGGCATCGGCACATACGAGGTGAACATTACGCTCGAACCGCCTTGCAGGATCGATACGGCCGTCGTGGCCGCCCCGATCACCATCAGCGCGAAGGCGAGCCAGCCGAAGCGTGGCGTCGCCAGTCTCGAGCGCAACAGCACGGCCGCACAGAAATAAAGCAGCGCGATCTCGAAGAAGATCACCCACACCAGCAGGGTGACGATACCGTGCCCCGTCAGGACCTGGTAGAACATCTGTGCGTCGAGGATCTGCACGGCCGGCCAGCGCGTCAGCGCGACGAACAGGCCGAGCAGGCCGCCGACCATCAGGAACACTACCGCGGCGACGGCGTTGGCCTTGATGAGGTTTTCTGCAGACTTGTGAAATATCAGGCCCGACTCCGGGCAGGTACGGTAGAGTGGCTTCATTATTCTCTGCTCCCCGGTTCAGGTCAGTCGACGACGTACATCTTGCCGAGCATGGCGTGGTGCAGGATCCCGCAGTACTCATTGCAGATCAGCCCGTACTCGCCGGTGGCATTCGGCGTGATGGTCATGACCATGTCGTAACCCGGCAGAATCTGTGCGTTGATATTGATCGGCTGGATGGAGAGGCCGTGTTGCCAGTCTGCGGATGAGACGTGCAGGCGATAGGTCTCGCCCACCTTCAGCTCGAGAATCGGATACCACTCCCACAGGCGGGCGAGCAGGTAGACATCACTCCCGGCGGGCGGCGCCACCACCGGGATGTGCCGGTCGGTCTCATGGCGTATGGTGTAGGCGTCGACCATTTCACCGACTTTCTCGACGTATTGCTGGGGCAGGACCCGGTAGGCTTCGCCTTTGTAGTTCTGCTGCCCAAACACGTGCCAGTACGGCATCATGAAGAACATGATCAGGCACCAGATCAGGGCGATGACGATCCAGGTGCCTTCGATGCGATCCAGCGGCTGCTTCCACCAGTTTCGTTCGGCGGGGGGTTCCAGGGCACTCATTTTTCTTTCTCCCGACTAGGGCGCGATGGGGATGCTGACGATTTCCATCACACCCCAGATGATGTAAAACACGGTCGGTACCGTGATGCCCAGAAACAACAGCAAAAACGGGTTGTCGAGCATCTGTTGCATCACGGGTATCGGCTCGTTTTCCTGGTCCAGTTCCTCAGGATCACCCCTGTCGGGCTCGCGGAACGTACTTTCCTCGCTCATGGCATTCCCCTCGTTGCGTCACGCCAATAGTGGTATATTATCTATATTAATTAGATTACCGCAAGCTATCACTGTCCAATAGCAAATTAATTGATCTAGATCAAATTCGCGTTCTGATTTTGATGCTCAATGTACGGCGGAAGTGCGCCGCTCGAATGCTGCATCAACCCTTGGCGCACAAAATGGCGGAGGCCATATGTACGACTGCAACAATTGGCGGAGAGCGGCGGATTTCATGGCGCCGCTTGGACTTGCAATGCTGGCGATGGGCTTGGTCGCGTGCAGCCGCGAGGCGCCTCCGCACCCGGCCTGGGATTTTGCCAGGTTGGACGCGACCGGCGCGGAAATGGCGCAGGATGTGGCTCTGCAGCATTCCTGCGTGCGGGACGGGCGCACAGGATTGCTCTGGGAGGTGAAGCAGGCCGAGCCGGGGCTGCACTATCAGAACGACCTGTACACCTGGTACAGCAGCGACGCTTCGTCAAACGGGGGAGAGCCAGGCGTAGCGGATGGCGGCAGGTGCGGGTTGCCGCCCTGTGATACTGAGTCCTTTGTCGAGGCGGTCAATGCCGCCGGGCTGTGTGGTCGCAACGACTGGCGCATGCCGAGCCGCGACGAGCTGCTGACCCTGGTGGACCAGAGGCGGATCGGCAAGGGACCCACCATGGACCCCGATTACTTTCCCGGGACGGTGGCGGCGGAATACTGGGCGGGCACCTCTTTCACGATGTATCCGCAAGGCGCCTGGGTGGTTGATACAATGTACGCCCACGACCGGGTCGACGGGAAAACCGAAGCGAAGCGCGTGCGGCTGGTCAGCGGATCCAAGACCGCCGTCCGGCCGAAAGGGAGAGGGAGATGAACGTAGCGCAGTCCGGTTCTGAACGACAGGTCGCCATCTGGCTGCTGGTCTGCTGTGCCATCCTGTTTTCTCTCATCGTGCTCGGCGGCGTCACGCGCCTGACGGGCTCCGGGCTGTCCATCACGGACTGGCGGCCCGTGACCGGCGTGTTGCCGCCGTTGTCCGAGCAGGCCTGGCAGGGCGAGTTCGACCTTTACCGGGCGAGCCCCGAGTACCAGAAAGTCAACCGCGGCATGTCGATGGCGGAGTTCAAGGTCATCTACGGCTACGAATACGCCCACCGCCTGCTGGCGCGCATGCTGGGGCTGGTGTTTGCGGTGCCGCTGCTGTGGTTCTGGCTGCGCGGCCGGGTTCCGCCGCGGCTGCGCTGGCCGCTGGTGGGGCTGCTCGGGCTCGGGATGTTGCAGGGCTACATGGGCTGGTTCATGGTCGCGAGCGGACTGGTCGATATCCCGCGGGTCAGTCCCTACCGCCTTACAGCGCACCTCAGCCTGGCGTTGATCATCTACGCGATAATGTTCTGGCTGGCGCTGGGATTGTTGCGGCCACGCCGGGCCCCGGCGCCGGATCGGGTCCGGCGCGGCCTGCAGCCATTGCTGGTGGTCGTCGCCATCACCATATTCTCCGGTGCGTTCGTCGCCGGGTTGAAGGCGGGGTTCATCTACAACACCTTCCCGCTGATGGCCGGGCAGTGGGTGCCGGACGGCCTGCTCCACCTCGAGCCGGCCTGGCGCAACTGGTTCGAGAACCCGGCTACCGTGCAGTTCACCCATCGCCTGCTGGGCATGGGCACGCTGGCGCTGGTGCTGTTCCTGTGGGCGCGCGCCTGGCGCCTGTCGCTGTCGTCCATGCAGCGGCTCGCTTTCCACGGCCTGGCGGCCGTGGCGATCCTGCAGGCGACACTCGGCATCAAGACGCTCCTGATGTACGTGCCGGTGAGCCTGGGCGCGGCACACCAGGGAGGCGCGGTAATCCTGCTGAGCACGGTCCTGTTCGCACTCCACGAGGCAGGACGCGCGCCGGAGAAAGTGAGGGTGGCGGCGCCGGCCGCCGCGAGGACCGCTTGAGGAAAGTCTAGATCGCCAGGTGCCGGCGTAGCGCACGGAACAGTTCGAGCATCCGTTCCGGTCGTTGGGGTGGTGGGAACGCACCCAGCACGCGGCCCTGCGGGTCGACGATCATGATCGAGCTCGTGTGATCGATGGAACGCCGCCCGTGATCGTCGAAATATTCGTAATACTTGATCGCCAGCGGTCCGGCCAGCCCGGCGAGCGCCTCGGCCGAGCCGCTCAGGCCAATGAACTCGGGATCGAAGTGGTTCATATAGGCTGCGATCTGCGCAGGTCGGTCGTATTCCGGGTCGACGGAGACAAAGACCACCTGGTGATCGAGCCCGGGGTACTCGGCAGCGAGCACCTTGCGATAGTCCCGCAGGATCTGCATCGCCATTGGGCAGACATCCGGACATTGCAGGTAACCGAAGAACAGGAAAGTCCAGCGGCCCTGCAGATCGGCAGGCCCGAAAGGACGTTCCCGCTGGTCGAGCAACTGGAATTTGCCGATGGGCAAGGGTTCGGGCCACATGATGGCCCTGAGCTCGGGCGGGGCATTCGACCAGCCGGGCGCGGTGGAAGGTCCCTGGCGCGCCACCAGGGTGGCGCCGAGTACGATGATCCCAAGGGCGAGCAGGATCACCGGGCCGGCCGGAAGGCGCCGGCCCGGGTTTCGCGCGGATTTCTCTGGGTTACTTGGCGAGACTGCGGACGTAGGCGACGACATTTTCAAGATCATCACCCTTCAGGGCATGGCCCCAGGGCGTCATCATCGGCGAAAGGCCCACGGCCGGACCGCCTTCGGCGATCACTTTCTTGAGGTAGTCGTCCTCCACTGTCTTCTGCCACTCGGCATCGTCCAGCGCACGCGGCTTGGGTCGCAGGGCAGCGGAAGCAGGCCCGTCCCCGTGCCCGGTGGCGCCATGACAGGTGGCGCAGAACTGCTGGAACTTGGCCTTTCCTGCCTCCGCGTCACCGGCATTGGCCTGGGCGGTGATCATGCAAAGGGCGGCCATGCCGGCCATGAGAGTGAATTTACGCATTCCTGGACTCCTGGAGTTCGGAAGAGGTCAATAAATATATACGATATACATCTTTAGCGGATAGTCAACTGTCGACCACCACGATACCTGGTGCAGTGGTGATTTCGGCCCGCCGCTATTGCCAGATTCGTTGTATTAGCGTATTAATACGCTAACTCAAGCACGGTACTGGCCGATTACGGGGCACATTATGAAGAATCGCACGATGCCGTCCAAGCTCGAGGAGCAGCGCGCCGAGGATTCGCTGTGCCGGGCCGTCCTTGCGCTGCAGGACGTCGAGGAGGCGGGATGGTTTTTCCGCGACCTCTGCACGCCTGCCGAGTTGCAGGCGCTCGTGGATCGCTGGCGAGTGGTGGGCCTGTTGAGGCAGGGGCTGACGTACCGCCAGATCAACGATCAGACGGGAATCAGCGTTACGACCATCGGGCGCGTGGCCCGGTTCCTCGCCGACGGACACGGGGGTTACCGCGCCGTCGCCGAACGACTGGATGGAGATCTCAAATGACGATTCAGGCGGAACAGCGAATCAAGGTCGCTGTCCAGAAATCGGGACGGCTGACCGACAACTCGCTGCACCTGATGGAAACCTGCGGGCTGATCTACAGTCGTGGGCGGGACCAGCTGATCTGCTACGGCGAGAACATGCCGGTGGACGTGCTGCTGGTGCGTGATGACGACATCCCGGAGCTCGTGGCCGAGGGTATCTGCGACCTGGGCATTGTCGGCATGAACGTGTTCCGCGAAAAAGTGGACGACGGCATGGACGTGCACCCCGAACTGGAGCTCGACTTCGGTCGCTGCCGGTTGTCCATCGCCGTGCCGCGCGGTTTCGGGTATGACGGGGCGCGCAGCCTGGAGGGCCTGCGAATCGCGACCAGCTACCCGCGCATCCTTGCGGCCTGGCTCGGGGCGCAGGGTGTCGGTGCCTCGGTCGTGACCCTGTCCGGCGCCGTGGAAATCGCGCCGCGGCTGGGCCGTGCCGACGTGATCTGCGACCTGGTGTCGACCGGCTCCACGCTGCTGGCGAACGATCTCGAGGAGGTCGAGGTCGTGTTCGAGAGCAAGGCCGCCCTGATCTCGCGCAATGGTGGCCCGGCGGATGGCTGGCCCAGCCGCCTGGTGAGCCGTATGCGCGGCGTGCTGAGCGTGCGCGAGAGCAAGTACATCATGTTGCATGCGCCGCGCTCCGCGCTGCCCGAGATCCGTCGCCTTCTGCCGGGGAGCGAAGCGCCCACCGTCATGCCGCTCGAAGGACGGGATGACAAGGTCGCGGTGCACGCGGTGTGCCGCGAGAATGTGTTCTGGGAAACACTGGAGGGGTTGAAGGCCGCGGGCGCGAGCTCGATGCTGGTCCTGCCCGTGGAGAAGATGCTTGCCTGAGTCGCCCCTGATGTTGAGTCGTTATCGCTGGTCGGAGCTCGACGAGGCCGGCCGCGCCGCGGCGCTGGCGCGACCCGAGGCGGCGCGGCGCGAGAGCCTGTCCGGGGACGTGGCGCGGATCATCGCCGAAGTGCGGCGCGACGGCGACGCGGCGCTGTTGCGTTTTGCGCAACGCTTCGACGGCGTGACGCTTGATTCGTTGCGTGTGCCGCCCGCGGAGTTCGATGCGGCCGAGGCGCAATTGACCGAGGAGCAGTGCGCTGCGCTGCGCGTCGCGATCGACAACGTGCGCGCCTTCCACGCCGCGCAAGCCGCGGCTCCGGTCGAGGTGGAAACGATGCCCGGCGTGGTCTGCCGACGCATCACCCGCCCCATTCGCGCGGTCGGACTGTACGTGCCTGCCGGCACGGCACCGCTGCCGTCCACCGTCATCATGCTGGCGGTGCCGGCGGCGCTGGCCGGCTGCCCGCGGCGAATTCTCTGCACGCCGCCGCAGAAGTCCGGCCGCGCGGACCCGGCGGTGCTGACCGCGGCGCGCTACTGCGGCATCGATGAGGTTTATCTTGCGGGCGGCGCACAGGCCGTCGCCGCAATGGCGTACGGCACGGCTTCGGTTCCGGCCGTCGACAAGATCTTCGGGCCGGGCAATGCGTGGGTGACCGAAGCCAAGCTGCAGGTTTCGCGCGATCCCGGCGGCGCCGCGCTGGACCTTCCTGCCGGCCCGTCCGAGGCGCTGGTCATCGCCGACGAGGGCGCCGACGCGGAATTTGTCGCCGCAGACCTGTTGTCGCAGGCGGAACACGGCCCGGATTCACAGGTGCTGTTGGTCACGCCTTCTGCGGCGCTGGCGGATGCCGTGGACCTGGCGATCGAGGCACAACTCTCCGTGTTGCCGCGCAACGCCGTGGCGCGCGAGGCGCTGTCTCACGGCCGCGCATTCCTCGCGCGAGACCTCGAGGAGGCGTTCGAGATCAGCAATCGCTACGCGCCGGAGCACCTGCTCGTGCAGGTGCCCGAGGCCGAACGCTGGGTGGAGCGTATCGAGGCCGCCGGCTCGGTTTTTCTCGGCGACTGGACGCCCGAATCGCTTGGCGATTACTGCAGCGGCACCAATCATGTGCTGCCGACCTACGGTTACGCGCGCGCCTGGAGCGGCCTGTCCCTGGGCGATTTCCAGCTCGCGATCTCGGTTCAGCAGGCCAGCCCGGCGGGATTTCGCCTGATCGGCCCGACCGCCCGAACCCTCGCGGAGCTGGAGCGGCTGGATGCGCACGCGCTGGCCGTGAAACTCAGGCTGGAGGCCCTCGAACAGCCCGCCATGTCAAGCAGCCGGCGCAGGGAACGCGGATGAGCGGTATCGCCCACTTGTTGCGGCCGGAGCTCAGGGATTTCACCGCCTATCATGCCGCTTCGCCACGCCGCGGCGTCGTGCGCCTGCATGCGAACGAGTCATCGTGGCGCGCGGACTGGGATGAAACCGACGACGGCCTGAACCGCTACCCGGATCCACGCCCCGCGGCGCTGGTGGGCGCGCTGGCCGCACTGTACGAAGTCGCGCCGGGCGCGCTGCTTGCAACGCGCGGCAGCGACGATGCAATCGACTTGCTGGTGCGGGCCTTCTGTCGCGCTGGCCAGGACGCCGTGCTGGTGTGCCCGCCGACGTTCGGCATGTACGCCGTGGCGGCAAGGCTGCAGGGCGCGGAGGTTGTCGAGGTGCCCTTGAAGCGCGACTTCAGTGTCGATGCGCGCGCCATCCAGGCGGCCGTCCGGCCCGGCGTGAAGCTGGTGTTCCTGTGTTCGCCGAACAACCCGACCGGCAACACCATCCCGGCGGCGGTCGTCGAACGACTCTGCCGCGCGCTGGCCGGCCATTGTGTCGTGGTTGTCGACGAGGCCTACGTGGAATTCGCGCGCTCCGATGGTTTTGCGAGCCTGCTGGAAGCGCATTCGAACCTGGCGCTCCTGCGCACGCTGTCGAAGGCCTGGGGACTCGCCGGCGCGCGCATCGGCGCGTTGCTCGCGGATCCCGAACTGATCGCGATCCTGCGCGCGCTGGCGCCGCCTTACCCTCTGCCGTCACTCGCAATCGAGGCCGCGCTCAGGCGCTTGCAGCCGGCAGAGGTGGCCGCCGCCCGGCGCCGTACCGCCGGCGTCATGCGCCGCCGCGAGGTACTGGCGAACACGCTGCGCGCGTTGCCCGGGGTCATCCGCGTGTGGCCGAGCGAGGGGAATTTCATCCTGGCCCGGTTCGCCGACGCGGCTGCGGCCATGGCGGCCTGCGAGTCGGCGGGCGTGCTGGTGCGAGACTTCAGCCGGCAACCGCGCCTCGAGGGCTGCCTGCGTATCACGGTCGGGACCGCAGCGGAAAACAGGCGCCTGCTGTCCGCCCTCGGCGGCGGCGGCGCCAGCACCAGGGAGAAGCGCCATGGATAGATCGCTGTTGCTGTTCATCGATCGTGACGGCACGTTGGTGGAAGAACCCGTCGACGAGCAGGTCGATTCGGTCGAGAAGGTGCGGCTCGTGCCGGGAGTGATTCCGGCCCTGTTGCGCCTCGTCGATGCGGGCTATCGGCTGGTACTCGTCAGCAACCAGGACGGGCGCGGCACGGATTCATTTCCCGAGGCCGATTTCCAGCGTACTCACGATTTCATCATCGAGTTGTTGGCCAGCCAGGGCATCCGCTTCGACGCCGAGTTCATCTGCCCGCACTTTCCGCAAGACGGCTGTGCCTGTCGCAAGCCTGCGACCGGGCTCGTTACGCGTTACGTCGCGACCAGGCCACCGGACCTCGACCGCAGCTTCGTCATCGGAGATCGCGACTCCGATCTCGCGTTCGCCGAGAACCTCGGGCTGGCAGGCCTCAGGGTCGGCGGCGGCGCCAACGGCAGCCTGACCTGGCCGGAGGTTGCGCGACAAATTCTCGGCGGCCTCAGGCGCGCCAACGTGACCCGCGGTACCGCCGAGACGCGGATCCGGGTGGAGGTGGATCTCGACGATCCACACGGTCCCGTGCGGGCCGCGACCGGGATCGGCTATTACGATCACATGCTGGAGCAGGTCGCCAGGCATGGGGGCTTTTCGATGGACCTGGAGTGCGCCGGGGACCTGCACGTGGACGAGCACCACACCGTCGAAGACGTGTCGCTGGCGCTCGGCGAAGCGTTGCGCAGCGCGCTCGGCGCGCGCCGCGGCATCCGGCGCTATGGCTTCGTGCTGCCGATGGACGAGTCCCGCGCCGAAGTGGCGGTCGATCTCGGCGGACGGCCTTACCTGGTGTTCCAGGGTGAATTCCGCCGCGAGCGGGTCGGCGAGTTGCCGACCGAGCTGGTGCCGCACTTCTTCCGCTCACTGGCCGACAGCCTGCGCGCTTCCATTCACGTGCGCATCGAGGGCGAGAACGACCACCACCAGGTCGAGGCCTCCTTCAAGGCGTTGGGGCGCGCGTTGCGGGATGCCTTCAAGGTCGAGGGCGGCGGCGTTCCGTCCACCAAGGGCATGCTGGGATGAGCGCCGGCGGGCCGGTGATCGTGGATTCCGGCGGCGCGAACATCAGTTCATTGCGTTTCGCGCTCGGACGGCTCGGCTGCGCGGCGCCCCTGAGCGCCGATCCCGAGTTGATCCGCGGCGCAAGCCACGTGTTCCTGCCCGGCGTAGGCGCCGTGGACGATGCGATGAGGCGCCTCGAGCGTAGCGGCCTTGCCGAGGTCGTGAAGGCGCTTCGCCAGCCGGTGCTCGGGATCTGCCTGGGCATGCAGCTTTTATTCGAGGCCTCGGAAGAGGACGGCGGGCGCAACTGCCTCGGCCTCATTCCCGGCTGCGTCGCGCGCATTCCTGCGGGCCCGGATCGCCCGGTGCCGCACATGGGCTGGAACCTGACGAGCCTGGCGGCCGATTGCCCGCTGTTCGCCGGACTCCAGGGTGCCGCGCATTTCTATTACGTCCACAGCTATGCCGTGCCACCGGGTCCGGATACGGTGGCGGTGGCCGACTACGGCGGCGAATTCACGGCGGTCGTTTCACGCGGGAACTTCCACGGCACGCAGTTTCATCCGGAGCGATCCGGCCCGGCCGGAGCACGCGTGCTGGCCAGTTTCCTTGCGCTTTGAGCCCGGAGAGACGCGCACCATCATGACGCTGATGCCCATTCCCGCAATCGACCTGAAAGGCGGCCGCTGCGTGCGTCTCTACCAGGGACGCTTCGACCAGGTGTCGGAGTACGAAGCGAGGCCCGAAGATCTCGCGGGCCGCTATCTCTCTTTGGGCGTCGACTGGGTCCATGTCGTGGACCTGGATGGCGCGCGCGACGGCACAGGGGGCAACCGGGAAATCATCGCGCGCATGGCCGGACTCGCAACAGGGCGAATCCAGGTCGGCGGCGGCATCCGCAAGCGTGCCGATGTCGAAACGATGCTGGCGATCGGCGCCGGCCGCGTCGTCGTCGGCAGCACCGCGGCCGAGCGGCCGGAGGAAGTACGGGGCTGGTTGGAAGCATTCGGTCCGGAGCGGCTGGTGCTCGCATTCGACGTCCGGCTGGACGACGAGGGCACCCCGTGGCTGAGGACGCGGGGCTGGACCGAGGACGCCGGGCTGTCGCTGTGGGATGCCATCGAAAGCTACCGCGACGCCGGGCTGCGGCACTTGCTGTGCACCGACGTGGCGCGCGACGGCGCCATGACGGGCCCCAATCTGGAACTATATGCTGCGTGCGCGGCGCGATTCCCCGGTATCGCCGTGCAGGCGTCCGGCGGCGTCCGCCACCTGGCCGACCTCGAGGCGCTGCGTGCGACCGGGGCGACCGACGCCATCATCGGCAAGGCGCTGCTCGACGGCCGCATCACCGACGAGGAGATCCGCTCATTCTTGCGAAACGCATAATTCCTTGCCTGGACGTGCGCGACGGGCGCGTGGTCAAGGGCGTCAGGTTCCGTGACCATCGCGACATGGGCGGCATACTCGAGCTGGCGGGTCGTTACCGGGACGAGGGCGCCGATGAACTGGTGTTCTACGACATTACGGCGAGTCCGGGCGGGCGCACCGTGGACCGGAGTTGGGTCACGCGCGTCGCCGAGTTGCTCGACATACCTTTCTGCGTCGCCGGCGGGATACGGGATGTCGCTGCGGCCGAGGCGGTACTGGCCGACGGCGCGGACAAGCTCAGCATCAATACGCCGGCGCTCGAGGATCCCGACCTGATCAATACGCTCGCCAGGCGCTTCGGCAGCCAGTGCGTGGTGATCGGGATCGACAGTCGGCGCGAGGAGGGGCAGTGGCGTGTCGCCAGCCACACCGGCGACCCGGAACGCACGCGCTACGGTCGTCGCGCCACGCTCGACTGGGTTCGCGAGGTGCAGGCGCGGGGCGCCGGCGAGATCGTCCTGAACTGCATGGACTCAGACGGGGTGCGCGACGGTTACGACCTGGACCAGTTGGCCGCTGTGCGCGAGGCGTGTGGCGTGCCGTTGATTGCCTCCGGCGGGGCCGGCGAGGCACGACACTTTCTCGAGGTGTTCCATTTCGCCCGCGTGGACGGGGCGCTTGCCGCTACCGTGTTCCACTCCGGGCAGATCGCAATCCCCGACCTCAAGGCGATGCTTGCGGCCAACGGGGTGGAGGTGAGGCAATGAAAGCACCCGATCCGGACCGGCTCGATTGGGACAAGAGCGGGGGCCTGCTGCCCGCGGTGGTCCAGCATGCGTCCAGCGGCGCCGTGCTGATGCTCGGCTACATGAACCGCGAGTCTCTTGCCGCGACAATAGCCTGCGGAGAGGCGGTATTTTTCAGCCGCAGTCGCGAACGGTTGTGGCGCAAGGGTGAGACCTCCGGGAACGTGCTGAAAGTCGTCGAGCTTCATGCCGACTGCGACAACGACGCGTTGCTTCTGCGGGCGGAACCGGTCGGGCCTACCTGCCATCTCGGTACGCCGAGCTGTTTCGGCGAGCAGGTGCCGGCGACGCTGCTCGATGAACTCGAGGCTGTCATCGCGGCGCGCATTACGCAAAAGCCGGACGACAGCTACGTGGCGAGGCTGGCTGCAGGCGGCGCCGCGCGGGCAGCCCAGAAGCTCGGCGAGGAGGGCGTCGAGACCGCCCTGGCCGCGGTGACGCGTGACGACGCCGGGCTCGCCGAGGAGTCCGCCGACCTGCTGTTCCATCTGCTCGTGTTGCTCAAGATTCGCGGCCTGTCGTTCGCAACCGTGCTGGAGCGCCTCGCCGCACGCCGCCGCTGATCTCTTTCGTTGGTCCGCGGCCGGGTCATGGCATCATCAGGCGCTGGCACCGCTGGCGCCGCTCCTGCACTATGATGCGCCGGATTCCGGCCGCGTCCGATTGCCCATGAGCCTCGCCAAGTCCACCACCGTCGTCGGCGGCAATACCCTCGCTTCGCGCATCCTGGGCTTCGCGCGCGACGTCGTGTTTGCCCGGCTGTTCGGCGCGGGCGCGGGCATGGACGTATTCGTGGTCGCGTTCCAGATTCCGAACTTCCTGCGCCGGTTGTTCGCCGAGGGGGCATTCTCCCAGGCCTTCGTGCCGGTACTGTCCGAGTACCAGGCCAAGGGCTCGCATGCCGAGGTCAAGGATCTCGCGGATCGCGTCGCGGGCACCCTCGGCGTCGTGCTGTTCGCGGTGACCCTGCTGGGCATCGTCGCCGCGCCAATGTTCATCCTGCTGTTCGCCCCCGGGTTCTCGGGAGAACCCGACAAGCTGGCGCTCGCCAGCGAGATGTTGCGCCTCACCTTCCCCTACCTGTTCTTCATCTCGCTGACCGCGTTCGCCGGCGGTATCCTGAACACCTACGGGAAATTCGGCGTGCCGGCCTTCACGCCGGTGTTCCTTAACCTGGTGCTGATCGGCGCCGCGATCTGGCTCTCGCCGCTGTTCCCAGAGCCGATTTTCGGGCTTGCGATCGGCGTGTTTTTTGCCGGCCTGGTGCAGCTGGCGTTCCAGGTGCCGTTCCTGCGCGCCATCGGCCTGCTGCCGCGGCCGCGCTGGGGCTGGAGCCATCCCGGCGTGCGCAAGATCGGCAAGCTGATGCTGCCGGCGATCCTCGGGTCGTCGGTCGCGCAGATCAACCTGATCGTCGATCGCGTCATCGCGTCGTTCCTGGTGACCGGCAGCATCAGCTGGCTGTACTACTCGGACCGGCTGCTCGAGTTCCCGCTCGGCATTTTCGCGATCGCGCTGGCCACGGTGATCCTGCCGGGGCTGTCGCGCCGCCATGCCGAGCAGTCGATGACGGCCTTCTCGGCGACCCTGGACTGGGCGCTGAAGCTGGTCGCTGTGATCGCACTGCCCGCGGCTGTCGGGATGTTCATGCTTGCCGGGCCGATGCTGGCGACGCTGTTCCAGTACGGCGAATTCACCGCGGCAGACACGCGCATGGCGAGCCTGAGCCTGATGGCATATTCGGTGGCGCTGGTGGGATTCACCCTCGTCAAGGTGCTGTCGCCGGGCTACTTCAGTCGGCAGGACATCCGCACCCCTGTGCGCGTCAGCATCCGGGCGATGTTCGTCAACATCGTGCTGAATGTCGCCATCGTCGTGCCGATGGTCCTGCTGGCGATTCCGGGCGCGCATGCCGGCCTGGCCGCCGCCACCGGGCTCGCGGCGATCTACAACGCCGGCGCGTTGTACCGGGGCCTGCGCAGCACCGGGATCTACGTGCCGGGCGATGGCTGGCGGCCGCTCGCGATCCGCGTGCTGCTGGCCAACCTGGCAATGGTGATGGCGCTGTGGCTGGTGGCCGGGCCGCTTGACGCGTGGCTCGAGGCGGCCTGGCATGCGCGCAGCCTCAGGCTGGCCGGCTGTATTGCGCTCGGCGCGGGTGTCTACCTCGCCACGCTCCTCGCCCTCGGCCTGAGGCCGGGACAGCTGCGCAGCAGCCCCGGCGCGCCGCCGCCCCGCCATTCCGTATAATCCGGTCTCTTTTGGCCGCCGCCATCGCTGGCATGCGGCTTGCGGCGACACCAGGGATCCGGACTTGGAATTGATTCGGGGCAAGCACAACCTGCGTTCCGCGCACCGGGGATGCGCGGTGACCATCGGCAACTTCGATGGGCTGCATATCGGCCATCGCGCGGTGCTGGAGCGGCTCACCGAGCGCGCGCGCGCACTGGGCTTGCCCGCCGTCGTGATGAGCTTCGAACCCACGCCGCGCG
>Ga0114946_10000965_pt1 | contig 19880 bp, 11 predicted proteins | sample WalLakDeSediment_FD_88676 | JGI IMG/M metagenome (GOLD analysis project Ga0114946, IMG submission 88676) | Lake sediment microbial communities from Walker lake, Nevada to study Microbial Dark Matter (Phase II) - Walker Lake 11/02/13 Deep Sediment | ecosystem: Environmental > Aquatic >...
GATCCAGGCCCACGCGATCGCAGAACAAGAGCAGCGTGATCCCCACGTCCGCCGCCTCCGCCGCCACTGCCTGGCGCTGGTCCGGATCGGCCGCCAGACGATCAGCGTCCGCGCCGTCCACCCACCGAAAGAGCGCCAGCAACTCGCCCGCTTCCGAGGCCACGGCCATGGCCAGGTTCTTGGGATCGTGAAAGCGCTCCCAGTCGCGGGCGCGGTTGAACGCGCGCAACTCGGCCAGCACCGCCGTCAGGCGGTCCGTCTCCGCAACAGCCATGCCCACCTCCCCTGGCTCCCGGTGCCGGTCCACGGTTCCAGCCGCTCGCGGCCTCGGTCTCACCCCCACCCGGTCACACCAGCGCGGCCGCGACCAGCGCCACCACGCCGCCCAACGCGATGATGACCAGCCCGTACGCCAGCGTCAACCGCAACACCGTGCCCTCCCTGCCCTGGAGCACGGCCCAGGCCGTGCTGCAGGCCACGATGATCTTGGCCGGCGCGAACGTGCTTCCCACCGCCCCCCCCAGGTTCTGGGCGCCGAGGATGATCCGCGGATCCAACCCCAGCAGGGCCGCTGCGTCCTGCTGCAGGCGGGCGAACAACACGTTGGAGTTGGTGTTGCTGCCGGTGACGAACGCGCCCAGCGCGCCTATGAACGGGGCGACGAACGGGTACAAGGGGCCGGTGACCCGACCGACGGCCCCGGCCAGGGTGAAGGTCATGCCGCTGTCGGACATGACCGCCGCCATGCCCACCAGGAACAGGATGGCCGCCGTGGGCTTGCCGGCGCCATGCCACGTGAGGCCTGCAACCCGCCGAGCGGCGCCCGGTCCATAGCGCCCGCGCGCGGCGTACAGCAGGAACGCGGCCAGACAGGCGTAGAGGATCAGGGCGCCGGGGTGCGAGAAGACGGCGATGGCCTGGCCCGGCCCGGCCGGGTTGGACCAGCCCAAGGCGGTGGACGTGGCCGGGAAGTCGGGGTCCACGACCACCCGACCGAGGAAGCGGGCGAGCGGCCCGGACAGGGTTCCGACCAGGACAACCACCAGCAGAACGGCGTAGCCGGACATGGCCTCCGCCAGGCCCATGCCGCGGGCCGCGCCGGCCGAGGCGCCGGCGGCCGGGACGGCCGGTTGCAGCGGGCCGGGCCCGCGGTGGCGCGGCAGACGCGTCACGAGCGCCGCCACGCCCAGGCCCACCAGGCCCGCGCCGAACGCGGCCACCGGGTACAGCCCGCGCGAGGCCAGCAGGAACTGCGCCGCGCCCATCGCCACCCCAATCAGCAACACCGCCGGCGCCCCGTGGCGCACGCCACGCGGCCCGTCGTGGACCCACAAGACGAGCAGGCCGCTCGGCAGGCAGGCCAGGCCCAGGAACAGCGCCGACCACGGGGCCAGCGCCGCGCCGGGCAGTCCGGTCACGGCCAGCATGGCGTGAAAGGACGAGGCCAGGCTGCCGAACGTCACGGCCCAGCCGTGACCCAGGCTGGCCGCCACGACGCTGGTCACCGGGTGGAAGCCCAGCCCCATCAGGAGCGGCGCCACCACTGCCACCGGCACGCCGAACCCGGTGACGCCCTGCAGGAAGGAGGCAAAGACCCATGCCAGCACCAGAAGCTGCAGCGTGGGGTCCACCGCGTGCCTTGCCACACCCGCGGCAATGGCGTCCAGCGCGCCCGACTCGCGGACCACGTGGTGGAAGGCTATGGCCAACCAGATGATGTAGAGCACGAAGGCGCTCATGAGCAGGGCCTTGGCCTGGCTCACGACGAGCACCAGAGGGCCGGCGCCAAACAGCAGCGCGGCGATCAACATGGCGACCACCCAGCCGGCGGCTCCGGATCGGGCGCCGCCGCGGCCGGCCAGGAGCAGGGCCAGCACCAGCACCACCGGAGCGACAGCCGCCAGCCACGCCGCGGCACCGGCAACGGGCGCCTGGCTCAAGGCCGCACCGGAGGGCGAGGGCGAGCAGGCAACGCGGACGCGCGTGAGGGCGGCGCCTCAGCGCCGCAATACGAGCGGCAGGTAGACGTTGCAGCCGGTGCCGGCAGGGCAACCCGGCGATCGCGTCGCCGTGCCAGTGGGCGGCGGCGCGTCGCCCGTTGGCGTGACCGACGCGCTGCCGGTGGCGGCCACGGTGGGCGTGTGCTCGTCGGTAGGCATGGGCGTGGCGCTGGGGCTGACCGCGGGCGTGGGGCTGAACCGCGGCGTGGGCGTGGGCGCCGGACCTGGTGCGTACAGGCTGACGCCGCGGCTGAGGGTGCCCGCCCAGACGCGAGAGCCCTGTGCCGTGAGCGCCGACACCTCGTTGCCGGCCAGGCCGCTGTTGGCGGTGGTGACCTCGCTCCACTCGCTGCCGGTCAAGAGCTTGACGCCGGCGACCGCGGGCGCCAGCCCGGCCTCCTCGCGATTGGTGCCGACCCACAACCGTCCCTCGGCGTCCAGGGCCAGCGAGGCCACCGTGCCGTCGCCCGGCCACACCTTGGCCGACCAGGCACCGTCCGTGCAGTCGCCGACGGGGCACCAGTTGAGCGCGGCGTCCACGTCGCGCCCCAGGCCCCAGTGATACGTGACCGGGTGACCGTCCCAGCCGCCCAGCCACACCAGGCCTCGGCCGCGGTCCACCAGCACCGCGTCGGCGATGCCCTTGTCCCCGAACAGCCGCAGCGGCGCCTCCGGCTTGGTCCACGACCGCCAGGTGCTGCCGTTGAAGCGCGAGGCGCCCCCGCCGTCGAAGTAGCGCACCGACCGGCCGTTGGGCAGCGTGACATAGCCGAGCACCGGGTGGTGCGCGGCCCACATGTCGCCGCTGAGCGGGTCGAGGGCGAAGTCCGCCGCCCCGTCTCCGGCCCGCAGCCCGCCGGCGTAGGAGTGCGTGGTCCACTGGCCGGTGGCGGGGTCGAGCACCCCGATGCCGTCGCCGGAGGAGCGGCGGTCACCGGACGCCGCCCACACGCGCCCGGCCGCGTCCAGCTCCACGGCGCCCACCTCCACCGCGCCCGCGCCGTTGCGGGGCAGCGGGCTGTTGGCGTCGTTGTAGACGTGCCAGCCGCTGCCGTCCCAGCGGCCCAACCCACCGTCGATGTAGCACTGTGGGTAGGTGCTGCACTGCGAGCCCGGTAGCGCGCCGTCGCGCCAGATGGTCAACCCGCCGCCAACCCACGCCGTGCCGTCGGCGCCCACCGCCACTTGCCGCGCCTGGTCGCTGGCCGGGCCGCGCTCCACGCGGAACACGGGCACGCCCTCCCGCACGGCGTTGACCAGCGCCGGGGTGACGTAGATCCACGGTCCGGCCCCGCTGCGCCGCGGGCTGTAGCCGGTGAGCTCGTACAGGGTCTGGTCGGCCCCCATCCGGGCGAAGCGACGGGGACCGGGGAACGCGGCTTCGTAGGCCGCCTCGTCGGCCAGATCCACCTGCACCCGCCGGGCGCCGCCGTCCGCCGGGGCGATGGTGTCGGCCACCGCCGCGTGGTTGGCGTAGGCCCGCCACCACGTCCACGTGCCCGTGCCCGGTTGGTACCGGGCGACGCCGCGTGCGCGCAGCGCGAACCACACGGCGCCCGACGAAGGGTCGGCGGCAATGTGGCTGATGCGGTTGCTGGGCAAGCCGGAATCGGATGTGCGCAGTGCCTGCCAGCGCGTGAAGCCGGCGTCCACCCAGCGCATGCCGAAGCCGTCGCCGCGGTAGTCGTCCTTGGCACCCACCGCCCAGGTGCCGTCCCCGAACGACTGAAGGACGGTGATGAGCGCGTTGCTGCGGCCGTCCACCGCGTCCAGCCCCACGTAGCGCCAGCTGTCGTCCGTCCGCCATGGCGTGGCCCAGTCGTCCAACGTGCCGTTGTGGTCCAGGACCGCGATGCCCTGGCCGCGGTTGGGGCTGTCGCCGTGGGCCATCCAGACGTGACCATGCGCGTCGATCTCGATGGCCCACACCAGGTTGCCCCGCAGCCCCTCGTCCTCGCGGAGCGCGCGTGAGTACCGCACCTGGTTGGCGCAACCCACGCGGCCCAGGCCACTGCGCATCACGAGCACGCCCCGCCCGCGCGTAGCCACCCACACCCGGCCCTGCTGGTCCACGGCGAAGGCGGTGACATGATTGCCGTAGCAGCTGGAGGCTCCGTCCTCCGTGGCCCGCCACTGCACCCAACGCTCGCCCTCGCGAGCTGCCAGGCCGCCGCCGGACGGCACCCACTCGCCGGTGCCCGCACAGGCGCCCGGCACGCAGTCCTCCGGCTCCCAGACCAGGTACGGCCGCGTGCCGACCCACAGACGGCCGTCCGGGTCCATGGCCAGCGCCGTCACGTTGTCGGACGGTATGGTCTTGTAGCCGAACGGGGGTTGGCCCGGCCGGTCGTCGGGCTCCACCCGCACCACCTCGTCCCATGCGCCGCTCTCGGGGTCGAAGCGCCCCAGGCCGCCCGGCAGGAAGCTGCCAACGCGCTGCGCCTTGCGGTCCGGGTGCGGCGCCGTCGGGTCCCAGGCTTGGGCGAAGCCCACCCACAACCGACCGTCGCCGGACGGGAGCACCGCGGTGGCGTTGCGCCCGGGCATGTCGGGCGCCACCGCCGGCGTCCATACCCGGAACTGGTCGCTGTCCGGGTCCAGGCGCGCCAGTCCGCCGGCCGTGGCCAGCCACAGCGCCCCGTCAGGCCCGGCGGCCACGTCGTGGACGTCGTTGGCCGGCAGCCCGTCTTGCGGGTGCAGGTACTGGCGGAACGTGCCCGCGACCAGGTCCCAGCGAACCAGGCCGCCGCCTTCGGTGCCTACCCACAACGTCCCGCCCTGGCGCAGCACGGCGTTGGGCCGATCGCCGTTGGCGAACGTGCGCCAGTGACCGTCCAGCGGCGACGACGCAAAGGCCGGCCCGACCGCTCCGGACGGAGCGCCGCGCAGGACGGGCCATGCGGTGCCGGCGGCAGCCGCCAGCAGCGCAAGAAGGAGCGCCGGGCCGACGATCCAGCGGAGCGCATGTACGCGACCGCGCAGCGATCGACACGTCACGAGTCGCCTCCTCCCTGCGGCCGCGCGGCCCGCGGGGCGCCGATGGACCGACCCTCCGGCCCGGCCGCGCCGATCAGAGCGCGGCCACCACCTCCACCATGAAGATCAGCGTGGCGTTGGGCGGGATCACGCCGGCGCCCTCCGCGCCGTAGGCCAGACCGGGCGGAATGCGCAATTGGCGCCTCTCCCCCACCCGCATCCCGGCCACGCCCTCTTCCCAACCGGCTATGACCATGCCGTGGCCCAGGACAAAGGGGAACGGACCGCACCGGTCGGGCTGCAGCGAGCTGTCGAACAGCGTGCCGTCCTCCAGCCAGCCGGCGTAGTGGACCAGCACCGGCTTCTCCAGCTCCACCTCGGGCCCGTCGCCGTCCGTCAACACCGCGATCTCCAGCCCCGACGCGGTGGTCTCGTACGTCACGCCCTCGGCCGGCCCGGCGGGCAACGTCGACCTGGGCACCAGCGACACGAGCTCCAGATCGTAAACCAGCGTGGCGTTTGGTGGCACGTCGGGCGTGCCGCTGGCGCCAAAGCCCATCTCGGCCGGCAACACCAGGCGCCGCACCCCACCCGCCCGCATGCCCAGAACGCCTTCGTCCCAGCCGCGGAGCACGCGCCCCTCCCCCAGCGCGAAGGGCAGCGGCGCGCCGCGCTCGTGCGAGCTGTCGAACTCGGTGCCGTCCGTCAGGCGACCGGTGAAGTGCATCCAGACGAAGTCGCAGCGGGCCACCTCCGGCCCGTCGCCCACGACCAGGTCCTCGTAACGCAGCCCCGACGGCTCCGTGACCGCGCCGGGACCCAACTCCACGTCCGCTGCCGGCACGCTGGTGGGCCCGCTCCACGGCGTGCCTTCCGGTGCCTCGGCGACGGCATCCGGAGCGACCGCGGCGTCCTGCCCCACGGGCTCCGCGTCGACGTCGAGGACAGCGTCGGGCTGCCGGCACCCGGACGCGCCGGCGGTTACGGCCAGCAACACGACCAGGCCCAGGAGCGGCAGAGGCTCTCGCGAAGCGAAACGCATGTTCATCCGGCCTTTCGGTCAGCGCCACCCGCGAGCGCACGCACGCCGGCGGCACGGTCGGAGGGGCGCATTGTAGCACAGGGCGGCCCACGCCGACCCGGCGGCCGCAGAACGCGCTTGACGTGGGGAGCGGGTCGGGCCACAATCTCTTCGTGCGGCAACGGCCGTGCCGTGGGTGTTGGTGTGTGGGCGGCGCGGTCAGAAACCCAGGAGCGGAGCATGCACTATGTGAGGCTGGGCCGGACCGGACTGCAAGTCAGCCGGCTCTGTCTGGGTACCATGAACTTTGGGCCGCTCACATCGGAGCCCGACAGCCACCGCGTCATGGACCGCGCGCTCGAGTTGGGCATCAACTTCTTCGACACGGCCAACGTCTACGGCTGGCAACGCGGCGAGGGCGTGACCGAGAAGATCATCGGCCGCTGGCTGGCCCAAGGCGACCGCAGGCGCGAGCAGATCGTCCTTGCCACCAAGGTCTATGGACAGATGGGTGACGGGCCCAACGACCGCGGCCTGTCCGCGTATCACATTCGCCGCGCCTGCGACGAGAGCCTGTTGCGGCTGCAGACCGATCACATCGACCTGTACCAGATGCACCACGTGGATCGCAACACCCCGTGGGACGAGATATGGCAGGCGATGGAGCAGCTGGTGCGCGAGGGCAAGGTGCTGTACGTGGGCAGCAGCAACTTCGCGGGCTGGCAGATAGCCCAGGCCATGGAGACGGCGGGGCGAAGGCACTTCCTGGGGCTGGTGTCCGAGCAGAGCCTGTACAACCTCAACCAGCGCACGGTGGAGCTGGAGGTGGTGCCGGCCTGCCGCGCTTACGGGCTGGGCCTGATCCCGTGGAGCCCGCTCGCCGGAGGCATGCTGGCCGGGACGCTCAAGATGGAGCCGGACAGCGGCCGGCGCGCGGCGGAGCGGATCCGACACGCGCTGGAGCAGCACCGGGCCAAGCTGGACGCGTTCACCAGGCTGTGCGGGAACCTGGGCCAGGAGCCGGCCGACGTCACCCTGGCATGGCTGCTGCACCAGGACGTGGTCACCGCACCCATCATCGGCCCGCGCACGGTGGAGCAGCTGGAGGGTTCCGCCCGCGCGCTGGAGATCGTGCTGGACGAGGAGACGCTGGCGCGGCTGGACGAGATCTGGCCGGGCCCGGGAGGACACGCGCCCGAGGCCTATGCGTGGTGAGGAAGGATCCATGGCACGGCCCGGGCCGGAACCGGGCGTGCCCCAACGGAGGGAGTGGATCGTGTACCGAATCACAGTAATCGTGGTGGTGTTGCTGCTCTCTGCTGTCGGCGCGGCATGGCCCATGGCCGCCGCTCTGGGCGCACCCGACGGCCCCGGCCAGGCGTCGCCGCACCACGCCGCCGAGGCGCCAGGCGGCCCGTCGCCCGCAGCCGGCCAGCCATCGCACCGCCTCATCGTGGAACTGGCATCGCCGCCGCTCGCGGACTGGGCGCGGGACCGCACGGACGCGGGCCTGCACGCCCAGGGCGGCCGACTGGAGCCGGGGTCTGCGCCCGCGCGGGCGTACCTGGCGCGGCTGGCGGCGGAGCAGGACGCCTTCGTGAAGGCCCTGCGGCAGGCGCTGCCCGGCGCCCGTGTGGCCACCTTCCTGGACGAGAACCACGCCCTGCGCCCGGCGCGCTACGCAGTGGTGATGAACGCCGTGGCCGTCGAGCGCTCCGTGGGTGATGACCCGTCGGACCTGGCGCGTTCCATCGAGCGGTTGCCGGGCGTGCGCGCGGTGTACCGCGACCACCCGCGCGAGCCGCAGCTGTACGCCAGCGTGCCGCTGATCGGCGCGCCGGCGCTCTACGACCATCCCGCCGTCGGCGGCGTGGGGCAGGCCGGGTCGGGCATCAAGGTGGCCGTGCTGGACGGCGGCATTCACCACGCCGGGCCCATGTTCGACGGTGAGGGCTACGACTACCCGCTGGGCTACCCGCTGGGCCACCTGGCCAACACCAACGGCAAGATCATAGCCAGCCGCGCCTACTTCCGGGCCTGGGACCCGCCCTCGCCCGGCGACGAGCAGCCGTGGCCCGGGGTGCGCGGCACCTCGCACGGCCAGCACACCGCTTCGACCGCCGTGGGCAACGCCGTGGAGGGCCTGTACGACGGCGTGGAGGTGGAGGTGGCGGGCGTCGCGCCGCGCGCCTACGCCATGAGCTACCGCGTCTTCTACAGCTCCATCCAGGGCATAGGCAGCATGTACAGCGTGGAGGGCATCGCCGCGCTGGAGGACATCGTGCGCGACGGCGCCGACGTGGTGAACAACTCCTGGGGCAGCGGCGCCTCGAGCGCCGGCGGCGAGGGCGACCCGCTGGACATGGCCTTGCTGCGGGCCTGGCGGGCCGGCGTGTTCGTGGCCATCTCGGCCGGCAACTCGGGCCCCAATCCGCACACGGTGGACCACCCGTCCGAGGACTACGTGAACGTGGCCTCCACCTCCACCACCGGCGCCTTCCGCACCGAGGGCGTCAACGCGACCGCGCCGGAACCGGTCAGCCCCACGCTGCTCGCGCTGCCCATGCAGACGGCGGCCTTCGGCGCTGAGATCGCGCGCGGGTCGGTGTTCGGCCCGCACCCGTACCTGCCGGCGGCGGCGGTCAGCCCGGCCAACGAGTTGGGCTGCGAGCCCTTCCCCGAGGGGTCCATGACCGGCAAGATCGCGCTGATATCGCGCGGCGCCTGCGGGTTCGGAGTCAAGGTTCTGAACGCCCAGGACGCGGGCGCAGTGGCGGCCATCGTGCACAACAACGCCGCCGGGGGCGACCTGCTGGTCTACATGAGCGGCGGAGATGAGGGCGAGCAGGTGACCATCCCGGCCCTGTTCGTGGGACACACGAGCGGGCTGCGCCTGACCGAGTGGCACGCGCTGCACGCTGACGACGCCGCCCTCGAGGTGAGCACCATGGCGCTCCAGGTGGGCAACATCCCGGACATCGTGGCCTCGTCCAGCAGCCGCGGCCCCGGGGTGGGCTACGTCCTCAAGCCCGACATCGCGGCCCCCGGCGTGAACATCCTGGCCGAAGGGTATGCGGAGGCGGAGGGCGAGGCGCGGCACCTGGGCTTTGGGCAGGCCAGCGGCACCAGCATGGCCGCGCCGCACGTGGCCGGGGCGGCGGCGGTGCTGAAGCAGATCCACCCCGACTGGAGCCCCGAGTGGATCAAGGCGGCGCTCATGGGCACGGCGCGCTTCACGGACGTCTACCTGGACGCCGCGCGCACCCGCCCGGCGCAGCCGCTGGACATCGGCGCCGGCCGGATGGACCTGACCCGGGCGGCGGACCCCGGCGCCATCCTGAACCCGCCCAGCCTGAGCTTTGGCCGCGTCGTCACCCAGACGACCGCCAGCCTCGAGTTCTCGGTCACCAACGTGGCCGGCGGCAACAAGACGTTCGAGCTCTCGTCCGTCGACGTGTCCATGGGCTACTCGCCGTCGGTGCCCGTGGCCGGCCTGTCGTTCGAGCCCGCCAGCCTGACGGTGGCCCCCGGCGCCACCGGCACCGTGACCGTGCGCTGGGACGCATCGGCCAGCGCCCGGGGCTATGGCGACAACCAGGGCTACCTGCTGCTCGAGAGCACCGACGACCTGCATCGGGTGCACCTGCCGCTGTGGATGCGGGTCACGTATCCGCCGGCAGCAGCCGACGTGCTGGTTATGGACGTGGACGGCAGCTCCATCCCGCCCGAGGTCCTGCAGCGGATGTATGAGGACCCGCCCGAGCTGCCGGACTACACCCCCTACTACACGGAGGCGCTCGACTCGTTCGGGCTGACCTACGACGTCCTGGACACCGGTCCCAACGTGGGCAGCGCGCTGTTGATCCCCGAGGCCAACTGGCTGCAGCGCTACCAGGTCATCGTGCTGCACACGGGCGACCTGAGCGCGGCCGTGATGTCCGGCACCGATCAGCATCGCCTGCGCGAGTACGCCAACCACGGCGGCCCCATCGTGGCCTTCGGTCAGAACCTGGCCGCCGTCTTCGGCTCCAACGACCCGGTCAACGCGTCCGCGTTCTACCGCGGCTATCTGGGCGCCGAGCACCTGATGGAGAGCATCAACCAGGACCGGGTCTTCACCGACAGCGCGCAGCTGCTGGTGGGGCTGCCGTTCTCGCCGTTCGCCGGCAAGGCGTTCGATGTCAGCGCACGCGGTGACGGGGCCGGCAACCAGATCTCCATTGACGAGATCCGCCGGCCGGCGCCGCGATCCGGCATGTGGCGCGCCGAGGACGACGTCCGGCCGCTGCTGCAGTACGGCGGCGGCGGCTACCCGCTGGAGGACGGGCTGGTGGCCATGTCCAACCGCTCGCGCCCGTCGCTGGAGGTGCCGCGCGTCTCCTGGTCGGGCCGCAACGTGTACTTTGCCTTCGGCCTGGAGGGCGTGAACAGCGACACCGGTCACACACCGCGCGAGGAGCTGCTGGCGGGCGCCCTGACCTGGGCATTGGACGAGCCGACGGTGGCGATCTCGCACACGGTGCGACCGGCGCACGAGACGACCACCTTCTTCGCGGACATGGAGGGAGGCTACGGCGGGCCCGCGGTGAGCCTGCGCTGGGACTTCGGTGACGGCACGCCGTTCACGCCGCCCTACCCCGTGCGGCCGGGCGCCAGCACGGCCTACCCGCGGGCGCAGGCGGGCCACGCCTACATGCGGCCCGGCACCTACACGGTGCGGGTGGAGGCCGTCAACGCCTTGGGCACGCCGGCCATTGGACAGGCGGTGATCACGGTGCCCGAGGCCGTCATGCAGTATCTGGACCGCTGGATGGTGCTGTTCCTGCCAAGCCTGTCCAAGGCCGCGCCGTAGCGGCTCGCGCGGGCCAACCCGAGCCCCCGGGGTCTTCCGGGGGCTCGGGCCTGAGCCCGGCGCAGGCGGCCGGCCGGGCCGTGCGAGGAGGCCGTGATGACGACACCCAGATGGGCGGCAGTTCAACCGCGGTTGGCGGGGGCGGGTGCGGCCGCCGGGCTGGCGGCGATGGCCGGCCTGTGGCTGGCGCTGGCGGCGCCGGGCGCGGCCGTGACGGCGGTTCCGGCCGGCAACGTGGTGCTGGTCGACGGCGCCGACACCACGCCGGACGCCGAGGGTTGCGGTTGGCCGGCCAATCCCTGCAACACCATCCAGAAGGGCGTCGAGGTTTCGGTGAACGGCGACACCGTCTCGGTGGCTCCGGGCGTCTACCTCGAGAGCGTCAGCGTCAACAAGCGCATCGTGCTCACGGGCGCCGGACGCGACGCGACGGTGGTGGACTCCGGCGGCTCGGGCCGGCCCCTGATCGCGTACAACGAAGCGCGATTGGGAGTCTCCCAACTGACGCTGCGCGGCGGCCGCTCCCTGGACGGGGCCGGCGTCAACGTCAACTTCAGCACGCTGGCCATGACCGACGTCCTGCTCACGGACAACGTGGCCGCTGTGGAGGGCGGCGGCATCCTGGTGGGCTTCGGCAGCACGGCCGTGCTGTACCGCACCGAAGTCAGGTCCAACGCCGCTTCGGGGGCCATGGGTCGGGGCGGCGGCGTGTCGGTGGCCGTGGACGGCCGCCTCACGCTGATCGAGTCGCGCGTCGAGGACAACGGCGCCCACTTGGGCGCCGGCATCGCCAACCAGGGCAACCTGTCGGTGGTCCGCAGCGTCATCGCCGGCAACCAGGCCGGCGCCAGCGGCGGCGGCGTGCTGGCGATCGGCGCCACCGTGATCGAGGACTCGCGTCTGGCCGACAACAAGGCCACGGGCGGCGACGGGGGCGCCGTCCACGCGGCGGCCCGGCTGGCTGTGGCCGGCGCCACGTTGGTGGGCAACACGGCCGGCGGCGCCGGCGGCGGCTTGCACGCCGCCGCGGGCGCGTACGTCACGCTGCGAGAGACGACCCTGCAGGGCAACCGGGCCGCCGCCGGTGGCGGGGCATCCACCGTCGCGAGCGCCCGCCTGGAAGTGGAGCGCTCGCTCTTCGTGGACAACGACGCCAACAACGGCGCGGGCGCGCGCAACCGCGGCATGGCGGAGTTCACCAACGTCACGTTCAGCGCCAACCGTGCCGCAACGCGCGGCGGCGGCGTGCTGGCCGAGGACGGGACGTTGACGTTGCGCAACGTGACGCTCACGGAGAACCGCGCCGGCGACAGTGGCGGCGGCGTGGCGCGCACCGGCGGCCAGTTGGCCTTGGGCGCCACGCTGGTGGCCCGCAACGTGGACCTGTCGCCCGTCCCCAGCCTGCAACCGGATTGCTCGGGCACGGTGTCCAGCGCCGGCAACAACCTCGTGGGTGACGGCACCGGGTGCACCGGCCTCGACCCGGCCAAGAACGACCTGGTGGGCACCGACACGGCACCCATCGACCCCCTGCTGGGGCCGCTGGCCGACAACGGCGGCCGCACCGACACGCACGCGCTGCTTGCCGGCAGCCCGGCCATAGACGCGGGCGCCGGCTGCCCGAACCACGATCAGCGCGGCGCGGCCCGACCCGTCGACGGCGACGGCGACGGCAAGGCCGTCTGTGACATCGGCGCCTTCGAGGCCGGCGTGGACATGGCCACCCGGACGCCCACGCCCACCGCCACGCTCACCCCTACCGCCTCGGCCACGATCACGCCCACCCACACCGCCACGCCCAGCATCACGCCCACGCCCAGCCCCACCGTCGAGGGCACGTTGACGCCCACCCCCACCCGCACCAGGTTCCCCACGGTCGGCCCATCGCCCATCAACACGCCGGGCCCCAGCCCCACGCCGTCCATCACGCCGACGGGAGACACGCCGGAGCCACCGGAGCCCACCGAGACGGGCGAGCCCGAGCCCACGCCCGAGGACCCCACGCCGACCGTCTCGGTAGAGCCGCCCGACGAGCCTACGCCGGTTCCCACCGAGACTCCGGCGGAGCCGGTGGAGCCCTCGAGCACGCCGGAGGACGTCACCGCGACGCCCGACCCCGGGCCGGAGCCCACACCACCGCCCGCTGGATCGCTGTTCCTGCCCTGGTTGTCGCGCTAGCTTCGCTCCGGACACACGGGCGTCACGACGCGGATCCGGTGACGGGGGGCGCTCCGTCCCGCGGCCAGGCCGCGCGCACCAGCCGCGGCAGGGCCGCGCCGGCGGGCTCGCTCAGCACGAAGGCCGCGTGCGCCGTCAGCGGCGTGGGCTCCGGGTTGACCTCCACCACCAGGGCACCGGCCCGCAGCGCCTCGAACGGCAAGGACGCCGCCGGCTCCACCAGCCCGGACGTGCCCACCGACAGGAACACGTCGCAGCGCTGCGCTGACGCGAGCGCCTCCTGAAACGCGGCCATGGGCAGCATCTCGCCGAACCAGACCACGTCGGGCCGCACGTAGCCACCGCAGTACGGGCAGCGCGGCGGCGTCTGCCCACCGCCGCCCTCCGCCTCCGCGCCCGGCTCGTCCACCACCACGTCCTCGTCGAAGCAGCGCGCGCGGAAGATGTTGCCGTGCAACTCGATCACGCGCCGGCTGCCCGCGGCGCGGTGCAGGCCGTCGATGTTCTGGGTGACCAGCGTCATCCGGGCCGCCAGCGACTCCATCCGCGCCAGCGCCAGGTGGCCGGCGTTGGGCCGCGCTTCCGCCATCCGGCGCCGTCGCTCCTCGTACCACGACCACACGCCGGCCGGGTCACGCCGGAACGCGGCCCGTGTGGCCACCTTCTCCGGGTCAAAGCGCGACCACAGGCCGTCGGCGTCGCGAAAGGTCTGGATGCCGCTCTCGGCCGAGATTCCCGCCCCGGTCAGGACGGCAATGCGGCCCGCCGCTCGCAGCCGCGACGCCAGCGCGGCGGGAACGGCGACGGCGGCCTGCTCGGCCTCACCCTCGCTCGCCGTCGCGTCCGGCGTGGCCGAGGGCCGGCGCATGTCAGGCCGGCTCCGGGCTGAAGAGCTCCAGCCCGCCGTCCAGCCCGGCGCCGGCGGCCTCCAGCCGCTCGCGCGACGCCAGGATGGCCCGCGGGGCGTCGCGCAGGGCCACCTCGATCAGGGGCAGCGCCTGCTCGCGGATCTCGGCCGCGGTCATGGACAGCAGGCCGTCGCGGAAGTGCAGCCTGTCCTCGTCCGTCACCCCAAAGAAGCGCCACGAGCGGGCTGCCCCCAGCTGCTGCGCCGGTGACAGCACCGCGTCAAACGACCCAATGGCGCCCAGCCGGGAGGCAGCTACCGTGTCCTCGGTCAGGCCGTCGCCGCGCAAGAAGTCCACGGCGCCCGCGTACACGTCGAGCGTCTCCGTCAGATGCGGGTCGCGGTAGGAGAGCATGGGCAGCAGGCCGTTGTCGTGCGCGTATGAGCAGAAGCCGCCGTACGCTCCACCCTGGACCCGCAGCTTCTGGTACAGGTAGTCGTTGGAGAGCACCTCGGAGAGCAATGCCAGCGCGGGAGCGGCCGGGTGCACGATGGTCGGCACGCGCAGCACCTGGCCCACGTAGTTGACCTGGGCCGGGATCACCACGCCGGATGCCCGCCCCACTCCGGGCGCGCCGGCGTCTGCCGGCGCCGGCGGCTCGCCAGCGGGCAGCGCCTGCACGAACGGAGCCACGTGCTCGCGCAGCGCGGCCAACACCTCGGCGTCACCGGCCAGGCTGACAGTGAGCCGCGCGCGCGTGAACAGGAGTTCCTGCAGCCGCCGCACGCGGTCCATGGCCTCGTCCACGGCGCCTGACGCCGCCAACTCGTTCATGAACCGCACCTGCGTGGCGCCGTTCCACTGCTCGCGCCGCCAGGCCGGGACGTCCAGCGCCGCCGCCGCCCGCAGGTAGGCAAACATGTGCCCGGCGGGCACGAGCTGGCTGGTCAGGCGGCTGGCGCCCTCCAGCACCAGGTCGCGCAGGCGCTTGGCGTCGCTCGGGTCCGGCGCCGTGAGCAGGTCACCCAGGACCGCGAACAACTCGGGCGCATGGCGCGCCAGCGCCTTGCCGTCCACCAGCAGCTGCTCGAAACGCTCGCCCGAGCGCACGTGGCTGCCCGCCGCGGGCGCGGCGTGAATGCCCCCGGTGCGGGCCGCGATCCGCGTGGCCATCTGCTCATAGGTCAGACCAGCCGCGCCCATCCCGGTGGTGGCCCTGGCCAGCAGCGGCAGCCAGGGCGCCCATTCGTCGCCCAGGTCGCGCGTGTCGAAGGCAAGGCCCACGTAGCCCACGCCGTTGGAGAAGACCTCGTGCTCGTACACGGCCACGCCCGCGGCATCGGCTCTATGCGAGGGCACCGTGCGCACACGGCGCGGCACGTCGCCGGGCGCCAGCATGGGCAGCGTGGCCAGGGCCTCGGGCGGGTCGCCTCGCTCCTGGGCTTCACGCAGGGCGCGGGCCTCGTCGATGACCCGCCGCACGTCCGCCTCCGACATGGACGCCTTGCGCGCGGCCATTGCCGCCTCAAAGCGGGCCTCCTCCTCCGCCGCCAGGCTGGTGCTGGGGCGCACCGTCAACCGCAGGCGGTGCGGGTTGTCGAGCAGCCAGTGCCGGACCAGCCCTTCGAACAGACGCGGCTCTCGGGCCCACCGGGCCCGCGCCTCCTCCACCAGCGCCCCAAAGGACAGCCCGGCCTTGGGATCGGCGCCGAAGTACCAGGTGGGATTGGCGCGGATCAACAGCATGATTGGGAACGGCGGCACGATCTCGCGACCGGCGAACTCCACCTGATGGAACGCCGCCTCCAGCAGCTCGGAGGGAATGCCCTCCTCGACAAGGCGGCCGAGCGTCTCCAAGACCAGACGCTCCACGCGCTCGGCATGGTCGGGCTCGGTGCCGCGCAGACCAACGTGGAACATGGCATAGCGGAGATCGGCGTCGTAGGCGCCGGGCGGGAAGATGTCCTTGCCCAATCCGCTGTCGATGAGGGCGCGGCGGAGCGGGCCGGCGGCGGTGGCCACCAGGGCGGAGCCCAACACGTCCAGGAGCAGCGTGGCGACGGGGTCCGTCGCCTCGTTGACGCGCCAGCCGACCGTCACGAACGTCTTGCCGTCCACGCTGTCGGCGGATCCCACCGGGTAGACCAGCTCCACGGAGCGCGGTGCGCTCCACAGCGGCTCGTCGGGGATGGCGGAGTCTACGGACACCCGGTCGAACGGCGCGAGCACCTGCTCCAGGAACGCCAGGTTGTCGCTCAGCGACACGTCGCCATAGAGCATGATGCGCGCGTTGCTCGGGGCATAGAACCGGCGGTGAAACGCCACGAAGTCGGCATAGGTGAGATCGGGAATCCGGTCCGGATCCCCGCCGCTGTCCACGCCGTACGGCCCCTCCGGCAGCAGGTCCTGCTGCATGGCGCGGTAGACCACCTGCTCGGGCGACGAGTACGCGCCCTTCATCTCGTTGTACACGACCCCGGTGAGCCGCAAGTCGCTGGCGGCATCGTCCAGGTCCGCCAGCGTCAGATGATGCCCCTCCTGGCGGAAGGTCCGCTCCGCGATCAGCGGGTTGAGCACCAGATCGGTGTAGACCGCAGCCAGGTTGAAGTAGTCCGCGCGCACGGCCGAGCACGTGGGGTACACCGTTCGGTCGGGCCAGGTCATGGCGTTCAAGAACGTGCTCAGCGACCGCTTGCCCAGTTCGTTGAAGGCGTCCGTCACCGGGTAGCGACGGCTTCCGGCCAGCACGCAGTGCTCCAGGATGTGCGCCACACCGGTGCTGTCACGCGGCGGCGTCCGAAAGCCGATGGAGAACATGTTCTCCTCGTCGTGACAGTGAACGTGCAGGACCTCGGCCCCCGTCCGCTCGTGCACGGCCTGGTAGGCCAACGCCTTGATGTCCGGCAGCTCGGTGACGGATTCGACCCGGAATCCGTGCACCACGTCTCCGACCTGATGCGCCGGCGCGGGGACAATCGATCGCTTCATGGTCTCTGTCCGTGTGGGGTCGCCCTCCGGTGGGCGGAGGCGCGGCAGTTGAGGATAGTCACGCGGCCCGCACGGTACAAGAACCGCGGGGTCCGGATCGGCTCTGCACAGACACGCCCAGCTATGCATGGAAAGCCGGCGCGCTGGGTGGCCGGCCCGCAGCGCCTGCGGCTCCGCAGCCGCGTCTCGATGGCTGCACGCGCCGGCCCGTTGCGCAGCCTCCGCGGGCGGGTGGCGTTAAGAGTTGGTTGAACATGGACGATCGTTACGATATACTGCCACGACCATTCCGCCGTACACCGGCGGATCGCCAGGCCAGGAGGCTGCCATGAAGCACGTTGTCGCAGCGGTCCTCGTCGCCGTCGCCGCGCTCGTGATCGCCGGCGCGCTGACGCACACCGCCGAAGCCGCGCCCGCGCAACTCGACCGCGGCTATCACGTCGTCCGTCCGGGCGAGACGCTGTTCTGCATAGGACGCGGCTACCACGTCAACCCGTGGGCCATCGCCTACCGCAACGGCCTCGTGAACCCCAACCGGCTGTTGGTCGGCCAGACCCTTGCCATCCCGGCGGCCCCGTGGTGGTACATGCCGGGCCCAACCTGCCCGCCGCAGTGGGGGCCGCCGCCGCCACCGCCACCGCCTGTCATCTGCCGCGCCTGGCACACCGTCCTCCCGGGCCAGACGCTGTACCGGATCTCCTTGATGTACGGCGTTCCCATGGGGATGATCGTCCACGCCAACGGCATCGTGAACCCCAACTACATCCAGGCCTACCAACGCTTGTGCATCCCGTAGAGCCGCGTTAGCGGACCGCAACGCCAGCGGCGCGGGCGGGCGCACGTCGCCCGCCCGGTCGCGCGCGCGTCCTGGATCCGCGGCCGTCGGCGCGCGGCGGGGCCTCACCCCATCTGCGTCGGGCAGGCACCCTCCCCGACACTGCTCCGCGACCCTCCGGCGTGACCGCGTGTGTGACGCTCAGGTTCGCAACGGCCCCAGGCTACGGGGCAACCACCTCCGGCCAGCGGTTGACGTGGAAGTCGCCGTGGTCATCGAACTCGCGCGCCAGCACCACCCGCTGGGAGCCGCCGCGGGGCGCGGCCTTCTCCAGCACGCGCCGGGCGTGTTCGTTGACCGGTCGCCATACCATCAGCGTGAGCCTGGTTGACCGGTCCGAGCCCAAGTCGATCTCTGCCCGTTGCACGCACGCCGCCTCCATGATGGCGGCATTGTCGTCCACGGTGAGCATGGGGCCCAGGGCCGACGGGTCGTAGGGCAGGAGCAGGCTCGTGGCGGCTCGCCAGATGCCGGGAAACACGGCGGGCGACAGAAGGGCCAGCCGCGCCGTGAGCGCGCTCGCCTGCGGGATGAACAGGAAGCGCCGCATGAAGTGGAACGCGGCGGACACCCACTGCACCGCGGACTCGTGGCTGGTGCCGGGGCACGCGGCCGCTCCCCCCGGAGCGATGGCGCTGCCCAGCATGTGCCAGGCGTGCCATCGGTGCAGGTGGCCTCCATCCGCATCCGCGCCCAGCATGCGCAGCAGCTGCTCGTTGGCCGCGTGACCAAAGCCAAGACCGTCGGCAACCCACGCCGGCCACGGCTGCCGCGTCAGGTCGCGCAGGATGGCAGCGGCCGCCCGCGACGGCCTCCCTGCCAGCAGGTCCAGGTGCACCAGGCCGTACTCCGCCCGGCGCTCCTGCGCCGCCCGAGCGTCGCCGCGGGCCCGGCGCAGGAAGTCCAGCTGCACGCTCGACAGCGGCTGGGCCGGGCAACTCGCCGTCAACCCGGCCAAGTACCTCTCCAACGTCAGCTCCGCGATGGCGGCGCCTGCCTCGAGGCGCAGCACGGTCGACGGCGCGACACCCCCCGCGCGCGCCACCTGCGTGGCGGTAGCCCCGCGCGCCTCCCGCGCCCGCCGGCAGATGTCGCCAAGATGGTGCACGCCGTTGACCGTAGCCGTTGGTCTGGGCACGTCCCCTCCCTGCGCGCGCCGCGGTGCCTGAACCGTTCCAGGCCTCGACGGCCGGCCCGGCCGCGGCCCGTGTTGCCGCGCCGTTCCAGTCTGCCGCATGGGTGTTGCAGCCACTGCAACAGCCCCCGGCAGAGGCTGGCCTCGAGAGGCGGACACGCCATGACGACCATGCGCAGCGAGTCTCCGGCCGCGGGCAACGCGCCGCCCGTTGCCAGTATCGCCGATTGCCAGGACCAACGCGCCGCAGTTGCGACACGTTTGCGACAACTTGTCCGCCGCGGTCGAGACGCGGGCCCTGATGGGGTGGCGCCGCTCGGTCCGGCGCTGCCGCTCAGCCGTCCGAAGCAGCCGCGTCCGGCACCCGCGACGCGCGTCGGCCCAGGTAGCCGACGAACCAGAAGCCGCCGATCAGCAGCACGGCGAAGAGGACGGCCGCCACCTCGAAGTACCGCTCCAGCCAGTAGCCGACCGCGTCACCGAACAGGAAGATGAGCAGCCCCACGGCAAAGAAGCGGCCGCCGCGACCGACGACCGTGGCAACCACGAAGCGCTTGAAGTCGAGGCCGAAGACGCCGGCGGAGATGGAGAACAGCTTGTAGGGGATGGGCGTGAAGCCGGCCAGGCCCACGGCCCAGATGTCGTACTTGCGGTACTGGTCCTGCACCAGGCGCACCTTGTGTTCGTTGAAGAATCGGTCCAACACCGGGCGCCCTCCCCGGCGGCCGATCCAGTAGCCCAGCACTCCGCCCAGAACGGAGCCGGTCGTGCACACCAGCGCGAACCACAGGGCCCGCGCCGGGGCGCCGAGCGCCAGCGGGATCATCAGCGCGTCGGGCGGCACCGGGAAGAACGACGATTCGGCGAAGGCGATGGCGAACAGGGCCATCGTGGCGTGGGGGGTCTCGGCCCAGCCGGCCGTCCAGGCGACCGCCGCGTGCAGGATGTCGGAAACGGCGTGCAGGATCTCCAACGGTGGGCTCCGTGCTGGTGCGTCCGGCGGGCCGCGCCGGCGCGCGCCCTCTATGGCTTCATTCTAGCCGATCC
>Ga0114946_10000966_pt1 | contig 19847 bp, 16 predicted proteins | sample WalLakDeSediment_FD_88676 | JGI IMG/M metagenome (GOLD analysis project Ga0114946, IMG submission 88676) | Lake sediment microbial communities from Walker lake, Nevada to study Microbial Dark Matter (Phase II) - Walker Lake 11/02/13 Deep Sediment | ecosystem: Environmental > Aquatic >...
GGCCACGACAGCGTCATCGGCGGCAACGTCTGGCTCACGCGCTCGGTGCCGCCGTTCTCCAAGCTCACGTACCGGGCGCCGGAGGCGGCCGAGGCGACCGCGGTCGGGTCCGCGGGCGAAGGCCCGGTGGCGGCGTCGGCGGGGGCGCCGCGGTGAGCCTGGTCGACCTGATCGGGCGGACGCCCCTGCTGGAGCTGCCGGGCTTCGCGCCCCGACCCGGCGTCCGGCTGTTCGCCAAGCTCGAGGGCCAGAACCCGGGCGGCAGCGTCAAGGACCGCGCCGCGTACGGCATGGTCCGCGGAGCGCTGCAGCGCGGCGAGGTGCGCCCCGGCGACCGGCTGGTCGAGGCCACCAGCGGCAACACCGGCATCGCGCTGGCGTTGATCGCCGGCCGGCTCGGCCTCGCGATCACGCTGGTGATGCCGGACGACGCCACGCCCGAGCGGGTGCGCACGATGCGCGCGTACGGCGCCGAGTTGGTCCTGACCCCGGCGGCCCGCACGATCGAGCATTCGCGCGAGGTGGCCGAGCGCTTGGTGGCGGAGCAGGGCTACGTGATGCTCGACCAGTTCGCCAACCCCGACAACTGGCGAGCCCACGAGGCCACCACCGGCCCGGAGATCTGGGCGGCGACCGAGGGGCGCGTCACGCACTTCGTGTCCGCCATGGGCACCACCGGCACGATCATGGGCGTCTCCCGCGCCCTCAAGGCGCTCGACCCGGGCATCACGATCGTCGGCACGCAGCCGGCGGCCGGCTCCAGCATCCCGGGGATCCGGCGCTGGTCGCCGGCGTTCGTGCCCGCGATCTTCGAACCCGCGCGCGTCGACCGGATCTTCGACGTGAGCGCCGACGCGGCGCGCGCGCAGGCGCGGCGCCTGGCGCGCGAGGCCGGCCTGCTGGCGGGCATGAGCACCGGCGGGGCGTTGATCGCCGCGCTCGAGGTGGCCGCCGACCTCGAGGAGGGGACGATCGTGTTCATCGCCTGCGACCGGGGCGACCGCTACCTCAGCGGCGACCTGTTTGGCTGAGCGAGGGCCGCGGCTGCACCCGACGCCTACGGCGAGATCCGGGTGGCACCGCTCCGCTCGCGTTCGAACGCCAGCCCCTCCAGCCGGTCCACCAGCCCGGACAGGACGGCGAACGCGCGCTCCACCGGTTCGGGCGTCGCCATGTCCACGCCCGCCAACCGCAGGGTGTCGAGGGGGTACATCGAGCCGCCGGAGCGCAGGAACGCCAGGTAGCGGTCGACCGCGCCCGGTCGGCCCGCCAGGATGCCCTCGGCCAGGGCGTGCGCGGCGGCGATCCCGGTGGCGTACTGGTAGACGTAGAAGTTCGAGTAGAGATGGGTGTGGAACTGCGCCCAGGTGATGCCCGTGCGCCGGGCGTCCATCGTCAACTCGCCGCCGTACCCTTCGGCGAACAGCTCGGCCATCAGAGCGTTCAGCGCGTCCGCGGTGAGGGCCCGTCCCCGCTCCACCCGCTCATGGATCTCGAGTTCGAAGCGGGCCAGGGTCGGCATGATGAAGAAGTAGCGGTGGAAGTTGGACATCGCCTCTTCGATGAGGGCGATCTGGAAGTCGGGGTCGGTCTGGGTGCGGAAGAGGTGGTCGCGCACCAGGGCCTGGTTGAGGTTGGAGGCGACCTCGGCCAGGAACAGGCCGTAGCGGGAGTAGGCCATCAGTTTCTGGGTCTCGAAGGTGTAGTGGGAGTGCATGGAGTGGCCGAGTTCGTGCGCGAGGGTGCTGAGGCCGGCCAGATCGTCGTTGTAGCTCATCATGATGAAGGGGTGCGTGCCGGGGACGCCGGAGGAGAAGGCGCCCATGCGCTTGCCTTCGTTGGGGTAGATGTCGACCCAGCGGTCGGTCGTCGCGCCCCGCTCGAGGACGGCCACGTACGCGTCACCCAGCGGCCGCATGCCTTCGGCGATCCAGCGGACGGCCGTCTCGTACGCCACCTGGGGCGGCGCGGCGGTCAGCGGCGCCTTGACGTCGTACTCGCGCAGGGTGTCGTAGCCCAGCATGCGCTTCCGTACGCGCCAGTAGCGGTGCCAGGTGGGCAGGTTGCGCTTGAAGGTGTCGATCAGGTTGTGGAAGATGTCGACGGGGATGAAGTTGCCGTCCAGGGAGGCTGCCAGCGAGGACCCGTAGCCCCGCGCCCGCATCGTGAACACGTCCTGCTTGATGCCGGTGGCCAGGGCGTTGGCCATGGTGTTCTCGAAGGCGAGGTGGGCGTCGGCGTAGTTCTCCCAGGCGCTGCGGCGGACTTCCCGGTCGGCGTGGGAGAGCAGCGCGCCGATCGTCCCTTGGGTGATGTCGTAGGTCTCGCCGTCTCCGCCTTGCGCCTCGGGGAAGTCGAGGTCGGTGTTGGCGATGATGCCGTGGGTGGCGGCGGCCGTGCCGAAGGCGTCCCGCACGAGGCCCAGGACCTGCTCGACCTCGGCCGAGCGGACGTGGGCCTGCTGCTTCTCGAGCCGATCCAGGAAGTGGTCGTAGGGGGCCAACCGCTCATCCTCGGCCAACCATTGGCGCAGGGTGTCGAACCCGATGGCCAGCATCTCCGGCTGGGCGAAGGCGAGCATGGCCGTCGCCATGCCGAAGGCGCCGCGTGCCCGGTCGTTGCGCGCGGCGGCCTCCTGGTCGTTGGTGTCGACGCTGTAGGTCAGGCTCGCGTAGACGAACACGCGGGCCAGTTGCCGGTAGACGGCGTCGGACTCGGCCAAGAACTGGGCCAAGGTGTCCGGCCCCTCCGCCAGGCGCCCCTTGAACCGCGCGGCCTCGGCGACGCCGGACTGCAGTTGGGTGACGGCCGTCTCCCAGTCCGCCGGCGTGGCGAAGATCGATGCGGTATCCCACGTGTGCTGGGCTGGGATCTCGGCTCTGGTGCGGGTCTTGTGGGCCATGGGCTCTCCTGACGTGCGGACCTTGCGCAGGGACGCAGAGGCGCAGGGACGGCGGTCGCCGGCCACACTTCGACGGCCGACGACGTTCCCGTTGCCACAGCCTACGTCTGGGAGACGGGGCATCCAGAGCCGCAGCACGGGCAGGCGGGACGGGCCGGGACGCCCGAATGACTTCGGCGTCGTCCGCCTGGGCAGCCGGTCGCTCGTCGACGCCCCCCGCTCGGCGATGCCCTACACTCTCCGAACCTACGCCCCGCCGAGGAGCGCGCGATGCCCACGCCCGCGCAGGTCGCCCACGCCGAGCCACTCCGTCAGCGACGGCCCTATCGGTCGAGTTGGGTCGATCGCCTCCAGGAGGGACTGGACCGGTTGCCATGGTCGCCGTGGATCACGTACCTCGGCGCCTGGGTGGTCCTCGCCGTCGGCGAGACGCTCGCGAAGTGGGCCGACGGGAGCTACCCGGTGGGAATCCTGTTCCCCTACCATCTGGTGGCGTTCGGCACGGCCGCGTACGGGTTGGCGCTGCTGCACTACCTGGACCGCAGTGCGGCGAGCGCGCTCGAGTCCAGTCGATCCCTGCTCTCCCTCGACGACGACGCGTACCACGACCTGCGCTGGCGTCTCACCACCATGCCGGCGGCGCCGGTGGCCCTCGCGACCATGCTCGGCATGGCGTTCGGCGCGCTCCAGCGCCAGACGCTCGTCGCGCCCCATACCGCCACGCTTCGCTACGCCGTGGCCGGTCCGCTCGCCGTGTTCGAGTTCGTCGTCGTCCCCCTGGTCACCTGGGGCGTGATCGCCGTGTTCACCTACGGCACCCTCAGGCAGGCGCGCCTGATCGACACGATCTACCGCGACTACCTCGCGATCGACCTCTTCCGCGTCCGCCCGCTCTACGCGTTCGCGGCGCACGCCGCACGCATGTCGATCGGCCTGCTCGCGATCGGCTACCTCTGGGTGGTGACCTACCCGCGTGGCGTGGGCCAGGCGGTGATGGGCCTGTTCACGGGCACCCTGCTGCTCCTGACGGCGCTCGCCACCGCGCTCTTCCTGGCGTCGCTGTGGGGGGCGCACCAGCGGCTCGAGGCCGAGAAGCAGCGGCGCACGGCCGAGGCGCTGCAGCGGCTCGGCGTCGTCCTCGCCCACCAACGGGGGCTGCTCGACGCCGGGGAGTTCGCGGCGGTCGACGCGACCGCCAAGGCCATCGCCGGGCTGAACGCGGAGTTGGCGTACCTCGACAAGGCGTCCACCTGGCCGTGGCCCGTCACGATGCTGCGGACGTTCTTCACCGCGATGCTGGTGCCCTTGGTGGTGTTCGTCGCGCAGCGAATCGTGCAGACGCGGTTCGGTCTGTGACCGGGCGAGGGTGATCGCGTTGCGACCGGTTGCCACGCTTGGCGCTCGGGCCGTCGTGGACACGGCGGTACTCGGTGACACTGCGGTACGATGAGGGGTCGGGACAGGACCAGGCAGCCGCGGGGCCACCCAAGGTGGAGGAGATACCATGCGAAACCGCCCTTTGACCGCCCTCTCGTTCGCGCTCGCCATGACGTTCACGATCGCCCTCGCTCAAGTCGAAGTCGTCTACTGGACGCACGAGGACCCCAACCGCACCGCCCTCGAACAGGAACTGATCGAGCAGTTCCAGGCCGAGAACCCCGGCATCGTCATCTCCCGCGTCACGCACCCCTCCAACGCGCTGGCGCAGCTGATCCTGACGGCGTTCGCCGCCAACCGCGGGCCGGACATCTTCAACATGGAGACCTTCAACGAGTACCCGTACATCGTGAACCAGCGCGTGGCGCCGGTCGATCCGGTCGCCGCCGGGTTCGGGTCGTACGATGCGTTCTACGCCGCGTACCTCGAAGGCATGATCGACCCCGTCACGCTCGACCGCCTGCCGTACGGCATCCCGTTGGAGCTGACCAACTGGGCCATCTTCCTGAACATGAACGTGTTCCGTGGTGCCGGCCTCGACCCGCTCACCGACTACCCGAAGACGTGGGAGGAGATGCTGGAGATCGCCGATCGGCTCACGGTGCGTGACGGCGAGATCATCACCCGGCGCGGCTTCGACTTCCGCTACCCGTACTACCTGAACTTCATGGTGCCGATGGCCCAACAGCTCGGTGGCCAGCTGATCGGCGACGACGGCGAGAGCGCCATCGTCAACGACGAGGCGTGGCTGCGCGTGCTCGCGTACTTCCGCGAGTGGGGCCCGCACGGTCGGAACCTGGGCTCGCCGACCTACGCCAATGCCCGCGCGCTGTTCAACTTCGATAACGACGACATCGGCATGATGGAGTCCGGTCAGTACCAGGTCGCTCGCATCGCGAACGACAACCCTGGCTTCCTGCCGGGCGAGGGCTGGATGGTCGTCCCCTTCCCCGTCTGGGAAGACGCCGTCGAGGACGCCGCGGGAGCGTACTACGGCCACTACTGGATGGTCAACGCGCAATCGACCGCAGATGAGCAGGAGGCAGCCTGGAAGTTCATCGGCTACATGGCCCAGTTCGCGGAGGACTTCTTCGAGCGCGCAGGCCTGCTGCAGGCATCGCAGGCGGTGCTCGACAGCGACACCTTCAAGAACCACCCGTACTCCGACATCTTCATGTCCGACCTCGCCCGCGCCCCCGCCATCTACTACGGCGACGCTTCTCCCCAGATCCGCCAGGCGCTGCAGGACGCCGTCGAGGCCGTCATGCTGCAGAACCGCGAACCTGCCGAAGTGCTTGTCACCTTGCGAGCGAGCGTGGAGCGGGCATTGCGGGGCGAGTACTGAGGACTTGCGCCGGTGGCCCGTAGCGCGAAGCGACTGACCGTCGGCGCGAGGAAGGCGCTGTGGGGCTGGGCCTTCGTGGTTCCAGCCCTCGCCTTCTTCGGCCTGTTCGCCTTCTACCCGATCATCAACGCGCTCGTCCTCAGCCTGCACAGCAAGAACGTCCTGTCGCTGCGGCCGCCCCGCTTCGTAGGGTTCCAGAACTACGTCGACCTGTGGAACTCGGCGCAGTTCTGGAACTCCTGGAAGGCCACGGGCCTGTTCACCGTCAGCACCGCCGTGCCGCTGGTCCTGGTGTCGCTGCTGTTGGCCACGCTGATCGTCTCGCGCCTGCGGCTGCAGCGCTTCTTCCAGATGGCGCTGTACACGCCGGCGGTCATCCCCGGCGTCGTGGCCGCCGCCATCTGGCTGATGCTGCTCGACCCGCGCGGCATCGCCAACCAGTGGGTGAACTTCGTTCTCGGCGTGTCCGGCATCGACCGCAAGTGGCTCGCCTCGCCCGACATGGTGAGGCTGTCGACGGTGCTGGTCTACTTCTGGGGCAAGCTGGGGTTCTTCACCATCATCTTCATCGCAGGCCTCGGCGGCATCCCCACCAGCGTGAAGGAAGCCGCTCGCGTCGATGGCGCGACGGGCTTTCAGTTGTACCGCTACATCACGCTGCCGCTGCTGAAGCCCACCACGCTGCTGGTGTCGATCATGGCGATGATCTTCTGCATGCGCACGTTCAGCACCCAGTACCTCTTCACCCAATCGGGCGCGCCGCGCGAGCCGATCAACGTTGTGACGCTCGGCATCTACACAACGGCCATCCGCGACTATCAGATCGGCCTTGCCAGCGCGATGAGCATCGTGCTGCTGGTCGTGATGTTCGTATTGGCGTTCCTGCAGTTCCGCGCGTCGCGCACGCAGGACGGGTGAACCGTGGCGCTGCAGACGCAACAGGTGCACGGTGGAGGAACCCGCTTCCGACACACGCCCGTGGGCGTGATGGGCAACGTGCTCGGCTGGATGCTCTTGTGCTTCGCCGTGCTGCTGGTGCTCACGCCGGTGGCGTTCATGTTCATCGCGTCGTTCATGCCGGCGCGCGACATCCTCAAGTTGCCGTTCTCGTGGTGGCCGCAGACCTGGTACTTCGAGAACTTCTGGCACGCCATCCAGGGCAACGATGGCCGCTTCATCTTCCCGCGCGCCCTGCTCAACTCCGTCTTCGTGGCCGGCACCATCGCCGTCACCACCGTGCTGCTCTCGACCATGGCCGGCTACGGCCTCACCAAGCTGCGCTTCCGCGGCGCCGGGATCGTGTTCATGTTCATCCTCTCGACGCTGATGATCCCGTTCGAGACGGTGATGATCCCGCTGTACGTGGTGGTCACCAACCTCGGGTTGCAGAACAGCTACGCCGGGCTGATCGTGCCGTTCCTGCTCAGCGCCTTCGGCGTGTTCCTGATGCGGCAGTCGCTCCTCAGCTTCCCCGACGAACTGCTCGACGCGGCGCGCATCGATGGCGCCAGCGAGCCCGGCATCTTCTTCCGCGTCGTGCTTCCCAACATGTGGCCCGTGATGGCGGTGCTCGCCATCCTGACCTTCGAAGCGCAGTGGGACAACCTGATCTGGCCGCTGCTGGTGGTGCAGTCGTCCGAGCTCAAGACCATGCCGCTCTACGTCGTGACGTTCATGGAGGAGAAGAGCACGAACGAGGGCGCCATGGTGGCGGTGGCAGCGATCTCCAGCATCCCCATGCTGATCATCTTCTTCACCCTGTCGCAGTACTTCCTCCGCGGCGCCAACGTGTTCTCGGCGGGCAAGGAGTGACGGCGGCGCGCTTGCGTTCCAAGACACGTTCCGGGCGAGCGGCCACGGCGACGGCGGTCAAGCCGAAATGCAGGCGTCACCACACATGAGACTCTGCATCTTCGACGTCGGCGGTGTCATGGTCGGCGGCTTCGACGTGGCGCCGAAGATCGCCGGGCGCTTCGGCATCACGGCGGACGAGCTCCGGCCGCTCCTGCGCGCCGCCGACTACGAACTGCTGCACACCGGCCGCATCTCCGCACCGGAGTTCTGGGATCGCTTCCGGGCGAACACGGGGTTGGCGGTCGACGACGAGTACTGGGGCGCGTTCTTCCGTCCGGTGCGCCGCCCACGCATGTACGACCTCGTCCGCCGCCTGCGCCAGGGCGGCACGCGGGTGGTGGCCGGCACGAACACGCTCGATGCCCACTACCGCATCCATGCCGAGCTGGGTGATTACGACGTGTTCGACCACACCTACGCCTCGAACCTGATCCACCTCGCGAAGCCCGACCCGGCGTTCTACCGCCACATCCTCGATGCCGAGGGGGTAGCGCCCGCCCAGGCGCTGTTCATCGACGACTACCTGGAGAACTTCGAGGCGGCCGCGGGGCTCGGCATCCACGCCATCCAGTTCGAGACGGAGGACGACGCCATCGCGCGGGTGGAGGCGTGGGCGGCAGGCCGACGCGCCTCCTAGATCCAGCGCGTGGGCGGCCGCGCGACGGCGCGCCCCTTCCACGTCGTCCGGCGCCGGACGCCGTCGACGAACGAGCGTACGGCGACGGCCAGGAACGCGACGAACGTCAGGGGGTAGAGGAGCGCCGGCCACGCCGGCAGCCGCAGGCGGGCGTAGGTGAACAACCAGGTGACGAGCGAGAGGGTGATGCTGGCCGCGAGCAGCGCGGGTTCGGCCGGCACGCGTGTGGGCATGGCGGCGTGGAGCGCCAGCATCGCGATCGGTTCGAGGTGCACGAACGCCAGCCAGCCCCACACGAAGGCGTAGGGGAGGATCGCGTAGCCGAACGCCGCGAAGAGGTTCTTGCCGAACCCGGCGACCGCCTCGCGCCCGCTCCGGTACATGCGGCAGGTGACGATGTCGGTCGCGTCCAGGATGCGGCAGGCGAGGCCGGCGCGCGCGATGCGCCGCGCCAGGTCGAGGTCGTCGACGACGCTGCCGCGGACGGCCGCGTGCCCCCCGACGGCGTCGTAGGCCCCGCGCCGGAACGCCATGACTTGCCCGATGGCGCGGGCGAGGGGCGCCCGGCGCCACCGGAGGCCCGCGGCCAGCGGCGTGAAGGAGAAGAACGCCCAGTAGAACAGCGGCACGAGCAGCGTCTCGCCGAGGCTCCCCAGGACCTGCCTCGGCAGACCCGAGAGCAGGTCGGCCCGCGTCGTCCGCAGTGCCACGGCGATCCGAGCGACGGCGTCCGGTTCGAGGAAGACCGTGTCCGCGTCGGCGAACAGGAGCACTTCGCCCCGGGCGGCGAGCGAGAGCTGATGGCATGCCCAGTTCTTGCCCGTCCAGCCGGGCGGCGGCTCCTCGCCCGCCAGAACGGCGAGTCGGCCGTCGCGCGCGCGCTCGCGCTCGAGGATGGCTCGGGTGTGGTCTTCGGAGCGGTCGTCGAGCACGATGATCTCGAGATGCGGGTAGGCCTGCGCCAGCAGCGAGCGCACGCACGCCCCGATGTTCGGCGCTTCGTTGCGCGCCGGCACGAGGAGGGAGACCAGGGGCTGCGGGGCGCCGGCGCGGGCGCGTCCCGGGCGCGCCAGCACGGCGGCGTTGCTGAGGACGATGAGCAGCACGACGGCCTGGAACGCGAGGATGCCGAAGATGGCGTCGTGCGTCAGGTAGTGGAGGAGATCGCTGGTCATGTCGGCCGCGTCCGGCTGCGGCGATGGCGGGGCGGCCGCGCGAGGTCGGTGCGTTGCTTCCAGAGGATGACGGCGGACTGGAGCAGCAGCGCGACCGCCAGGGTGGGTTCGGGTTCCCACAGCACGACGCCCGCGAGCATCGCGGCGAGCGCGGCCGCCACCGCCCACCCGTCTGGCTCGACGAGGAGCGTCGCGGCCACGATGCCGACGACCGCGACGAGCGGGATCGTCCAGATCGTCAGCCCGATCCAGGTGCCGAGCGTGACCGCCAGCGCCTTGCCCCCCCGGAACCCCAGGAAGGGCGAGAACGCTGCGCCGACGACCGGCAGGACCGCGACCACCGCCAGCGTCCAACCGTCGATGCCGAGCACCTCCTTGGCGAGGACGATCGGCAGTACGCCCTTGCTCACGTCGAGCAGCAGGACCGCGATCCCCAGCCCGATGCCGCCCGCGCGGAAGGCGTTCGTCGCGCCGGGGTTCCCGTCCCCGACCTCGCGCACGTCCTTCTTCACGACGATGCGACCGATCCACCAGGAGAACGGCAACGAGCCGCTCAGGAAGGCGACCAGCGACACGAGCGCGGCCCCGGCCCACGGGCTCGATGATGAAACGTCCACGGATTCGCCGCCTCTGGGGTCATGCTACCCCGCGCCGAGGCGCGCGCCCGGGACCAGGTGGTAGGATTCGCCGTCGCCATCGCGCTCGATCGCTCCCGGAGGAGGCTAGGGATGGATGTGCTCTCCATCGTGCTCATCGTCTTCGGCACGCTGGAACTCCTCAACGTCCTGACGCTCTACCTGGCGCCAGGGTCGCGCAGGGGCAACGCGCTGGGCGTGTTCCGGGCGTACGAGCGGTCGAAGGAGGAGCCGGAGGTCCACGCCCTGGTGAGCTACCTGATCGACTGGGTGGCCGGCACCAAGCTGATCTTCATCGTGCTGCTGATCGGTATCATCATCACCGGCTCGCCCGCGACCAAGGTGTTCAGCGTCATCGCCCTCATGTTCTCGATCCTGACCTTCTACTCCCGGCTCTACCCCGCCATCACGAAGATGGACCGGGACGGCCAGATCGTCCCCCGGGGGTACTCCAGGACCCTGGCCCTCATGATCGCGGGGTTCGTGGTCGTCTTCGGCGTCGCGGTCGTCGTGTACCTCGTGAGTTACGCCGGCGGATGAAGGAGACGCCTGACACGGTGCGCGAGCCGCCGCGGCTGGGGCTGAACCCGGACACGGTGCGGGACGTCTGGTCGCGCACCTACAACACCCAGGGAAAGCCGGACTGGTCGCACATCTTCCCCCACTACCACGACGGCGTCGTCTTCCAGGACGCCATCCAGCGGGTCGAGGGGCGCGAGGCCTTCGAGGCCCTGTGCAACCGGCTCGCGAAGCGCTGCCGCGAGCTGCGCATGCACATCGTCGACGTGTCGCAGACGGGCCGCGTCATCTTCCTCGAGTGGGAGATGACGCTGATGTTCCAGCGGTACCCGAGCTCGACCCTCTACGGCTGCACCAAGTTGACCCTCGACGACGACGGCCTCATCGTCCGCCAGCGCGACTACTACGACCTCTGGGGCGACATCTTCGACAACATCCCCCGCTTCGCCGGGGCCTACCGCAGGTTCATGCGCCGGAGGTTCGGGTAGGCCGTGTTCAGGTACCTGAGGCAGTACGAGATGGCAGACATGCGGGCCATGCTCCGCAACAACCGGACGCCGCACCACCGAACCACGGCGTCGATGGCGGGCAAGACGGTCGTGATCGCGGGATCGACCTCCGGCGTCGGGCTGGCCGCCGCCGTCGAGATCGCGCGGTACGGCGGACGGCTGGTGCTGCTGGCGCGCAGCGAGGAGAAGGGGCGGGCGGTTCGGTCGATGCTGGAGCGCGACTTCGGGGCGGAGGTCGCGCTCTTCCTGGCGGACTTCGCGCGCCTCTCGGACGTCCACCGCGTGGCCGGCGAGCTGCTCGACGGCGTCGAGCGGATCGACGTCCTCATCAACAGCGCGGGCGTTCACTGCACCCGCAGGGCCATGACCGACGAGGGGCACGAACTCGTCTTCTGCGTCAACCACCTCGCCCCGTTCGTCCTGACCCATCGGCTGATCCCCCGCATGCAGCAGGGCGGTGCCGCGCGCATCATCCAGGTCAACTCCCAGGGCCACCGGTTCGGCGGCCTGGCCCTCGACGACCTCGATTGGCGCCGGCGGTTCTACCTCGGCCTGCGGGCGTATGGTGCCTCGAAGACGGCCCAGCTGCTGTCGGTGTGGGAGTTCGCGGAGCGGCTCGAGGGGAGCGGTGTGACCATCAACGCCATGCATCCCGGCGAGGTCCGGACGGGGATCGGCAGCAACAACGGACCGCTCTACCGCTGGACCCAGCGGCGGTTCCTGTGGCGGTTCCTGGGGGACGCGCGCACCTCCGGGGAGTCGTTGCACACCCTCGCCGCGGCGCCGGAGCTCGAAGGCGTCAGCGGCCGCTACTACAACCGCACCCATCCCGAGAAGCCCGCCCCGCACGCGTTGGATCGCGCGGTCGGCCGGCGCGTGTGGGAGCGGACGTTGGCGCTGACGGGGCTGAACGGTGACGTCTGACGTCGTCGTCGTGGGGGGCGGGGCCGCCGGCCTGACGGCCGCCGCCTACGCGGCCCGCGCGGGTCGCTCCGTCGCGCTGTTCGAGCGGCAGGAGCGGCTCGGCGGCCTGGTGCAGTCGGTGGAGCGCGACGGGTTCGTCTTCGACATGGGGCTGCGGGCCGTGGAGAACGCGGGCATCGTCCTGCCCATGCTCGAGGAGCTCGGCCTGCGACTGGACCACGTCAGGAGCCCGGTGTCGATCGGGATCGAGGGAGACGTCATCCGCGTCGATTCCCAGGCCTCGCTGGAGGACTACCGCGACCTGTTGCTGCGGACCTACCCCGGTAGCGGCGCAGACATCGACCGGATCATGGCGCTGATCGCTCGGATCATGCGCGACATGGACGTCCTGTACGGCATCGACAACCCGCTGTTCAAGGACGTGCTGCGCGACCGGCGCTACCTGTTCGGGACGCTTCTGCCGTGGATGCTGCGGTTCGTCGTCACCATCGGGCGCATCAACCGCATGGCGGGCCCGGTCGAGGACCTGCTGGACGAGCTGACGGACGATGTCGCGCTGAAGGGCATCATCGGCCAGCACTTCTTCCAGGGCACGCCGGCGTTCTTCGCGATGAGCTACTTCAGCGTGTACCTGGACTACCTCTACCCCCGTGGCGGCACGGCGGCCCTGATGGGGCTGCTGGAGGGCTTCGTGCGCGGGCGCGGCGTGGACGTGCGTACCGAGCTGCCGATCGTGGCCGTCGATCCCGAGGCGCGCACGGTGACCGACCGCGCCGGCGGCGTGTGGGGATACCGGAACCTGATCTGGTGCGCCGACCTCAAGACGCTCTATCGGGCCATCGACGCGGCGGCGATCGTCGACGCGCGCCTCGCCCGGGCGGTCACCGCGCGGCGCGAGGAGCTGGAGGCGTGCGCCGGCAGCGACTCCGTGCTGTCGCTCTTCCTGGCGGTGGACGAGGGTCCGGAGACCTTCCGGGCGGTCTCCGAGGGGCACCTCTTCTACGCGCCCGACGCCCGCGGCCTGGGCGACCTGCACACGCGGGGCCTGGAATCGCTGCTGGACCGGTACGACGACGAGCCGCTGCCGGTCGAGCCGGTGAAGGCGTACCTGGACGCGTTCTTCGCCCGCACGACGTACGAGGTGTCGATCCCGGTCCTCAAGGACCCCGCCCTCGCGCCGGCGGGGAAGACCGGGCTGATCGTCAGCTGCCTGTTCGACTACCGGCTCACCCGCCGGATCCAGGAGGCCGGCTGGTACGACGCGTTCCGGGAGCACGCCGCCGACGCCATGACGGCGGCGCTCGCCGCGCGGCTCTACCCCGGGCTGGGCGGCAGGGTCCTGTCGCGCTTCATGACCACGCCGGTCACGCTCGAGGCCCGCACGGGCAACAGCGACGGCGCCATCGTCGGCTGGGCGTTCAACGCCGGACGCATGCCGGCGGTGCACCAGATGCAGCGCGTCGCGCGTTCGGTCCTGACGCCCATCCCCGGCGTGTTCCAGGCGGGGCAGTGGGCGTACAGCCCCGGTGGTGTGCCGATGGCGTTCCTGACGGGGAAGCTGGCGGCGGAGCGGGCGGTGAGGGTGCGAACGGGGCGCCTCCTCGAGTAACGGCGGTACGCCGACCGGTCGCGGGCGACGTGACTGGTAGCGCAATCTCCCTCACCGTTCCTCGGGCGGCGACCGTCATCGCGTGAAGGGTGAGCGTCACCGTGAAGGTCGCCATGCCATGCGCTCCGCTGCGCGGCGCTCGAACGCCACCGCCCCTTGGCGGCGTGCGACGCGCCGGGCGCGCTCGCGGCAGGCGGCGGCGCGCTCGCGCCACCTGGCGTCCGCGTCGGTCGTCGCCGCGAGCAGCTCGCCGGTCACGCGCCAGGTCTCTGCCTGGAACCACGTCTCGCCGCTGCGGGCCGCCATGGCGAGCGCTTCGCGGCTCGCGGCGAGGCCGTCGTCCAGTTGGCTGGCGGCGCCGCACGCCTGCGCCAGGAGGGTGAGGAACGCCGACCGGTTGAGGGTCGTGCCCGACGCCAGGTACCGGTCGATGGCCGTGCGCATCCGGTGCAGCCGCACACTGGCTTCGCGGTCGTCCGCGCCGCCGGTCCGCAGCGTGGCCAACTCGGTGAAGAAGGTGGCGGCCCGCAGGAACGCTTCGAGGCCGTAAGCGGTGGCGAGGGCATGCAGGGCCGTCACATGCGCCGCCAACGCGGCGTCGCAGCCGCGGGTGGCGGCGCGCCAGCAGGCGCGGGCATGGGTGTAGGCGCTCGTCATGGGGTGCGCGAGGCGGTCGGCCCAAGCGAGTGCCTCCGCGCCCCGCAGCTCCGCCTCCTCGGACTGGCCGAGCAGCCACAGGCACTCCGCGAGGTACGCCATCGCGACCACGGCGGGCGCCATGCCGAACCGCTGGGCCAGTCCGCGCTGCATCTCCGGGTCGGGGGACGCGGCCGCCCCCTCGAGGGCCGCCCGGGCAGCGGCGAAGCGGCCGCGGTAGAAGAAGCTCACGTCGAGCTGCGTGAGGGCGATCCACGTCGGGTCGTGGGTGGCGTGGGCCAGGCGCCGCATCCGTTTGGCCAGGTCGTGGACGACCGCGTGTTCCGACCGACCGACGCGGAACACCGACAGCGACCACAGGACGGGCACCAGCGAGGCGTCGTCCTCGAGCCCGGCCGTCAGCTCCTGGGCACGGGCGTACGCAATCGCGAGCTCCGCGGGCGCCCAACCGCGGCTGGCCGTGAGAGGCGGGCCGAGGGCCAGCTGCAGGGCGAGTTCGCGCCGATCACGGGTGGGCCCGGGCGGGAGCGCCGGCAGTAGGCTCAGGGCGGTCCGCAGCAGCGCGACCGCGTCCGCATGAGCTGAGAGTCGCTGCGCGTGGTGCGCTGCGGCGGCGTAGTGGTCGACGGCGTCGTCGAGCAGCCCAGCGGCCGCGAAGTGGCGCGCGAGCGGCAACGCGGCCTCCTGTCGCAACTCTGGGTCCGACGGCAGCGCGCGGGCCAGCTCGCGTCCCACCTTCGCGTGGAGTTGCGCCCGCTCGACGGGGTCCAGATGCTGGACCAGGTACGCCTGGAACAGTGCGTGCCGGAAGCGGTAGCGGGTGATGGGACGGCCATGAAGGTCGAGCGTGGCTGCCGCCACCACCAGCCGATGGCGACGCCCGGCCTCATGACTCAGGAGTTCGCATGCTTGGGCCAGCGGCATCCCAGCTGAGGCGGCGGCGACAGCAGCCGTGAACTCCTCGCCCTCCACGGCGCCGGTCCGGAGCAGGTCTGCACACGTGCTCGAGAGGTGATCGATGCGGCGGGCGATGACGGCCTCCACACGCACCGGCAGTTCGTCCCAGCGGAGACCGGGTCCCTGGACCCAACGTCCCTGCCGGTCGCGCCGGAGCTCACCGCGCAACTGCATGCCCCGCAGCAGTTCGACGGTGAACAGCGGGTTGCCGCCGGTGTGCGCCTGCAGCCGGGTCCGGAACGAACGCGAGAGCGCGTTCGGCTCCGTGTCGATCAGCGCGTCGACGAACCCGGGATCACCGGCCCCGAGATCCACGAAGAAGGCGGCGCGGGCGGCGCGCAGCTCGTCGACGGCACCGAGCATGGGGCGCTCCGGGTCGTCGCGGCGGAGCTCCTCGGGTCGGTAGGCGCCGACGAGCAACACCCGGCTCCCGGCGAGGGAACGCCCCAGGTGGAACAGCAGATCGATGGATGCCGCGTCGATCCATTGGAGATCGTCCAAGAGAAGCAGGAGCGAACGGTGTCGCCCCAGCTCGCGGATCACGCTCGCCACCTGCTCCAGGAGCGCGGTCTGTGCGGGAGCCCGAGCGCCGGCGCCACCCGGCGCGCGCCGCCCCGTGACGCGCTCGAGCCGCTCGACGTCCGCGGCCGAGACGCCCGCGTGGCGCCGACCGTGCGCGGCCAGCGTGCTGGTCGAGACGAAGCGGTCGAGCAGGTCAGGCCCGTGGTGGAGGAACGCGGCGATCGTGTCCGGCAGGCGACGCCAGCTTCGTCGGGCGGCTTCGGGCCCGACGGTGCGGACGGTCGGCGGTGCCTCTGCCTCACCCGAGAGCATGCGGGCGGCGTGGCGGAACGGTTCGTACGGGTCGCCACGACCCGTGAACGCGCTGCACGAGCCCCACAGCACGAGCAGGTGGGGTTCGTGCTCCAGGGCGCGGCGAGCGAACTCCGCCAGCAAGGTGGTCTTGCCGCTGCCGGGCTCGCCCGTGACGAAGACGGCGTGCCCGTGCCCTGCTGCCGCTCGTGCCAGGGCTTGATCCAGAAGCGCGAGCTCCGGGTCGCGTGCGACGAAACGCTCCGGTTCCGCCGGCGAGGTTCGTCCAGCGAGGCCGGGCCACGTCGGCGGCCCGGGATCGGACGCATCGAGGGGGGCCTCGGTGCGGGCCTGCTGGGCCAGGCGCAGCGTGGCGGCCTCCGGTTCGAGCCCCAGGTCCTCGAGCAGGCGCTGCCGGCAGGCGTCGAACTGCGCCAGTGCCGCCGAACGGTCGCCGCGCCGCAGGTGCAGCCGCATGAGGTGGCGGTGCGCCGCCTCGTCCCACGGGTCCAGAACCAGCCAGCGCCGGGCGCTGGCGGCGGAGGCGTCGTCGTCGCCCAGGAGCGCGCGGGCCTTCGCCAGCAGCCGGGCCACCCGTGCGGCATCTCGGACGAACTCCTCACGCGCTTCGGCCAGCCATGCCTCGAACGGGGCGCTGTCGATGGCGAAGCCCTGCAGCAGCTCGCCGCGCACGAGCGCCAGCGCCTCGCCGAGGCGGGCCACGCCGTCCGGATCGGCGAGCGACTCGGGCGTGGCGTCGCCCCCTGGGACGAGCGACCGGAACGCGCCCACGTCGGTCCATCCGCCTGCCGCGGAGGAGGCGGCGACGGTCGTCTCCGAGACCGTCAGGAACGGCTGTGGGGATGTCGTGTCGGCGAGGACGTGCCGCAGGTTGGAGAGCGCGTTGCGCAGGTTGGCGCGCGCGTTGCGCTCGCTGCGCTCCGGCCACAGCAGGTCGGCGAGCGTCCCGCGCGGCCACGGCCTGTCGGGCTGCAGGACGAGGAACGCCAGCAGGGCCCGAACCTTGTCGGAGCGGAAGCCACTCAGCGCCTCGCCGGCGCGCTCCGCGGCGAAGGGGCCGAGCAGGCGAACCGACCAGCGTTCCACGCACGCTCCCCTCGCCGGACCCGGCGGCCGGCAGGCAGCGGTCGTCGCGGAGGCACCGCGGCGGCGCCCGACGCGGCAGGGCGCGATTCCTTCGTCGATCGTCATGCTAGCAGGACTCGTCTGCCGTGGCGCCGGCGCAGCGGACGCGTGCACGCGATACGCGTCCTGAACGCGCTGTCCACGCCGTCGGTGCGCAGGCTGCGGAGCATGGGGTTGGAGGTGCAGCGGTGAGCGCCGATCGCGTCGCGCGGATCGTGTTCGCCCCGATCGCGCGCGTCGTCGCGGCGGTGCGTGAGCGGTTCGCGCGGGCCCGGTGCCGCGACGAAGCCGGTTGGGACGCCGCGCCCACGGGCGCCGCACACGACACCGGGGCCGCCGAAGGGGGGTGGAGCCTCGACCTGCCGGACGACCGTGAGAAGCCTACCCGGTGAACCGCGCCGACCGCCGTCGACGCTGCTGGAGGTAGACGATGTGGAGAGACCGGAAGAGCGCGAAGTGGACCGCGACGTTGCTGCTGCCGCTGGCTGCCCTCTTGGCAGCGGTCGGGCCGCTGGTCGCGGCCGAGGAGTTCGGGACGACCGAAGTGACGATGATCGCCTGCCGGATCGTGGCGGACGAGATGACGATGGACGAGGGCACCGTGTACGTGCGGCGACGGGTGATGGTAGCGGCCTTCCTGACGGACGACCCGTACTTCGCGGGCCGTGGCACGGTCATCGCCAACGCCAACCTGTTCCCGGAGGCGGGGCGCGGCGCGTTCCAGGGTTTCATCGAGATCCGCCCTGATGCCTTCCAGGGCTTCTGGTCGGGCACGTTCGCGATCGTGGTGGATGAGAACGGCCCGCACGGCTGGACCGTCTCGCTTGGCAACGGGCCCGACCTGCAGGGTCTGCACGTCGAGAGCGCACTGCGGCCGTTGCCGCCTGCCGTGGTCGCCGAGTACGCCTGGGCGTGCGGTGGCGAGGCCCCGATCTCCGGCTCCGTCGCCGTCGGCAGGATCGCGCGGGTGCGGCCGGAGTCGCCCTGATCGGGGTGGTCCGCCGCGATCGTGGCGGGCGGCAGCGTGGTCGTCCCGTGGGGCGACGTCCATGGCGTGACCTTCGCCTGGAGGTGACGGGTGGCGTCCGGCGGTTCGCGCCCCCGTCCCGCCGCGACCGCCACCAGCGCCAGTTACCGGTCGCTGCTGGACGTGGCCCACCTGGTTGAGCCCGAACTGCAGCCGGTGACGAGCACGCTCCGGCGCATGGGCGTCCACACGGGGGTCGGTCGACCCCTGCCCGTCAGGACACGGCACCGCACCCAACCGAGCCGGCATGGACACCGGCTGCTCGCCGGTCGCGGCCCCCCCGATCGGTCAGCGTGATCGCACCTGGAGCTCCAGGCGCGTGCCGCGGCCGTCCGGCGTCAGCCGGACCTCACCCGCGGTCGCAGCGTCCTGGAAGGCGATCACGACGACGTCGCCCTCCTGGGCGTTGCGGGTGGGCCGGTAGCGGGCACGCACGAGCCCCAGCTCGAACCCGCGGCGGGCCGCGTCCACGGCGTCGGCGAGTCGGCCCTCGAGCGTGCAGCCCTCGCCCTCGACGACGGCCGTGAGCACGACGCCTGCCGGGAGCAGCGCCTGGATCACGTCGCGGGGCACGCCGCCGCACGGGTCGGGAATCGACACGGGCGGGGCGTCGCCGGCGGTGCCGTCGTCGGCCGTGTCCGCGTCGTCGCCCGCGTCGCCGTCGCCGTCGATCACCGTGAAGGTCCAGGTCACGGCCTCGCCCAGCACCGCGCCGTCCCGCGACCGCACCCCCGCGAGCGTGGCCCGGTAGGCGCCGGGCGGGAGCGGGTCGGCGGGCAGGGCCAGCAGGGCGCGGCCGTCGGCGACCACCGAGGTCGCCAGCGGCACCGCGTCGCCCGCGACGGTCGTCAGCGCCAGCGCGTCGCCGCCGGCGACGCCCGCGGCCGACAGCGGCGCGTTCAGGAAGACCATCAGGGCGGCATCGGACGCGTGGGCCTCGCCGTCTCGGGGGAGGGTCGCGAGGACCCGCAGGCGCGGGTCGACGTCGACACGCAGCGTCGCCTCGGCCGTGTCGAGGCCAGAGGACGCGCGCGCCCGCACCGTGGGGCGCGGCCCCGGCTCGAGGTCGTCCGGGAGCGGGAAGGCGGCCGCGCGGATCCCCGTCGCCAGCGGAAGCCAGTCGACGCCGTCGGGGCTGTACGCGAGGTCGACGGCGAGCTCGGCGCCGTCGGCGTCGACGGCGCGCCAGGCCAGCGCCCCGTCGCGCCACTCGAGACGGACCTCGGGTGGGCGGGCGTCGCGGATGCGCTCGGCCAGTACGCGGCCGTCGCGGCCGATGACGATGCGGTGGGCGTCGGCCGGGGCGGGCAGCAGCACCTCGAAGACGGCGGTGGCGAGTTCGTTGGGCCCGTGCGACGCCACGGGGCGCACGGCGTCGAAGGCCTGCCGCGCGAGGACGCGCCCGCCCGCGTCGAAGACCTCGGCCAGGTAGGGGCCGGCGGGGTCGCCGGCGGCCTCGGCGCCGTGCGGCGGCGGATCGACCCGATCGACACGCTCGATGGTGACGGCGCCGAGGTCGTCGACGAGGCCGCGCACCGCGACGTGCGAGCTCGGGACGGCCGTGGCGAACACGGCGTCCCCCTGCGGGTCGAAGGGGCGGCGGTTGGCCCCGCGGGCCGCCGCTCGGGCGGCGACGCGGTCGAAGAGGTGGTCGTAGTAGAGGTTCGTGATGAAGGCGCGCTGGAGGCCGTCCGCCACACC
>Ga0114946_10000967_pt1 | contig 19842 bp, 14 predicted proteins | sample WalLakDeSediment_FD_88676 | JGI IMG/M metagenome (GOLD analysis project Ga0114946, IMG submission 88676) | Lake sediment microbial communities from Walker lake, Nevada to study Microbial Dark Matter (Phase II) - Walker Lake 11/02/13 Deep Sediment | ecosystem: Environmental > Aquatic >...
GGCGCCGGCGGCGGCGCGGGCCAGGCGAATTGCGACCTCGGGGGTCTCGGCCAAGGTCAGCAGCAATTCGTATTGGCGGTAGGCGTCGGCGTACCAACCGTGGCGCAAGAAGATGTCGCCTAGCAATTGGCGGCTGCCAACTCCGGTCGGCGCGAACTCGACGAGCTCCGAGAACAAGCGCTTGGCCTGGGCGTCGCGGCCGGCGTCGGCGAGCAGCTCGCCGATCAGCATGGCTAGCTCCGGGGTCATCTGGCCCTGGTCGCGCAAGCGCAGGCCGCGGGCGACGGCCGCCTCGCGTTGGCCCTGGGCGACGAGCTCGGCGAGCATGCGCCGCTCGCCGTCGGGGTCGCCGGGGGCGTTGGCGAGGGCCGCGTCGAGGAGCCGCAGGCGCTCTTCGGGCTTGTCGGTGATGTCGAGGCGGCGATCGATCTCCCACCACGATTCGACGCCGCCGTAGATCGCATAATTGACCGCGGCGATCAGCTGCGGCTCGATCAGCCGGCGAAGCAGGTTTTGGACCAAGAACAGCCGGGCGTCGCCGTCGGCGTAGAAATGGCCGAGCAAGAGCTGAATCTCGGCCTCGGTCCGGGCCCGGGCTTGGAGCAGATCCAAGAACGCCTGCTGGTCCCGCCAATGGCGGAGCTCGCAGGCCGCGGCCGAGGCTTCGTAGACGCGCAGCATCCCGGCCATGCCGGTTTGACGATCGAGGCGGCGCGCCCACAGCAGCCGGCGATGCTTGAGGTCGCGGGTGGATTCGTCGCTGCACGCGACGCTCTGATCGCGGAGCACCGGCGAGGGCATGATCTTCATGCGCCCGCTCATCGAGCTGCGCGCGAGCTCGGACTCGGTGATCTCGGCGACCCAAGCCGGCGGCGCGGCGACCGGGTAGCCCGCCGCGGCTAGGCGTCCGGCCCGGTTGTCGCCGTAGACGTCGACGGTCTCGGCGTCGAGCTTGAGCACGCCTAGGGTCCCGCCCTTGCGCACGTTCAGGCCAGGCGTTTCGTCCTGGCCTTGGTTGACGCGGTCGAAGTCGTCGGCGCCGGGGGTCGGCTCGAGCCGGGCGTCGGCCGGGGTCGCGGCTGAGGGCGCCGGTCCGCGGGTTTGGGCGGCGCGGTTGAGCGTGTCGCCGCGCTCGTGGGTCGGCTCATCGGCGGAGGCCGAGGGGTGATCGCCGGGGGCCGCGAGGCAGCCCAAGGGCGCCGACGCGGCCGCGCCGATCATCGACAGCACGGTCGGCGACGGGTCGAGCTCGGCCGCGAGCCCGCTCGCGTCGGCGGTCAACACCGGGAAGTCGCGCCGGCGCCGTTCGATGCCCGCGCGCCGGTAGGCGGCGTTGTCCTCGAGGGCGAGGAACGAGGTGAACGGGGTCATCAGCCCGTACTCGATGCCGAGGGTCAAGACCTTGCCGCGCACGGCCGCGGGCCCGCGCGAGTCGTTGAGCAGCTGCTGGACATTGGCGCTGGCCCACAGCCGCGGGACCAGGCGGTTCAAGATCGTGCCGGACTTGTCACGCTCGAGCGGGTAGCTGTTCGAGAACTCCTCGCCGCCAAACCGCCAGCGGATCGTGACCTCCTTGGGCAGCTCGTGGTGGGTGCGGGCGAGGATCGTCAGCTCTTCACCGCGCGATAATTTTCCTTCGGCGCTGACAAATACATCGTCGAGGCCCTCGCCGGCGTCGACGACCAAGTGCGTCAGCGTCGGGGTCTTGAGGGCGCCCGAGAGCTCGAGCGCCCGAATCACGGCCTCGCTGGGATCGTCGACCCGCAAGCTCCGACCGCCGCCGACCTGCGCGAGCCGGGTCAGCAGCGCTTCATCGACCTCGCGCCCGACCGCGACCGTAAACAGCCGCGCCGGCGAGCCGGTCAGGTTACGGCGCAGGCGCGAGGCGATCGCCTCCCCCTCGACCTCGCCCGAGGTCGCGAGGCCGTCGCCGATGTAGACGATCGCCGGCTGCGTGCGGCCGTGGACGCGCGCGAGCGACTGCTCGAAGATCGCCCCGAGGTCGGTCGCTCCGCCCGCGCCGCGCTGGGCGAGGTGCTCGAGCGCCGCCTTGATCGCGTCGGGCGTGGCCGCGGCCATGCCGACTTCGGGGTACAAGACCTCGGCCCCGAGGTCGGCCGCGATCAGCACGAATTCATCGTCGTGGGACAGCGAGCGCAGCAGCGCCTCAGCGACCGCGAGCTTGGCTTGATGCTCGCCTGGATCGCTGCCGGCCGAGGTGTCGACCACGACCACGACCTCGCCCTTGGGCACGGCCGCGGCCGCGAACTCGATCTCCGGGGTCCAGCGCAGCATCACGTACTTGGCCGTGTCGCCGCCGGGCTCGAACAGGTTGAGGCGCAAGGCCGGCGGCTGGGCCTGGCCCTCGGTCCCGCGCTTGCGGGTCAGCTCGAGCTCGAAGTCCGCCCGCGGCGTGAAGCCGCTGCGGCGCATGGTGATGCGATCGCGCTCGCGGCCTTCGATGCGCGCGTCGCTGCGGGTCGCGAGGCCGTAGAGCTCGCGCATGGCCCCGCGCAGCTGCACTTGCAGGGCGAACTCTTCGAGGGTCGCGCTCTCGCGCCCAACCGGCGCCGCCATCGGGTAGCGGTAGCGCAGCTTGCCCTCGGTCTCGGACAAGAGCTGCTGGTAGCGCAGGACCACGCGCCGGGTCCCGACGCCGGGGATCGGGTAGATGCGCGCGCGCACGGTCCTCGCGTCGATCCACTCGAGCAGCGCCGGATCGACGCGGCGGCGGATCGTCGACTCGTAGGTCTGCGCCGCCTGCTTGCGCTCGACGACCTCGGCCTCGACGAGCTCGCCGTCGGTCTCGAGCGCGAACCCGACGATCATCGCGTGCTCGGGGACCGTGAACCAATACCAGCCTTCGACCTCGACGCTCGACGGGTTAAAGAACACCTGCTCGACCTCGGTCTCGGCGACCTGCTCGTCGACCACGACCTTGACGGTCTGGCGCTGGATCGCCAGTGGCAGCGCCGCCGCGCCTGGTCCGGCCATGTGGTCGATCGCGTAGAGGCTCCCGGTCCCGACCCATGGCGAGTCGGCCGAGGCGCTGTGATCACCCATGCCGCCGGTCCAGTCGTCCCAGAATTTAACGGGCTCGACCGTGGGCTCGCCGGCGCCGATGATCGTCGCTCGTTCGCCGGGGCGAAGCTCCGCGCGTCCGCCCGGCGCGGTCACGATCGCCAGCCCGCCGGTCACGAAGATCTCGACCTCGGCCTCCGGCGAGTGCCGCAAGCTCGCCCCGCCGTCGCTGAGCGAGACCTGCACGGCCCCGCAGGTGTGCATGCTCGCCCGCTGACCTGGCTCGAGCGGCGGCGCCTCGAGCCAGACCTGGCCCGACTCGATCACCAGCCCGTCGCCGAGCGTCACGATCGTGGCGTCACGCAGATACGCCCGGGTCCCGTCGCCGAGCCGGACCAGCGCCCGCGCGCCGACGCCCGTGCGCAGCTTGGCCCCGAGCGGCAGCGGCGTGTTCGACATCAGCGTGGTCTCGCTGCCGTCGTCGGCGATCAACATCACCTCGCCAGCCGCGAGCTCGAGGCTAGCGCCAAGCGAGGGCGCCTCCGTCGGGATCGGCTCGGTCTGGCAAGAGGTCGCGACCGCGGTCAGCAGACCGAGGACGCTCGCGAGCGTGAGCAGGCCGCCAGCGATCCGCGACGCCCGCCGGCCTCGCTTGGGTTGCTCGACGCGCTCGAGTGACGCGGGGTTGGGCTGACGCTCGTTGTCGTGGTGAGTCACGGTGCTGCCTCGGGCGCGCCGGCGCGCCCAGCGGATCCTACCTTCAACTCGATTAAAATTGCCCGCTATACTGCCGCGCTCATGAGCGAGCCCTCGAACTCCCCGCGCTTGCCCTGGCTGCTCGAGCGGGGCGAGACCAGCCCCAGCGCGCCCTCCGGGCTCCTTGGTCTGCGTCGCGAAGGCCCCGCGCCTGCCGGGCCCGAGCCCGAGCCCGAACCCGAGTCCGAGGCGGCCTACCGACTCCACCGTCGCTTCGATCGCATGGGCCGGCTGGTCGGCGACGCGGCCATGGCCAAGCTGCTCGGCAGCCACGTGATGGTCATCGGTCTAGGCGGGGTCGGCAGCTGGGCCGCCGAGGCCCTCGCTCGCTCCGGTGTCGGTCGCCTGAGCCTCGTCGACTTCGACCTCGTGTGTGTGACCAACGCCAACCGCCAGCTCCACGCCGTGCGCGGGGCCACCGGCAAGCCCAAGGCCGCGGTCATGGCCGAGCGCCTGCGGACCATCCACCCGAGTTGCGAGGTCGAGGCCGTGCAGAGCTTCTACGAAGCCGGGACCAGCGAGGCGCTGCTCGGGCGCGAGCCCGATCTGATCATCGACGCGATCGACAACCTGACCGCCAAGGCCCACCTGATCGCCACCTGCCGCGCGCGCGGGATCCCGTTGGTCGTCTCCGGCGGCGCGTCGGGGCGCATGGACCCCACCCAGGTTCGCGTGAGCGATCTCAGCGAGGTCGAAGGCGACCCATTCTTGGCCGCGCTGCGCAAGATCTTGCGGCAGCGCCACGACTTCCCCCGCGGGCACGGCTGGGACCTAGCCGCCGTGCATTCGCTCGAGCCGATCAGCGAGCCGGTCGAGCTCGCCTACGACCGCGGCGAGGGGTTTCGCTGCGTGTGTCCCCAGGGCGACAATGGCAAGCACACCTGTGACCAGCGTAATCTGATCTATGGGACAGCGGGGTTTGTGACTGGCAGCTTTGGGTTTGCCTGCGCGAGCGTGGCCGTCAAGCGGCTGGTTCGAGCGGGGCTCTAGTCTAGTCAGGAACAGCCTCATGTGGACGGCGGCGCGGCGCCGATGTAGGCTGCGCCCGTGGTCTTCGATGCGAAACGATTCATGGTCTTCGGCGCCTTGCTCATGGGCTGCCCGATGGCCAACCCAGCCTTTGAGTACGGCAACAGCGAGACTCGGGGAGAGGGCAGCGGCGACTCGGCGTCGGACACCAGCACCTCGCGCGACGGCGACACCTCGGACGACGGCGAGACCTCGGGCGAGAGCGACACCTCCGGCGTCGGCGAGACCTCGGGCGAGAGCGACACCTCGGCCGAGAGCGCGACCTCGGGCGACGGCGACGGCGACGGCGACGGCGAGCCTGTCAGCTGCGAGGCGCCCCAGACCATGTGCGGAAACGTAGACAAGTGCACGGACTTGGACAGCGACAACGTAAACTGTGGGGCCTGCGGGCAAACGTGCGTCATGAGCCGCGAGCTCTGCGAGGCTGGCGTCTGCGAGTGCGTGCTCGGGCCCGGAATCATCGAATGTGACGGTTCTTGCGTCAACAAGTATACCGATCCCGAGCACTGCGGCAGCTGCTCCAACGCTTGCCCACAGGGCCTGTTCTGCAACGCGGGAGAGTGCGCAGAGGGATGTGGCGGACTCGCGCCGGATCAGTGCGGATTCAGCTGCACCAACATACTAACGGACCCCTCCAATTGTGGGATGTGCCAAAAAAAGTGCTGGTACAACCATAGTTGCGTCGACGGCCTCTGCCAGCTCTGATCTGATCTCAACGCTCAGCCGGCTTCGCCGAGGCCCTTGGCGTAGCGCTCGAGGCCGTCCTTCACGACGACCCCCGACCGGTCGCAGAGGGCATCGAGCTGCTGGGCGAGGGCGAGCACGGGCTCGCTGTCGCGCGCGGGATAGGGGGCGGCGAGCTCGAGGGCGCGGGCGTATGCGCCCACGGCGAGCTCGGGGGCTTGGTTGGTGAGCGCGAGCTCGGCGAGCCGGCGCAGGGCGTCGACGAGCTCCACGGGATAGCGCCCAGGCTGTCGATCGAGGCGTTGTTCGAGGGACGCGATGGCGGTCAGGAGGACCTCGATCGCTCCGTCGCGCCCGGCCGCTTGGAGATAGCCCGCGAGGGTCGAGAGGAGCTCCGGGAGATCGGTCGCCGACCACCCCGGCCCGTCGTCCCTATCGATCACCGCTCGACACACCCGCACAGCCTCTTGCATCGCGTCGATTGCCTGCTCGCGCTCGCCGGACGCCCAAAGGACCTCCGCGAGCGAACTAAGGGGAACGTAAGGCAACAGGCCGCCGGCCGCCGGGCTCAGCTCGACTGCTTCGTTGAGCACCGCGATGGCGTCGGCGTGCCTTCCGGCGTCATGCAATGTTCGGCCATGAAGCGTGGCCTCCATCTGATCAGAGGGTTCGGCGCGAACCACATGTCGCCATTCGCGTAGGGGATCGCATAGTTCCAAAGCAGGAGCTCGTGTGAGACCTGTCCGCCCTTTGGCTCACCGTGCAACTCGATGTATTCGAGCTCGTCCCGGCGAACGCCGGTCATGGTGATCTCGAATTCCTTGCGCCACTCGTCACAGGCGGCTCGCGCCGTGGGCTCGTCGATCACGGTCAGCTCGTTCATGCCGGCGAGCTTGGCGGCCTCGCGCACGAGCTGAAGCAACTGGCGAGTGAGCCCGCCGGACTTGCTGATGAGCAGCTCGAGCGCGGGCGCGGTGAAGGCCGCGTTCGCGTCGATCCGAGCGCTCCCGCACCGGCGCTCGATGATGCCACGGGCGGCTGACCGACCCGCATGGACGCGCTCACCCGCGCGGGCGGAATTGCAGCACGCGCGCGCCCTGGGGCGTGGGGTCGACGGGCGGGAGCGAGAGCACCAGGGTCTCGATCGCTGGCAAGGCCCGCAGCATCACCCGGGCCGCGCCGAGCTCGGAGAATGGCCCGTCGTAGACGAGGATCACGTGATAGATCCCGGCGAAGTCGCGGGCGAGCCAGCCGAGGTCGTCCTCCACGGCCTCGTGATTCTCGGGCGCGCGGCGGACCGCCGCGACCGCTCGGCAGGTGGCGAAGTGGGCCGCCCAGCCCTCGGCGTCGCGGTGCGAGCCGAGCTCGCGGACGACCGGGAGCTTGCGGAGCAGCCGCTCGCGGAGCTTGCGAGGCTCGATCTGCTCGAGCCGGGTGCGCAGCGCGTTGGGCTCGAGCTGGACGAGCTCGACCATGGTCGCCATGTCGAGGTTGACCGCGGCGGCGCTCTCGAGCAGCTCGCCGATCCACATGGCGGTCTCGACGTCCTCGGGGCCCGGCGGCGACTCGGAGCTGCCCCACATCACGGGCGAGTCCTCGTCGATGACCACGGCGCGCAACGCCGCGGCCTTCTCGGCGAGCAGCGCGAGGGCGTCGTCGACCTCCTGCGAGGCCGACGGGCTGGCCATCCGCGGGCTCCGGACCTGCAGCTGGTTGCCGATCCCGGAGAAGGTCTCGACTAGGGTCTCGAGCTTGGTCTGGCGGGTCTCGCGGTTGGCGTCGGCGAGCTCGTCGAAGCGCGTGACGAGCCGCCACCCGCCTTGGACACTGGCCCATAAGCGATCGGACTCACGCGGGGGCTCACCACCGAACTCGAAGTGAGCGGCTTGGCAGTCCAGTTCGCGGCGGACCAGTTCGAGGAAGCGCAGGAGGTTGTCCACGGATGTAGAGACTAACAAGTAAGCGCTAAAAGGCCGACCCTCGCTCCGCTAGCCGCGCTGCGCGGCGCCCGGCTAGGGCCGGCGGCGCCCACGAAACGCGCTATCCTGCCGGCCATGCGCGCCCCCCAACCCCGAGCGTTCCTCTATGCGGCCGTCCTCGTCGCTTCACCGCTCGCATGCACCAAGAACCAGTCCAACACCAACGTCAAGTTCGCCGACGGCGAAGGGGGCAGTGAGCAGGCGCGAGCCAAGCCTGACGGGCCCGGCCGCGACGTTGCGCGGGCACCGATCCAGACCATCCAGCTGTCCGGCAGCGTCGTCGACATCGCCGACATGTTGGACGCCGCGAGCACGCTGTTTGCGATGTGGTCGCCGCCGGAGCCGGGGGCGCCGCCGCACGACTTCAAGGTCGACCTCGACGTGTTGCTCACCAGCCAAGGCTTCGGCCCGAGCTTCCTCAACAGCATCGACCTCGCTGGCGTCCACGCCGCCGAGTTCGTGTTTCCCCACGACGATCAGCCGGGCTCGACCAACGAGGACATCGAGCTGCGCGCGAGCCTGAGCGCGCTGCAGCCGGTCCGCATGATCGAGAGCCTGCCGGCCGGGCTCCGGCTGCAACCGATCGGCCAAGACGTCTGGCAGTTCGTCGAGGACGGCGAGCAGATCCTGTTTCGAGCCGGCTCGAGCTCCGTCGAGGTGGCCATGACCATGCCGGATCTCGACGCCGCGACGGGCCTGCGTCCCAAGGTCGCCGTCGGCCCGGGTGAGCCGCGGATCCGGGTCGCGGCCGCCAACCTCCCGCGCGGCGAGATCGACGTGAGCGACATGATCCCGCTGCCGCCCGGGCTCGCGCGCCAGCTCAACTCGATCTTCGATGAGACCACCTCCGTCGACCTCGCCGCGGACTTTGGCAGCCAGCGCGACCTGTTCACCCGAGTCGGCGCCGCCGCCCCGTTCGAGCGCCTCGGCCTCGATCCGATCGGTCCGGCGAGCCAAGCCCCGAGCGCGCTGGCCAAGAGCCTGCCGGGCGACGCGATGCTCGTCTGGCTGATGCCCTGGGGCGACCCGGCGATGCTCCACCAGATGATCGACAAGCAGATCTCGGCCGATCTGCTGCCGGCGCCCTTCGACACCTACGTCGATCAGGTGATCAAGGGCACCCACGCGATCCTCGGGCAGGTCCGCGACGAGGTGCTCGCGGCGGTCTACCTCGACGGCAAGGGCCAAGTCACGCTGGTGCTCGCCGCCGAGGTCGGCGACGAGAAGGCGGCGCAGGCGGCGATGCGTCAGGTGTGGGTCGCGGCCGAGAAGGCCTTCAAAGATCACATCGCGCTGACCGGCGGCAGCCCAGACCACGCCTACTCGGTCAGCTTCAAGCAGGGCGTGATCAAGGCCGGCAAGGCCAAGGCCGACCTGTTCACGATGACCGTGCCCAAGTACCTGCAGGCCGACGTCTCGCGCTTGAGCTGGCTGGTGGGCGGCGCCAAGCCCAAGCTCGAGATCAGCACCCTCGCGGCCGACGGCAAGCTGATCGTCGCGATCGGCGCGGGCCAGCGCGCGCTGATGACCGAGGTCGGACGGCAGCTCGGCAAGCCCGGTGAGGGCCTCGAAGCCGGCGGCGGCCTGACCCTCGCGCGGTCGTTGGCGAACGGCTGCCAGTACTGCATCGCCATCGATCCGACCACGGTCGGCGCGATGGTGCTGACCGTCTTCGCCAACGACGAGGACGAGCCCGCCGAGGTCCGCAAGGCCGCCCGCGAGGGCATCAAGACCCTCGCCAAGCTCGACCTCGACGGCGAGGTCGCGTTCGCCATGCGCCTCGAACAGGGCCGCGGGGTGTTTGGCTTTGGGATCCCCAAGCAGCTGCTGTTCGCGGATCCGGCCAAGATCAAGGCGATCGTCGACGTGCTCGCCTCGATCGAGGACGCCCGGGTCGCCGCGCAGCTCAAGGCCAGTTCGGCAGGGGGCAAGCGTTAAGGTCGCCGCGCTGATCCTGGCCGGCGGCGCGTCGGCCCGCATGGGTCGGCCCAAGGCGCTGCTCGAGTACGAGGGCCGCAGCTTCGTCGCGCGCGGGGTGGCCATGGTCCGCGCGGCCGGGTGTTCGCCGGTGCTGGTGGTCGACGGAGCCCATCGGCTCGACGGCCTGATCGAGCCCGGGCTGCTGGTCCACAACGAGCGCTGGGAGCTGGGCCCGCTGGCGAGCGTGCAAGCCGGCCTGCGCCACGCGCTCACTCTCGAGCCTGCGCTGGCCGGGCTGCTCGTGCATCCGGTCGAGCGCCCGCGGGTCCAGGCCGCGACGATCAGCGGCTTGCTCGCTGGCTCGAGCGCGGAGCCCGAGGGGCTCTGGCAGCCGGTCCACGCCGGACGCTCGGGCCACCCCATGGTTTGGCCGCGGATCCTGTTCCATGCGCTCCTCAACCTCGATCCGGCCCATCACAGCGCGCGTTCGCTGGTCCGCGGGGCGGCGGCGGGGATGCGTCGCAAACTCGAGGTCGACGATCCCGGCGTGCTCGAGAACATCGACTCGCCCGAAGACCTCGCGCGCTTGACCGCGCCCACGTAGCATCGCGGGCGATGACAGAGGCGAAGTACCAGATCAAGGGGCCGGGCATCATCGGATCCCGCGATTGGCTCGACGCCCGGTTTGGCCCCGGCTACTTCAACGGCCTCGCCCGCGAGCACACCCCCGACTTCCCCGAGCGGCTGCTGCCCGGCGATTGGTACCCGCTGCACCCGATGGTCCACGTGTTCGCGCGGAGCATCGAGCGGTTCGACGAGTACGATACGGTCGAACAGCTGGTCGAGATGCTCTCCGGTGAGAACGCCAAGCGCGATCTAAATGGGATCTACCGGGCGTTTTTATGGGTCGCGAGCCCGCGGATGTTCCTGCGCGCGAGCCCAACGATCTGGGGCACCTACAGCAACGTCGGGACCGTCGCCGAGCTCCACAACGACCCCAACTGCTTCGTCGCGCAGATCGTCGGCGTGCCCGAGGAGCTGCTCGAGTGGGCGTGCGGGGCGTGGAAGGGGTTCTTGCCCCCGGCGATCGTGCTCGCCGGCGGGACCAACCCGCGGGCGACCGTGCTCGAGCGCAAGCCGAGCGCGGACGCGTGGGAGTTCACCCTCGAGTTTCGCTACGACTGAAGCTGCTCGTCGAGCCGCGCGAGCACCTCGTTGACGACGCTCATCGGCGAGCCGTCGCCGGCGTGACGCAGGGCGATGAGCTCGGCGGCGATGCTCACGGCGATCTCCGGCGGCGTCCGACCGCCGAGCGCGAGCCCGACCGGCGCGTGGACCCGAGCGAGCTCCGGCCGCGGGAGCCCGCGCTCGTCGTAGCGCCGCAGGACCCGGGCGAGGACCGTGTGGACCTTGCGGCGGCTGCCGATCATCCCGAGGTAGGCGTGCGGCTGCTCGAGCAAGCGCGCGAGCGCCCGCTCGTCGCGGGCGTGATCGCGGGTGACGATCAAGATCAAGTCGCGCTCGCACAGATCGGGGATCGCCTCGTCGATCTCGTCGGCGTCGTAGGCGAGCCGCTCGACCTGCTCGAACGCCGGATCCTCGAGGAGCTCCTCGCGATCGTCGACGACGATCACCCGCAGCCCGATCGCGCGGGCGAGCGGAGCGAGGGCCTGGGCGACGTGGCCGCCACCAACGATGATCAACCGGGCTTCAGGCTGCAAGAACTCCACGAATACCTCCATGGCGCCGCCGCAACACATCCCAAGGTCGCGGACGAGGTGCGCCTCGAAGGTCCGCGGCTTGCCGGTGCGCAGGACTTGGCGGCAGACCTCGAGCACCTGGTGTTCGATCGCGCCGCCGCCGATGGTCCCGAGCGTGCGGCCGTCGGCGTAGACCAGCATGCGGGCGCCAACGACCTGCGGCGCCGAACCGGAGCGACGGATGACCGTGGCCAGCGCCCCGCTGCCACTGGCAGCTTCACCACTGGCAGCGTCGCCGCCACCGCCGCGACCTTCGAGGAGCTCGAACACCGCGTGGGCCAATTGAGCCGGCGTCGCCGAGCCGGCGGCCGGCTTCGCCGAGTCGCGCATGGCGATGTTTTACTTGGCCGAGCGCGGGCATACCAGCGTGGTAGGCTGCGCCCCACCATGATGGCCCGTCTGAGCGTCGCGTTTGTCCCTTCGAGCCTCATCGCGTTCACCTTGATCGCGAGCGCGGGCGGCTGCGACGAGCGGGAAGATCCCTACGCGGTCAAGCCGAACAAGACCGTCAACCTCCACAAAGAGATCGAGCTGACCGACGCCGAGCGGGAGCTCGTCGAAGCGCGCAAGGCGGCCGGCCACCGCTCGGCCGAGGAGCTCGCCCAAGCGAACGCCGCGATGTTCGAGAAGGAGGCCCGCGAGTACATCAAGGCGCGGCTCCCGAACTACCGCACGCTGCTCAAAGAGCTGCGCAAGCACCTCGACGAGATCGAGAAGCAAGCGCCCAAGTGGAAGGACCAGGCCGCGTTCGCCAAGTACAACGACAAGTACAAAAAGGCGGCCAAGGAGCTGCTCACGGGCTACGACGAGCTCACCACCAACGGTGAGGAGGGCGGCGACACCCAGGCCGACCTCAGCTGGGCGATGCGCGCGTGGGAGCAGCTCAACAGCGACATCGGCCCGGGCGTGGCCGACAACGAGGCCCTGCCCGGCGCGCTCAAAGACATCCGCGACCGCCTCGCGCTGGTCGAGACCGCGCTCGACGAGATCGAGAAGGACGAGACCCTCGAGGTCCCGGAGCCCGAGCCCGCCAAGCCCAAGAAAAAGTCTAAGTAGGCAGCGAGGCGCGGTGGGGGAGGGCAGCACAAAACGGCACGGCGTGGGCGGCACGGCGCGCACGATCCTGAGGTTCTTGTGGCGCTACGGGAGGCGCTACTGGGTCTCGTACGCGATCGGCTTGGCCGCCTTGTTTGCGACCAACTGGGCCGTCGTTCGGATCCCCACGCTGATCGGCGACATCCTCAACGTGCTCGAGGCCGCGACCAGCGAGGGCGCCGCTGCGCCGGAGCTCGCCGCTGCGATCGGCCCGGTCACGACCCTCGCGCTCGAGCTGATGCTCTGGGCCACCGCGCTGATCGCCGTGCGCACCGTCTCGCGCGTGCTGTTCTTCAACCCCGGGCGCGAGATCCAATACCGCGTCGGCGTCGATCTCTTCGCCCACCTGCTCACCCTCCATCGCCCGTTTTACACGCGGCGCAAGGTCGGCGAGCTGGTCTCGGTCGCGGCCAACGACACCCAGTCGGTCCGGCTGCTGGTCGGCTTCGCGGGCTTGCAGGTCTGCAACGTCGCCGTCGCGATCCCCCTGCACCTCTACCAGATGCTGCGCACGGACTGGGTCTTGACCCTGTGGTGCGTGACGCCGGTGCTGCTCGGGGCGATCTACATGCGCTGGACGGTGCACCGGTTTTACGCGCTGATCCGGGCCTCGCTCGAGCAGCTCGCGACGCTCTCCGATCGGATCCTCGAGAGCTTCGCCGGGGTCGCGACCTTGCGCTCGCACGTCGCCGAGGAGGCCGCCGTCGATCGCTTCGAGCGCTACAACCGGGACTACCTCAACCTCCAGCTCGAGGTCGCCTCGCTGCGCGCCTTTGCGATGCCGGTCTTGGGGTTCACCGGCTACATCGGCACGGGCATCGTGCTGTGGGTCGGCGGCAACCGGGTGCTCGCTGATCAGCTCGCGGTTGGCAGCCTCGCAACCTTCACCGCCCTGCTCTTGAGCCTGGTCTCGATCCTGACCGCGCTGGCCTGGGTGCTCACTGCGATCTCGCGCGGGACCGTCTCGCTCGAGCGGGTCCACGAGCTGCTCGACGTCGACCCCGAGCTGCCCGAGGTCGAGCGCGCGTACAGCTTCGCTGCCGCCCCGCGCGTCGAGCTGCGCGACTTGAGCTTCACCCACGGCAGCCGCGACGACGCTGCCCTGCGCGGGGTCTCGGTCACCGTCGAGCCCGGCCAGACCCTGGGGATCTTCGGCCGGACCGGCGCCGGCAAGACCACGCTGATCGACCTGCTCGCCCGGATCCACACCCCGCCCCCGCGCACCATCTTGTTCGACGGCAACGACGCCCGCAGCCTCGAGCTTGGCCAGCTGCGCGCCGGCATGGCCGTGGTCCCGCAGAGCCCGTTTTTGTTCTCGACCACCTTGCGCGACAACATCCGCTTGCGCGGCGAACGGACCGGCCACACCGCGACCGACGACGCCGTGATCGCCGGGCCCAAGCTGTTTCGCCGGCGCAAGCAACCAGCGCCCGCCCACCTGAGCGAGGCTGGCGGGCCCGATCTGCGGCTCGACGCCGTGATCGAGGCCGCGTGCCTCGAGCAGGATCTACGCGCGCTGCCCGAGGGCCTCGACACCATCGTTGGTGAGCGCGGCGTGATGCTCTCGGGCGGTCAACGCCAGCGCACCGCCCTCGCCCGCGCGCTCTACCGCGAGCCCAAGCTGCTGCTGCTCGACGACGTGCTCTCGGCCGTCGACCAGACCACCGAGACCCGGCTCGTCGCCGCGATCCGCAGCCTCAGCGCTGACGGCCAACGCAGCAGCCCGCCGACCACCGTGATCGTCTCGCACCGGACCAGCGTGCTCGAGCACGCCGACGAGATCCTCGTGCTCGACCACGGCGAGGTCATCGAGCGAGGCACGCATGCCCAGCTGATCGCCTGCGGGGGCGCCTACGCGGCCGCCCACGAGCACCAGCGCGACCAGGGGGACCTCGATGGCTGACGTGACCTCGGCCTTGGCGCTGATGCGGCGGTTTTGGGAATTCGCCCGCCAGCACAAGCGCTGGCTCTACTCGGGCCTCGCCGTGATCCCGCTGGTCGCGATCATGACCACGGTCCGCCCCTTGCTGGTCAAGGAGGCCGTCGACGTCGCGATCCCCGCCCGCGACGGCGCCTCGATCCAGCGCCTGTCCTTGCTGTTCCTCGGCGCCGTCGTCGTCGAGTTCGTGAGCATGGCCTGGCAGGTCTACGCGCTCCAGCGGGCCGGCCACGCCAGCATCTACGACATGCGCACGGCGATCTTCCGCCACGTGCTGTGCCTCCCGGCCCGGTTCTTCGACAAGCAGCCGCTCGGCTCGCTGCTCTCGCGCAGCACCAGCGACGTCGAGGCCCTCGGCGAGACCCTGTCGTTCGGGGTGTTTACGATCCTGACCGACGTCGTGATGATCGGCGCGATCCTGACCTCGATGTTCGTGCTCAATTGGCAGCTGACCTTGGTGTCCCTGTCGATCGCCCCGGTCTTGTTCGTCTTGGTCCGATGGTTCTCGAGCGCCCTGCGAGCCTTGCAGCTCGAGGTCCGCCGGGCCCAAGGCGTGCAGTCGGGTTATTTGACCGAGCAGCTCTCGGGCATCGACGTTGTCCAGCTCTACGGCCGCGAGGCCCACGCCCTGCGCAGCTACGAGTCGCTCGGCGAGCGCTACCTCGACGCGACCAAGCTCGCCAACATCTTCGACGCCCTGCTGTATTCGATCATGGACGGCATCGCCGCGTTTTGCGTGGCTCTGCTGCTGTTTTTTGGCGCACCGGCGCTGCTTGGCCAGGAGATCTTGGGCTTCGCCGGCCTGTCCGACGCTCTGACCTTGGGGTTGTTGTTCGCGTTCGTCGATTATCTGCAGCGGGTGTTCATCCCGATCCGCGAGTTCTCCAGCAAGCTCGCGACGATTCAGCGCGCGAGCGCCTCGCTCGAGCGGATCTACGGCTTGCTCGACACGCCCTGCGAGACCCGGGTCGATCCCCACGACGCAGCGTCGCCGCTGGCGCGCTGGCGCGGAGCACTGCGTGTCCGGGGTCTGCGGTTTTCGTATGCGTATGAGAACGAGGCGCCCGAGGTCCTGCGCGGCCTCGACTTTGACATCGCCGCGGGCGAGGTCGTCGCCGTGGTCGGCCGGACCGGCTCGGGTAAGACCAGTTTGGGCCGGATCTTGACGCAGATGTACGACGGCTACCGCGGGAGCGTGGAGTTGCTGCTCGAGGGCGAGGGCGGGCCCGCGAGCGTAGAGCTGCGCGATCTATCGCCGGACGTCGTGCGTCGGCGCCTGCTCATGGTTCAGCAGGACGTGTTCTTGTTCGACGAGAGCGCCGGCTTCAACGTCTCGCTGGGTGAGCGCAGCCTCGAGGACGATCCGGCCCAGGTTCACTCGGCGCTCGAGACCGTGCAGGCGGCCGGCTTTGTGCGAGAGCGCGGTGGTTTGGAGACGCCGGTCGGCGAGCGTGGGCGCAACTTTTCTGTGGGCGAGGCTCAGTTGCTCGCGTTTGCTCGGGTCGCCGCGCGGTCGCCGACGATGCTGATCCTCGATGAGGCGACCGCGAGCGTGGATAGCTTGACCGAGCAGCGCGTGCAGCAGGCGATCGAGCGGCTGTTGGATGGGCGGACCGTGTTGGTGATCGCCCATCGGCTGAGCACGGTTCGGCATGCGGACAAGATCATCGTGCTCGCTGATGGGGAGATCGCGGAGGTCGGCGATCATGAGCTATTGATCGCACGCGATGGGCTGTACGCGGATCTGTACCGCAGCGGCTTCGCCGAGGAGTGACGTTCGGCGCCCGCTTCGCATGACTTCAACCCCACGGCGCGCACAACCGTGCGCCAAATCACTCCGCGCTGGATCGCAGGGAGGTGATTCTGTCGCAAAACCATTGTAGAATGTGTGCAATGTCTCGTCTCGCGGTCGACACAGACGATCATCCCGAAGCGGCCGAGAAACACCTCTGTGACGCTCAGGCGCTGCTGAGGGCTGAGCGACACGACGGCGCGGCCTACCTTGCGGGGTACGTCGTCGAGTGCTCCCTGAAAACCCACGTGTTGCTTGCGCAGGCCACCGTGGCCGGGAAGGTCGACCAAAAGCGACTGCGCGAGTGGCACCAAACCCTGAGGAAAGGCTTCTTCGGCCACAATTTGCTGAACCTCTTGCACGAGACCACGACCCCCAACTCCGCCCGATATTGGTCGAGTGCAACCTACCGGCTGGGCATTAGCGACGACAGCACGCTCGTGCTCGAGTGGAGCGAATCCATGCGTTATTCTCCAGCATCGGCGTCATGCGACACCGCTTCAAATTTTGTCGCTACCGCTGAAACTGTCTATCGCTCCATCCTCCGGATGAAGCTCGATGGGGTGCTGTGATGTCGGCTCCACCCAAGCACTTCGATGAGGCCCGGTCCGCGGCGATCACCGCGATGGTCGATATCCTGGCCACGCACCCCCAGCAAATCACCTCAGCGGTCATCGTTGATGACCTCTTCGGTCGCGTATCGATCCACCTGTGGCTCAGCAGTAAACAACACAAGGCCGAGGTGCTTGCGATCATCGACAAGCACCTCGCCTCGGCTTGCGATCAATTTTGGACCAAGCAGATCTGCTGCTCAACGGAGTCCGACCCGAGTAAAGACCCAAACCTCCTCATGCAGCTCGCGTGGGCAGAGGGGAGCCCCGTAGCGGGGAATCAGCGGCTTCGGCTCAACGACCGAGTACGGCACCACAGCGCGTGGTTTCTGCCCGCGGACCAAACCGGCCCGATCTGGAGCCGAGCAGCCGGCCCACCGGTCGTGGTGTTTCACGCCTTTAAAGGCGGCGCTGGGCGAACCACGCTGCTCGCCTCTTATGCCCTGGCCAGGGCCCGCCGCGGCGATCATGTGATCGTCGTCGATATGGATCTCGACGCGCCCGGGATTGGCACGCTCCTTGCTGCCGACGCCGATGGTACCTTGGCTCACTGGGGAACGGTGGACTACCTGCTTGAGTGTCCCAAGACTGGGGCTCTGGACGACTACTTCCATGTGTGCGGTCAACATGAGGTCATGGGCTCTGGACGAATCGAGGTCTTCCCCACCGGACGGCTCAACGATGACTATTTACCCAAGTTGGCCCGAATTGACCTCGACAGTACAACCCAAGTCGAGCAGCATCCCTTCGGATTGCTGCTCGAGTCCATACGTGAGCGGCGGCCAGATGTCATTCTGGTTGATGGTCGCGCCGGGCTCTCGTCCAGCGCGGGCTTGTTGTTGAGCGGTATCGCTCACCTTCACATCTTAATCGCCACGGCATCACAACAGAGCGTTCAGGGCTTGGAACGGGTCGTGCGACATCTGGGTCACTCCCAAGCGGAGCAAGGTCGGCGCCAGGGCGAATGCCTTGTGGTCCAGGCACTCGTTCCCGAAAATGCAGATGCCGCTGACGCGGCGCAATCTCACTTCAACCAGCATCTCGAAGAGATCTTTCGCAACGGATACTATGCGGTGAAACCGGCCGACGACTATGCCAACTGGTCGCTTGACGATTGGGACAATCGGACCGCGCCCCATGTCCCGGTCCCTATTTCATACCGGGCCCGGCTGGCCCACTACAGCGCCCTTTCTCAAATCATCGAGTTACTCGTGACGGATCTTGAATATACCAATTTTCATTCTCGTCTCGACGAGCGACTCGAAACCAAGCCAGACGAAGCTGACACCGACGAACCGGGGCTAGTGGCGAAGGAGAACTCCAATGGCTAGTCTCACCAAAGAGCGACGGCATGCTCTCGTAGAGGCGCTAAGGCTTCGGGCGGGCTATGCTGAGACCACTGATCCGGGCATCATCATGCCCATCCCCGAGCACCTGCGCGCCTTTGAAGCCGAGGTCGTTCTCATCGTGGGCGATCGTGGCTCCGGCAAAACCCAGCTTAAAAGTGCGCTGCAAGATGAGCGTATTCGAATGGCGCTCATGCGCAATTCGCCTACAGTCCGCGTACCATTCGGTGGAATAAATTGGGTCCAGGGTTGGCCGCTAGGCACGGCTGGTCCTGACCCCGGCGGATGGAGGGCGCTATATCACCGCGAAACGAGTCGGCCTGAAGACAGTGTCGGAGTGTGGTTGGCGTATCTGCTTCGTACGGTTGGCAATGACCTGCTCGAGTCGGAGCGAGTTGAGGCCGCCGCAGTATTTGAGGCGCGTGGCGTTGACGCAGAGGCTGTACTCGCGGGCTATCGAAGTTCAGAAGTCGCTGTGACCGCGGCGCTCGACGCTCTTGACCAGCGACTCCGCAACTCCAATCAGTGGCTATTCATCGCCTATGATGAGCTGGACACGTTGGTGGCAGACGACTGGGATGCCATGGGGTTCGCCGTTCGTGGCGTCGTGAGTTTCTGGGCGGGCTACTCGCGGCGCTGGCAGCGGATTCGACCGAAACTCTTTCTACGCTCTGACTTTTATCAACATCACCGCAACGTCGCAGGCGCAGATGTCGCCAAATTGGCGGGCAATCGCGTTGAGTTGCAGTGGAGCGACAAGCATCTCTATGCAGCGCTCATCAAACATGTGATCAACAAGCAGGATAGCGACGGAAACTTTCTGCTTCGCGATTACTTCGCAAAGGCAGTCAAGGGGCAGCGCGAGGATCCAGATCTTGGGATCATTCCATTGCTTAAGTCGGCCGACGAGGCGAAGCCATTTGTCAGCCGGCTCATCTCTGAGTTCATGGGTGCCAACGCCGGAAAGGGCAATTCTTTCCGCTGGATACTCGACCATTTGCGTGATGGAAATGGCAAGGCCCTGCCGAGGTCGTTGGTGATGCTGATTGAGCATGCTGCTACAATCGAGGCAAATCAGCCCCGGGCCGTGGGGGCGCACTTGCTCCATCATACTTCGATCCGCAACGCCTTAGACGAGGTTTCGAAGGAGTACGTAACTCAGGCCCAGACGCATGAGATGCGCTGGCTGGTTGGGCTCGCCAACCGGCTGAAGAAGCAGCCGCAGGTCCCTTGGACAAAGCGAGATCTCATCAAGTTGCTCAAGGTTGACTTTGGAGGAGTCTGGTCCCCGCACGATAGTGCTCGGCCGCCCGGCGCCGACGCCGACGAGCTCTTGGAGAACCTCGTCAACTTGGGCGTGATTCGTAGGCGGGCGGGGGACAGTTTTGATGTCCCCGATCTTTACCTCCACGGACTGGACCTTCGTCGCAAAGGTGGCGTGGCTCGTAAGTGATCGCTACGCCGCGAGGTCGCGGCGCTGCCGGGTGTCATCGTCTGATCTGCGGGTGCGGATCGAGGACACCGACCTCACGACCTTCCCCGACGTCACCGTGGTCTGCGGCGAGCGCCGAACGGCCTCGAACGACCGCCATGCGGTGGTCAACCCCACGCTCTTGGTCGAGGTGACCAGCAGCTCCACCGGAGCCTACGACCGTGTTGTTCGTCTCTCAACGAGAGGCGCGTGGGGAGTCGGCGATCATCGAGGCGCTCGCGCTGACGCTCTCGGTCGATGAACTGTACGCGGGCATTGAGCTCGAAGTGCCTGCGTGAGCGGTCCCGGCGGACGGCTCAGTTCCGCGCACACAACGCCGATACACGATCGCTTCGTCGCCTCGTTGCAGAAGAAGCGATCGTTTATTCTTCGCGCAAACGCATGTGAACCGGACCACATGGACATATGAGCGGAGCAC
>Ga0114946_10000968_pt1 | contig 19833 bp, 16 predicted proteins | sample WalLakDeSediment_FD_88676 | JGI IMG/M metagenome (GOLD analysis project Ga0114946, IMG submission 88676) | Lake sediment microbial communities from Walker lake, Nevada to study Microbial Dark Matter (Phase II) - Walker Lake 11/02/13 Deep Sediment | ecosystem: Environmental > Aquatic >...
AGGGACTGAGGGACTGAGAGACTGAGAGACTGAGAGACGGAGAGACGGAGATGGAGCGACTGGACTTGGCCTGTCGGGAAGAGGGCACAGAGCGCAGAGCGCAGGGCGCAGGGCACAGGGCACAGGGCGCAGGGCGCAGGGCGCAGGGCGCAGGGCACAGGGCGCAGAGCGCAGAGCGCAGGGACTGTAGTGACAGGACTTGGCCTGTCGGTGGAACTGAGAGACTTAGAGAATGATGAAACAATGAATTTATGGCAAAATTGAATATCATATTAAACCGTCGCATCGTGACTGGTTATCCGGGTGAGACCATTCTTGAGATGGCACGTCGTCATGGTGTGGAGATACCTACGCTGTGTCATGATGAGCGGTTGGAGCCCTTTTCCTCGTGTTATGTATGTGTGGTTGAGGTGGAAGGCATGCGTGGTCTTCAGCCGGCCTGCTCTACCAGGATCGTGGAGGGTATGCGTATCGAGACGGAAAATGAACGTGTGGCCAGGTCCAGGAAGTATGCACTGGAGCTGCTGGCCAGCAGTCATTATGCCGACTGTGTGGCGCCTTGCCGTGAAACCTGTCCTGCCGGTGTTGACGTGCAGGGCTACATTGCCATGATCAACCGTGGCATGCATCACGAGGCGGTCCGCATCATCAAGGCGACGAATCCGTTGCCGGCCATTTGCGGGAGGGTATGTGTGCGGCCCTGCGAGCTGGCCTGCCGCCGCAACCTGGTGGAAGGCGTGGGTGTGGGCATCGACTATCTGAAGCGCTATGCTTCCGATATCGATCTGACTTCCGGGAACCGTTTCATGCCGTCAACGAAGGCGTCGTCAGGAAAAAAGGTGGCGGTGATCGGAGCCGGGCCCGGAGGGCTCACAGCCGCCTATTACCTGGCCATTGAAGGCCATCAGTCCGACATCTTTGAAGCCAGCAGCCATGCCGGTGGCATGCTCCGCTATGGCATCCCGCCCTATCGACTGCCCAACGACATTATCGAAAAGGAAGTGGAAGGAATTACCGGCCTGGGCGTCAACATACATTACAGCCAAAAGCTCGGGGAGAACCTCAGCTATGCTGCCCTGAAAGAGAAGTACGATGCGGTGGTGCTGGCCATCGGCTCACAGTCGGGCACCAGGATTGGCTGTGAGAATGATGATGCGGGCAATATCTTCTCCGGGATAGACTTTCTCAGGAACATGGAGATGACAGGCCAGCAGTATGACTTCAGTGGAAAGACCGTGGCCGTGATCGGTGGTGGCAATACCGCCATGGACTGTTGCCGAACGGCCAAACGGTGCGGGGCGAAAGAGGTGATCGTGCTTTACAGGCGCACCGAGAAGGAGATGCCCGCCAATCCCATAGAGATCCATGAATCGAAGCTGGAAGGGATCAAATACCAGTTTCTGACAGCCCCTGCGAGGGTCAACCCCGACAGCGATGGAAACGTACGCTCGCTGACCTGCTTCAGGATGGAGCTGGGAGAGCCTGACGCCTCTGGCAGGAGAAGGCCTGTGAAAATTGATGGTTCAGAGTTCGATGTGGATGTCGACATCGTTTTGGCGGCTATCGGACAAAAAACCATTGTGAACTTTATTGATGACATCAGCCGTCATGCGGGTCAGGAGCTTGTGCTCAACCGGTGGGGAGATATTGATGCTGACAATCATACCTTGCAGACCTCCATTGATAACGTATTCGCCTGCGGCGACGGTGTTACCGGGCCTGCTACGCTGATAGAAGCCATTGCACAGGGGAAAAAGGCGGCGCGCAGCTGCAGCCAGTTCCTGCTCGGGCAACCGCTGACACCGGAGCCCTATGAGTTTCTCAGCAGGAGGGATCATTTCCAGGAGCAGGAGCGGCATGAATACGCGCCGCATTATGTGCAGCAGGAAAGGAAGGAGATGCCCACCCTTGATCCCGGCCTGAGAGACAACTTCGATGAGGTGGAGCTTGGATACCATGACGATGCCGCCCTGAAAGAGACCCTGAGGTGCATGGAATGCGGATGCAGTGAATTGTATGCCTGCGACCTGAAGAAGCATGCCTCCACCTATCATGCCGACCAGAAAAGGTTTGGCGGGGAATACAAAAAATACCAGGTGCAGTTTGATCATCCGTTTGTAGAGATCGATAACAACAAGTGCATTTTATGCAGCCGTTGCATCCGCATCTGTTCGGAGGTGGTGGGCGCCAACGCCCTCGGCCTCGTGAACCGTGGCTTCGACACCTATGTGGCTCCCAGCATGAACGGATCACTGCAGGATACCCACTGCGAATCCTGTGGCATGTGCATCGATGCCTGTCCAACAGGCGCCATCACAGAGAATGTGCCATTCAAGCCTGCTCCGGTCATGGCAGAAACCTTTAACACCATCTGCAACTATTGCTCAGTAGGCTGTGAGATCACCCTGCATCACCAGAAGGGCTTCTTTAACCGTACCACCGGCAGTCACGGACTGATCAACAAGGACGCGAGCATCTGCCGGTTTGCGAAGTTCGGCTACCGATACCTGAACGGCAGCAGCCGGATCAAAAAGCCGTTATTGAAGGTTGATGGCCGCTTTGTGGAAATCGGTTTTGAGGAGGCTTTCGAAACCATCCAACGAAAAATAAAAGAAGTAAACCCTGCCGAAAACGCATTTTATGCAGGGGCAAGGCTCACCAACGAGGAGATGTACCTGGTGCAGAAGCTGGCGCGGGCGGGTGTGAAAACCGGCAATGTGTCGAGCTTCCATTACATGAACAGGGGCATGGGCTATGCCATGAATGCCATCAATGGTGTGGCCTTCGACCAGATCGCGCAGGGGAAGTGCTTTTATGTGCTTGGCAGTGAGATGAATATGGAGAATGCGGTGCCCGGTTATTATATGTTTGGCACACATTACAGGAAGCGGGTGCCAATTGTGGTGATCACCACCGGAGAGAATAGCCGCATGGCGCACAAAGCCACGGAGCTGATTGGAATTGATAGCTATTATCACTTTATCAAGGCAGCTGTTTACGTTATCATCAGTAAGGGTTTGGAGAACAGGATCTTTCTTGAGGCCCACTGCGAAGGCTTTGACGATTTCAGGGAGAAGGTGCTGCGGGATCATTTCGAAGACCTGGTTGAAAAGGCGGGATGCTCACCGGAGGAAGTCCTGAAATTTGCAATGGAATATACCAATGAACCGCAGGCCATCCTGTTTTATTCTGAGAAACATCTTTCAGCCAATGCTTGTCTGGAGCTCAGAAACCTGTCGATGATCACCGGCAAGGCGGGTAAATCGGCCGCCGGTCTCATCCCACTAAAAGAAAAAAACAACGCCCAGGGCTTGTTCGACATGGGATGCTTCCCGGCATTGGTTCCCGGGGGGGTAGCCATTGCCGACGGAGAGAGCAGGCGGCGGCTCGCAGCATACTGGGGTATTGACGCGCTGCCCGCTGAGGGTAACCCGGAGCAGTACCAGTTGCTGCGGGATGGCAAAATAAAGAATGCTTTTATATTTGGGGAGGACCCCGTGGGATGTGCCTTTGATCAGCAAGAGATCCGTGCAATCGTGGGGGAAATCGGTTTCCTGGTGGTACAGGACCTGTTCATGAGCGATACCGCCGCGTTGGCCGACCTCGTTCTGCCCGCATCGGTGCATTTTGAACAGGGGGGCAGCTTCACCAATACCCTGAAATACATCCAGCCGTTCGGAACGTCATATGGCTCACCCCTTGAAATCGATTCATTCGGTCAGCTAAAGTCGCTGCTCAGGAGGTTTGATATTGCCGCAAACTATGATTCGCCGGCCGATGTGATGCTGGAAGTGGCTGGTTTGCTGCACAGGAACAATGGTATGCATTCGCCTGCCATGGCCCTTACCTATACCGAAAGTGACGACCCAGGCAAGCTGTTCGGATATGGCTGTGACCTGCTGGTGAAACGGTTTGAGAACGGCGGGTAAATATTGATCCTGGTATTATGGTTACCATGTAAATAAATGATTATGAAAACATTTGGATCTATTATTGACATTCTGGATTTCGCCATGCAGAACGAGCAGGAGGCCATTGATTTTTACACCCAGTTGGCTGAGAGAATGAAGAACCGTCAGATCAGGGAGGTTTTTCTGGAGTTTGCCCGCGAAGAGGTGGGTCATAAGGCGAGGTTGCAGAAAATAAAGGATGAAGGCGTGTTCGACATGGATGTGGAGCAGGTCAGGGATTTGAAAATTGCCGATTATGTGGTTGCCGGCAAACCGTCAGACGATATGGAATATGCCGATGCGCTCACGCTTGCCATGAAACGTGAAAAGGCTGCCTTTAAGCTTTACACCACTTTGGCGGAGAGGACCGGTATTCCTGAGATAAAAAAGACCTTCCAGGCCCTGGCGGTTGAGGAATCAAAACACAAGCTGAGGTTTGAGCTGGAGTACGATGAGTACGTGATGCGCGATAATTGAAAAGCAGTTTGATTTTTTTTGCGAATTTTGCAAACAAATTTCACCAGACCGTGTTAGAAAGTGTGGAATTTTATGCCAAACCAAGGTAAAAAAAATTATATTTTTTGCTGATTTTTAACGCATTTGCCATACAAGCACATGATTGGTGCAAGAAATAAGAAACAATGGGTACAGGACTGATTGTATTGTTGCTGATGCTGCTGTCTGTGGTTGCCCCTCTTACCCGGGGCTACCTGAAGGGTCTGGCAGGCTGGATTTATGCCATCATTCCCCTTTCGGGATTTTTATATTTTCTTAGCCTGTTGCCTGTCATCAACAGGGGCGGGGTGGTAACGGAAACCTATTCCTGGATACCTGTATATGGCATTGATTTTTCCTTTTATGTGGATGGTTTCTCCATATTGTTCAGCCTGATCGTATTGGGTATCGGAAGTTTTATATTGGTTTACGCCGGTTACTACATGAAACCATATCCCATGAAAGGCCGTTTTTTTGGTTACCTGGCGTTATTCATGGCATCGATGCTGGGCATCGTGGTATCGGGCAATCTGATCACCATGTTTGTGTTTTGGGAACTCACCAGCATCAGTTCGTTCATGTTGATCGGCTATTATCATGAGAAGCCCGAATCGAGGATGGCGGCCCTGCATGCGCTGCTGATCACTGGCTTTGGCGGTTTGGCCCTGCTGGGTGGTGTTGTTTTGCTGGGAATACCTTACGGCAGTTATGAGCTGTCTGTGATCCTTGCCGACCCCTTGCTGATACAGTCGAGCCCCCTGTATGTGCCTGCCTTGTTGCTGATCCTGGCCGGCGCATTTACCAAATCGGCCCAGTTCCCCTTCCATTTCTGGCTGCCCGGTGCCATGGCGGCGCCCTCGCCCGTGAGCGCCTTCCTGCATTCGGCCACCATGGTCAAGGCAGGGGTGTTCCTGCTGGCGCGTTTAAATCCAGTTTTAGGTGGGACAGATCTGTGGTTAATCCTGCTTACCGTTTTTGGTGCCACCACCATGGTGGTGGGCGCCTGGCTCAGCATCACGCAGACCGACCTGAAGCGCATTCTGGCCTACACCACGGTAAGTGCCCTGGGAACCATGGTGCTGCTGATCGGCACCGGGACGAAATACGCCATCAATGCCATGGTGATCTTTCTGTTGGTACATGCCCTCTATAAGGGAACGCTCTTTATGATGGCGGGCAATATCGAAAAAATGACAGGTACCCGCGATATCACGAAGCTGGGAGGCCTGTTCAGGTACATGCCGTTTGCTGCCATTGTCATGGGCCTTGCCCTGGTCTCCATGGCCGGCATACCGCCGCTGCTGGGGTTCATCGGGAAAGAGCTGATCTATGAGGCCAAGATATATGCACCCACCGCCCGCTATGCTTTGTTACTGGCCAGTTTCTTCACCAACACCATACTCGTATTCCTTTCGTTCAGGCTGTTTTTCGATATATTCAAAGGGAGCGAACCTGAATATGCCAAGGTGCCTGCCGAGCCATCGCTGGCACTGATCATCGGCCCCTTCTTCCTGGTGCTTGCCAGCCTGGTGCTGGGCATCTATCCCACCTCCATTGCCACACCGCTGACTTCGCAGGCAGTGCTTTCCATCAGCCCGCTCATCGAAGCCATCAAGCTGAAGATATGGCATGGCTTCAACGTGGTGCTGCTGCTCAGCGCGTTTACGGTACTCTGCGGTTATCTCATTTACAGGTATCAAAGCTGGATCATTGGGTTTGCCGACAAGCTCAACTTGAGGTATTTTGCCAGGGAGTTTGCGAAGGGCTTCACCCAATCAATCGACAGCTTCCTCTACTTTGCCAAGGCGCGGACGAGCAACATACAGCATGGCTATCACCGCTTCTACCTGATGACGGTATTCGTGGTGGCATCCGTGCTGGTTTGGGTCATGATATGGCGTGCCGATCCCATCATGCTGGAGATCAACTTCCATGAGATGCCGCTGAACCTGGTGGCTGTCGTGGTGCTGATCATCGCCGCCGCCTTTTCGGCCGTGATGTCACACTCAAGGGTAGTGGCCCTCATCGCCATGGGCGTGATCGGCTTCGGCATTGCCATCATCTTCATCGCCTTTAGCGGTACAGACCTGGCCATCACCATGATCCTCGTCGAGACACTCATGATCATACTGGCCATGGCAGTGTTGTATCACCTGCCTGCCTACGTGAAGTATTCCGACACGGGGGCACGCATGCGCGACGGCCTGGTGGCCGTGCTCGTGGGTTCGTTCATGATGGTGATGGTATTGCAGGTGGGAACCACAGGACTCGATGAGTCGATATCGGTTTTTTTCAAGGAGAAAAGTTATACAGAAGCCTTTGGGCGCAACATTGTTAACGTGATCCTGGTCGATTTCAGGGCGCTTGACACCCTCGGCGAGATCACTGTGATCGCCATCGCCGCCCTGGGGATATATTCCATGATCAAATTAACGGCAAAAAACAATTAAAAAATGCAGGGGCGAATCACATTCGCCCACGCCACATGGTCAATAACGGATGGCAGGGGCGAATCACATTCACCCACGCCACATGGTCAATAACGGATGGCAGGGGCGAATCACATTCGCCCAAATTGCGGGGTTTTCAACAGAATAAATGACAAACAGATAAACCATGGAATCGGTTATATTGAGAATAGCAGCCCACCACATGCGTCCCATTCTCATCATCTTGTCGCTGGTGGTGTTGTACCGCGGGCACAATGAGCCGGGTGGGGGGTTTATCGGCGGGCTGATGCTGGGAGCGGCATTCATACTGTATGCCATGGCTTTCGGAGTGAAGAAAACCCAGATGTCGGTGTTCTTCAGCCCGGTAAGCCTCACTGCCGCCGGCCTGCTGATCGCCATGCTCAGCGGCGTGCCGGCACTGTTCGCCGGCGATGTGTTCATGACGGGCGTTTGGGTAACCCTGTTCAAGCAGACAGTTTTTGAACTTAAACTGGGCACCCCGCTATTGTTCGACGCCGGCGTTTATCTCACAGTGGCCGGCATGCTGATGCTGGTCATGTTTTCAATCATGGAGGAATAAACTATGTTGTTTTTACTTGCGGTACTGATCGGTGTGTTATATGGTTCTGCCGTCTATCTCCTGTTACGGAGAAATATTTTTAAGCTTGTTTTGGGATTGATTTTTCTCGGCCATGCCACCAATCTGCTGATTTTTGTAGCCGGGGGACTCACCAGCGGTTTCCCTGCGTTTCTGCGCGGCATTGCCGGAGAAACGGAACATATGTCTGACCCCCTGCCCCAGGCACTTATACTGACTGCCATCGTCATCGGACTGGGTGTTACGGCCTTCGCGCTGGTATTGGTATACAGATTTTACCAGGTCACCAAAACCGTTGACCTGGATGAACTAGCTGATAACGAATGACTATGAACCTGATTGTTCCCATATTGCTGCCGCTTGTGGCCATGGTGATCCTGATATTCACCCGTAAGTGGTTGTTCTTTCAGCAGAATTTCAGCCTGCTGGCTTCGGTTGCGCTCACCCTGGTGTCGCTGATGTTGCTGCTCGATGTATATGGCAATGGCATCATGAGCCTGCAGATGGGCTCCTGGCCCGCACCCTACGGCATCACCCTCGTCAGTGACACCCTCTCGGCCATCATGCTGCTCACCACCTCTTTCGTCTCCATCGTCGTGATGATATACAGTCCGGGCTTTATCGACAAGGAGCGGCAAACCGCCGGCTATTACCCGCTGGTGTTCGGTCTGCTGATGGGCGTGAATGGCGCATTCATCACAGGCGACATCTTCAACATGTACGTATGGTATGAGGTGATGCTGACCTCTTCCTTCGTGCTGATCGCCATCGGCGGCTCGGCCGAGCAGCTGAGGGGCAGCGTGAAATATGTAACGATCAGCTTTGTGGCTTCCATCTTCTTCGTGGCGGCAATAGGTATCATCTACGGGCAGGCCGGGACACTCAACATGGCCGACCTGTCATACAGGATGAGAACCTGGAATGACATGCCCTATATCAACAGCGCGCTGATGTTGTTTTTTATTGCTTTCAGCATTAAGTCGGCGCTGTTTCCCTTCTTTTTCTGGTTGCCCGCCTCCTACCATACCCCGCCGGTAGCCGTTACCGCACTCTTTGCAGGCACCCTGACAAAGGTAGGTATCTATACCATGATCAGGTTTTACAGCCTGTTCGTCATCAACGATGTGGAATTCTGGAAGGTCTTCCTGCTGGTCATCGCCGGGCTCACCATGTCGATCGGCGTGATGATGGCTGCCTCCCAGTTCGATATCAGGAAGATACTATCCTTTCACATTATCAGCCAGGTGGGCTATATGGTCATGGGACTGGCCATCTTCACCGTAAATTCCGTGGCAGCCGCCATCTATTTCACAGTGCACAACATGCTGTCAAAAACCAATACCTTCCTTGCCGGGGGACTTGTGTACCAGCGGTCGGGGAGCTATGACCTGAAACACCTTGGCGGATTGTACAAAGCCATGCCCTTCATGGCCTTGCTGTTTTTCATCCCTGCCATGTCGCTGGCAGGGATACCACCCCTGCCGGGTTTCTTCGGTAAATTCTTCCTGATAAAGGGAGGTTTTGAATCCGGCGATTATGTCATTACCGCCGTAGCCATACTCGTTGGCTTGTTCACCCTGTTCTCGATGATCAAGATCTGGAATGAAGCCTATTGGAAGAAAGCCCCTGACGGCATGCCCACCAATGGCCGCATCAGCCGGCGGGCCGTCGTAGCCACCACGTTGCTGGCCGCCGCCGTAATCGCACTGGGTGTCTTCGCCGGACCAGTGATGGAAATCAGCCACACCGCCGCCATGGAAATCACAAACCCGCAAATCTATATCAACACCGTCCTCGGTAAATAACAACACAACTATGGTCGCTCGTAACTGATGATAATAATGGTAACCCTTAACGATTTGTTGGGCGAAAATTTTTCGCCTTTACATCTTGGTAACCCGTAACGATATGCTGGGCGAAAATTTTTCGCCCCTACACCCTGGTCACACATAATACAAAAAAAAATGCGTTTCCTCTTCAGCCTTATAATCCGCTTCTTCCGCCTGCTGTTCTTCATGGTGTATTACCTGAAGGAGCTGGTCCTGTCGAGCCTGTATGTGGCTTACGACATCATCACCCCGAAGGACCTGATGCGCCCGGGTATCGTGAAGGTGCCCATCGACCTGAAAAGTGATACGGCCATCATCGCGCTGGCCAACCTGATATCGATGACGCCGGGCAGCCTTACGGTGGATATGACACCCGACAAGAAAGCAATATACGTGCATGCCATGTATCTTTTCGACAAGGAAAAGTTTATCCAAAAAATAAAAACAGACCTGGAAGAGCGTATCAGGTTGATATTTGAATAATGGTCTGGCGTTGGAAGTAGGGGCGAAAAATTTTTCGCCCATCCCGAAGCGAAGTCAAAAACGTAAGTGAGGGGGTGTAGAAAAAGTAAAAAGTAAAAAGTAGAAAGTAGGGGCGAAAAATTTTTCGCCCATCCCGAAGCGAAGTCAAAAACGCAAGTGAGGGGGTGTAGAAAAAGTAAAAAGTAAAAAGTAGAAAGTAGAAAGTAGATAGTAAAGTGTAAATTATGATTGAGAATATGGACGCATATCCGGTACTGAGTTTTGCCGTATATTTCAGCTTTTTCTGCCTGACGGTATCCCTGTTTGCCGGTCTTTACCGTTTGCTGACCGGGCCTTCGTTGCCCGACAGGATCGTGGTCATGGACCTGATCGCCTCATTGGTCATTGGGCTTATTGCGGCCTATATCATGCTTACCGGTCAAACCGTCTTCCTGAACGTGGCGGTTGTCATTGCCCTGCTGGTATTCATGGGAAACATCGCTTTTGCCAAATACCTGCACAAGCGGATAGGGGAAGATTGAAATATTGGTTCCTGGAAAACTTAAAAAAATTGTAAATCGAAGGTATTATTGATACTTTTAGTGAAAAATTTGAAATACAATGGAACTGGATAAAAGATGGGAGCAAAGACTTTCAAACTATGAGAAGGCGTTAAAAAAACTATCTCAGGCAATTGAATATATTAATCATCATATTTCGGGTGAATCTGAGCCTGCTGATGAAGCTGATCCCAGTCTTGTTCTAAATGAAATAATCAGGGAAGGTCTGATACAGCGTTTTGAATATACCCATGAATTGGCATGGAATGTAATGAAAGATTATGTTGTCTACCAGGGGAATGTCAACGTTGGAGGCAGCCGTGATGCAACCAGGGAAGCTTTTCAGTTACAATTAATTTCTGAAGGTGAGGTTTGGATGGACATGATTGGAAGCCGGAATAAATCATCACATACTTACAATGAAGAAACTGCGAATGAGATTTATTCCAAAATATTACATGATTATTACCCGGCATTTCTGAAATTTCTGAAGATCATGGAATCAAAGAGATCCGAAGCACAAACCAGCCTCTTTTAAGATGGACAGTTCGGGCTTGACAAAAAAGCAAATATCCAGCATTAAGGCAGTCTTCTCAGGATACCAGGAAATAGAAGAGGTCCTTATTTATGGTTCAAGGGCAATGGGCAACTACAAACCAGCCTCTGATATTGACCTGACTTTAAAAGGTGAAGGCATTGATATGAGTTTACAAACAAAAATCGAATTTGATTTGGATGATCTGATGTTGCCGTACAAATTTGATATTTCCGTTTATGATAAAATAACCAACCCTGATTTTCTTGATCACATAAAAAGAGTTGGCAAGAAATTCTATAAAAGAAAAAACACTGAAAGAGCAACCACTGATTTTAAAAAATCTAAAAATAAAACAAGCTGTTAGTAAAATAAATAAAAAAGTATTGTACTTATGTTGGAATGGATTGTTGCATTATTATTGATATTCGGGGCTTTGTTCATGCTGGTGGCGGCCATTGGCGTGGTCAAGCTGCCTGATGTATACATGCGGATGCATGCCATCACCAAGGCGGCTTCTTTGGGGGCCATCCTGATGCTGGCCGCGGTGTTTTTATGGCACCCGCAGTGGATTGTGGGCATCGAAGCCCTGATGGTGGTGTTGTTTGTGATCTTCACGGCCCCCATCGGCACCCACATGCTGGCCAGGGTATCCCACAAAATGAAGGTACCAACCGGCGAAGGCTATGTCATGGACGAAATGGAACAGGATGAAAAGGGAGGGGGTTAAGTCAGTTTTAGCCAGCAGACTTCGCGGTCGAATGAAAATCCCAGCTTTTTGATCAGGTTGATAGACTGGTGGTTGTGCGGTTCAATATTTACGAAGATATTTTCTTTCTGGTGCCTCTTTTCGATGATCAGTGCACGCAGGATGCTTTCTCCCAGCCCCTTGCCGCGATATTCGGGGAGCACGTTCAGAAAGCCCAGCGAAGTATCGTCATGGGTAAGTCCCCATCCCACAAGCTTGCCATCTATCCATATCCCGGCAGAGACATCCATCTTAAGCCTCTCACGGATGTAATACTCGGAGGTGAAATCCCGGTAAGCTGAGTTCTCATATACATAAGCCGACATGGATTCATCCAGCCTGCGGGATATCATATCGGGCGGGTCTACTGCACGCTCCGGGTTGAGGTAGTAACGGTGTGTGGAGAGCTTCCATTCTATTTTCTTGATGTGGGTAAGGATGGGCAGCATCCATTCTTCTACGTTGGCAAAATAGGTGGTCTCATAGTTGAATTTCTCCAGAACGATGTAAAGGTCTTCCGGGTTGTCGCCGCACAGGTAGGCCCATGGAAAATCGCTGGTTCCTTTTAGCAGGAGGAACTCCCCATGTCTGACAATCTTCTCGACGGGGTAATTCTGGAAAAACCCCATCATTGGCAGGCTTTGCAAAGGCTTTTTCAGTAAAAGCTCTCTGGTTTGACGGTCCATTTTTCACGCATTAAATAGTACCCACAATGATGCTGCCTCAGAAATGAAAACAAGCTTCCTGCCATCAGCCCCAATGGCCATAAACGGCTGATTCCATTGCCCGCTAAAGATAAGCAGAATATTTCTTATTATCAAATCTGAATTTTTTACCCGGGTGGTTTTGACCCGGAACTGATCTTCCGGCGACCATGGAAGGTTTATTGAATGGCCTCCATGATGATGCCGCAGGCCTTACGGATGTCGGCTTCAGCGATGGTCAGCGGGGGTGCGATGCGCAGGCAGTTGTCGGCAAACAGGAACCAGTCGGTGACGAGCCCCCTTTCGAGGCAGCGGTCAATGATGCGCTTGTTCTGTTCAAAGCTGTCAAATTCAAGGGCCAGCATCAGTCCTTTCCCCCTTATTTTTCTTATCGTGGGATGGGTCAGCAGTTCCCGGAAGAGCGCTTCTTTTGCTGTGGCCTTTTCCCATAGCTGTTCTTCCACGATGACCTCCAGTGTGGCTTTTGCTGCCGCGGCGCATAGGGCATTGCCGCCGAAGGTGGTGATGTGGCCCAGCACCGGATCATGTGTCAGGCACTGCATGATGTGTTTCGGGGCGATGAAGGCGCCGATGGGCATTCCGCCCCCGAGGCCCTTGGCCAGGGTAACGACGTCGGGAACTATGCCTTCATGCTCAAACGCCCACAGCCTGCCGGTCCGGCCCATGCCGCACTGAATCTCGTCGAGGATGAGCAGGGCACCCGTTTCGTTGCAGCGATTCCGCAAGGCCTGCATGAAGCCGCTGGAAGGTGTCACCGCCCCGGCTTCGCCCTGGATCGTCTCTGCAATCACGCATGCGGTGTTCCCGTCGATTTCATGGAGCTGATCGAATGCACTGTAGTCGAGATGAATGACGTCGGGAAGCAGCGGCCGGAAGGCATTTTTCAGGCTTTCGTTGCCAGTGACACTTAACGACCCATGGGTGCTGCCGTGGTAGCCATTTCTGAAGCTCACCAGCCTGGTGCGTCCGGTGTAACGCTTGGCCAGCTTGATGGCGCCTTCAATGGCTTCGCTGCCGGAGTTGACAAGGTATACATTGTCGAGTGGGGCTGGAAGGTTGTTGGTGAGAAGCCTGGCCAGTTCCACCTGGGGCGACTGGACGAACTCTCCATACACCATCAGGTGCAAGTATTTGTCGAGTTGTTCCCTGATGGCCTGCACCACCCTGGGGTGGCGGTGGCCCAGGGCACTGACGGCAATGCCGCTGATCAGGTCGAGGTATGCCCTGCCCTGCGGATCGTACATATACATACCTTCAGCCCTCTCTATCTCCAGTGCCAGGGGAAATGAAGAGGTTTGCGCGAGATAGCGGTAATAGAGACTTCTGTTTGACATGGTCGGAAGTAAGAAGGTAGAGGCGGGGCTGTTAACTACATACTTCTTACTTTTTACTATTTACTATTTACTGTCTTCGAGTGCTTCAAGCATACGTTGCCCGATCGTGGCGGGCGATTCGACCACATGCACACCGCATTCGCCGAGGATCTGTTTCTTTGCCTGGGCGGTGTCGTCCTTGCCGCCGATGATGGCACCTGCATGCCCCATGGTGCGGCCTTTGGGAGCCGTTGCGCCGGCAATGAAACTCACCACCGGCTTGGTGCCATGGTCGCGGATATAGTATGCAGCCTCGGCTTCCATGCCACCGCCGATCTCACCGATCATGATGATGCCTTCGGTCTGGGGGTCGTTCATCAGCAGCTCCACCGCCTCTTTCATGGTCGTTCCGGGAACCGGGTCGCCGCCGATGCCGATGCAGGTCGACTGCCCGAGGCCGGCCTTGGTGACCTGGTCGACCGCTTCATAGGTGAGGGTGCCGGAGCGCGACACGATGCCGATGCTGCCCGGGCGGTGTATGAACCCGGGCATGATGCCCACCTTGGCTTCGCCGGGGGTGATCACCCCCGGACAGTTGGGACCGATCAGCCGCGAAGGCTTCCCTTTGAGGAATTCTTTCACCCTGACCATGTCCTGCACCGGGATCCCTTCGGTGATGCATACAATGACGCCGATGCCGGCGTCGGCCGCCTCCATGACCGCGTCGGCGGCGAAGGCAGGCGGAACAAAAATGACACTTACATTGGCGCCGGTCTGGGCTACGGCATCCTGCACGGTGTTGAAAACCGGACGGTCAAGGTGGGTCTGACCCCCCTTGCCGGGGGTCACGCCACCCACCACATTGGTGCCATATTCGATCATCTGGGTGGCATGAAACGTGCCCTCGGAGCCGGTAAAGCCCTGCACGATGATTCTGGAGTCTTTATTGACAAGTACGCTCATAATTTTAGGGTTTGATAGTAGAAAGTAGAAAGTATATAGCGAAACAATCTGAATATTGAACAATGGTTTTGCAAAGAAATTTGTAACGAGTAAATAAGAGTCAAAAATAATGATTTTATTAAAATATCTGCATTTATCGACCTTCGACTTTCGGCTTCTTTTTGAGATAATTGTTTATATTTGCCAGTACAGCCCATCCCAAAATTCATCATCATGAGCCATTTCGACCACAAGGACACCATCTGTGCACCGGCTACGGCGCCCGGCAATGCTGCCATTGCCGTGATTCGCGTATCGGGCCGGGAAGCTTTCTCCATTGCCGAACGCATATTCATCCCACGAAAAAAGGGATTAAAAATAATGGAAGCGCCATCCCACCTGATGATTTTTGGAGATGTCAAAGATGCCGGCAATACCGTTGATGAGGTGCTGCTGACGAAATTCATCGCGCCCCGCAGCTATACCGGTGATGACATGGTGGAGATATCGTGCCACGGGTCGCCATACATACAGCAGCAGATCCTGAAGTTGTGCCTTGACCTGGGTGCGCGGATGGCGCGGCCCGGGGAGTTTACCATGCGTGCCTTTATGAACGGGCGCATGGACCTGTCGCAGGCGGAGGCGGTGGCCGACCTGATCGCTTCCAACTCATCGGCGTCGCACCAGATCGCTTTCCGGCAGATGCGCGGCCATTTTTCCGACCGCATCAGGGAGTTGCGTGGCCGTTTGCTGGAGTTTGCCGCACTGATAGAACTCGAACTTGACTTCAGCGAGGAGGATGTGGAGTTCGCCGACCGCGCCAGGCTGATTGAGTTGCTTGACCAGATCGAATCGGAGCTGGCCGGGCTGCAGGAATCGTTTACCCTGGGCAATGTGCTCAAGAGTGGCATCCCGGTGGCCATCATCGGCAAGCCCAACGTGGGCAAGTCGACGCTGCTCAATGCCATCCTGAACGAGGAGCGCGCCATCGTGAGCGACATTCCCGGCACCACCCGCGATGCCATCGAAGACACCATCAACATACGCGGGGTGGCGTTTCGTTTCATCGACACCGCGGGACTGCGCGAGAGCCGCGACGTGATCGAATCGGTGGGCATCGAAAGGACCTATGAGAAGATCCGGCAGGCGGCCATCATCCTGTATATGTTCGACATCAGCGAAACCAGCATTGAAGAGATCACCGACACCATCGAAGATTTCCACGAGAGGCTGGGTGATACTTCCAAGCGCCTGATCCTGATTGCCAACAAGATCGACCTGATGGAAGAGATTCCGCACCACTTCCGCGAGCTGGTGGAGTGGGAGACCCTGTTTGTGTCGGCCAAGCGCAAGGAGAACATCCACCTTATCAGCGACAGCCTGTTGCAGTCGGTCGATCTGGCAGCACAGGAAGAGAACCAGTCGATCGTGACCAACAGCCGCCACTACGAAGCGTTGGCCAACACCGGCAAGGCCATCGCCGCCGCCCGGCAGGGCATCGCCAACGGCATCTCCGGCGACCTGCTCGCCATCGACCTGCGCAGCGCCCTGCACTACCTGGGCACCATCACCGGCGAAGTGACCTCAGATGAGATACTGGGCGAAATATTTGGGAAGTTTTGTATCGGGAAGTAACCACGAGATTAACCGCAGAGGGGCGCAGAGAAAAATAACCGCAGAGGCGGCGCATAGAGGGTTGACCGCAGAGGGGCCAGGGATAGTTTCACATTATAGAACAGGAAACGCTTTATACATCATAAGCAACTGCAGGCACAATTCTGCTTATCATTTTGTAGTGCTCTCAAAAAAATAATTTCCGGATTCCAAATTGTAAACGCTGGTCCCATCTTCATTTTTTATAAAAGTAAGTCCTATGGCACCTTCAATTGGTTGCCCCCCCTCCTTAATGTTGTTGCCAGGTAAATATACAGTTGCTGTACTATTTGCCGGGATTGTTACTTCCCATTTAAATTGATCCATCTCTAGTTCCCAGTTGCTGACAATGTTACCGTAAAGCGATTTATAGTTGCAATTAACCCAACTTACACTTTCAACCAGTGCAGGACGAAGAATAATATTCTTAAAACCGGGATTTTCAGTATCCCACTGTATTCCGGCCAAACCACGGTAAAACCAGCCGCCTATGTAAGGAAAACAGGAGTGTATCTGTGAATAATATCCGTTCCATTGTTCCCAGGCGGTTGTTGCCCCTTGTTCTATCATGTACCCCCAGCCCGGGTAAGTCCTTTTGTTTACCATAATATCGATGAGGTCATTACGGTTGTTTTCAAGCAGGTAATCGAAGGTAATCTGTGTGCCGATCATTCCGGTGTTCAGATGCCCCCTGTCCTTCACCAACATCTCATGAAGATACTTCTCAAAAACCCCTTCTTTTAGCTCATCTGGAGTTATCCCGGTTTTTAAGGGGAAGATCAGGTAAGGCTGTTCACCATTGGCATAAGTGTTATCTTCCGGATTAAACCATTTCTCGTGTATCGCTTTTCGTGCGATGTCCAATTCCTGCCCGAATGCTTTAACGTCCTCCGTCTTATCGAGAATCGCTCCCACTTTCATCATAATCTGAAGCAGGTATGCCCGGTAACAGTTGTTAAATAAACGGCGCGAGTTATCATCCACCCATTCAGATTTGTCCATTCCCCTGCCCGGAGGTACCCAGTCGCCCAGATTGGGCCACCTTTCACCGGGAAAAATATCCTGAAGAACCCCGTCAATACTATGTGCTCCAAGATATTCAATGTACTTTTTCATGGTTGGATACCCGGTTTCGAGAAGCTTTTTGTCGTTATAGAAGAGGTAGGTTTTCCAGGGAACCACAATGCTCATTGCCCCCCAGGCTGGTCCGCCCCCGGTGCCGTGAGGCGTTGGTGCAACAAATGGAACAAAACCATCTTCTTTCTGCTCATCCCACCAGTTTTCTGACCATTTGACATACATGGAGGATGCGTCGAAATTGTAACATCCAACATCCATAATGGTCTGGCCATCACCGTAGCCAACTCTTTCGCGATGGGGACAGTCAACCGTCTGCCCACCCAGGTTGAGTGCCCTGTATGTCCATCGAACCATTTTATGAATGCGGTTATAAAGGTCGTTGGAACAACTAAAAGAGCCCACCTCTGGAACTTCTGTTTCTATGGGTATTGCTACCAGGTCTTCCTTTTGTGGGAGATATTGTAAGCCTTCAATCAATGCATAACGAAAAGCGTGGTAATTGAACACATTGTAAAAATGCTCCTCTTCTTTCCCGGCAGAGATAAACTCATCCCGTTGATTATAGGTGGCAAAACCCTTATAAGGACTTCCTGCGCGCCATGCTATTTCAGGATCCCGGCCATCTAAATCGGCATAGTGGATGGTGATTTTCTGGCCTGGAGCAAGATTGTGAAAATTCATCTTCAACATACCGGTTAGATTGGTGCCAAAATCAACAATTACAGTTGTATCGTCCAATTGCTCAAAAGATACCGGAGCAATTTCAGCAAACCCGATGTTGTTCCGGCATTTCTGAGCGGTACAGGGTACATCAGCTGTTTGGACATTTACAACAGGCTTCCATCCATTTGTTGACTGTTGGTCATCCCACCAATGCTCATCGATCAATCGTGCATCGACCAATTCCCCTCCAAAATTGCCCCAACGCCATCGCCCGATAAGGGATCTTGCGCTTGGTTTGGTTTCCCAGGTTGAATCAGTGATTATGCGTTGAGGTTTTTTGCCGGGAATTTCCAGTTGAGCCCGGACAACCGGGCTATTATGTTTCACTCCGGGTAATCCGGGAGAGTACCATCCCGTCCCCATAAAGACTCCTATACTGTTCCTGCCTTTTTTCAGATAACCGCCTATATTATAGGTTTGGTAGTAGGTTCGTTCAGCAAAATTTGATACTGCCGGGGCAAGTACTTCGTTTCCCACTTTTTCTCCATTTATGTATAGCTCGAAGTACCCCAGGGAAGCAAGGTAGATAAAAGCTTGTTCGGGAGTATTATCCAAATTGAAGGAATGTCTGTAATAAGGTGCAGTGACCGAGTCGGGCGAACCAATCCATTGGGCACTCCAATCATCCGGATTTAAAAGTCCCATCGACCATTTGGCCGGCTGGCTCCATCCGGTTGGTTTGCCATCTTTGTCCCATACCCTGACTTTCCAGTAACAGAGCATTCCTGTTTCAAGGGTTTTCCCGTTGTATTCAACATGAATGGATTGATCTGATGTTACACTACCAGTGTCCCAAAGGTCACCTATATCTTTATCCAGATTTTTTTGAGAACTGGCAACAAGCAAGTGATAGGCAGTCTGCTTGTCACCACGCTGGCTGGAGGTGAGTTGCCAGCTTAAACGCGGTTTCGTTTCATCTATACCCAAAGGATTTTCCAGGTATTCGCAGGTAAGGTTGGTAATGGTTACGGGAGATGTATTGCACCCTGCAAGCAGTGTTAACAGCAATAAAGCCCAGGTTATTCGAAAAGATGTTTTCATATGTGCTAGTATATTTTACATTTACAAAGAAAATACTATTTACGGAATTTTTATATTTCATAAACCAAAAGATGGGCTTTTACCAAAAAACCTGGCACAAGGTAAAGTCTTTTCACAATTTAGACTTTTATCAGAAAAAGCCGGGATAAAAGAAAAAGTTTATAACGACATACTAAATACAATGCTTAATCAGACTGACTTAGTTGAAAAATTAACTTTTCGTTCTTTTCTGGATGAAAAAACACAAAGATATTTTTTTCAGTCTTATCAAACACGACTCAATAAACTTAAGAAAGAATGAAGTATCTTTCTTAGCAAAATGTCACCATTCACCGCTGCTGATTTTGGCTAATATCCCATAACAAACAGATAAACAGGTGTTAGAAAAGTTCTCTGTCGGGAAGTAACTATAACACGGATATTCGGAAGGTGATTCCCGCATCCAATAGTAATATTTATTGCATCATGGAAATTTTCATTATCGGCATCGCCGCCTTTGCAACCGCCATTTTAACCTTCTTTTCCGGTTTTGGCCTGGGTACCATTCTCACCCCTGTATTTGTTATTTTCTTTCCCGTGGAAGTGGCCATTGCCCTTACGGGTGTTGTCCATTTTACCAACAACCTTTTCAAAATTGTATTGGTGGGAAAAAGTGCCGATAAAACGGTATTGCTTCGCTTTGGCATTCCGGCCATCCTTCTGGCCTTCGTGGGGGCCTGGCTGCTGCTG
>Ga0114946_10000969_pt1 | contig 19830 bp, 17 predicted proteins | sample WalLakDeSediment_FD_88676 | JGI IMG/M metagenome (GOLD analysis project Ga0114946, IMG submission 88676) | Lake sediment microbial communities from Walker lake, Nevada to study Microbial Dark Matter (Phase II) - Walker Lake 11/02/13 Deep Sediment | ecosystem: Environmental > Aquatic >...
GCCCGAGGCGCCGACGAGCGAGCCGGCGATGACGAGCACCGAATTGTCGATAACGAAGCCCGCGGCCGCGGCGGCCAGGCCGGAGTAGCTGTTGAGCAGGCAGATCACCACCGGCATGTCGGCACCGCCGATCGGGAGCGTGAGGGTGACGCCCAGCAGGCTGCCGACGAGCACGAGCAGCACGTAGAGAAACACCGATTCCGGGCGGGCACAGACGCCCGCGAAGAGCAACACGGCCGCGAGGGCGAGGCCGAGGTTGATCCAGTGGCGGTTCGGGTCGGTCCAGGCCTTCTTGAACTGCGGGAGTTCCTCGAGCTTGCCGAAGGCGACGAGGCTGCCCCAGAACGTGACCGCGCCGATGAGCCCCGTGGCCGCCGTGGCGATCGCGAACTGGCTCCAGGCCACGGGGTCTTGGGCCGACCAGATCTCGGCGGCGGCGACGAAGGCCGAGGCGGCGCCGCCGAAGCCGTTCAAGAGGGCCACCATCTGCGGCATGCCCGTCATCGGGTAGCGGAGGGCCATGGTCGCACCGATGGCGGCCCCGAGCCCACCGGCGAGGAAGAGCATGACCAGCGGCCAGATCCCTCGGACGGCGAGCGCCTCCTGCAGGCGCGGCTCGAAGCAGGCGGCGAGGATGGCGAGCGCCATGCCCGCGGCGCCGAGGTAGTTGCCCCGCACGGCGGTGCGCGGGCTCGAGAGCAGCTTGAAGGCCACGATGAAGAGCATCGCGGCGACCAGATAGGCGAGATTGATCCAGGCTTGGCTCGACATGCCGGGCGACTTCTTCCTACTTCGTTTTCTTCGAGGGGTGGAACATCTGCAGCATGCGGTGCGTGACCACGAATCCGCCCGCCACGTTGACCATTGCGAACACGACGGCGACGAGGCCCAGCAGGTTGCCGAAGCCGAAGCCGGCCGCGACCGCACCGGCCGACACGAGGGCGCCCACGGCCGTGATCCCCGAGATGGCGTTGGAGCCGCTCGTCAGCGGCGTGTGGAGCCGCTGCGGCACCTTCGTGATCACCTCGAAGCCGACCCACATGGCGAGCAGGAACACCGTGAGCAGGCGGATGAACCGGGCCGCTGGATCCTCGGTGGAGGCGGCCTCGGCGAAGAGCGGGACGAGGGACAGGGGGGTGATCATGGGGTTGTCAGGTTTGAGGAAAGGAGACAGTCCCCTGTGGGGACAGTCCCCGGTGGGCGGAAGTCATGGTGCACCGGCGGGCTCCAGTGGCGGCAGCCCGAGTTTCTCGCGAATCTTGGGATGCACGACCTGGCCTCCCTTCGTCACGAGCGTGTCGCGGCAGATCTCGTCGTCGGCGGGCACGTCGGCCAGCCCACCCTTTTCCAGCCCGCTCTTCACGAGGTGCGTGAGGAATGTCGCCATGTTCTTCGAGTAGAGCTGGCTCGTGTGGTGGGCCACCTCGGCGGGGAGATTCGTCGGGCCAAGGATCGTGACACCGTTTACAACGACGGTCTGATCGGGCTGGGAACCTTCGCAGTTGCCTCCGCGCTCTGCCGCGAGGTCGACGATCACACTGCCGGGCCGCATCCGGGCCACCATCTCGGCGGTCACGAGCACGGGCGCCTTCTGGCCGGGAATGAGCGCCGTGCAGATCACGACGTCGCTCTCGGCCACCACCTTGCCGAGGAGCTCCCGCTGCTTGGCGTAGAACTCCTCGCCCATCGCCTTGGCGTAGCCGCCGGCTCCCTCGCTCGTCCCGGTCTCGAGCGGCAGTTCGACGAACTTCGCGCCGAGGCTCTGCACCTGCTCCTTGACGGCGGGCCGCACGTCGTAGGCGCTCACCTGCGCGCCGAGCCGTTTGGCGGTGGCGATCGCCTGCAGGCCGGCGACGCCGGCACCGAGCACGAGCACCTTGCCGGGGGTGATCGTGCCGGCGGCGGTGGTCATCATGGGGAGGATCTTGGGCAGCGCGTTGGCCGCCAGCAGCACGGCGCGATAGCCGGCGATGTTGGCCTGACTCGACAGCACGTCCATGCTCTGGGCGCGGGTGATCCGCGGCACGAGTTCGAGCGAGAACAGTTCCGCGCCGCGATCGGCCGCCTCGCGGCAGGCGTCGGGGCTGGACAAAGGATCGCAGAGGCCGATGAGCACGAGCCCGTCGCGAATCCGGTCGCGGTCGGCGCACCAGCCGGCGCCACAGGCCCCGCCGGTGCGGACAGCGAGCACCGCGTCGGCCGCGAAGGTGGCATCCCGCGACACGATCTCGGCCCCGGCTGCCCGATAGTCGTCATCGGCAAACCCCGCTGCCAGGCCCGCGTCGGACTCGACCTGCACGTGAAGGCCCGCCTTGGCAAGCGCCGGAATGTGGGCGGGCACGAGCGCGACCCGCCGCTCGCCGGGAAAGGTTTCCTTGAGAACGGCCACCTTCATGGAGCGGAGCCTTGCGAAAGCCGGGGGAAATGGCAGGATGCGACGCCAGATTGGCCACAGTGTGCTTGCTCGTGCGCCAGGCCGCAACTCCGGCTGGTTTTTCGCCGCTCCCCGGTTTCCCGCGGATCTCCTTGCCGCCGCTTGCCGGAGCCCGGAAGCAGTGCTAATCTCCGGGGCTTTCCCGCACAGCATCAGGTCAGAGCAAAGAAGAGCGACGATTCAATGAAGACGTTCATGGCGAAGCCCGGCGAGGTCGAGCAGCGGTGGTGGCTGGTGGATGCCAGCGGCCACAAGGTCGGCCGGCTTGCCAGCGACATCGCGATGGTGCTCATGGGCAAGCATCGCCCCACCTACACGCCCCACGTCGACACCGGCGATCACGTGGTCGTTATCAACGCCGAAAAGATCGAGTTCACCGGTAAGAAGTGGCAGCAGAAGGTCTATCGCTGGTACACGGGCTATCAGGGGCTCCGCACGGAAACGGCCGAGCATCGCCGCGATCGGCGGCCTGAATTGATCATCGAAGAGGCCGTGCGTCGGATGCTCCCCAAGACCAAACTCGGCCGCACCATGCTCGACAAACTCAAGGTGTATGCCGGCGGAGAGCATCCCCACCAGGCACAACAGCCTGAGTCCATGCAGATTCGGGCTTGATCGACAGCTTCATTTCGGCAAAGTTTCGTTTCGGCAAAGTACTGTTCAGACGACCAGACATTGACAGATGGCGAGGAATTGACAGATGGCGACGGCGACCAAGGACATCATCGCGACGGGACGACGGAAGACGGCGGTGGCCCGCGTGCGGCTCCGCAGCGGCTCCGGGGTGATCCACGTCAACGGGCGCGAGCTCGATGCGTATTTCCCGTCGGTGAAGGATCGGGCGCTCGTCGCCGGTGTGCTCCATGAGGTCGGTCGGCAGACGGCCGTCGACGTCGACATCAAGGTCGATGGTGGCGGTTCGACGGGTCAGGCCGGCGCCTGCCGCCTCGGCATCGCCCGCGCCCTGAAGACCTTCGACGGCGAACTCGCCGAGCAGTTGCGGCAGGGGGGCATGCTCACCCGCGACGGTCGGATGAAGGAGCGGAAGAAGTACGGTCTCCGCGGCGCCCGGCGAGGCACGCAGTTTTCCAAGCGGTAGCAGTTTTCCAAGCGGCAGTTTGGGCCGCTTCGCAAGCGTGCCCTCGGGCCAAACGCTCATTCGGGCTCGCGTTCATCGGGGGCTTCGGGGCTGCCCGGCAGGCGGCATATCCGGATTTGCCGGCAAAGCCCGTTTTTTTCGGCCAGATCTTGCGATTTTCCCGGCCCGAAGACCGAGTGCATACTTGAGGCGGTCGTGACCGTTCTCTGTATCCCGGCTTTCGGAGCCCCGTGCCCATGATCCGCCTGAGCCATCGTCTGCCTGCCGTCGGCCTGCTGATCGTCGTGATCGCCCTGGCATCGACGCCGGCCGCAGCTCGTGAGCCGCGCCTGGCCCGAACGAGCGGGCAGACCGTGGAGATCCATGAGGCGCTGGCGGCCGAGGCCGCCGGACTGGCCGAAACCCGCTACATCCCCAACGACTCGCGCTCGGCCCAGATTCTTATCGCCAACCGCGCTGACCGGCCGCTGTCGATTCGCCTGCCGGCCGCCTTCGTCGGCGTGCCCGTGCTCGCGCAGATGGGGATGGGAGGCGGCGGCGGCATGGGTGGCGGGGCGCAGATGACGGGTGGAGGCATGGGCATGGGTGGCGGGATGGGCGGCATGGGTGGTGGGATGGGTGGTGGGATGGGCGGCGGCGGCTTCTGTTGGGTCGCCCGCGAGGCCTACGGCCCGCACGATCCACGCTGGCTCGCGTTTCGGGGTTGGTTGTCGACCGACGCCCCGGCCTGGCTGCAGGCTGCGTATGGCACGCACGGTGAATGGTTCGCCGATTGGATGCACGACAAGCCGGCGGCCAAGTGGGCCGTGCGACAGGCGATGGATGCCTGCCTGGCGTCGGCCGACGAGACGTTCACGGACGTGGCCCACCTGCAGGTCGAGCAGACGACAGGGGGTTTCCTGGTGCCCCCGGGCAAGACGCGGACGATTCGGTTCGCCACGGTCTGTCTCGAGCATGGCAAGCCCGAGCCGTCGCCACGGATCCCCTACCGGCTGCAGCCGCTCGATTCAGTCTCGCAGGATCCCCGGCTCGAGTTCGTGCTCATGGCGCTGGCCAATGGCCGCGTCTCACAGCGGGTGGCCCAGGCGGCGGCGTGGCACGTGGCCAATGGCCTGTCCTGGGAGCGGCTCGCGGCCGAAGCGATCCGCCATGCCGGCGGTGTGCCGGATGAGCCGTTCTTTCAGCGGGCAGAACTCGCGGGAGCTATGCAGCTCGTGGCGGCCGCCGATCGTGAGGCCGCCAATCGTTCCCCGGAAGCAACAACCGGCACGTCTGCGGGGGTCCGCTGACGCGGGTCAGTCCCGGATGCTGGCGTTCTCGCCGCCGGCCCTGGTGCCGAGCGCCTGCCACGTGACGGCGTCGATCGACTCCGAAACCTGGTGAACCGAGCCGTCCATCAGGAGCGTGTTCACCGCCCCGGGATGGTGGCTCCGCGACGGGATCACAGCGTAGGTCGGGGCAGACGTGCTGTTTCCTTCACGGGTGCTGCAGATCGAGATATCGTAGGTCGTGCCTTCAACCGTCTCGGCAATGACCGTCTGGGGTGGAAACGTCGTCGTGAAACCGTTGTGGATGGCCCGCCCGCAGACCCATTCGGTATGGCCATTGGTCGCCGACCATTCGCCTCCGCCGAGCGCCGAGCGGACGGCGGCGGGCGTGGCAGGCGGAGTGGCCAAGGACGTCGCGGAGTGTCCTGCCGGCGTCGATGCGTTGTGATACCGGGGCGTGAAGGCCTTCACCTCCGACATGGCAAGGGTTTTGCTGAGGCCATCGGAGATCATCCCAGCCTTGAGCTTTGAACTGGGGCCGAAGGTGCCGCCATGCTGCTTCGTCACCGGATCGTAGACGAGATACTGCCCCACGTTGAATCCGTAGTTGAGCGGGTAGTGTTCCGGCACGCCGTTCTTCAGGCGGGCCGTGTTCTTGGGCTCGCTGGGACACATGAGGATGTCGACCCGGGTGGAGGCCACGTCAATCGGCAGGTTGGGCGCGCGATTGGCAGGGTCGTGGTAGCCCTTCTTGAAATCGACGAGCTTGTAGATGGTGTCCCCCTCGATGAACGGGAGGATGAGCGCCTGGCCGGACCAGGGCTGAACCGAGACACCACTCGTGTTGGCAGAGGTGACGATGTCACCCGAGGGAGGGAAATACCGCTTCACATTCTCGTAATTGTGGAGCGACAGTCCGAGCTGCCGCAGGTTGCTCTGGCAGGCGGTGCGGCGGGCCGCTTCGCGGGCCGATTGGACGGCGGGCAGCAGCATTCCGATCAGCGTCGCGATGATCGCGATCACCACCAAAAGCTCGACGAGGGTGAAGGCGCTCGAGCGGCGGAGCGCATGCTCGATCGACGAGCCGTCCTCGTCGACATCGATCCAGGTGTCGGTCACCTGGCTCTCGGTCGCGTGAGAGTCGCAGTCTTCATCGGCCGGGACGAGAACCTCAAGGCGAAATTCCATATCGTCGAGCATGAAAAAAGGGCTCCAAAAGACGCTGTCGTGAGGAAAACGAGACTCAGTCTCATGTGCTGTCGGCTCATCGTAGCCGATGGAGGGCGGGTGTCAAGGCGGTCTCGTGGCCTGGGATTCGCCGGCGTTTCATCGGTTTCTGCCGCCTGAAGGGCCGCGCTCCTTCATTCTCCGGCTCCATGCGATACAACGCAGGAGAGACACGGCAGTCATGATGGTTCGGGATGATCGTCCGGAGGATGTTCTCGCCGTGGTCGAGGGAGGCACCGATGAGTTCCAGCGTGGAAGTCCGCCCAGCCAATCCGGCGGTTGCCGCGGAGGTGGTGGTCGAAACCCGTAACCTGTCGAAGACGTACCGCGACTTCTGGGGGCGGAAGAAGAAGGTCGCCCTCAAGCCGCTCGATCTCGAGATTCGTCGCGGTGAGATTTTCGGCCTGCTCGGGCCGAACGGCTCCGGCAAGACGACGACGCTCAAGCTCCTCCTGGGCCTCATCTTTCCCACGTCGGGTGAGGCGGTCGTGTTCGGCCGCGACGCCACCGATGTCACGAAGAACGAGCGGATCGGCTATCTGCCGGAGGAGTCGTATCTCTACAAGTTTCTCGACGCCGAGGAGACGCTCGATTTTTACGGCCGGCTTTTCGACATGCCTCCGGACGAACGGAAGCGGCGGGCGGCGGCGCTCATCGAGATGGTGGGCCTGTCCCGCGATCGCAAGCGGCAGCTGCGGGAATACTCGAAGGGCATGACGCGGCGCATCGGGGTGGCCCAGGCCCTCATCAACGATCCCGAACTCGTGCTCCTCGACGAACCGACGAGCGGTCTCGACCCGATCGGCACCCGTGAGATGAAGGATTTGATCATCGACCTCAAGGCGCGGGGCAAGACGGTCATCATGTGCTCGCACCTGCTGGCCGACGTCGAGGACGTCTGCGACCGGATCGCCGTGCTCCATCTCGGTGAGCTCAAGGAACTCGGCCGGGTCGAGGATTTGCTGCGAGTGACCGACGTCACGCAGATCCGCACGCGGGGGCTGCCGGCGGCGGCCCAGGCGGAGATCCGCGAGGTGCTCACGCGGCACGGCGGCAGCGAGATCGAGATCGGCAATCCGACGAGCACGCTCGAAGACCTGTTTCTCGAGGTCGTCCGCGACGCCGAGGCCCGGCCGGGCCGCCGGGCCCGGGTCGGTGGCGGGGCGGCCCGCTCGGGCGGCGAGGGGTGAGGTTCACGCATGGTGCTCGAAGAAGAGATTCCGCGGTTCGCACACTGGATCGGCCCGGCCGTTCTGGGCTATCTGCTCACCGCCGCGCTCGTGGCACTCGCCGCCGCTGCCGCAGCCTGGATCGTGCAGGCGGTGGCCCACGGGCCGCTCGCGGCCGGTGACCGCGTCTATCGCGGCGTACTCTCCGGCCTCGCCGACCTGGCGGGCATCTCACCGCGGCGGGTCTGGGCGCTCGCCCGCCTGGCGGTCCAGGAATCCCTCCGTCGCAACGTGCTGGTCGTGCTGGCGGTGTTCGCGCTGGTGATTCTCTTCGCCGGCTGGTTCCTCGACCCGGCGAGTGTAAATCCGGGCAGGCTCTATCTCGGTTTCATTCTCGGCGCCACCGCGTTCCTCGTCTGCACCGTCACGCTCCTGCTCGCCGTGTTCAGTCTGCCCGCTGACTTCAAGTCGCGGGCCATCCAGACCGTGACCACCAAGCCGGTGCGGACGGCGGAGATCGTCCTGGGCCGCACGCTCGGCTTCTCACTGATCGGCACCGGCCTGCTCGCGGTCATGGCCATCTCGGGCTGGGCGTTCGTGGTGCGAAGCATCGCCCACGACCACACGATCGCCGCCGAGGATCTCGTCGAGATCCGTGACGAGTCCGGCACAGTGACCGGCTTCACCGGCCGCACCAGCCTCGACCGTGGCCACCGGCACCGTGTTCTGCTCGATGCCGATGGCACCGGCACCGCCGAGACAGGGCAGGGGCATCGGCATGCCATCCGCCGGACGGGATCGGGGGGCGCCGCGGCCCGGGGAACCACCGGCCGGGATGCAGGAACACAAGACGACAGGTATGTCGTCGGAACGGCCGAAGGGCTGCTCGAGGCCCGGCGGCCCTTGCGGGGTACGCTGCGGTTCCTCGACCGGCAGGGCAAGCCGAGCACGAAGGGCATCAGCGTGGGCTCGGAGTGGGCCTACCGGCAGTACATCGAAGGGGGCACCCCGGCGGCGGCGATCTGGACGTTCACGGGGATCGACGCCCGGGAGTTTTCCGACGGTCTCCCCCTCGAAATGATCGTGCGAGTGTTCCGCACCCACAAGGGACGGATCGAAGATGGCATCCATGGCACCATCCAGATTCGCAATCCGGTCACCGGGCTGCGGAGCGAGGCCCTGCCGATCGTCGCCAAGGAGTTCACGATCGACTCGCTGCTCGTGCCCCGCCGGATCGGAACCCTGCTGGCCGACGGGGAGGTGCGGGAGGTCGACCTGTTCACCGACCTCGTCGCCGACGGCGCGGTGGAGGTGTGGCTGCAGTGCCTCGAGCCCGGGCAGTATTACGGCGTGGCCCAGGCCGACTTCTACCTGCGGGCCGGCGACGGTTCCTTCGCCTTGAACTATGCGAAGAGCTGCCTCGGCATCTGGTTTTCGATGCTCGTGGTGACGGCGCTCGGGGTGATGTTCAGCACGTTCCTGGCCGGCCCCGTGGCGCTCCTCGCCGCCCTCGCGGTGGTCTTGATCGGCCAGTTTCGGGGCTTCATCGCCAAGCTCTTCGAAAGCCAGGTCATGGGCGATTTCAAGATTCAGCCCGGCGGCGGCCCCCTCGAGTCGCTCGTGCGGATCGCCACCCAGGAAAGCATCACGCTCGAATGGGATCCGACGCCGGCAGCCCAGGCTCTCAAGGCCATCGATACGGCGCTGTTGGCGCCGATGCGTCTGGCGGCGGGCATCTTTCCGTCGCTTGCCGACCTCGGCACCGGGACGTTCGTGGCCGAGGGCTTCGACATCCCCTTCGATCTCTTGGCGGCGCATGCGACGGAGGCGGCGGGATTCGTGCTCGCCTTCTGCGTGGCCGGTGCCTTCTGTCTCCGGGCCCGGGAGGTGGCGTCATGACGCGGGAACGGGGGAGCGGTGGGCAGAAGACGGCGTGGCTCGGCCTCCGGCCAGCCACGCTCGTCGCCTTGGTGGCGATCGCTGTGCTGCTCGTGCCGCTGTCGATGCTCAGTCAGCCAGCCGATGCCTCGAGCAGCGGCGGCATGCTCGCCCGGCTGCGGTCGCGATTCGGCCTGTCGCAGGCAGAATTGGGCGAGGTCGATCCCACGAGCGAGACGATGCGGTTCGCCACGCTCGGCCTCAAGAACATCGCCGTCACGCTGCTTTGGGACCGGGCCAATCATTACAAGAAGGTCGAGGACTGGACGAACCTCTCGGCGACGCTCGAGCAGCTCACGAAGCTCCAGCCCAACTTCTATTCCGTGTGGGACTTCCAGGCGCACAACCTCTCCTACAACATCTCGGTCGAGTTCGACGACTACCACGACCGGTATGCATGGGTGATGAAGGGCATCGAGTTTCTGCGGCAAGGCATCGGCCTCAACCTGCGGGAGCCGCGGCTACTGGGCCGCATGGGCTGGTTCCTCGGCCACAAGATCGGCAAAGCCGACGAGAAAAAGCAGTATCGCCGGCTCTTCAAGGCCGACGACGACTTCCACGAGCGCGACCGGCCCGGCCGCACGCTCCCCGAGCGGGACAACTGGCTCGTGGCCCGCGAGAAGTATCTGGCCGCCCAGCGGCTCGCCGACGCCGGGGCGCCGCTCAAGACGACGCCGCTCATCTTCCACAGCGAGCCGATGATGACCGCCATCAACCATGCGCGGGCCTTGGAGGAGGATGGCGTGTTCGGAGCTCCGGCGCGGGATGCCTGGAAGCTGGCGGGCGAGGAGATGCGCCGGTTCGCCCTCCGGGAAATCCCCACGAGCTGGGACGTGCCGATCCGGCTGGGGCTCCGGGAGGCCGAGGAGGAGCGGGCGGCGCGGCTGGCCGCCGAACTCGAGGGGCTGCTGCCGGGCCTCAAGACCGGGATCGAGGCCGAGCGCCGGACGGCGCTGTCGCCGGAGGAGCGGGCTGCCCTCGAGACCCCCCCGTTCGATCGCACCGAAGTGCAGCAGGAACTCGCCGCCGCCGCGGACCAGGCGCTCAAGGTGACCTGGACGATGGTGGCCCGCGACGCGCCGCTCGACGTCCGTGTCCGGGCGCGGGAGCTGGCCCGCCAGCACAAGGAGGCGGAGGAGACCGCCACCATGATCGACCGCTACCGTGACATCGTGAACTTCGATTTCTGGCGGGCCACGTGCGAGGCGGGCGTGACCGAGCCGATGCTCCTCGCCCGGGAAAAGGTCTGGGAGGCCGACCGCGAGTTCAAGGCGGCCCGGTTGCAGCCGGCGAAGCAGGCCTACGAGGAAGCCTTCGCGGCCTGGCGGAAGGTGCTCGACGCGTCGCCGGTGTTGCGTGACGACCGCCTCACGGCCGATGACCTCGCCGAGATCGCCGCCCGCTACCGGCGGCTGCTCGAGCAGCTCGACGAGCCGTTCCCAAGCCCGTTCATCCTTCAGGACATGCTCGACAAGGCCGGCCCGCTCGACGAGTGAGAAGACTGCTCGGGGCTGCCCGTGCCCTCGAGCCGGCGTAGAAGGCAAGCGGAGACAGGATGTCGGAGCGCAGACTTCTCCGAGCGAGTGAAGGGCAGGATGCCCGTAGCGAGCGTCCGGGCGAGATGGCACGGGCAGCCCCGAGCCAGCAGCACTGTCGGTCAGGAACTGACCGACCGACCGGGGGTCATGCCCGCCGAATCAGCAGCTTGTCGATGCGGCGCCCGTCCATGTCCACCACCTCGATCACGAGCCCCTGCCAGCGAACCAGATCGCCCGCCGTCGGAATCCGCTCGAGCTCGGCCAGGACGAGGCCCGACACCGTCGCGTAGTCGCCGCGGGGCACGGACTCTGTGGCGATGTCGAACCGCTCCAGCATGTCCTCGACGGCCGCGGAACCGTCCACCAACCAGGAGCCGTCTTCACGCTGCACGAATTCGGCGGCCGTGGTGCGCCGGTGTTCGTCGTGAATCTCGCCGACCAATTCCTCGAGCACGTCCTCGAGCGTGACGATGCCCTCGGTGCCGCCGTACTCGTCGAGCACGATCGCCAGCTGGTTCCGCTCCTTCTGGAAGAGTTCCAGGAGCCGGTCGAGCGGCATCGTCTCCGGCACGAAGAGGGCGCGGTGCAGCATCTTGCGAAGCTCGATCGGCCAGCCCATCCAGGTGTGGCGGAGCACGTCCTTGAGCCAGATGTAGCCGAGGATGTGGTCGAGCGATCCCTCGTAGACCGGGAGGCGCGAGTAGCCGGCCATGGCGACGGCGCCGAGGATCTGCCCCGGTGGCGTCTCGACATCGAGGGCGTCGAGGTCGATCCGGGGCCGCATGATGTCGCGGACGGTGCGCTCGCCGAGCCGCAGGGCCTCGGCGGCGACGGCCTGCTCGACCGCCTCGAGTACTCCCTCGGCCCGGCCGGCTTCGAGCAGGTGCTCGATGTCGTCGACCGACACGGTGGGGCCGTCCTGCTTGTGCGCGCCGAGAAGATACAGCACCGCCGAGGTGGCGAGGCTCATGCCCCACACCAGCGGCCGCACCACGAGGGCGAACAGCTGCATGAACGGGGCGACGAGCCGGGCGAACGCCTCGGCGCGGCGGAGCGCCAGCCGCTTGGGCACGAGCTCGCCGAGGAGCAGTGTCATGAACGAAAGCAGCATCACGAAGACGATGAGCGCGATGGTCTGCGAGGCGGCGGCCACGGTGGGGGGCGCATGGGCCGCAATCCACGTGGCAAACTCGCCCACCAGGCGGTCGCCGCCGTAGGCGGCGGCCAACGTGCCGACGAGCGTGATACCGATCTGCACCGTGGGCAGGAAGCGATCGGGGTTCGACGCCAGGTCGAGAGCCGTGGCCGCGCGGGTATCGCCATGCTCGGCCATCTGCCGCAGCCGGCCGCGGCGGCTGGCCACGATCGCCATCTCCGCGCCGGAAAAGAATCCGTTGGCGAGGATGAGGGCCAAGACGATGAGGAGTTCCTGCATGGCGGCGGCAGCGGGGCGGGCGTAGCTCGAGTCTACGAGGGGGTGGTTTCGCGGCAGAGCAAGGCGAGATTGTCGCGATGCACCACCTCGTCATAGGGGCAGTAGCCGAGGAGGTCGGCGATCCGCTCGGTGCGCATGCCGGCGATCTGCCGGACTTCGGCGGCGGCATAGTTGACGAGACCGCGGGCGAACGGCTCGCCGTCGGGGCCGACGAGGCTCACGACGTCGCCCGCCGCGAAGCCTCCTGAGACGTCCGTGATGCCTGCCGCCAGCAGACTGCGACCGCGACCGACGACCGCCGTGCGGGCACCATCGTCGACGACGAGCGTGCCCCGGGCATCGGCCGGCCAGGCGAGCCAGCGTTTCCAGGCGGTCATCGGGGCTCCGCGCCCGGTGAAGAGCGTGCCGACCCGCTCGCCGCGGCAGATCCGCTCGAGCACGTGATCGTCGCGGCCGCCGGCGATGATGCAGCTGCCGCCGGCCTCGGTCACGATCCGGGCCGCCATGATCTTGCTGGCCATGCCCCCCTTGGAGAGGCCGCCGGGTCGATCCCGGGCCAGTGACTCGACGGCGGCGTCGATGCGGGGGACGTGGGGAATGATCGCGGCCCCCGGCTCGGCGGGATGCCGGTCGTACAGGCCGTCGACGTCGGAGAGCAGCACGAGGAGCGGTGCGTCGAGGAGAGTGGCCACCAGGGCCGCGAGCCGGTCATTGTCGCCGAAGGAGGTCCGCAGCTCCTCGACGCTCACCGTGTCGTTTTCGTTGATCACCGGAATCGCGCCGTAGTCGAGGAGCGACCGGAGGGTGTTGCGGATGTTGAGATACCGGGAACGATCCTGGAGGTCGCCGGCGACGAGCAGCAGCTGAGCAGCATGGCGACCCCGGCCGCGGAGGCTGCGCTCGTAGGCCTCGATGAGGCAGCTCTGGCCGATCGCGGCCACGGCCTGGAGGTGCGCGAGCTCCTGCGGGCGGCGGTCGAGCCCCATGCGTCCCATGCCGGCAGCCACAGCGCCGGAGCTCACGAGGACGACCTGTTTTCCCGCGGACATCACGGTGTCGAACTGCCGCCCCAAGGCCTCGATGCGGTGTTCATCGAGGCGACCATCGGGGCCGGTAAGCACGCGGCTGCCGACCTTGACCACGACGAGCCGGGCGGCGGAGACGAGGGTCTGACGGTCGTCGTCGATCATGGGCGGCATCCTACCACCGGTCGGCCGGGGGTACGATGGAAACGCCGCTCCAGCGGCCTTCCCGCGGCCGCCGGTTGAGTGACCCCAGGCGCGGCCCGTATAGTGCGGTCAATGAGCGACCTCCATCACGAGTGCGGTCTCGCGGCGATCTACCACCTGCCGGTCCCGGCCGCCGAGACGAGTCCGCTCTGCCCCCTCCAGGGTCAGGACGAAGTTTCCCGGCTGCTGCCCCGGATGCTGCTCGACATCCAAAACCGGGGCCAGCTCTCGGCGGGCATCACGGCCTGGAATCCCGCGCGGCCCCAGCTGCTCGCCACCCACAAGGACGTGGGCAGCGTGAGCGAGGTGTTTCGGATGAGCCACCGGGGCAAGTACGAAAGCCTCATGGAGCTGCATGCCGGCCGGGCCGCCATCGGGCACGTGCGCTATGCCACCTGCGGGGCCGACGACCGGGGCTACGCCCAGCCGCTCGAACGCCCCCACCTCCAGAAGCACAAGTGGTTTGCCTTCGGGTTCAATGGCCAGCTTGCCAACTATCCGCAGCTCCGGGCCGAGATTCTCGCCGCGGCCGACAACCACCTGGCCCGCGACAACGACACCGAAGTGATCATGCATGCCCTCGGAAGGGAGATCGGGGCTGGCCGTGATCCGGCTCCGGCCGAATTGTTGGCGGCCCTCGCCCGGCGGTTCGACGGGGCCTGGAATCTCGCCATCCTCGATGCCCGGGGCCGGCTCATCGTCGCCCGTGATCCGCTGGGCATCCGGCCGCTCGAATACGCTCGGCTCGGGCCGCTCGTGGCCGCGGCCAGCGAGAGCGTGGCCTTGTTGAACCTCGGCTTTCCGCCGGAGTCGATCCACTCGCTCGAGCCCGGCACGGCGCTGGTGGTCGATGAGTCGGGTGTGCGGATCGATCGGTTCGCGGAGAGTCCGCGGCGGGCGCACTGCTTCTTCGAGTGGGTCTATTTCGCCAACGTCGCGAGCACGATGGACGACCGGAGCGTGTACCTCACCCGCAAGCGGCTGGGCGAGGAGCTTGCCCGGCTGGAGACGCTTCCGCTCGACGCCGACACGGTGGTGGTGCCGGTGCCCGACACGAGCAAGGCGGCCGCCGACGCCATGGCCTATTGCCTTCAGGTGCCTGCGGTCGAGGGGCTGATTCGCAATCGCTACACGGGCCGCACCTTCATCGACGGCGCCGCCAGCCGTCGCCAGAAGGCAGAGTCGAAGTACACCCCGCTTCGCGAGGTGCTCGAGGGACGGCGGGTGATCCTCGTCGAGGATTCGATCGTGCGGTCGACCACCATGAAGGTGCTCCTCGGCCGGATGCGGTCGCTGGGCCGGGCCCGGGAAATCCACGTCCGCATCGCCTGCCCGCCGATCGTGGCCCCCTGCTTCTACGGCATCGACATGTCGACGATCGACGAGCTCTTCGCCGCGGAGTTCGTCAAGGACGGCGTGCTCACGGAGGCGGCCCAGGCCGCCATGGCCGCCCGCCTCGGGGCCGATTCGCTCCGCTACCTGCCGGTGGAATCGGTGGCCCGGTCGATCGGATTTCCCGCCGCCGATCTCTGCCAGGCCTGCCTCACCGGCCGCTATCCTACGCCCGCCGGCGAGCAGCTCTATGGCATCGCCCTCGAGCAGGTGTCCGGCGGGGGCGGGGGCCGCACCTACGAAGCAGCGGTCGGCTGACGCGGCGGCAGCGTCCGCAGCACGGCCCGCCAGACAGGAGCGCCCGCGAGTCGCGTGCGTCGTTCGAAGTGAGTGCGGTAGTCGAGGTCATGCGCCGCCGGAAGGACCGACTCCTCCGCGGGCGGTCCGAAGAGACCGGTGGCGGCCGCGAGGTCGAGCGACTCGCGGAAATACTCTTCGACGTCGGTCCAGACGTGGAGCCGGCCGCCCGGCACGAGCACGCGGCCGGCCTGTACGAGGAACGGCTCGGAAAGCACCCGGCGTTTTCGGTGCCGGGCTTTCCACCAGGGATCCGGGAAGTAGACGTGGATCGCATCGAGACAGGCGGCAGGCAGGTGGTCACGGAGCAGAATCTGCGCGTCGCCGTGGATGATCCGGGCGTTGGTCGCCGCCGCGGCGGCGAGCCTGCCCGCGCAGAGCCGGGCGTAGCCGGCGGCGATCTCGATGCCGAGCAGATTGCGGTCGGGCCAGGTGGCCGAGGCCGACGAAAGAAACAGCCCCTTGCCGCTGCCCACCTCGAGTTCGACCGGTGCGGGGCTGGGAAAGAGCGTGGCGGGATCGCAGGGGGTGGCGAGCGGCCCGAGGGAGAGCAGGTGGGTCGACAGGTCGACCGTGGGATCGGGTTTTTTTGGCGGGCGGCGCGGCATGAGTGTGAGTGTGAGTGTCAGCCGCCGCGACTACCACTTGGAAGACTTCCGCTTCCGGTGGCCACCAGTTCGTCCATCGGGAGCGGCACGCCCTTGATCGTGCCGTCGACCACGATGGCGTCGCGGACCAGGCCTTGGAAGCGACAGACGATCATGGCCTTGGGCCGCACCCGCACCCGCTCTACCGCGATCACGAGCCGGTCGCCCGGCACGACCGGGCCCCGGAACCGCACGTCTTCCATGCCGCCGAACCCGATGACCTTGGCGTCGAGGAGGTTGTGTCGCTGCGTGTAGTAGCTCGAGAGCTGGGCCGCCGCCTCGCACATGAGCACGCCCGGCATGAGCGCCATCTCGGGGAAGTGGCCGCGAACCCAGAACTCGTCGCGAGTCACGTCTTTATAGCCCACACACAGACCGCGCTCCTCTTCCTCGTGGACGATCGCCGTCAGCTGTTCCATCTCGAACCGCTGCTTGTTCCAGCGGCGGATTTCGTCGATGTCGGCGATGACCTTGTCGAGGTCGTATTCGCTCGGATGAATGATGTAGTCGCGGGGGGCCACGGCGATCGCTCCGGATCATCTGCCAATGGAATAGGTCAGGTGCGGATGTGCTTGCGCTTGGCCTTGCGGGCCTTGCTGTTGGCGGGACGGGCGCCGTGGTTCGCCTTTTTGAGCGAGCGGTGCGGCTTGGCCATGGAAATCTCCGGCGGGCTGGAGGAAACAGGGAATTCGAAAACCCGATTTTTACCACGGCCATCCGCGGGTTGCCACCCGGGTGGCGTGCGAGCCGGAGATCACCGCTGCTCGGTCGTGGCCCGTTCCGCGGCGATCGCCTCGCGCAGGCTGGTGCGGAGAATTTCGATGAAACTTGCCGCGAGAAACCCGAACAGGGCTCCGAGCACGGCCGATGACACCCCGCCGAGGACCGCGCCGGCGACGGAACTCGACGCCAGCCAGTACAGGGCCACGCTGCCGGCCGTACCTCCGCACAGGCCGCCGATGACCGCAGACACGGGGACGACACTGCCCAGGCTCGTGCGCCGCTGGAGCTGCGCGGGGGGCAGTTGCGGCGGCAAAGCGGGCGGTGGCCGGGGGCTGCCGACACGAGTGAGATCGCGGTCGGTGGCCTCACGGAGCCGCGTGCCGATCGCATTGCCGGCGACGTGCACGGTGACGCTCGCGAGGAGCACGAGCACCGCGAGCCAGCCGGCCAGACCGAGCCACCCGATCGCCGCACAAGCGACCCCCAGGACGACGGCCAGCCAGGAGTAGGTGACGGGCCGCATGGGCCGAGGTGCCTTCAGAATTCGTGGCCGACCGCCTCGGGGCGATAGAGCGGCAACACTCGATAGTAGACCTCGAGCGTGAGCAGGGCCAGCGCGGTATGGGCCAGCCGGCCGCCCGGCGCGGTCTCGCGGTCGGTGAAACACCAGCTCCCCTGCTCGTGTCCGAGTGCCGCCTGCTGTGCCGCGAGCTGATCGCGATTGCGGACATTCCAGCGGGGCCAGGCCGCATGGTCGGCCTGGAGCAGGGCCTGGGAGAGATAGAAGTTCAGATACACGGCGTCGGCGACAGGGCCGCCGCGTGCCAGGGCGGCCAGGCCACGGTCGAGACGCTCCCGCTCCTCCCACGCGGTGTGGAGTCGGCAGAACAGGCCGATCGCCGACGTACATGGCTGCGGCTGGCTGCCGAGGTAGCCATAGGTCTCGCCGCCGCGGGCCTGTACCCGATCGAGAAATCGTCGGATGCCGTCGATCGTCGGGGAAGGCACCTCGAGGCCGGCCAGTGCCGCGCTCTTGAGGGCCGCCAGCTGCCAGGCGGTGACGGTCGTGTCGCCAGACTGGCCGGGCAGGTAGCGCCAGCCTCCGCCATAGGTGTCCTGGGCCGTGACGATGAACCGCACGGCATCGACGAGCGGCCGGGCGAGCAGGTCGTCGCGGGTCATGCCGTAGGCCTCGGCGAGGGCGAGCGTGGCCACGCCCTGTCCGTACATGGTGCCCTCGCACAGATCGCCACCGCGGGACGTGGGCCGCATTCTCCCGAGCAGGTAATAGAGGCCCCGGGCCACCGTCTCCTGATAGGGGCCCTCGACCTGGGTGTTGCCGGCGCCGAGAAATGGGAGCAGCGCGATGCCGGTCGAGGCGGTCGTGCTGCCAATCGTTCCCGGCTGGGAGCAGCTGCCGTCGCAGCGACACTGGGAAAGATCGAATCGCCACGAGCCATCGGCGGCCTGATGCCGTGCGAGCCAGGCGAGTCCACGCTCCACCGCGGCCTCGCTTGCCGCCGAGCCCCCGTGCGCCCGGAGGGCGGCGGCGCGGTCGGCTCCGCGTCGCGCGGCATAGCCGGCGGAAGGCCCCGCGGCGGGCGCGGAAGGGGAAGGGGTGCCAGTTGGCGGTGAGGCAGGGGGTGGCGTGGGCTCAGGCACCGTGGTCAGGCGTGGCTCGGGCATGCTTGCCTGAGGCGTCTCCGTCGCCACGGACACAGCCTTGACGCTCGGCCCGCGCGGGGCCGGCGCGGCGGTCACCGGTGACTCGACCATCGGCGGTTCTGCACCAGCTGGTTCGACCATTGGCGGTTCGACGACCGTCGTGCGCACGGTGACGGGTTTGTCGGCTCCTGCCCCGTCCGCACCAGTTGCCGCCGCCTCACGCTGCGGAGCGGTGAACGCCAGTTCGAGCGGCCGGGGCCGCTGGCGGTCGGGAGGCTCGATCCACAGAAGTGCGAGCAGCGTGAGCAGGAGCACATGCACGACCGCGCTCGTGTAGCCCGACCGCACGGCCCGGCTCGCGACAAATCGCTGCACGAGTGGCCGTTGCATCACGGGCCGTTCAATGACGGTCTGCGGCAGCGCCTCATGCGGTGCGAACAGTGAATGGTCGGGCATACAAACTCCCCAAACCATCCATGTATCGGCATCCCTGCCGGTGCGGCTCGACCGGCGGCGGCAGAACGGTGAGAACGCCGTGTTTTCCGCACCGTTTCGGGAAGCCGTTACTCCTTGAACTCCTCGTCGACGCTCTGGTTGCGGTAGATGGGGAGGTGACGGTAGTAGACCTCGAGGATCATCGTGGCGAGTGACGTGCAGTAGAGCCGGCCTGCCGCATGGGCGCCGTGGCCACCGTTGACGCCGTCATACCAGCTGCCCGCCTCGTGACCCGACGTTGCCTGAGCGGGCAGGAGCAGCTTCTTCATCTTGTCGTTCCAGGCGATCCACATGTCTCCTTCCATGTGGTGCATGATCTGCGTCGCGTAGTAGTTGAAGTAGAGGTCGTTACTCGGGCCCCGTTTTGCCAGCGCCGCCACTCCGCGTTGCAGCGGCGGGTGATCCTTCTTCCATCCCAAATACATCCGACAGAGCAGGCCCACGGCCGACGTGCCCGGGCCGCGTCCCGGGCCAGAGTACCCGTAGTAGGCCCCCTCGTCCTCCTGCATCGCATCCAGGAACTCGACCGCCTTCTTGATCACGAGCGGATTGACCTGCAGATAGGCCATGTTGCCGCTCTTGAGCGCCATGAGTTGCCAGCCGACGGCGGACGTATCGCCCGGCTGTTTGGGCGAGTACCGCCAGCCGCCCCCAACCGGATCCTGGGCGTCCATGATGAAGTTCAGCGCGAGCTGTGTGGGTATCGCGAGCCGGGCATCCTGCGTCATGCCGTAGCACTCGGAGAGCGCGATTCCCGCGAGACCCTGCGAATACATGCTGCCACCCGGGCCATAGGCCTTCCCTTTGCCCTTTAGGGTCATGGCAGCAAGGAAGGCGATACCCTGCTCGACCTGGGCCTTGTAGGGGCCCTCGCGATGCGTGTAGCCCCGGCCGAGAAAGGGGAGGATCGCCATCGCCGTCGCGCCGCAGCGGTCTCCGCTATGCCCGCCCTCCCCGCCGTGAGAGCACTGCCCCTGGCAACTCGGGCACTGCTTCAAGTCGAAGTGCCAGCCGCCGTCGGGCATCTGGTGATTGACGATCCATTTGAGGGCCCGATCGACGGCCTGCTCGGTGTCGGCGCCGCCGCCGCTGGCGGCGGCGATCTTGGCGGCATTCGCACGGCCGCCAAAGCCGCCGCCGGTGCCCCCGATCGCGCCGACGGTGGAGAGCATGTCGGCGGCCGGTGCGGTCTGGGCACTGAAGTCGGTGAGTTCGACGGCCAGCGGCGCGGCGTCGAAGTCGTCGGCGTTGGCGATCACCTTGACGTCCTCGAC
>Ga0114946_10000970_pt1 | contig 19825 bp, 15 predicted proteins | sample WalLakDeSediment_FD_88676 | JGI IMG/M metagenome (GOLD analysis project Ga0114946, IMG submission 88676) | Lake sediment microbial communities from Walker lake, Nevada to study Microbial Dark Matter (Phase II) - Walker Lake 11/02/13 Deep Sediment | ecosystem: Environmental > Aquatic >...
CGGTCGGAGCCAGGCGCCCGGTACTTGACCTTGGTCAATCTGAGCTCGTTATCCGCCACCTGGTACAACGATGCACCTTTGCTGCAGAGCGTGCCCTCATTGATCGGGTGGTCAGGGTCGCCCTCGCAGTTGACTACCTTACCCCCCACTGAGTGGCAGACGATGCCACAACCAACGCCGCAGTAAGGGCAGATCGTCGTGACTTCCTCGGCATTGGCTATGCGCAATGGCGCAGCGGCAGCAGCCTTGACCTCGAAACCGAGTCCGGTCAGCGCCGCAGCGGTCACGGTCATCCCTGACAACTTCAGGAATGACCTGCGCGAAAGCTTCACGTGCTGTTCACCTCTCTCTCTTCTGATGGTCTAAAAGGTCACTCAGTTGCTGCTCCCTGTTCCTCTTGACTGAAGATCCGAGTCGGCAACCGGGACATACCCCTGCTGGCGTGCCAACTCATCGAGCTGCACGGTCGCTATGTCCTCCAGGGGCAGGTAAACGCACCCCTCCAACATCCTTTCATCGGAAACCTTGAAGTAACGGCGGCAAGCGGCACAAAGATACAAGCGACGACCCTGATCATCCTGCGAGTAGACAACCTCAATGCTGCTGGGGTCGCCAGCCTCACACGAAATGCACAAGAGCCGCGGGAACGGCCATTCATGACCGCACACCCCGCAACGCAGATACCTCCGTCCGTCCTCGTGTGCATGCTTGGCCATCATCGGCTTACCGCCACATGCTGGGCAGTCGCGCCTCGGTGGGTAGGCGCTCATCTCACCGAGAGCTGGCAGCGACGCGAACCGCCAGGCCAAATAGGGCTGCAGAGCGGTCTTGACCACGTAAAGAATGGTCGCCGCCTCACAGTGAACGCCAGCTTGCGCTGCTCCCGTTAGGAGTCGGTCGACTGCTTCCTCCTCATGGCGAGCAGCAGCCATGAGGAACTCAAAATCCAGGTTCGCAAGGTGCTGGCCCACCTCGCTAAGACCCTGGCTGTTGGGTGCCTGGTCAGCCAAAGCAGCAACTACCGAGTCGATTACAGACGTCAACCAGGCGTGCTCCGGGGGTGAGGCCCGCTCAGAGCCAGGCGGCAGCCCCGAACCAAGCATCCCATACGCCCGGGATTGTATGGCAGCCAAGCTGGCCACGAGTTGCAGCATTGGCTGGTTGAGCGCGCTGTTGCCCTGATAACGAAGCATGGCCTCGCCGATAGTAGCGGCAGCAAAGACATCCGTATCACACAGCGGTTTGGGCAATTGCTGATTCCCCCAATGTCTAGTCGCCGAAGCAGCGCCTTGGCGATGTCACGCAATTCCGAGCAGCCTTATCGGGATTAAACACCGGACGAACTTCGCTAAGAACGCGTCTACTTCCTGCTGATCGGCGCAGGTTTTTCGGCGCGCGCACGTCGACGCAGCATACCAAGATGCAGTAGCAACTGAAGGGCACCTCTGCGGGCGGATAGAGTGCTTTCTGACAATCGCTCTTACAAGAGGAATGAGCAAGCCCAACGCAGAATGTAAGAACGTTACACTGCCGTTGCGCGCGCATCTGAACGAACAGTCAACCTTCTCAGACAACGGCACCGGCGTCCTCGGGCGCCGCATCATGCCAACACACCCTGGAAGAGGGGATGCCGATGAAGGTGTTGGACCTTGGCTCAGCGGGCGATCCGGGCTTTGAGGCGCAGATTGCCAAGCTGGCACACACAAGTCCTGCCGCGTGTTATGCGTGCGGCAAATGCTCCGCAGGTTGCCCACTAGCTTACGAAATGGATTACCAGCCCCATCAAGTCCTCCGGCTAGTCCAGTTGGGCCTCAAGGACGAGGCGCTAAGCTGCTCCACGATTTGGCTGTGCGCTTCGTGCATCACTTGCTCGACACGATGTCCGCGCGAGGTGGACATCGCGCAGGTGATGGACACGCTGCGCGCCATGGCCCGCACCGAGGGAGTGCGCGCGGCGCTGCCCAAAGTGCCCAAGTTCTACAGTTCGTTCCTAGGCCGGGTTCAAGCCGGCGGGCGCCTCCACGAACTGAGCATGACGATCCTGTACAAGCTCCGAAGCGGTGACCTGTTCAGCGATCTCGACCTCGGCATCAAGATGGTCCTGCGGGGCAAGCTTAAGCCGCTGCCGCCACGAATCCAAGGTCGGGATCAGGTTCGCCAAATCTTCCGCCGGGTGGCTGAGGCCGAGCGGCGAGAGGAGGCGGCCAGATGAAGACTTACAGCTACTACCCTGGGTGCTCACTGGAAGGGACGGCCCGGGAGTACGAGATCTCTCTGCGCGCCGTGGCTCCTCTGCTCGGTTTCCGCCTGGAGGAGATGCACGATTGGAGTTGCTGCGGCTCCACCCCGGCCCATGCCACTAGCCACAGGCTCGCCGTTGCCTTGGCGGCCCGTAACCTCAACCTGGCTGCCGCGCATGACAAGGGTCCGGACGGCTTGGCGGTGCCGTGCGCCGCGTGTTACAGCCGGCTCAAGATCGCGGTGTCCGACTTGGCCAGGGACGCGAAGCTGCGCGCGGACACTGAAGAGGCGATGGGCGAGGCCTGGCGAGGTGGGGCGGTCCACATAATGGCGCTGCCGGAGATACTGGCGCGGGATGTGGGCCCGGAGGCCATCGAGCGGGCCACGGTGGAACCGTTGAACGGCATTAAGGTTGCCAACTACTATGGTTGCCTGCTGGTAAGGCCGCCTGAGATGACGGGTTTCGACGATCCGGAGGATCCGCAGACGTTGGATGAGATTGTCCGGGCCACCGGCGCCGAGGCAGTGGATTGGTCGCACAAGGTTGACTGCTGCGGCGGCAGCCTGAGCCTGAGCCGCACCTCAGTGGTCAGCAAGCTGGTGGCGGACATCATCGACGCAGCGCAGATTGCGGGGGCCGACTGCATCGTCACGGCTTGCCCGATGTGCCATGCCAACGTTGATACGCGTCAACCTCTGGCAGCCAAGATACTCGGCCGGCGCCTCGAGATGCCGGTGCTCTACATAACTCAACTGCTTGGCCTGGCCCTGGGGGTGCCTGCAAGGCAGCTGGGCTTCCGGTCGCACCTGACACCGGTGACCTCGCTGCTCAGAAAACTGCAGGACCGCACGCGCGGCCGGGCTTCCGGCGAGGGGGGATCCTGATTGCCGCGCATAGGCGTGTTTGTGTGCTGGTGCGGCTCCAACATCGCGGGCACTGTGGACATCGCCCGGGTGGTCGAGGCGGCGAAGGACATGCCGCATGTCGTGTATGTCGAGGACAACAAGTACACGTGCTCAGAGCCGGGACAAGCCAGCCTGCGAGCTTCGGTTGAGGAGCACGAGTTGGACCGGGTGGTGGTGGCGGCTTGTTCGCCCCGGATGCACGAGCCGACGTTCCGCAAGACGCTGGAGACGGCCGGTCTCAACAACTACCTGCTTGAGGTGGCCAATCTCCGCGAGCACTGCTCCTGGGTGCATTCGGACAAGGACGACGGCACCGAGAAGGCGATCGACCTGGTGCGGATGGCGGTGGCCAAAGTCGCTTATCATGAGCCCCTGTATAGCCTGAGCTTTCCGGTCACCAAGCGGGCCGTGGTCATTGGCGGCGGCATCGCGGGCATCCAGGCCGCGCTCGACATCGCCGATTCGGGTCACGAGGTGGTGCTGGTCGAGAAGACGCCAACGCTGGGCGGGCGGATGGCGCAGCTGGACAAGACCTTCCCCACCATGGACTGCTCGGCTTGCATCCTGACACCGAAGATGGTTGACGCCGCCCAGCATCCCAACATCACCCTGATGGCCTACAGTGAAGTGGAGAGGCTGGATGGCTATGTCGGGAACTTCAAGGTGACAGTGCGCCAGAAGGCCCGCTCGGTGGACATCATCAAGTGCACTGGCTGCGGCATTTGCTTCGAGAAGTGCCCGAGCAAGGTCCCCAATGAGTTTGACCTTGGCCTGGCTGACCGCAAGGCGATCTACGTGCCCTTCCCGCAAGCAGTGCCCAACAAGGCGACGATCGACCGCGAGCATTGCTTGTATTACACCCGCGGGCGCTGCCGGGTCTGTGAGCGGGTGTGCGAGGCCGGCGCGATCGTCTTTGACCAAGAGGACGAGCTGGTCGAGATTGAGGCGGGCGCGGTGGTGGTCGCAACCGGATACGAGCAGTTTGACCATAGCGTCTACGGGGAGTATGGCTACGGCAAGATCCCGGATGTGATCACGGGTCTCGAGTTCGAGCGCTTGGTCAACGCGTCCGGGCCGACTGAAGGCAAGATCAAGCGGCCTTCGGACGGCAAGGTACCGGAGACCATCGTGTTCATCAAGTGCGTTGGTTCGCGCGATGAGAGCAAGGGCGTGGGCTACTGCTCCCGGACGTGCTGCATGTATACGGCCAAGCACGCCCTGCAGACACGGGAGAAGCTGCCCGGTTCGCGGGTGCTGGTGTACTACATGGACGTCCGGACCGCCGGCAAGGGCTATGAGGAGTTTTACAAGCGCACCACCGAGGAGTACGGCGCGACGTACGTGCGCGGGCGGGTGTCCCGGGTCTATCAGAAGGGCGACAAGTTGGTGGTCCTCGGCGAGGACACCCTGTTGGCCCGGCCGACGATTGTCGAGGCGGACCTAGTGGTGCTGGCCATGGGCATGGCAGCCAACGAGGGCGCCGGCGACCTCGCCAGGTTGTTGGGAATCTCTTACGATCAGCACAACTTCCTGACCGAGGCCCACCCGAAGCTGCGGCCCGTGGAGACCAATACGGCGGGCATCTTCCTCGCCGGCTCCTGTCAAGGCCCCAAGGACATCCCGGACACGGTTGCGCAGGCGAGCGGGTCCGCAGCCAAGGTAGCGGCCCTGCTGAGCCGGGAGTCACTGCAGACGGAGGCCCAGATCGCCAATGTGAACCAGGAGTTGTGTTCCGGCTGTCTGTGGTGTGAGACCACCTGTCCGTACAAGGCGATTTCAGCCAAGACGATCACCGAGCGCGTGCACGGCAAGGAGGTCACCCGGACGGTCGCCGAGGTCAACCCGAGCCTGTGCCACGGCTGCGGCGCCTGTCTACCGGCCTGCCGCGACGGCGCCATGAATCTGCTCGGCTTTACCCACCAACAGATCCTCGCGGAGGTGGAAGCGGTATGGCGGTGACGGAGCACAAGACAGAGGGGGCACCGGCTGTGACCCCGGCGGGCTGGCAGCCCAAGATCGTCGCCTTTTGCTGCAACTGGTGCAGCTACGCCGGTGCCGATTTGGCGGGTACCAGCCGCTTGGCATACCCGCCGACAGTGCGGATCATCCGCGTGCCTTGCTCCGGCCGGATCAGCCCCCGGTTTGTGATCCGGGCTTTCCAGCGGGGGGCCGACGGAGTGCTCGTGGCGGGTTGTCACCCCGGCGACTGCCATTACAGCACCGGCAACTACTACGCGCGGCGCCGGTTCCTGCTGGCGCGGCGCTTCATCGAGTACCTGGGCATCGAGCCCGAGCGGTTCTGGGTCAAGTGGATATCCGGCTCTGAGGGCTCTAAGTTTGCCCAGGTGATGCGGGAGATGACTGAAGCGGTCACGGCCTTGGGTCCCAATCGGAAAGTGAGGGAAGCCGAGTGAGCGCCACGACAGGCAATCTGCAGCAGGAGCTGGCACAGCTGGCCGAGGCGGTTCGCGCTAGAGCGGTCGAGCTTCTCAGCTCAGGCGAGGTTTCGCTCGTGATTGGCCATCAGCGGCCCTGGATTGGTAGCGAAGCCATCCCGGCCTTCGTCAAGGCGTCGGAGCGCGCCGCCGATCTGGTGGTAGGCCCCCAGTGCGCAGCGGTTCTGGCGGGCTACCTGATGGACGAGGCGGGTCAAGGGACGAAGGTCGCCGTGATCGCCCGGGGCTGTGACGCCCTTGGGGTGCGCCGCCTGATTGCCGACCGGCGCATAGCCGAGGAGGATGTGCACTTGATCGGGCTGCCTTGCCTGGGCCGGATCGATCCCGTCAAGCTGGGCGCAGCCGCGGACTTGGAGCCAGGCGAGACCGTTGACTTTGAGATCGGCAGCGGCGGCTTGCGCTTGCGGCGGGCCGGCGACGAGGGTTTCACAGACGGCCCACAACTCAGTGAGGTTCTGGCTGACTCCTGCCTGGTTTGTGACGTCCGCAAGCCGGAAGGCTGCGATGAGCTGCTTGGCGAGGAACTGTCTGGCTTGATGGCGGCCGCTACGGCACCACCCGTCCGCACCATGGCCGAATGGGAGGCTGAGGTGGAGGAGCTGGCCAGCAGATCGCCGGACGACCGTTACACCTTCTGGGCCGAGCAGTTCACCGCCTGTATCCGCTGCTTTGCCTGCCGTAATGGTTGTCCGGCTTGCAGCTGCCGGGTGTGCTCACTTGACTCGTATCAGCCTAAGTGGCTTGGCCATCCGACCGAGCTGCCGGAGCAGTTCATGTTCCACTTCATCCGGGCGACCGACGTCGCGGGTCGTTGTGTGGCGTGTGGCGAGTGCGCGCGCGTCTGTCCGGCCAATCTACCCCTGATGTATCTGAACCTCAAGTTGATGCACGATATCCGCTCGCTCTTCGGAGTCGACAGGCCTCACGTGCCGCAGGAGATTGAGCCCCTCGGCAAGTTCGAGTCCGACGACCCCGAGGAGTTCATGTAAGGGGGCTGGCGACAGAGATGACAGCAACGCCTTTCCCGACCGGCAAGGTGCTGCGGCTGCCGGGCTCGTCATTGGACCAGTTGGTTCAAGCGGCCCTCCGCGCGGCGGGCGACGGCGCGGTCCTGTACGCCCCGGTCAAATCGGGAGAAACCTGGACCTGGGATGTCGTGGCGCCTGAGGCGGCGCCGCAGGCGGAATGGTGGACCCGGACGGTTAACACCGATCTGTCCCCCAAGAACGCCATGATGCCCCAGACTGAGGACATCGCGACGTGGCGCAACAGGTTTCGCGATTTGGAGATAATCGAGCCACCCCCGCCGCCGCCGGCCGTGGTGCTCGGCCTGCGGCCGTGCGACGCCGCTTCCTTTGATATCCTTGACGACATCCTGTATGACGGCGAGTTCATGGATGAAACCTACCGCACACGCCGTATGCGCACCCTGCTGCTCACCTGGGCCTGCGCCCGGACCGGGCCGGCCTGCGGTTGCGACGCGTTCGATCTTACACCGGCGGCCACTGCGGGCGATGTGATGATCTATCCAGACGGCGACGACCTGCTGGTCGCGGCAGTGACGGACCGGGGCGGCCCGGTGCTTGACCATCTGGCGCAAGGCGGCGGCGCACGCGATGCCACGGTGGATGAGATGCAGCAGGTGGCCGGCGCCCTCGCGGCGCAGACGACGGAGATCGGTCGCCGGGTCAAGCTTGACGATCTGCCGATCGACAAGCCGGGCGAGGGTCCACCCCAGGCCTTTGGCAGCGCCATCTGGGATGACCTGGCACCGCGCTGTCTATCCTGCGGTACCTGCACCTACGTCTGCCCAACCTGCTATTGCTTTGCGGTCAACGATGAGCCGCGAGGCAGCGACGGGCGGCGCGTCCGCACATGGGATTCATGCCAGTACAAGGACTTCTTCACCATGGCTGGCGGCCACAACCCGCGCCCCAGTAAGGTCGAGCGGGTCCGGCAGCGCTTCATGCACAAGCTCACCTATCATCCGGAGCGCTACAACAGATGGCTGTGCGTGGGTTGCGGCAGATGCGTGGTGGCCTGTCCAGTGGGTCTGCACATCGCTGAGGTTGGTGCCGTGCTGGCGGAGGCCATGAGACAGCTGGGCCCAGCTAAGGAGGGTGACCTTGATGGCAGTGGTCGATAAGCAGTGCAAGTGTGGCAGCGGGACACCGGCACGGAACCCGCTGATTCCTTACGTGGCGACTATCGAGAAGGTCGTGGACGAGGCCGAATCGGGCTCGGTCCGCAACTTCTTTGTGACCATCGACGATCGTGAGGTCCACGACTCCTTTAGCTACATCCCGGGCCAATGCGGCATGATTTCGGTTCTCGGCGTCGGCGAGAGCATGATCGCCTACGCCTCGACACCGACGCGACCCGGCCCGCTGGAGTTCGCCGTCAAGGCCGCCGGGCGTAACACCAACGCCCTGCACGAGTTGCGCGCCGGCCAGAAGGTCGGTGTCCGCGGCGCCTACGGCAACGGCTTCCCACTGGAGGCCATGAAGGGCAAGAACATCATCTATGTTGCGGGCGGCATCGGCATGTCCGGGCTGCGTTCGATGGTCAACTACTCGCTCGACCGCCGTGATGACTTTGGTCGCATCCAGGTGGTCTACGGCGCGCGCACGCGTGGTGAGCTCTGCTTCAAGGAGGACCTGTTTGAGAACTGGCCCAAGGCCCCTGATACCAGCGTCCATTTGACTGTGGATGTGGGTGATGAAACCTGGGATGGGCCGGTGGCTCTCATCCCGCCTTACCTGGAAAGCCTTGATCCGTCCCCCGAGGGCTCGGTGGTCATCGTCTGCGGCCCGCCGATCATGATCAAGTACACGCTGATCTCCTTGGATAAGCTCGGCTTCCGACCGGAGCAGATCATCCTGACCATGGAGCTCAAGATGCAGTGCGGCATCGGCATCTGCGGTCGCTGCAATTTGGGCAGCCAGTACGTGTGCCAGGACGGTCCGGTATTCACCCTTGCCGAGCTCGAGACCCTGCCGGACGAGTACTAACTCCTTGAAGGACAGACCGCGACCTGATTCGGCCGCCTCGCCGCCGGGACCAGACCGGCGGCAGGCTGTCGGTTACCTACCCTCCCACATCGACCTCGACCAGCTCGAAGCAGATCTGGCCGCATCCGTTGCCGAAACCGGGGACAGCTTCGTGCGGGAGGTCACCCTGTATGCCATCTCCTCCGGCGGGAAGCGCCTGAGGCCGGCAATCGTGCTGCTCTGCGCTTCGACCGGCCCGGACGGCCCTGCCGGCGCCGGCAAGGCCAGACCCCTGGCCGTCGCGGCCGAGCTGCTGCACACGGCAACGTTGGTCCACGACGACGTCATCGACCGGGCGGCCACCAGGCGCGGCCAACCCGCGGTCGCCGCTAAGTGGGATGACAGCGTGGCTATCCTGACTGGCGATTTTCTGTTCAGCCGGGCCATGACGATTGTCGCCGAGCTCGGACGACCGGACATCAGCGTTGCCTTCGGCCGCGTGGTTCAGGAGATCTGCGAGGCCGAGTTGATTCAATTGCGGCGAACCTTCGACCTCGAGTATTCTGAGGCCGATTACCTTGACGTGGTCCGGCGGAAGAGCGCTTTGCTCATCGCGGAGTGCTGTCGGTCGGGAGCGGCGCTCGTCGGCGCACCGGCGGCGGTGTGCGACCGCCTTTGGACCTATGGCGAGAGCATGGGAATCGCGTTTCAGATTGCGGATGACCTGCTGGACCTGATGGCGGCGAGCCAGGATGTCGGCAAGCCGACTGGCAATGACATCGAGCTCGGCCTGCTCACGCTGCCCGTTCTGCGGGCCCTGCAGGAGTCGCCAGAGCTGCGGGGCCTGCTGGAGCGCCGGTTGAGCGAACCCGGCGACGTCAAGCGCGCGGTCGCGCTCGTCCGCCAGAGCGACGGCATCGAGTACGCACGCGGACAGGCCGCTGCGCTGGTCAACCGAGCAGTGGACGCTCTTGCCGTCATCACGGAGGGCCCAACCCGTGACGCGCTTGCGGCCCTGGCCGGTTTCGTCGTGAAGCGCGGTTTCTAGATAGATTTCTCGTCAGAAGACCAGATAATCCGAGAGGACGGGCCCGCGGTTGCTGCCGGCCCGTCCTCGCCACCAAATCACAAACCCGGGTCACAAGGAGTTGTTTGCTCAACGCTTCTTGGCGAGCGCTTTGCGCACGAAACCGGGCACCTCCGAGGGTAGCTCCGCGACCGGTACGCCCGCGCTGTTCAAGGCCTGGACCTTGGACTCGAATGACCCACGGCCTCTTTCGATGATCGCGCCGGCATGACCCATGCGCTTGCCGGGAGGGGCGCTCTTGCCGGCGAGGTACGCGACGACCGGCTTCTTCATCCCCTTGACGAACTCCGCGGCCTCCTCCTCGGCTGTGCCGCCGATCTCGCCGACGAGGACGATGGCCTTGGTCTCCGGATCGCGCTCCATCTGCCGCAGGCAGTCGACGAAGTCCAGCCCCACGACCCGGTCGCCGCCGAGTCCGACGACGGTCGTCTGCCCGAGTTCGGCGTTGGTGAGGTTGTAGGCCAGCTCATAGCTTAGTGTGCCGCTACGGGCGATGATACCCACTGGCCCGGGCACATATATCTTGTTGGGCATGATGCCGATCTTGCACTTGCCCGGCGAGATGATCCCAAAGGTGTTGGGTCCGACGATCGTGGCATTGTGCTGGGCGGCAAAAGCCATCATGTCCATGGCGTCATGGACCGGGATGTGCTCCGAGATCGTCACCACAACCTGGATGCCGGCATCAATGGCCTCGAAGACGGCGTCCTTGGCGAACGGGGCGGGCACGAAGATGATCGACGCTGAGGCGCCGCGCTTGTCCACCGCCTCTTCGACAGTCTCATACACGGGCACACCGTCCAACTCCTGGCCGCCCTTCCCGGGCGAAACGCCGGCCACGACTCGAGTACCGTACTCCATCATCTGGCGAGCGTGGAACCTTCCCTGGTTGCCGGTGATACCTTGCACGCAGACCTTGGTCTTCTCGTCAACGATGATCGCCATCTAACTCACCGCCTCCCCGGCCAGAGCGACCACGCGGGCCGCTGCGTCCTCCATCGACGAGAAGGCGGCGATGCCCTCAGCTTCCAAGATGGCGACGCCCTCCTTTTCGTTGGTGCCGGTCAGCCGGATGACCAAAGGCGCCGTCAGCCCCCGCGATTCCTTGACCTGCACGATGGCGCGAGCGACGTCATCACATCTGGTGATGCCGCCGAAGATGTTGATCAGCACGGCTTTGGGGTTGGTTGCCAGCAAGATGTCCAGCGCCTGGGCAGTCGGCTCCACGCTGGCACCGCCGCCGGCATCGAGGAAGTTGGCCGGCCGCCCGCCGTAGCGTTGGATGATATCCAAAGTTGCCATGGTTATGCCGGCGCCGTTGGCCATGACGGCGATGTCGCCGTCGAGCTCGACATAGGACAGGCCCAGCTCCTTGACCTTGCGTTCGAGTTCGGAGCCCTCGACGACTTGCGGCAGGTCGCGATGCCGGTACATGGCGTCGTCATCGACGTTGCAGCGGGCATCGGCAGCCACGATGCTGCCGTCAGTCAACACGACGAGCGGGTTGATTTCGACAAGCTCGGCATCCTTTTCCCGGAAAACCCGGTAGAGGCGGAGCATGATGTCGACGACCCGGTTGGCGAGCTTGGGATCCAAGCCCATCCGCCGGGTGACCTCGCGGGCCGTGTAGGGGAAGAGCCCCCAGGTGACGCCGACATTGCGGCGCACGATGTTCTTCTCCGGCACTTCCTCGATGTTGACGCCACCCTGCATGGACGCAATCAAGACTGGCGCACGGGCTGCGCCATCTACTGCGATGCCCACGTAGATCTCCTGATCAATGGACAGCTTCTGCTCACAGAGCAGGCGCTCCACCTTGTACCCGCCGATTTCCCGCCCGAGAAGGTCGGCCGCCTCGGCCGCAGCCTGTTCAGGCGTATCGGCAAAACGAATGCCCCCTGCCTTGCCCCGGCCGCCGGCCAACACCTGAACCTTGATTGCCACAGGTCCCAGCTCTCGACAGGCGTCCGCAGCTTGCTGGGCTGAGGAGACCAGGCGGCCCTTGGGAATCGGAATCCCGGCCTTGGCCAGGATGTCCTTGGCCATATGCTCGTACAGCTTCAACTACTTGCCACCTCCCGCGACCCATACATGGGCAGCAGTATCGGTGAGTTGCGGTGCTCGGCCACACCGGAGGCCTCGATCTCCTCGTTGTAGCGACGGACGTGGTCCAGGCTCAGCCGGCCTGGGGCCACGGTAGCGGCGCGTTCCACGGCCGCCTGAGCCGCGCGCCGGCCAAACACCAGAATATCCAGGAGTGAGTTGCCCATCAGGCGGTTGCGCCCGTGGACGCCACCGGACACCTCGCCGGCGGCAAACAGGTTGGTTACCGCAGTCTCACCGCGTTCATCGATCTCGACCCCACCGTTCTGGTAGTGGAGGGTCGGGTAGATCAGAATCGGCTCCTTGGCCATATTGATGTCAAATCGCGAATATTGCCGGAACATGGCCGGCAATTGCTTCTCGACCGTGCCGCGCCCGCCGATCAGCTCGATCATCGGCGAGTCGAGCCACACGCCCGGGCGTCCGGTGATGGTGGTCAGACCCTTGATGCGCTCCCGGCATTCGCGGATGATGGCCGCGGATACGGCATCCCGCGTTTCGAGGGGGAAGACGAACTGCTCGCCGTCGGAGTTGACGAGCTGAGCCCCTAGGCCTCGGACCTTCTCGGTCACCAACTGTCCGACGATTTGCTCCGGAAAGGCCACGCCGGTGGGATGGAATTGGGTGGCATCCAGGAAGACCAGTTTTCCACCAGCGCGATAGGCCATGATCAGCCCATCGCCGGTGGCGCCGTAATGGTTGGTGGTCTCAAAACCAGAGACGTGCAGACGGCCGAAGCCGCCGGTGGCGAGGATGACGGTCTTGGCCCGGACGATCAGGTATTGCTCGGTGTCGAAGTTATAGAGTATCGCGCCGGCGCAGGCTCCTTGCTCGTCCAGCAGCAGCTCGACCACCGGGCAGAACTCGATGACCTCGACGCCCTGGTTGCGGACCTCATCGCGCAGCGTGCGCATGATCTCTGCGCCGGTGTAATCGCGCGCGAAGTGCATCCGCTTGCGCGAGGTACCACCACCGTGAATGCTCTCCATGGTCCCGTCGGGAGTCTTGTTGAGCATGGCCCCCAACTGCTCGAGCCAACGGATGATCCCGGGCGCATCGTTGACGAGCGCCTTGACCAGCTCGGGGTGGTTGACGTAGCCGCCGCCGCCCACGACATCGAGATAGTGGATTGCGGGCGAGTCACTCGCCTTAGTGGCAGCCTGGATGCCGCCCTGGGCCATCATGGTGTTGGCATCGCCCAGGCGCAACTTGGTCACCTGGAGGACTTTGGCGCCGGCGGCGTGCGCCACCAGAGCCGCGGCCGAACCGCCGCCGCCGCCGCCCACGATCAGAATGTCGACCTCGCGGTCGATGGCCTCGAGGTCGAACCGGTCCGGGTCGATGCGGGACTTGGCTTCGAGCACGTCCACGAGCTCGACAGGCATCCGGTCACCACGATTGCTGCCGACCTTGAGCTCCCGTTGGGCGTCCGGACGGTAGTCCGGGTGAAACTTGACCAGCAACTCCTGCTTTTCCTCCGGGCTGAGCCGCGGGTGAACCTCTTTGAGCCGCCGGGTCCTGCTCCGCTCGACGGCGCCTACTGCTTCCTGCATCTCTGGGCTGTATGGCATCCTACTCGTCCTCCTGCTCGTCTTCGGCCTCGATGTCCCTTGCGTCGTACAGCTTCTTGATCTCCTCACGGCTGAGGCCGGTGAGCCGGTCCAACTCCGCATCGAACTTGTGCTGCTCGATCTCGGCCATCCGGTCGGCCAAATGCGCGGCCGCCGGAGCGATGTGGCGCCCATAGAGGCGCCGGGCCAGAATCGCTACGTGGTACTGGACGGTTTCGGCGGGACAGCGTGACGCGCACAGGCCACACATCAGGCAGTCGAAGGACATCTCCGCCACGCGCGTGAGGTCACCGCGCATCGCCGCGGCCATATACTCCATGACCTGCAGGTCTTGTGGGCACACCTTGGTGCAGGTATTGCACCCCAAGCAGCGGGACAGCTCCGGGTAGTTGGTAAGCAGGGTACCGAGGGTCGGCCGGGACCGCTCCACGTCATAGGCAGCCTTGTTGGCCGGGTAGAAGGGGATCTGAGTCAGCATCATCCCATCCTCGGCCACCGTCTGGCAGGCGAGGCCGACTTTGAGGCGGTAGTCGCCGGGTGTGCGGTAGACGGTGGCGCAGGCGCCGCAGAAACCGCTCCGGCAGCCGCAGCCGCGGATGAAAACGTAGCCCGCATGCTCCATGGCCTTCATGATCGTCAAGCCTTCGGGGACCTCATAGCGACTGCCCATGATGTGGATGGTCAGGATTCTTGGGCCATCGCCGGCCTTGGCCGGCGGCTCAGCCGGCTTCTGACGCAAAGCGTCTTGCAGAGTTAGCTCACGCTCGGCAGAAACACTCATTTAACACGACTCCCCCCAAAAACAACCCTTTGCGACTCCCGACGCTATCACGGCTAGCGCGGATCCAACTCGTCCTCGCGGTATACGGTCAACGGCAGCGCCTCGCCGGCATCCCGCCCCGGCTCATAGGCAAACAGCGCCCTCGCCTCCTGGCCCATGACGGCAAAGAGCATGGTCAGCTCGATTCCCGCTGGGCAATAGGCTTCGCACATGCCGCAGTTGACGCAGGACAAGCCCATGTGGGCCAGTCGGGTCAACTGATAGAGCATCACTTCGGCCGGCAGACGGACCGCTCCTTTGCGGGCGGCACGGGACAGGTACCGGTCACCGGTGCTCTCGAAGAGCGCTGTCTCGAACACGCACTCACGGCAGTAGCAGATTGGACAGGCGCGGCGGCAGTTTAGGCACTGCGTGCAGGCGGCCAGAGCTTCGCTCAGGGCGGCGAAGTTGCCCGTGTCGTCTCGCCATGCGGCGATGGCCCTGGCCTTGGCCTGCCCCCGCTCCTCCGCGACGGCAGCAACCGCAGCGGCGTGCGCGGCGACCTCGCCGCCTGGTTCACTTACACTCGCGCCCTCTTCTGCGGCAACCGCAGCCAGCAGCCGGCTCCCGTCCTCGTCATCAGGCACCGAGAGCAAGACCCCGCTCTCCGGCGACACATCGATTAGGCCAACGGTGAAGGCTGCGGTGGTGGCGGCCGGCAGGGCACAGATGCCACACGCTCGCCTGACTCCCTCCCATGCCTCGGCCCCACCCTCGGCCATCCGGGCGCGCCAGGCGGTCTCATCGAGGAGGTGTGGGGGTGCCGGACCAGGTCCGGCGGCCCCAAGGCAGTCGATGCCGATCACCAGTATCGAATCGAGGTCGACCTGTTTGAGTTTGGCCAGCTCAATTAGAGCGCGGTGCTCGCACGAGCGGAGCACGGCCAGCACCCGTCCTTTGGGCGGGCGGAAGGTCACGTCGCTAAGAAGCGAAGCGGCGTTCTGCGGTGTGATGGGAGCACCAAAGTAGGCATCGTCACCAATCCGATCCGGGTCCTTTACCAGCGCCGGAATCACCGTGGTGCTCGTGCGCCGCGGGACCAGCGCACCCACCACGAGGCCGGAGCGCAGGGCGGCGCGGGCGATTGCCCGGAGCTCACCACAAGCTTGCTCGGTCTTGACAAGGCGCGTCTGCTGTGCGGCGCCGGTCATACGGTCCACTCCTCTGCCAAAGGATTGGGCCCTAGCTTGCGGAGGCTTTCGGTCATCTCGTTGATCGTGTCGGCGAACACGCGCCCCTCGCTGGCGCTGATGAACCGGAACCAAACCCTATCCTGCTCCAGGCCGAGCCCCTCCAGATAGTTGCGGACCAACGCTATGCGTCGCCTCGCTTTGTAGTTGCCGTTGACGTAATGGCAGTCCCCGGCGTGGCAACCACCGACGAGCACGCCGTCCACGCCCTCAAGAAGCGGCTTCATCACGTAAAGCGGATCGACGGCACCGCTGCACATCACCAAGATGATGCGCACATTGGGCGCGTACTGCAGGCGCGAGGTCCCGGCAAGGTCGGCGCCAGTGTAGGTGCACCACTTGCACAGAAATGCGATGATGCGCGGCTCGCGCGCGGCCTCGGCCTGCTGCATCGCCGGCTCGGGGTTGGTCGACAAGCTCATTGCCCGGCGGCCTCCTTTTCCTGGTCGGCTTCGCTGGGCACAAGGTCCTCTGCGGCGGCATCGACCAGCGTTTCCAGGCCGAGCACCGCCTCCAGCATCGCCGTGATCTGCTTCTTGGTGAAACCGTCCTGCTCACAGGCACCGCTGGGGCACGCCGCCACGCACGCGCCGCAACCTTGACAGAGGACCTGGAGGACCTGGGCCACCCCGGTCTTGTCGTCCAACACCCTCGCCTCGTACGTGCAGATGTCCACGCACACTCCGCAGCCACGGCAGAGACGATCGTTGACCCGGGCCACGTTGCCGCCGCTCTCAAGCTGCTTGGCGCTCAGCAACGCGGCCGCCCGAACGCTTGCCGCCTGGGCCTGCGTCAAGGACTCGGAGAGCGATTTGGGACCGTGGGCCAGGCCGCAAAGAAAGGCGCCATCGGTCGCAAAGTCGACCGGCCTTAGCTTCATGTGGGCCTCAAGCAGGAAACCGTCCGCCGAGAGCGGGAGCTTGAATGCATGGACCAGCGGGGTACTGACGTCGGGTACGATCGGTTCGGCCAAAGCGACGATATCGGGGTGCAGAACGATCTCAAGCCCTGGAAGGCTTGGGTCCTGGGCACGCAATACCAGCTGGCCGCGGTCTGACTGCTCAACGACGGGCGGCGCGTCCAGGTCGTACTCAATGAAGACGACGCCGGCCTCACGGGCCAAGCGGTAATCGCGCTCAGCGAAACCGTAGGTGCGGAGGTCGCGGTAGAACACGTACACTTGGGCCTCCGGGTCGCGCTCCTTGATGGCCAGCGCGTGCCGGACGGCCTCGCTGCAGCACACCCGGCTGCAGTACGGGCGCTCTGGCAGGCGTGAGCCGGCGCACTGGATCATGGCGACCACCCCGGGCCGGAAGGGAGCATTGTCGCGGCGGCCCCTGGCCAGGATTTGATCCAGCTCAAGCTGAGTGAGCACGTCAGGATGCAAGCCGTACAGATACTGCTCGGGTGGCCGGCCCGCCTGCGCGCCGGTGGCGATGATGGCCACGCCGTGCTCAATGACCTTTTCGGTCGTTCCCTCGGCCTCTGGGACCGCGACCGTGGTGCGATAGTTGCCCACGAAACCGGTGGCCCCCGTCACCTCGCTGGAGGTGAGCACGTGAATCAGCGGGTGGCCCTCGACCTTAGCGACCAGACTGCGCAGGAAGGCCTGCGGGTCCTCGCCGTTGAGCGGGAGGTGATGATGGCGGAGATTGCCGCCGAGCTGCTGCTCCCGCTCGATCAGATAGACTTCATACCCCTGCTCGGCGAGCGACAGAGCTGCGGTCATGCCACTGGCGCCACCGCCCGCGACGAGCGCGCGACGGATGATGTCGAAGTAGGCGATCTGCACAGGCTGCAGAAGACGAGCCTTGGCCACAGCGGCCGCGACAAGATCACGGGCCTTGGCCGTGGCTTCCTGCGGGAAGTCGCGATGCACCCAAGACGCCTGCTCGCGGATATTGGCCATCTCAAACAGATACGGGTTCAAACCAGCCTCGCGAATCGTCTCGCGGAAGAGGGCCTCGTGGGTGCGGGGAGTGCAGGAAGCAACAACAACCCGGTTGAGCCGCCGCTCCACTACGGCTTCCTTGATCTTTTCGATGCTGTCCTGCGAGCAGGTGTAGAGCATGCTGTCCGCCCACACCACCCCGGGCAGGCGCCTTGACCACTGAGCCACCGCTGCCGAGTCGATTACCGAGGCGATGTTGCGACCACACTGGCAGACCAGCACGCCGATACGGGGCTCTTCCCGGCTGATGTCGCGCTCCGGTGGGAACTCGTGTTGCTTGGTTAGCGAACCGCGGGCGCCAGCCAACAGGCGTGAAGCAGCCGCGGCGGCAGCCGAGCCTTCGGTCACGGTTTCCGGGATATCCTTGGGCTCGGCAAAGGTGCCACACACGAAGACCCCAGGGCGTGAAGTCGCGGTGGGTTCAAACGCGCGGGTGCGGGCAAAGCCGTACTCGTTAAGCTCTACCCCGATGCGCTGGGCCATCTCCTTGGCCGAGGCGGGCGGGCGAAGGCCGACCGCGAGGACCACAAGGTCAAAGCTCTCCTCGGCGAAGCTGCCGTCCCGTTGCTGATAGCGGACCATCACATTCTTGCTGTCCGGCATTTCCCGCAGAGTGGAGGCCAGCGAGCGGATGTAGCGGACCCCGTTCTCGTTCTGGGCCCGCTCGATGTAACGGTCGAACTCCTTGCCGTAGGACCGGATGTCCATGTAAAAGACCGTGGCCTCAAGGCCCGCCACGTGCTCCTGCGCGATTACGGCCTCCTTGGCGGTGTACATGCAGCAGACCGAAGAGCAGTACTCCTCACCACAGAGATCGGCCGGTCGGCCGTACAGGTTGCTGCGTGGACCGGTGAGCGCATCGGCGCGCTCGAAGCTGGTGAGCCGACGGTCGGACTTCTCGCGCGAGCCGACGCAAGAGATGAAGGCGACCTTCTGAGGGTGCTCGCCATCGGACGGGCGGAGCAACTCACCTTCGAACGGCCCGGAGGCGCTGAGCATCCGCTCGAACTCGATGCTGGTGACAACGTTGGTGATCGTTCCATAGCCGTACTCAGGCCGCAGCGACGGGTTGGCCGGCATCGCGCCCGGGGAGAGGATCACAGCCCCCACCTCAAGATCACGATACTCGTCAACCTGGTTGTGTTCAATGCACTTGGGTAGACAAGCAGCCACGCACTGGAGGCACTCCGAACAGGCGGCGCAATCCAAGCACCGGGAGGCCTCGGTGACGGCTTCGTCTCGGGAGTAGCCGATGTACACCTCCCGCCAGTCGCGTCGGCGCTCGGCAGCGGGCAGGCTTGGCTCGTGGCGACGCCTGGCAGCGACAACCTTGCGACCCTCTGGCGGTCCGAGCCGCTCGCCGGCGGGGGCCGGGCGGCCGGCAGCAAGGTCTTGACCCGCGAGATAGCGACTGATGGAGATGGCTGCCTCATGCCCTGCCGCTACTGCCTCCACTATGGAGGCCGGACCGCTGACGACGTCACCGCATGCGAACAACCCGGCCACACCGGTGGCGCCAGTGACGGGATCGGCGGCAATCGTCCCGCCGGGGCCCATATTGATGCCTGGGATGGCGCCCTCGCCCTCAAGCAGCGACAAGTCGCCCGCCTGCCCGATGGCCAAGATGACCAGATCGGTGGGGAGTTCCTTGATTGACTCGCAATCGTACGTTGGAGAAAACCGGCCCGTGGCGTCGAACACCCGGGTGCAGCGCTGGAGCCGGATGCCTGTGACTGCGCCGTCGCCGGCCTCGATCTTGGCAGGTCCCCAGCTGGGCAGGATTGCGACGCCCTCTTCGATGGCTTCGTCAATCTCCCAAGCGTGGGCCGGCATCTCATGCCGGGCCTCGAGGCACGCTACGTTGACTGCGTTCGCACCCAGGCGCAGAGCGCTTCGCGCCGCGTCCATGGCCACGTTGCCCCCACCGATGACCGTGACCTGCTTACCGGACAGGTCGGGGCCGTGGTTGGCACGGGACTCGCGCAGGAACTCGAGGCCGAGCATAACCCCCTGTGCCTCAGCGCCTGGGATGCCAAGACCCCGCGCGCGTTGCATGCCCACGGCGATCAGCACGGCTTGGTAGTCCCGCTGCAGGTCCGCCAGCGTGACATCGCGACCGACGGTGACGCCGGTGCGCAGCTCAATCGAGCCACTACCAGGCACATCGGCGGCCAATAGGTGCTCGACGTCTTTGTGCACAACGTCATCCGCCAGCCGATAGCGGGGGATGGACAGGAACATCTGGCCGCCGGCCCTGGCCGCTCCTTCGAAGATGGTTACTTGATAGCCCAACGCCCGAAGGTCGGCCGCGGCGGTCAGCCCGGCGGGACCACCGCCGATGACGGCCACCGTGCCGTTCACCTCGGGCGGATCGGCGGGAGCGGACGAATCGGGGATGGGATCGGCGCCGGGCCAGCCATGGTCCCAAGCAGCTCGCTTTAGGGTCATGATCGCAACCGGGTCGTCGTACTCCTTGCGGTTGCATTCCGTCTCACAAGGATGGTGGCAGA